>ERZ650311.284-NODE-284-length-34176-cov-15.907857_pt1 | contig 34176 bp, 33 predicted proteins | sample MGYA00376247_ERZ650311 | MGnify/ENA primary metagenome ERZ650311 (study PRJEB26733, sample SAMN07839324) | wastewater metagenome | biome: small river; feature: stream; material: water | place: USA: North Carolina | collected 2016-07-28 ...
TAGTCCGCCCGGCGCTCTACGACGCCTACCACGAGATCGTCGCCGTCGCCCCGCGCAACCTGCCCGCCACCCGCTACGAAGTGGTCGGCCCGATCTGCGAGAGCGGCGACTTCCTCGGCCACGACCGCGACCTGTCGGTGGACACCGGCGACCTGCTGGCGATCCTCTCGGCCGGCGCCTACGGCATGACCATGAGCTCCAACTACAACACCCGCCCCCGCGCCGCCGAGGTGCTGGTGGATGGCAACGAGGTTCATGTCATCCGCGAGCGGGAAACCCTCGAGCACCTCCTGAAGGGCGAACGCCCGTTGCCCTGATCCCGCCCACGCCCGCCAGTCCGACGTTACCGACCATGCGTTCAGTTTCCTGCATCGCCCTGTTCCTTGCCCTCGGACTCGCCGGCTGTGGCGACAAGCCGGCGCCTGCGGCCAGCAAGCCGTCCGGCCCGGCGGCCACCCCGGTCACCGCCTCCAAGGCCGCCAGCGTCGCGCTGGACGTGACCGAGAACACCCTGGGCACGCTTGAGGCGCTGGTCGACCCGAAGATCGGCGCCGAAGTGGCCGGGCGCGTCACCAACGTGATCGCCCACGGCGGCGACCACGTGAAGAAGGGGCAGCGGCTCGCCGAGCTCGACCCCACCGACTTCCAGATCCAGGGCCAGACCGACGCCGCCGAGATCGTTCGCCTAGAATCCCTCGTCGCCCAGGCCGAGCGCTTTGCCGAGCGCCAGCAGAACCTCGTCGCCAAGGGCTTCATCTCGCGCAACGGCGCCGACGATGCCCTCGCCCAGCGCGACGCCCTGCGCGCCCAGCTGGCCACCGCCCGCGCCAGAAGCGGCAGCAGCCGCAGCAACCTGGCCCGCACCAAGGTGGTCGCGCCGGTGGATGGCATCATCGAAACCCAGATCGTCTCGCCGGGCGATTACGTAAAGGTGGGCGACCCGCTGTTCAAGCTGGTCTCCAACCGGGTGCTGCGCGCCCACCTGCCATTCCCCGAATCCGCCGCCGGGCGCATCCGCCCCGGCCAGACGGTGCGCCTCGGCCTGCCCCACCAGCCGGGCAAGGTCGTCACCGGCGTGGTGGAGGACGTGAAGCCCACCATCAACGATCTCTCCCGCGCCATCGACGTGCAGGTGCGCCTCGACAACGACGGCTCGATGCTCTCGGGCGGCACCGTCAACGCCGCCATCGTCACCGGCCAGAAGCCCGCCGCGGTGGTGGTGCCGGAGCAGAGCGTGGTGCTGCGCCCGGCCGGCAAGGTGGTCTATGTGATCGCCGACGGCAAGGCCAGCCAGCGGGTGGTCGAGACCGGCGTCAAGCAGGACGGCCGGATCGAGATCGTCAAGGGCCTGGCCAGCGGTGAAACCATCGTCGAGGACGGCGCCGGCTTCCTCACCGACGGCGCCCCGGTCAGCATCAAGACACCTGCCGCCACCAAGCCCGCAGCCCCCGCCGCCAAGCCATGACCCTGCCCGAGCTGTCCATCAAGCGCCACGTGCTGGCGTGGATGATGAGCGCCGTGCTGGTGCTCGTCGGCATCATCGGCTACCAGCGGGTCGGGATGGACCGCTACCCCTACATCGAATTCCCGGTCATCTCGATCACCACCACGCTGAAGGGCGCCAACCCGGACATCGTCGATTCGAGCATCACCAACGTCATCGAATCCGCCGTGAACAGCGTGCCGGGCATCGAGCACGTGCAGTCCACCTCGTCGCCGGGCGTGTCCACCGTCAACATCACCTTCTCGCTGGAGAAGAAGGTGGACGTGGCCTTCAACGAGGTCCAGTCCAAGGTCAATCAGGTGCTCCGCCGGCTGCCCAAGGATGTGGACCCGCCGGTGGTGGCCAAGGTGGAGACCAACGCCCAGCCGGTGATGTGGCTGGCGCTGCAGGGCGACCGCACCCAGCAGCAGCTCAACCAGTACGCCATCAACACCCTCAAAAAGCGCCTCGAGACCATCGACGGCGTGGGCGAAGTGCGTATCGGCGGGCGGCGCGACCGCACCATCCGGGTCAATCTGCTGCCCGACCGGATGGCCGCCCACAAGATCACCGCCCAGGACATCACCGACGCCTTCGCCAAGGAGCACGTCCAGCTGGCCGGCGGTTTCGTGGTGGGCAAGACCACCGAGAGCCTGGTCAAGCTCGATCTGGAATTCCACCAGGTGGCGCAGCTCAGGGAGCTCGTCCTGGCCTGGCGCGAGAAGGCGCCGGTGCGCCTGGGCGACGTCGCCGAGATCGAGGACGGCCTCACCGACAACCGCCAGCTCGCCCGCTTCAACGGCAAGACCACCGTCGGCCTTGGCATGGTGAAGATCGCCAACGCCAACACCGTGGCGATCACCGAACGCATCCAGGAACGCCTCGACCGCGATCTGCGCCCGATGCTGCCGCCGGGCATGACGCTCTCCGTCGTCTCCAACGACGCGGTGTTCATCCTCGAGATCGTCGATTCCCTCAAGGAACACCTGATCGAAGGCACCCTGCTGGCCGCGCTGGTGGTGTGGGTCTTCCTGCGCTCGGTGCGCTCCACCCTCATCATCTCGCTGGCGATCCCGGTGTCGCTGCTGGGCGCCATCGCGGTGATCTACTTCGCAGGCTTCACCCTCAACTCCCTCACGATGCTGGCGCTGCTGCTGCTGATCGGGGTGGTGGTGGACGACGCCATCGTGGTGCTGGAAAACATCTTCCGCCACCGGGAAGAGCTCGACCCCGACCCGGTCTCGGCGGCCGTCAATGGCAGCAACGAGGTGGTCTTCGCGGTGATGGCGGCCACCCTGTCGCTGGTGTGCATCTTCGCGCCGGTGGCCTTCATCTCGGGGATCATCGGGCAGTTCTTCCGCAGCTTTGCGCTGGTGGTCACCTTTGGCGTGCTGGTGTCGCTGTTCGTCTCGCTCACCCTCACGCCCATGCTGTGCGCGCGCTATCTCAAGGTGGAGAAGCAGCACGGCCCGATCTACCGCTTCTTCGACCGCGTTTTCGAGGGCCTGGACGCGCTCTACGTGCATCTGCTGGAGGCCGCCCTCACCCATCGCCTGTGGGTGCTGCTGGCGACCCTGGCGGTGGTCGGGTCGAGTGCCTTCTTCTTCGCCAACGTGGGCAAGGCCTTCGCGCCTGAGCAGGACGAGGGGCGCTTCCTGGTGTCGCTGCGCACGCCGCTGGGTTCGAGCATCGACTACACCGACAGCAAGCTGAAGGAAGTGGAGGCCATTCTCGACCGTCACCCCGAGGTGCGCTCCGAGTTCGCGCTGATCGGCCTCGGCACCGCCGGGCAGGTTAACCAGGGCACGGTGGTGGTGCGCATGGCCCCGCGGGAGGAGCGCACCGTCAGGCAGCAGGACATCATTCCGCTGCTGCGCAAGGAGTTCGCCCAGATCGCCGGTGCGCGGGTGTTCGCCGCGCCATACCCGATGGTCCAGGGCCAGCGGGGCGAGCCGCTGCAGTTCGTGCTCACCGGCGAGAACCTGCAGGAGCTCGGCCGCCACGCCGTGGCCCTGCAGAAGAAGCTCACCGCGATGCCCGGCATCGGCCGCATGGACACCGACCTGCAGCTCGACCTGCCCCAGCTGATCTTCGCGCCGGATCGACTGCGCATCGCCGACGCCGGCCTCACCACCCAGGACGTGGCGCTGGCCATCAACATGCTCACCGGCGGCGTGGACATCGCCAAATACAACGACGAACCCGGCGACGGCCAGCGCTACGACATCCGCGTGAAGGCCAAGGAAGGCACCTTCACCCAGCCGGCCGATCTTTCGAAGATCTTCCTGCGCAACAAGGGCGGCGAGCTGGTGCGCCTGGATAGCGTGGCGGGCTTCCGCGAGGCACTGGGCCCCGCCATCGTCGGCCGCTTCGATCTCCAGTACGCCGCCACCTTCTTCGCCACCCCCACCCTGCCCCTGGGCGAGGCGGTGGAGGTGGTCAAGGCCACCGCCGCCGAGCTGCTGCCCACCGGCTACCAGGTCAAGCTGATCGGCCAGGCCGAGGAGTTCGGCAAGACCCAGAAATACATGAGCTTCACCTTCGCCCTGGCCATGACCCTGCTCTACATGGTGCTTGCCAGCCAGTTCAACAGCTTCCTGCAGCCGGCCATCGTGATGCTGGCCCAGCCGCTGGCCATCGTCGGCGGCGTGGCGGCCCTGTGGCTCACCGGGCAGACCCTCAACATCTACTCGATGATCGGGCTGGTGCTGTTGATCGGCCTCGTGGCCAAGAACTCCATCCTGCTGGTGGATCTCACCAACCAGCGCCGCGCCGACGGCCTCAAGGTGGACGCCGCCCTGCGCAACGCCTGCCCGATCCGGATGCGCCCGGTGCTGATGACGTCCATGACGGTGATCCTCGCCCTCGCCCCGGCCGCCGCCGGCTTTGGCGCCGGCAACGAGACCAACCAGCCGCTGGCCATCGCGGTGATCGGCGGCATGATCAGCTCCACCCTGCTCACCCTGGTGGTGGTGCCGGCGGTGTATTCGCTGGTCGAAGGCTGGCGCGAAAGGCGCGCCGCCACCCGCGAGGCCCAGACGCCGGCCTGAGCGGCGTACCGGAGTATCTCCGGGATAGTCGCGAGTATCTCGGAGATACTCGCGAGCACCTCGCGGATAGATCGTCCTATCTCGGAGTCCCGGCCGACAAACGCCAGGACAGGATGGTCCGGTCTCCGAGTCTCTCCCGTGCTGCAAAAAGCAGCACCCGACAAGCTCGCCGAATGGACAGGTCTATCTCAAAGCCCCAGGCGAGCATCTCCCGGACAGGATGGTTCAGTCTCAGAGTCCCGCCCGAGCTGCAAAAAGCAGCACTCGAAAAGCTCACCGAATGGACGGGTCGGTCTCAAAGCCCCACGGGAGGATCTTCGGGATAGTCGCGGCCCTTCCTGCAGGTCGGGCTTCAGCCCGACAGACTCAGCCGGGCAGTAACAAAGTCGCCCCGAGCACCACGGCGACACCCGCGACGGGCCCGCGGATACTCGCGAGCAGCGATGCGGGGCCGACGAGGGAGGATCAGCCCAGGGGCGTGACCGCGCTGCGGCCGGCGGGGCTGTCCAGCCAGCGCTGGAGGATGCGGTAGGTGTCGAGGTCGAAGCGGCGCGGTGGCAGGGCTTCGAGCAGCGAGCCCAGTTCGGCCTCGTCCTCGACGCTGCCCAGCAGGCACCAGCGATCCACCACATGCACCGCGCTGCGGCCGGTGTCCGGGTGGTGTTCGCGCACAGCCACCGGGCCGTCCCACGGCCAGCGGCGGATGCGCAGGCTCTCAAGCACCTTGAGCAGGCGCTCGTCGTGCTCGGCGTGACCTTCCTTGCCGCAGCACACGCCGGCGCAGCGCTTCATCTGGTGAGCCATGCAGGCGCCGTCGCCCCACGGCTCGGTGCCGATGCGCCGCGGGCACAGCTTGTAGAGCAGGGCCAGCTCGCGCAGCGCGTTGTCGGCTTCCTTCTTGGTGCGGAAGGCGCCATACACAGCGTCCCAGCCCGCCGGGTCGGCCCCGTTGAGGGCTTCGCGCACCAGCACCGGGCCGCGCTTCGTCGTCGGGTCATAGTGCAGGCCGAACACGGCCTCGGTCTCGCGCAGCTTGCGGTTCTCGGTGGGCTTGCGTTCCTTGACGAGGCGCGCCTCCAGCAGCAGCGCGCCCAGCTCACCGGCGGTGGGCAGCCATTCGACGCGCCGCACCTGCTGGGCCAGCTTGGCCTCCTTGGTGCTGGAATGGTCGGACGAGAAGTGGCTCATCACCCGGGAGCGCAGGCTGACGCTCTTGCCGATGTAGATGGGCAGCTCGTTCTCGCCGTAGAAGAGATACACGCCGGGGCCTTCGGGCACGCCTTCGAGCACGCCCTCGGGCAGCCCCACCGGCCGGCTCGGGGCCTTCATGGCCTTGGCGATGGCAATGCCGAGGATCTCCGGCGGGAACTCGTCGGCGACGATGCCGGCAAACTGGAACAGCGCCTCGGTGTCGCCCATCGCCCGGTGGCGGGCCGAACACGTGAGGTTGTGGCGGGCGATCAGCGCGTCCAGCCCGTGGCGGTGGTGCTGGGGATAGAGCGCCCGGGACAGCTTGACGGTGCACAGCACCGGCGCGTCGAAGCGCTCGCCGATGCGCGAGAACTCGTTCTTGATGAAGCCGTAGTCGAAGCGCGCGTTGTGGGCCACGAACACGCAGTCGGCGAGCAGCGCCCGCACCCCGTCGGCGAGATCGACGAAGGCCGGAGCCTCGGCGACCATCGCGTCGGTGATGCCGGTGAAGCCCTGGATGGTCGGCGGAATCGCCATGCCCGGATTGACGAGGCTGGACCAGCGCTCGACCAGCACGCCGTCCTCGATGCGCAGGATCGCGATCTCGGTGACCCGGTCGACCACCGGATTGGCGCCAGTGGTTTCAACGTCGATGAAGGCGATCTTGGGGGCGAACACGGCGGAGGCGTCGAGAAAACGAAAAGACGGCGTGCGGCCAACTGGCGGCACACCTGGGAAAGACGTCCCGCCCCGCGGTGCAACGCCGTCGGGCGCGCGCAGCGGGGCGGGAGGCTGAACGTGCAGCCGCGGCTGAAGCCCCGGCGGGGGCGTCAGCCGGCGGGCTTATTCAGTGGCGTAGGGGTAGGGCTTGTGGGCGACCTTGCCGGCGGCGTATTCGCCCTGGGTCTGCAGATCCTGCGGCTTGTCCCACCACAGGGCGCGGCCCTTCTGCTGCTCTTCGCGCTCTTCCGGATGGGCCTTCATCCATTCGCGCATGAACTTGGTGTGCTCGGATTCGTAGATTGCCATTGAGTGTTCTCCCGTTTTAGCGGCGTGATTCTATCAGCGTCGGGGCGCGCTGGCCCCGGCGGTTCATTTCTGGTCGCCCCGCATCCGCCCGATGCGCACCACTTCGGGAATGGTGCGCAGGCCGCGGATGACCTTGGCCAGATGCAGGCGGTGGGTGACCTGGACGGTGATGTAGAGCGAGGAATAGGTGCCCTGCTCGCCATCGGTGGAAACGTTCTGGATGTTGCAGTCCTGCTCGGCGATGGCGTTGGCCACCTTGGCGAGCACGCCCCGGGCGTTCTTGGTGAGCAGCTTGAGGGTGACGTCGAACAGACGGTCGGTGGAGGGTTCCCACTCCACGTCGATCCAGCGGTCGCGCTCGCTGCGCAGCTTGCGGGCCTGGGGGCAGTCGTGCATGTGCACTTCCAGCCCCTGGCCCTTGCGGATGATGCCGACGATCGGATCACCCGGAATCGGCCGGCAGCAGCGGGCGAGCTGCACCGCGACGCCTTCGGTGCCGCGGATCAGGATCGCCCCGGCGGGCCGCGGCTTGACCACGTCGGCGCGGCCGGATTCGACATCCTGGATCTCGGCCAGCCGCCGCGCGACGATGGCCGGCAGGCGTCGGCCGAGGCCGATGTCGGTCATCAGCTCGCGGCGGGTGGCGAGGGTGAATTCGCGCAGGAAACGATCCCACGCAAAGGTGCTGACCTGACCCAGGGTGAGGCCGTGGGGCCGCAGGGCCTGGTTGAGGAGTCGCTCGCCGAGGGTTGAGGCTTCTTCCTGCTGGGCGTTTTTAAGGAAATGCCGGATCTGCGCGCGGGCCTTGCCGGTGCGCACGTAACTCAGCCAGGCGGGGTTGGGGCTGGCGTGGGCGGCGGTGATGATCTCGATCTGGTCGCCGTTGTGGAGCTCGGTGCGCAGGGGCATCAGCTCGCTGTTGATGCGCCCGGCGACGCAGCGGTTGCCCACATCGGTGTGCACCGCGTAGGCAAAATCGACCACCGTGGCGCCCCGCGGCAGGGCGAAGATCTTGCCCTTAGGAGTGAAGGCGTAGACCTCGCCCGGGAAGAGATCGACCTTGACGTGCTCGAGGAACTCGCTGGAATCGCCCGAGGTGGATTGCAGCTCGAGCAGCGACTGCAGCCAGGAGTGCGTCTTGTGCTGGAGCTCGGTGAGGGTCTTCTCGTCTTCCTTGTAGAGCCAGTGGGACGCCACGCCGCTCTCGGCCACGTGGTTCATCTCCGGCGTGCGGATCTGCACCTCGACCGGCGTGCCGAAGGGGCCGATAAGCGTGGTGTGGAGCGACTGATAGCCGTTGCCCTTGGGGATGGCGATGTAGTCCTTGAACTTGCCGGGCACCGGCTTGTAGAGGCCGTGCAGCGCGCCAAGGGCCCGGTAGCAGGTTTGCACATCCGGCACGATGACGCGGAAGCCATAGATATCAAGCACCTGGGAGAAGCTGAGGCGCTTCTCGGCCATCTTGCGGTAGATGCTGTAGAGGTGCTTCTCGCGGCCACGCACTTCGGCCTCGATGTGCCACTGGGGCAGGCGCTCTTCGATGGCGGCGAGGATCTTGCCGACCACCTCGCGGCGGTTGCCCCGGGCGGAGAGGATGGCCCGCGACAGCACCCGGAAGCGCATCGGGTGGCGGTGCTTGAAGGCGAGCTCCTGGAGCTCGCGGTAGATGCTGTTGAGGCCCAGCCGGTTGGCGATGGGCGCGTGGATTTCCTGGGTCTCGCGGGCGATGCGGCGACGCTTGTCGGGCCGCATGTGGTCGAGGGTCCGCATGTTGTGCAGACGGTCGGCCAGCTTGATGAGGATCACCCGCAGATCGCTGGCCATCGCCATCAGCATCTTGCGGAAGTTTTCGGCCTGGGCTTCTTCGTGGGACTGGAACTCGATCTTGTCGAGCTTGGACACGCCATCGACGAGCTCGGCCGTGGTGCGCCCGAAGCGCTCGGCGATCTCGGCCTTGGTGATGTGGGTGTCCTCCATCACGTCGTGAAGGAGGGCGGCGCACAGGGCCTGGGCGTCCAGGTGCCAGCCGGCGAGGATCTCGGCGACAGCGACCGGATGGGAGATGTAGGGTTCGCCGCTCTGCCGCATCTGCCCCTGGTGGGCATCAGCGGAGAAGTGATACGCGGCCTCGATGCGGCCTACGTCTTCGGCGCGGAGATAGGTGGAGACGAGCGCCCGCAGCCGACCGAAGTCGAGGGGCACGACGCTGGAGGTTGGAGGCTGGAAAACGCCGCCACCGCTAACGGGAACCGGGGCGGCGGATTCCATGACATTGCTCTCTGGCGGGAGGCCGTTCAGGCCTGACCGCGGTTGAGGACTTCGGTGCCGACCTTGCCGGCGGCGATTTCGCGCAGGGCGATCACCGTGGGCTTGTCCTTGTCGTGGCGGTCGAGGTCCACCTGCGGGGTGGCGCCGGCCGTCAGCTGACGGGCACGGTAGGTCGCAGCCAGGGTGAGCTGGAAGCGGTTGGGGATTCTCTTCAGACAGTCGTCAACGGTTACACGGGCCATATTTGCCTCAATCCTGTTCCAGATAACGGAAAAACTCCGGCTTGCGCGCCTCCTGGTTGGCGTAGCGCAGCCGCGATGCTCTTACCACGCCCACGAGATCGTCGATGGCTGTGGGCAGGTCTTCATTGATTATAACGTAGTCGAACTCTGCCACATGGCGCATCTCGCCACGGGCGGCGAGCACCCGGCGGGCGATCACGTCCTCGCTGTCGGTACCGCGGCCGCGCAGGCGGCGCTCGAGCTCTTCGACCGACGGCGGCAGGATGAACACCCCGACCGCCTTCGGAAAGACCTTGCGCACCTGCTGGGCGCCCTGCCAGTCGATCTCGAGGAGGATGTCCTTGCCGGCGCTGATCTGCGCTTCAAGCCAGCCCTTCGAGGTTCCGTAGTAGTTGTTATGGACCTCCGCCCATTCGAGAAATTCCCCCTTGTCGCGCAGCTGGCGGAAGGTGGAGACGTCCACGAAATGGTAGTGGCGGCCGTCCTCCTCGCCAGCCCGCGGCGCGCGGGTGGTGTAGGAGATCGACAGCTTGACCAGCGGATCACGCTCCAGCAGCCCGCTGACCAGGGTGGTCTTGCCGGCGCCGGAGGGAGCGGTGACGATGAACAGGGTGCCGGGCATGGCCGCTCCTTACTCGATGTTCTGCACTTGCTCGCGCATCTGCTCGATGGCCAGCTTGAGCTCGACGGCGATGGCAGTCATGTCGGCGGCCATGGCCTTGGAGCCGAGGGTGTTGGCCTCGCGGTTGAGTTCCTGCATCAGGAAATCCAGCCGCTTGCCGGCAGCACCGCCAGCCTTGAGGATGCGCTCGACCTCGTCCAGGTGGGTGGACAGGCGGGAGAGTTCCTCTGCCACGTCGACCCGCTGGGCAAACAGGCCCACTTCGGTGCGGATACGGTCGTCGTCGAGGGTGGCGGCGGCATCGCGCAGGCGGGTGGCGAGCTTTTCCTGGTATTCGGCCACCAGCGCCGGCACGCGCGGCGCCACCTTGGCGACAAGTTCGCGCATGTGGGCGATGCGGCCACGGATCATCTCGGCGAGTTTGTCGCCCTCGCGACGGCGGGTGGCGATGAGCTCATCCAGCGCGGCGCTCACCAGCGGGCCGATTTCAGGCTGCAGGGCCTCGAAGGTGACGCCGTCATCGGCCAGCATGCCCGGCCAGCGGAGGATCTCGGCTACCGAGAAGGGCGCGGCCTGGGGCAGCTCGGCAAGAATGGCGGCCTGGGCCGTTTTGAGCTGTCCGAAGAGCACATCGTTGATCGCGAGATCACGAGGTGCGCTATCCTTCGCCTGCAGGTTGAACCTGCACTCGACCTTGCCCCGGCGCAGTCGGGAGGTGATCGCCTCGCGGATCAGCGGCTCGGACTGACGCACGTCGTCATTGATGCGAAACGCAAGATCGAGGTAGCGGGAGTTAACGCTTCGCAATTCGAGGTGCAGGGCAACACGGCCCAGGTCGCGAACCTGGACGGCAAAGCCCGTCATGCTGTGGATCATCCTGTTTTTCCCGAGAAAGTGCGGCAGTCGAAGTAAACTAGCAGACCCGAACGCCACCAAAAGACGAAGTGTAGCGCCCCGCCCGATGGCCACTCAACAGAACTGCGCCCTCCCGCCAGGTTTCCTCCTCGACCACTACCGGGTCGAGCGGCAACTGTCGCTGGGCGGATTCTCGATCGTCTACCTGGCGTACGACCAGGATGGCTCGCCCGTGGCCATCAAGGAATACCTGCCGAACTCCCTCGCCCTGCGTAGCGAAGGCGAGGTCACGCCCCATGTCACCGAAGCGCACGAGGGTGCCTTCCGCTACGGCATGAAGTGCTTCTTCGAGGAAGGCCGGGCGCTCGCCAAGCTGGTGCACCCCAACGTGGTGCGGGTGCTCAACTTCTTCCGCGCCAACGGCACCGTGTACATGGTGATGCAGTTCGAGCGCGGCCGCACCCTCCACGACTACGTCCAGAAGAACAAGGGCAACGTCCGCGAGCGCTTCATCCGGGGGGTGTTCACCCGCATGCTCAACGGCCTGCGCGAAGTCCACGCCCACAAGCTGCTGCACCTCGACATCAAGCCCTCCAACATCTACCTGCGCGCCGACGGCACGCCGGTGCTGCTGGATTTCGGCGCCGCCCGCCAGACGCTGATGTCCGACACCCCCATCCTCAAGCCGATGTACACCCCCGGCTTCGCCTCGCCCGAGCAGTTCGCCAGCCGCGAAGCCCTCGGCCCGTGGAGCGACATCTACAGCGTGGGCGCGTCGATGTACGCCTGCCTTGCCGGCACTTCGCCCCAGCGCTCCGACGAGCGCATCAAGCACGACACCGTCGTCCCGGCCACCAAGGCCTGGGCGGGGCAGTATTCCCCCCACTTCCTTGCGACCATCGACTGGTGCCTGCAACTCGACCCGCTCAAGCGCCCGCAGAGTTGCTTCGCCCTGCAGAAAGTCCTCGCCCAACGCCATCGGGAAGCGCCTCCGCAGCAGAAGACCTGGCTCGAAGGCCTCGGCTCCCGACTAAAAACAATGATAGGCCGTACATGAGATTCACGATTTTCCAGGAGAGCCGGATCGGCAAACGCCGCACCAACCAGGATCGTGTGGCGTATTCCTACACCCGCGACGCCCTGCTGATGGTGCTCGCCGACGGCATGGGCGGCCACCTCTACGGTGAGGTCGCGGCGCAGATCTCCGTGCAGTTCATCGCCCAGTCCTTCCAGCAGGAGGCGCGACCCAAGGTCACCGACCCGGTGCTGTTCCTGTCGCGGGTGCTCAGCAACGCCCACCACGCGATCCTCGACTACGCCTTCGACAAGCACCTGGCCGACATCCCGCGCACCACCATCGTCGCCTGTCTGATCCAGGAGGGCGTCGCCCACTGGGCCCACGCCGGCGATTCGCGCCTCTACATGATCCGCAAGGGCCGGCTCGTGGCCCAGACCCGCGACCATTCCCGCGTCCAGCTGATGCTCGACCAGGGCCTGCTCGACGCCGAGGCCGCCGCCGTCCACCCCGGCCGCAACCGCATCTTCAGCTGCCTGGGCGGCAACCACCCGCCCCAGATCGAGTTCTCCCGGGGCGCATCGCTGGCCAACGGCGACGTCATCGCCATCTGTTCCGACGGCGTGTGGGGCCCCCTCGAACCCGAAACCCTGGTCAAGTCCCTGGCCGACGGCCGGGTCATGGAAAGCGTGCCCAAGGTCATGAACGAGGCCGAACTCCTCGGCGGCCACCAGTGCGACAACATGACCCTGATCGCCATGACCTGGCACGACGACCACCAGGAAGACATCCCCGACACCGTCTCCACCCGCACCATGCCCGCCGACGCCTACACCACCCAGATGGAAGGCTTCGGCCGCGGCAAGCGCGAGCAGGAAGACCTCAGCGAAGACGAAATCGAACGCGCCATCCGCGAAATCAACGCAGCCATTCACAAATTCAAATGACCCAGACCCCCGATACCTTCGCCCGCCCCAGCGGCCGCGCCCCCGCCCAGCTTCGCCCGGTTCGCATCACCCGTGGCTTCACCCGCCACGCCGAAGGTTCGGTTCTGATCGAGTTCGGCGACACCCGGGTGCTGTGCACCGCCAGCGTCGAGGAGTCGGTGCCGCCCTTCCTGCGCGGCAAGGGCCAGGGCTGGCTGACCGCCGAATACGGCATGCTGCCCCGCTCAACCCACACCCGCAGCCCGCGCGAGGCCGCCAAGGGCAAGCAGAGCGGCCGCACCCAGGAGATCCAGCGCCTCATCGGCCGCAGCCTGCGCGCGGTGGTGGACATGCACGCCCTGGGCGAACGCCAGATCACCATCGACTGCGACGTGCTGCAGGCCGACGGCGGCACCCGCACCGCGTCGATCACCGGCGCCTGCATCGCCGTGCATGAAGCCCTCGACGGCCTGGTCAAGGCTGGCAAGCTGCCCGCCAACCCGATGCGCGACTTCGTCGCCGCCATCTCGGTGGGCATCTACAAGGGCAAGCCGGTGCTCGACCTGGACTACCCCGAGGACTCCGACTGCGAGACCGACATGAACGTGGTGATGACCGGCAGCGGCGGCTTCGTCGAAGTCCAGGGCACCGCCGAAGGCACGCCCTTCTCCCGCGCCGAACTCGACGCCCTGCTGGAACTTGCCGGCGACGGCATAGCCCAACTGGTCATCGAACAGAAAAAGGCCCTCGGGATCGCCTGAGCGCCGGGAAGGAAGCCCGCCATGAAACAGCTCGTCCTCGCCAGCGGCAACGCCGGCAAGCTCAAGGAACTCTCCGCCCTGCTTGCCCCGCTGGGCATCGAGGTGCTGCCGCAATCGGCCTTCAACGTGAGCGAAGCCGAGGAGCCCCATCCCAGCTTCGTCGAGAACGCCATCGCCAAAGCCCGCCACGCCGCCCGCGCCACCGGCCTGCCGGCCCTGGCGGATGACTCCGGGCTGTGCGTCGACGTCCTCGGCGGTGCACCCGGCGTGCTGTCGGCACGCTTTGCCGGCGAGCCCAAGTCCGACCAGCGCAACAACGATCTCCTGCTAGAACGCCTCGCCGGCCAGGCCGACCGCCGCGCCCGCTTCTACTGCGCGCTGGCCCTCGTCCGCCATGCCGACGACCCGCAGCCGCTCATCACCACCGGCGAGTGGCGCGGCGTGATCCTCGACGCGCCCCGCGGCCAGGCCGGCTTCGGCTACGACCCCCTGTTCCTGGTGCCCGATCTCGAGCAGACTGCCGCCGAGATCCCCGCCGAACTTAAAAACGTCCTGTCCCACCGCGGCTCGGCCTTCCGCCAGCTCCTCGACAAGCTCCGCGCCGAAGCCGCCTGACGCCCTGCATGTCCGAACCCCGCATCATCCCGATCGCCGCAGCCCCCGCGCGGCCAGCGCAGCCTGCCGCCGGCCCATGGGAATCGCGCCTCACCGCCTCGCCGCCACTTTCGCTGTACGTCCATTACCCGTGGTGCGTGCGCAAGTGCCCGTACTGCGATTTCAATTCCCACGCGGTGAAGGATGAAGGCATCCCCGAGGCGGCCTACATCGCAGCCCTGATCGCGGATCTGGAAGGCGCGCTGCCGCAGATCTGGGGCCGGCGCGTGCACAGCATCTTCATCGGCGGCGGCACGCCCAGCCTGATGAGCCCGGAAGGGCTGGACACGCTCCTCACCGCCATCCGCATGCGCGTGCAGCTCGACCCCCTGGCCGAGATCACCCTCGAGGCCAACCCGGGCACGGTGGATTCGGGACGCTTCAAGGCCTTCCGTGAGGCGGGCGTCAATCGGCTGTCGGTGGGCATCCAGAGCTTCGACGAGCGCCACCTGAAAGCCCTCGGGCGCATCCACGGCCGGGCAGATGCCATCGCCGCCGCAGAGGCCGCGCTCACTCACTTCGATGCGGTCAATCTCGACCTGATGTACGCCCTGCCGGGCCAGACCCTGGCCGAAGCCGAGGCCGACCTCGCCACCGCCCTCGCCCTGGGCCCGACGCATCTGTCGTGCTACCACCTGACGCTGGAGCCCAACACCGCCTTCGCCGCCAACCCGCCCGAAGTGCCCGACCCGGACGCCTCGGCCGACATGCAGGACCACATCGAAGGCCGCCTGGGCGACGCCGGCTACATCCACTACGAGACTTCGGCCTTCGCCAAACCCAACCGCGAGTGCCGGCACAACCTCAATTACTGGACGTTTGGCGACTACCTGGGCATCGGCGCCGGCGCCCACGGCAAGCTGTCGTCCCACGAAGGCATCGTCCGCGAGACGCGGCCCAAGCACCCGGCGGCCTATCTTGCCGCCCACCAGGACGGCAGCTTCGTGCAGGAGCGCCGCACCATCGGCGGCGCCGAGCTGCCTTTCGAGTTCATGATGAACGCCCTGCGCCTCAACCGAGGCTTCCCGAAGCGCCTGTTTGCCGAGCGCACCGGCCTGCCCTTCGAGGCCGCCGAAGCCGGGCTGATCAAGGCCCGGGCAGAAGGCCTGATCGAGGTGGACGGCGAGACGATCCGCCCGACCACCCGCGGCCGCCACTTCCTCAACGAACTGCTGATGCGCTTCCTGCCGGCCTGAGCCCCGGCCCCGCAGCCGGAGTCAGGCCCGCTCGCCCAGCAGGGTCTGGATTTCCTCGCTGACGGCCTCGGTGGCGGTGTTGTCCTCATCCCGCCGCTGCAGCAGGGCGTGCGCCCCCAGTAGTAGCCTATGAAACAAAGTTCGTTTTAATTGCAACACCGTTGCTGCGCGCAGCGAACCGTTGGCGAACTGGCGCTTCACCTCATTCTCGCCCGGACGGAAATCCAGCAGCCGGAATTGGCCGTCGGCAAATAGCTCGCGTAGCGCTGCAAGATGCAAGACCGTCCCAGCGCTCCACTGACGGAAATCATCCCGCTCGCCGGCCCCCAGATATTGAAGCGTGTCACCTGCCGCCCGCAGGCACACAAAGGCCACTGGCGCGCCCTTTGCAAACAGCACCAGGCCATGCAGGCTCCCATCGGTGGCCGCGTCGCGCAGCTCGCTGCCGGGCGCATAGCCGGGGTTCACGATCGCTGCGTGACGGACGAAGGCCTCGACCTCGGCCGGGGTGCGGAAAGCCTGAATCTCGAGCCGACCCCCATCAGTCCCGAAGGCCTCGGCAAAGCGGGCCTCGTCACGGGAGAAGGATTCGCGGGTCTTGGCCGAAAAGCGGCCTTCCAGGTAGGCCTCGTAGCTGCCGGGCCAGGCAAGGTAATGCCACGCGTCGCGCTTCACCACGTACATCACCCGGTCGTCGAGCACGCTGTGGGTGCGCCAGCCCTGATCGACCACGCCGCACAGCAGATGACCGTCCAGCCCGGCCGGCAGAGGCTGGGCGGCGAGCTCGCGGGCGTTGCCGGCCAGCACGTCGACCAGCGTCGTCTGGCGCACGGAGAGGTTCAGCGGCACCGCGAAACGGCGCTGGCCACGCAACACGAAAGGCAGTGACAAACGCCTGCCCGAGGTGAGATCCATAAAATGCCCTTGCAGTTTCCAGAATACCTAAAACGAGCATTCACGCGGGTTTCAGGCGACAACGTTTAACAGTTCGAATTATGCCCCGGTCCGGCCCGGCTTGTCTGACGTTTCGATGACGAAGTGTTATACACAGTCGCAGAGCGATATTCAGCCCGTATAACCGCCTTTTGTTCTCAGCTTGGGCAGCGCTGGCCCCGTGCTTCCGCTTCCTGCACAATGCGCGCCAGACCCTCGCGCCGCCGCCTGCCCCATGGCCCACACTGCCCTGCCCCCGCCCCTGCCGACCGTGTCCCCGCCAGTCCATACCGACGTCGCCAGCCTCGGTCAGGTGTTCACGCCGGAGCCGGTGGTGCGCGCGATGCTGCGCCTGCGCCAGAACACCGGCCGGGTGCTCGAGCCCTCCTGCGGCGACGGCGCCTTCCTGCGCGTGCTGCATCACGCGGTCGGGATCGAGTTCGATCCCCGCCACTGCCCGCCGGGCGCCCACAACATCGACTTCTTCGCCTACCCCGAAGACGAGAAGTTCGACACCGTGATCGGCAACCCGCCCTACGTGCGCTACCGGGACATCGCGCCCTCCACCCGCGCGCTGCTGCGTCGGGACGGCTTCGACGGGCGCAGCAACCTCTACCTGTTCTTCATCGAGAAGTGCGTGCGCCACCTGCGGCCGGGCGGCGAGCTGATCTTCATCACCCCGCGGGATTTCCTCAAATCCACCAGCGCCCGCGCGCTCAATCGCTGGCTGCACCAGCGCGGCACCATCACCCACGCCATCGAGCTGGGCGACGCCCGGGTGTTTGCCGACGCCCTGCCCAACTGCCTGATCTGGCGCTACGAACTGGGCGAGACCGGCCACCACACCGCCTGGGCGCGGATTAGCCAGGGCGACGACCTCGCCCACAGCCTCGAACACCCCCAGTGGCAGCGACGCAACTTCCTCGAAAGCGCCGGCCACCTGCTGTTTTCCCATGGCGAGTACGGCCTGAGCCTGGCCGACGTGGCGAGCGTGAAAGTGGGCGCGGTGTCGGGGCTGGATGCGGTCTTCGCCAGCGAGGCCCACGGCAACCGGGATTTCGTCACCTCCGCCACCGCCCGCACCGGCCAGACCCGCCGGATGATCTGGTGCGATCCCGACGGCCCCGCCCCCGCGGCGCTGCTTCCCCATCGGGACGCCCTGATCGCCCGGCGTATCCGCAGCTTCGGCGAGACCAACTGGTGGCACTGGGGCCGCAGCTATCCCCAGACCGACGCCCCGCGGATCTACGTGAACACCAAGACCCGCCGCCCCAATCCCTTCTTCGTGCACCCGTGCACGAACTTCGACGGCGCCGTGCTGGGCGTCTTCCCCCATCGCCAGGATGTGGATCTGGAGGCCTTCCGCGACGCCCTCAACGGCGTCGACTGGGCCGACCTGGGATTCGTCTGCGACGGGCGCTACCTGTTCTCCCAGCGCAGCCTCGAGAACGCTCCACTGCCCGGGCGCTTCCGCGCCTTCCTGCCGGCGCCGGGCTGAGGCCCTCCGGGGGTGCCGGACGGATGGTGTAACATCCGGCCAGAACAATCACGGGCCGCGCGGGTCCACGGTGCTGCTGCGCCGCAAACCACCCGACGCATCGCCCCTTCGAGAACAGTCCGCGAGGTCTTCATGGTCCCCCATCTCACCACCGCGCTCACCGGCCCCCTGCTTGAGCTGGAAAAGCGTTTCCTCGACAACGCCTGTGCGATCGAGCGCTGGATGCGCACCCAGTGGCAGGAACACCTGCCGCCCTTCTACGGATCCACCGACCTGCGCAACTCCGGCTTCAAGCTGGCGCCGGTGGATCTCAACCTCTTCCCCGGCGGCTTCAACAACCTCAACGACGCCTTCCTGCCCCTGTGCGTGCAGGCGGCGCAGGCCGCCATCGAGCGCATCTGCGTCGGCGCCCGGTCGATCCTGCTGGTGCCCGAGAACCACACCCGCAACCAGTTCTACCTCCAGAACGTGGCCAAGCTGGTGTCGATCCTGCGCCTCACCGGCCTTGAAGTGCGCCTGGGCAGCCTGCTGCCCGAGATCACCGAACCCACCGTGGTCGAGCTCGCCAACGGCGCCACCCTCACGCTGGAGCCGCTGATCCGCAACGGCCGCCGCCTCGGCCTGAAGGATTTCGACCCCTGCGCGGTGCTGCTCAACAACGACCTCTCCGCCGGCATCCCGGCGCTGATGAAGGATCTCCACGACCAGTGGGTGATCCCGCCGGTGCACGCCGGCTGGCACGCCCGCCGCAAGTCCAACCACGCCGCCGCCTATGATCGCGTCACCCGTGACTTCGGCGAAGCCATCGGCATCGACCCGTGGCGCATCAACCCGGCCTTCGACACCTGCTCGGGCCTGGATTTCCACGCCCGCACCGGCGAGCAGGAGCTCGCCGACAAGGTCTCGAAGATGCTTGGCGATATCCGCACCAAGTACAAGGAATACGGCGTCACCGACGAACCCTTCGTCGTCGTCAAGGCCGACGCCGGCACCTACGGCATGGGCGTGATGACGGTGAAGGACGCCGCCGAGCTGATCGGCCTCAACCGCAAGCAGCGCAACAAGATGAGCGTGGTGAAGGAAGGGCTGGAAGTCCACGACGTGATCATCCAGGAAGGCGTGCACACCTTCGAAACCCTCAACGGCGCGGTGGCCGAGCCTGTGGTCTACATGATGGATCACTACGTGGTGGGCGGCTTCTACCGCGTCCACACCCAGCGCGGCCGCGACGAGAACCTCAACGCCCCCGGCATGCACTTCGAGCCGCTGGCCTTCGAGGCCCCGTGCAGCCTGCCCGACTGCAACCAGAGCCCCGACGCGCCACCCAACCGCTTCTACGCCTACGGCGTGGTGGCCCGGCTGGCGCTCCTCGCCGCCTCGGTCGAGATCGAGGAAACCGAACCGCAACTCCTCGAAGAAGCCACCGCCTGACGGAACCGCCCGATGAAATTCGCCTTCATCCTCGACCCCCTCGACAAGCTCAAGGCCTACAAGGATTCCAGCATCGCCATGATGCGGGCCGCCTCCCGCCGCGGCCACGAGATCTTCGCCATCCAGCGCGAGGCGCTGATCTGGGAAGGCGGCGTGGTCTCGGCCCGCTGCCTGCCCATCGGCGTGTCGGATTTCGACCACGCCTGGTACGCCCCATGCGGCGCCGAAGCGGTGATGCCGCTCACGGATTTCGACGCCGTGCTGATGCGCCAGGACCCGCCCTTCGACTTCGAATACGTCACCGCCACCTGGCTGCTGGAACGCGCCCAGCAGGCCGGCGCGCGCATCTTCAACCACCCGCGCTCGATCCGTGACCACTCCGAGAAGCTCGCCATCACCGAGTTTCCGCAGTTCACTCCGGCCACCCGGGTCGCCCGCGCCGCCGTCGACATCAACGCCTTCATCGACACCCACGGCGACACCATCCTCAAGCCCCTCGACGGCATGGGCGGCAGCCAGATCTTCCGGGTGCGCGCCGACGACCCCAACCGCAACGTCATCATCGAGACGCTCACCCAGGACGAACGCCGCACCATCATGGCCCAGGCCTACCTGCCGGCCATCTCCGGCGGCGACAAGCGGGTACTGGTGATCGGCGGGCAGGTGATTCCCTATTCGCTGGCGCGCATCCCGATGGCCGGCGAGACCCGCGGCAACCTCGCCGCCGGCGGCCGTGGCGTGGCGATGCCGCTCACCGACGGCGAGCGCGCCATCGCCGAATACCTCGCGCCCATCCTGTGGGACCGCGGGCTGCTCATCGTCGGCCTCGACGTGATCGGCGACCGGCTCACGGAAATCAACGTCACCAGCCCCACCTGCATGGTCGAGATCACCGACCAGACCGGCTTCGACGTGCCCGGCGCGGTCATCGACGCGCTCGAAGCGGTGTGCGCCTGACTCACCTCCGCCGCGCCGCCGTCTGGCTGGCCGCCCTCGCCCTCACCGCGGGGCTGCTGGCCGGCTGCAGCCGGGAGCGCATCCACCAGCAGGAATCCTACGTCTTCGGCACCCGCGTCGAGGTGCTCACCTGGGACGCGTCGGAAGACAAATCCCGCGCCGCGGTGGCCGAGGTGCTGCGCGAGTTCGACCGCCTGCACCGGGCCTACCACGCCTGGGAGCCCTCCGAGCTCACCGCCCTCAACCAGGCCATCGCTGCCGGCCAGCAGGGCATCCCGGTCTCGCCCGAGCTCGCCGCGATGCTCACCGAGGCCAAGGCCATCGCCGCCACCGGCGACGAACTCTTCGACCCGGCCCTCGGCAAGCTCATCGCTCTGTGGGGCTTCCACACCGACACCTTCGTGCCCGTGCGGCCCGACCCTGCCAAGCTCGCCGAGCTGGTGCGCGCCCACCCGACAATGGCCGACCTCACCATCGCCGACGGCAAGGTGACCAGCCGCAACCCGGCCGTAGAGCTCGACCTGGGCGGCTACGGCAAGGGCTACGCGCTCGATCGCGCCGCCAGCATCCTCAAGGCCCACGGCATCGCCAACGCCCTCATCAACATCGGCGGCAACGTGCTGGCCCTGGGCAGCAAGGGTGACCAGCCCTGGCGCGTGGGCATCCAGCACCCGCGCGAGCCCCGCCCGCTGGCCACCCTGCCCCTGCGCGACGGCGAGGCGATCGGCACCTCCGGCGACTACCAGCGCTACTTCGAGCTCGACGGCGAACGCTACTGCCATCTGCTCGACCCACGCACCGGCCGCCCCGCCATGGGCACCCAGGCCGTCACCATCCTGATCACCCCGCGCCCCGCCGGCGGCCCCCAGGCGGGCACCCTGTCGGATGCCGCCAGCAAGCCGATCTACCTCGGCAGCGATCACTGGCGGGACTATGCGAAGCGGTTCGGCATCGAGCACGCCCTGCGGGTGGACGCCGACGGCAAGGTCGAAGTCACCCCCGCGCTGCACAGCCGGCTCCAGTACGGCGACGGCATCAAGCCGGCCATCGTCGTTAACTGATACAAATACCCCGCTTTTTTCGGCTTGCCGCCCGGCCCACATTGGATAGAATGGGCTGGATGATCGGGATCCTCTTGATAACCCACGGCAGCCTCGGCGAAGCGCTCATCCAGTGCGCCTGCCACGTGCTCAACCGCCGCCCGCCCCAGCTCATGCAGCTGGGCGTCGCCGGTCAGGACGATCCCCTGGACGCACTGCCGCTGGCCCGCCGCCTCCTCGAGATGGTCGATGACGGCAGCGGCGTGCTGGTCCTCACCGACATCCTCGGCGCCACACCTGCCAACATCGCGGCCAAGCTCCTCGAGCCCGGCCGCATTGCCGGCGTGGCGGGCGTCAATCTGCCGATGCTGCTGCGGGTCATCACCTACCGCGAACGCAGCATGGATGTCCTGCTCAAGAAGGCCATCGCCGGCGCCTGCGAAGGCGTCGTCCACATGAAGTAGTCACCGGAAACCAGAATAAGAAGAATCAGCGAGGAAGGAAGACAAGCGCAATGCCACGCCAGGAAGCCAACATCATCAACAAGCTCGGGCTCCACGCCCGGGCCTCCGCCAAGCTCACCCAGGTCGCCAGCGCCTACAGCTGCGACGTGTGGCTCGAACGCAACGGCAGGCGGGTCAACGCCAAGAGCATCATGGGCGTCATGATGCTCGCCGCCGCCAAGGGCAGCACCATCGTGATCGACACTGAAGGCGCTGACGCCGATCAGGCCATGACCGCCATCCAGGCCCTGATCGCCGACAAGTTCGGCGAAGGGGAGTAAGGCGGGGAATCGGGCATCGGGAAGTGGGAAATGGGTAGGCAACCACCCGACCCAGCCCAGTGCCCTCCGCTCCTCAGCCTGCTGCCCACACCCATAAAGGCCCCGCCATGAGCTTCACCGTCCACGGTCTTGCTGTCTCCCAGGGCATCGCCATTGGCCACGCCCACCTGGTTTCCCACGCGCTGCTCGAAGTCGCCCACTTCACCGTGGCGCCCAAGCACGTGGAAGCCGAGGTCACCCGGCTGCGCAGCGCGGTGGCCAAGGTCAAGACCGAACTCGCCGGGCTCAAGGCCGCGTCCGGCTCGGCGCCCTCCGAAGTGGATGCCTTCCTGGGCATGCACATCATGTTCCTCGAAGACCCGATGCTGGTCGATGCCGCCGAGGCACTGATCCTCACCCGCCGCGCCAACGCCGAATGGGCGCTGGTGCAGCAGATGGAGCTGCTGGTCGAACAGTTCGAGGCCATCGAGGACGCCTACCTGCGCGAGCGCAAGGCCGATGTGGTGCAGGTGGTCGAGCGGGTCGTGAAGGTGCTGCTGGGCCACCCGGGCCACCTGCCGCCCAAGCGCAAGGACGGCCTCGGCACCATCGTCGTCGCCCACGACCTGTCGCCCACCGACACCATCGGCTTCAAGGATCACGCCGTCGCCGGCTTCATCACCGATGTGGGCGGCCCCACCGGCCACACCGCCATCGTCGCCCGCAGCCTGTCGATCCCCGCGGTGGTGGCCCTGCGCCACATCCGCCACGTGGTGAAGGACGACGAGCTCATCATCATCGACGGCATCCGCGGCGTCGTCATCGTCGATCCCGACGAGCGGGTGCTCGAGGAATACCGCCTGCGCAAGGCCGCGGTCGAGCTCGAACGCTCCAAGCTCAAGCGCCTCAAATCCACCCGCGCCGCCACCCTCGACGGTGAAGAGGTGCAGATCCTCGCCAACATCGAACTCCCCCCCGACGCCATCCAGGCCAAGGGTGTCGAGGCCGACGGCGTGGGCCTGTTCCGCACCGAGTTCCTCTTCATGAGCCGCGACTCGTGGCCCGACGAGGACGAGCAGTTCGAAGCCTACAAGTCGGTGGTCAAGACAATGGCCGGCAAGCCGGTCACTGTGCGCACCCTCGACGTGGGCGCCGACAAGGAACTCGAAGGCGCCACCCGCCAGGAGGACAACCCGGCCCTCGGCCTGCGGGCGATCCGCTACTGCCTGGCCGAGCCCAAGATGTTCCTCACCCAACTGCGGGCGCTGCTCAGGGCCAGTCACTTTGGCCGGATGAAGATCCTCATCCCGATGCTCGCCAGCAGCCACGAGATCGACCAGACCCTGATCCTCCTCGACAAGGCCAAGGCCCAGCTGCGCGAACGCAAGATCAAGTTCGACGAATCGGTGCCGGTGGGCGGCATGATCGAAGTACCCGCCGCCGCCCTGTGCCTGGGCGCCTTCACCAAGCGCCTGCAGTTCCTGTCGATCGGCACCAACGACCTGATCCAGTACACCCTCGCCATCGACCGGGGCAACGAGGCCGTCGCGCACCTCTACAACCCGCTCCACCCGGCCGTGCTGCGGCTCATCCACCAGACCATCCAGGCCGGCGCCAAGGCCGGGGTGGATGTCTCGGTGTGCGGCGAGATGGCCGGCGACCCGGACTGCGCGCGCCTCCTGATCGGCATGGGCCTGCGCCAGTTCTCGATGCACCCGGCGCAGATCCTCGAGGTGAAGCAGGCCATCCTGCGCGCCGACGCCGCCGACCTCACACCCAAGGTCCAGCGCCTGCTCAAGCTGGACGACCCGGACCGGGTCCGCGAGGCAGTCGAGAAGCTCTAGGCCGCGCACAGGCCCGGGGTTTGACTTGCCCCCGGCCATCGCGCTAATCTTGGTTCTCAGCGCCGATTTGAACCCTTCAGCTTGCGGGCGCTTTAAAAGTACGGCTAAAGCGACGGCAGCCCAGTCCGCGACCGTTCGCCGGCTGGGTTTTTCGTTTTTGGGACGAAACACGAATGCAAGAAGCTCAATCCGTTGCACAATCGGTTGGTCTGGTCGTACCCCAGACAGCGCACTTCACCGAGCCCCTGCCGCTCAAGAGCGGCGGCGTGCTGCCCCAGTACGACCTCGTCTATGAAACCTACGGCACCCTCAACGCCGCCCGCAGCAACGCGGTGCTGGTGTGCCACGCCCTGTCCGGCTCCCACCACGTGGCCGGACAGTACGCCGACGGCAGCGTCGGCTGGTGGGACAACCTGGTCGGCCCCGGCAAACCCCTCGACACCAACCGTTTCTTCGTGATCGGGGTGAACAACCTGGGCGGCTGTTACGGCAGCTCGGGCCCCAACAGCACCAACCCGGCCACCGGCAAGCCGTGGGGCGCCGACTTCCCCTTCGTCACCGTCGAAGACTGGGTCGATGCCCAGGCCCGCCTGGCGGATCGCCTCGGCATCGAGCGCTTTGCGGCGGTGGTCGGCGGCAGCCTCGGCGGCATGCAGGCCCTGTCGTGGACGCTGCAATACCCCGACCGCGTCGCCCACGCGCTGGTGATCGCCTCGGCGCCCAAGCTCACCGCCCAGAACATCGCCTTCAACGAAGTCGCCCGCCAGGCGATTTTGAAGGATCCGGATTTCCACGCCGGCCACTACTACGAGCACGGCGTGGTGCCCACCCGCGGCCTCGCGCTGGCGCGGATGATCGGCCACATCACCTATCTGTCGGACGACGCCATGGGCCAGAAATTCGGCCGGGCGCTGCGCCACGACAAGCCGGTGTTCAGCTACGACGTGGAATTCGAGATCGAGTCCTACCTGCGCTACCAGGGCGACAAGTTCGCCGGTTACTTCGACGCCAACACCTACCTGCTCACCACCAAGGCGCTGGATTACTACGACCCGGCCTTCGACTACAACGGTGATCTGGTGGCTGCCCTCGAGCGCGCCAAGGCCGACTACCTGGTGGTGTCCTTCACCACCGACTGGCGTTTCGCCCCGTCCCGCAGCCGCGAGATCGTCTACGCCCTGATGCACAGCGACCGCCGCGTGAGCTACGCCGAGATCGACTGCGCCGCCGGCCACGACTCCTTCCTCCTCGATGAGCCCCAGTACCACGCCGTGCTGAAGGCCTACATCGACAACATCCAACTGTGAGGGCGGCACGATGAGCTTCCACCGCTTCGACTACGACGTGATCGCCAACTGGATCGAACCCGGCGAGCGCGTCCTCGACCTGGGCTGCGGCGACGGCAGCCTGCTGCGCTATCTTGGCGACGTGCGCCAGGTGCGCGGCTACGGCGTCGAGAACGACCCGGCGCGCCTGCTGGCCTGCGCCCGCAACGGCGTCAACGTGATCCAGATCGACATGGAACAGGGCCTCGCCGGCTTCGACTACGGCTTCTTCGACCACGTCATCATGAGCCTCTCGCTGCAGGCCATGCGCAACACCCAGGGCATCCTCAAGGAAATGCTGCGGGTCGGCCATGAGGCCGTCGTCAGCTTCCCCAACTTCGCCTACTGGCGCCACCGCCAGTCCATCCTCAACGGCCGCATGCCGGTGTCGAAGAACCTGCCCTACCAGTGGTACGACACGCCCAACGTGCGCTTCTTCACCATCGCCGATTTCGACGCCCTGTGCGAACAGGAAGGCATCGTGATCCGCGAGCGGCTGGCCTTCGACGAGGACAAGGTGATCGTCGACGAGCCCAACTTCCTCGCCAGCGTCGCCCTCTACCGGCTCGCCCGGGCCGACGGCGCCGCCGGCTGATGGCCCGGCGGGGATTGAACACTCATCCCCGCCGCCCCCTGCATACGTTCCGGAGCCTGCCATGCCCACCCCGCAACCCGGCATCCTTCAGCCGCTGCCGCCCCTCTCCCGCTATCTCGTCTTCGCCCTTGAGCCCGACACCGACGTCGCCGCCGGCCTCAAGGCCCTGGTAGAGCTCGTCGATGGCGACGCCACCGTCGCCGGCATCGGCGAAGCGCCCCTGTCGGCCATCGGCCGCAGCGTCCCGGGCCTGCGCCCCTTCCCGCCCCTGGCCGGCCCCGGCGTGAGCATTCCATCCACGCCCGCCGCCCTGTGGCTGTGGCTGCGCGGTAACGACCGAGGCGAACTGCTGCTGCGCGGCCGCCGCATCGAGCAGGCCATGGCCCCGGCCTTCCGCCTCGTCGAAACCTGGGACGGCTTCAAGCACGGCAGCGGCCGCGACCTCAGCGGCTACGAGGACGGCACCGAAAACCCGGAAGGTGAAGAAGCCGTCGCCGCCGCCATCGCCGCGGATGGCTCCAGCCTCGTTGCGGTGCAGCGCTGGGAGCACAACTTCAACCGCTTCGAGGCCATGCAGCCCGAAGAGCGCGACCACTGCATCGGCCGCCGCAGGTCCGACAACGAAGAACTCGACGACGCCCCCGAATCGGCCCACGTGAAGCGCACCGCTCAGGAAAGCTTCGACCCCGAAGCCTTTGTGGTACGCCGCTCCATGCCCTGGGCCGACGCCAGCGCCGCAGGCCTGATGTTCGTCGCCTTCGGCCACAGCCTGGATGCCTTCGAAGCCCAGATGCGCCGCATGGTCGGGCTAGACGACGGCATCGTCGACGCCTTGTTCCGCTTCACCCGGCCGCTATCCGGCGCCTATTTCTGGTGCCCGCCGATCAAGGGCGGCAAGCTGCAACTGCCCCTGTAATCCCCAAACAGCAACGGCGCCCCAAGGCGCCGTTGTCGTCTTGCGGCCCGGGTAGGTCAGCGCCTGCGGCGAGCCATCCCCAGCAGGCCCGACACACCCAGCGCCACGAGCGCACCGCTTGCCGGCTCGGGAATCTTCAGGTCAAACGCCACCGTCCGCGCGCCATTGACGTCGTGGTAGGCGAGCGTCCCCGCACCGGCCAGTTCGAGAAATGCGCCCTCAACGAAGTCGTCCGCAGCGTTGAGGCTCGCGGCCGTCACGTCGATGGGCACCGTGAACACCAGCATCTCGTCAGGGTGGATGACAAAGCTGTAGCCGCGGGTGAATGCCGCCAGCACGTCATCCGGGAAGAGGGGTTCGAGATCCTCGTCCAGCAGCGAGAAGTCGATGCCGTCGAGGGTGAGATCCAGGCTGCCGTCGTTGGTGACCACGATCTGCATGAAATCGAGGATGCCGGTGTCGAAGCCGCCCAAGGGCACCCGCAGCAGGCGCTTGAGGTTGTTGCGCAGCAGACCGACGCTTCTCACCGACAGATTCCCTCCGGCAACCGGCTGATAGACCGGCAGCAGGCTCGAGTCGATGGCGCTCAGGCCGGTGGACGCCAGCACGCTGGCCTTGTAGAAGTCGGTGCCGGTCAGGCCGGCCGACAGGGAAGGCGTATCCCGCAACTGCACCGTGTAGCTGTCTGCCTTGCCCACAAAGGCGTAGTCGTCCATGCGGACTGGCGAGACGTAGGAGGCGTCGAGTGTCGATGTCTCCCCACGGCCATCCCAGGTAACGTTTGCGCCGACGGAAATCGTCTTGCTGGCAAAGCTGCCACTGAAGCTGAAATCCACCGACTTGACGCGCTCCTCTTCCAGCGAGAACGACGCCGCCGATCCATTCACCGACCCCGTGGCCACCGAACTGCCATTCACCAGCAAGGTGGTGATCCGGTCGGCCTTCGCGGCCACCGTCACCGACTGGGAGCCGGCGTAGGTGTTCTCGATGGACCCGTAACCCTGAAGCGTGGCGCTGAGATCCGCTCCACCCTTGAAATAGGCCCCGACGTAGCTGCACACGCCAGTCCTGGTACCAGCAGCCCCCACCGTGAGCGGGCAGCCGGCCTCGCCGGGCAGCAGGTAGCTGCGGGTGAGGGCATACGACTTGTCGAACTGGGCGTAGCTACCGGCCGGGTTGGCGTAGCCGGTCAGGCTCTGCCAGCCCGCCGGGATCGGGTGCTCGTTGGTCACACCGGCGCCGGGATTGACGAAGTTGATGCGGTCCACGTCGGTCTGCAGGACGCCCTTGCTCTGGTCGAGCAGGCTGACTTCCCAGGCTTCCTGGTTCTCGGTTTCGAATTCACCGCGGAAGGTGAGCGAATAGGATGGCGATGGACCGGCGGTCGAGCTCATCGTGCGGCTGCCGCTGGCGTACTGTTTGTCGCCATCGGTACAACCGAGGAAGGGGATGCACACGTTGTCCACGTTTTCCGCCCGGAACCCGGCGCTGACGGACGACGGCAACGTGCCGGTGTAGGACCAGCCCGACTGGTTGAACAGCGACGCCGATCCGTAGAACTGCCCATCGGCGAGCACCGGCAAGGCATGGGCTGCCGTACCGATCACCATCGTCGCGCCCCCGAACGCCATGCGAAGCAAGCGCAAATGCGGTCCGTATCTCATCTGACACCTCCCTTGAATGCAGTGACCTGACATCGGTTCGACGCCCGCCTGCCAAGCGGAGCGACACTGCGTTCAGGCTACATGCGGCGAGGTTCCAGAACGGTTACACCGTCAGCGCACCCTTGGCCCGCTCCAGCATCTCGCGCAGATGCTGCCGGTAGCCGACGACCCACGGAGCGGCGGTCTCACCGGGGAGGAACTCGCCCGCGTAAAGCCGGACGGCCTCGGCCACGCGGTCCTGCCGCCCGCCGGCGCTGACCAGACGGCCAAGCAGTTCGCAGGCATCGACCGAACACAGGCTGCTTGGCAGGCTGACGAAGCCGTGCTTCACATGCACCCAGTTCAGCGGCGGCTCGCCTTCGCGGCGCCCGAGGCGGCGCAGGCGGTGGAGGGCGACCTTCAGGTTCTGCATGGCCTGGGCGCCTTCCGAATCCGGCCACAGCATGTCGGCGAGGCGTTCGGCGGGCACCTTCTGGCCGCCGGCGCAGATCAGGGCGATCAGCAGCATCTTGGTGCGCACGCCCTTCCAGTCCCGGTCGTAGATGCGCCGGCCGTCGATCTCGACGACAAACTCGCCCAGGGTGCGGATGTTCACCCGAGCGCCGGTCTCGGTCGATCCGCGGGACGCGGGGGTCAAGACGGCTTCCAGCTCGGCCAGCCAGGCGGCGTTGCGGTGGAGCGGCACCAGCCGCTCGCCGACGGGCACCAGCTCGCGGGCGGCGGCGAGCATCCGCCGGGCCCGGTCGAATTCGCCCGCGCGCACGTCGAGCATCGCCTGCTCCTGACGGGCCACCGCGGCCACCCGACGCAGGCCCAGATGCAGCCAGCGGGGCACCCAGACGGCGGCCAGGGCGCGGGCTTCGGGGCCGCGCTGCAGATCGGCCAGGGCCTGGATGCGCAGCAGGCGGGCGATGGTCGAGGTCATCCGGCAATCGTCCGGGGCGCAGCCGGACAGGCATTCGTCGCCATGCACCAGCGCCCGCAGGGGCTGCCCGTCCCGCAAGGCCAGCGCGCCGAGGGCGAGGTGGCGGTAGGCCTGGAGCAGCGCCTGGCGCGCCGGGATGACTCGCGCGCCCAGCGCCTGGGCCAGCTTCCGCACCTCGTCGCAACGGCCCAGATCGGCCGCGGCGTAGGTCCGGTGGGCCAGCAGCGGCAGGGTCACGGCGTCGGACAGCGTCTCCACCCCGGGCAGCCCCGCGCCCGCCGAGAGGATCCCATGGGCCCGCTCCGCATCGCCGCCCAGCAGGCCGATGAGGCCGAGGGCGCTATGCACCAGCACCCGCGGCAGCAGACCGGCGCCGTCCAGATGGCACAGGAGCTCGACGTCGGAGAGCCTCACATCCGCCCGCGTCACTTCGCCGGCCAGGCAATCGACAAAGCAGGCCAGCGTGCGGTGGACCAGCTCCAGCGGCAACGAGCCCACCGCGACGGCAATCCGCTCGCCTTCGGCAAAGGCAGCGCGGGCGAGGTCCACATTGCTGTCGAGGATCAGGGTCAGCAGCCCCTTGCGCAGCAGCAGCGCCGAACGGGCATGGGGCGACAGGGCTGCGTCCCCGGCGATCAGCTCGGCCAGGCGGGCGCGCAGGATATCGAGGGGCTCGTCGCCGGCATCGCCCCGCAGCTGGGCGTCGCAGGCGGCGGCGCAGCTGAGGGCCTGGATGTCGGGCGGCGCGTTGCCGGCCGGATCGACCAGCCGTGACGCCAGTAGCGCGATCTCGACCCGGGGGTCATCCACGAGGCCCAGCAGGTCGACGCCGCGGGCGCCGGCCGCCTGCAGCATGAGCAGGCCCGCCCGAGCGCCGTGAAAATCCATCTCGAACCAGCGTCGCAGGCAGGTCCGTTCCAGCGTGGCGCAGGGATAGGGCAAGGCTAGCGGGGAATTCTCGGGCGTCTCGGTCATGGCTCCCACACCGGGGTCGGGCTGGCGCCCGTGCCCCGCTTGATCTCGTCCACCATTTAGCCATGAGATGTGTGATCCCCTGACGGCGGCAGGGGATTGTTGGTGATTTTTTACAAAAATCGCATTTATCCAGGTGTTTCCGCCGGACGCGACAAACCCACCGGAAGGCCGTAAAGTCGGCCCTGCCCTCCCCTGCCGGTCTTCCATCGCTGCCGTGACTCGCCCCGCTCCCCTCCCGCCGCCCGCCGACGCGTGGCTCATCTGGTTCGACGGTGCCGCCCACCCCAATCCCGGGCGGATCGGCCTTGGTGCGCTGCTGCTGGGGCCCGAGGGCCAGCGGATGGATGTGTCGGAGCCCGGCGGGCGCACCGGTTGTAACAACGAGGCCGAGCTGCTGGCCCTGGGCCGGGCGCTGGAGCTGGCGCTCGCCGCTGGCGCGCAACATCTGGTGGTGAAGGGAGACAGCGATTTTGCGGTGCGTCACCTGCGGGGCGAGGCGCACACCGCAGTACCGCGGCTGGTCGGCCTCATCGACGGCACCCTCGCCCTGCTGGCGCGCTTCACGTCGGTGCGGCTGGAATGGGTGCCCCGCCACCGCAACCCGGACGCCGACCGGCTCTCCCGGGCCGCCATCGGCCTGCCCGACAAGCCTCCCCTACGCCCCGTCTCGCGGCGCCGCCGGCGCTAGTTCGGCATCCAGCAGCCGGGCCGCGACGAGGCCGTTGACCAGTCCGAAGAGCGTCGCCGCCAGCGCAAACACCGGCACCAGATAGAACACCCCGTCGTGGGGCACCAGCCACAGGCGGGCCACCACCAGCTGGCCGCCGATGTGGGCGAAGGCCGCCAGCACGCTGTGGCTCACCGGCCCGAACCAGCGCCTGGGCAGATGCATCGCCGCCCCCAGCACGGCCAGGCTGGCGAGGCTGCCGGCGAGGCTCAGGAAGAAGCCCGGCGCCAGGAACTGCCCCAGCACCAGACTCCCCACCAGCACCCGCAACAGCGCCACCCAGGCCGCTTCGCGCCAGCCCCAGCGGGCCAGCACCACCAGCGTCACGATGTTGGCGAGCCCCGGCTTGACGCCAGGCAGCGGCAGCGGGATCGCCGCCTCGGCCACCGTGAGCACGATGGCGGCCGCCGCATGACGCGCCACCCGGTGGTCATCGGCGGTGGGGACGAGACGGAGCTCAGTAGTTGAGGGAGTCATAATCGGCCCGCCGCCCGGAGAGGGCGAGACTCACCTGATTGGGCGCGCAGATCGCCACCGCCCCGGCGCTGGCCAGCCAGCCCTGGCGCACGCAATACTGGCGCGGCCCCGGATCGCTGGCCACGCGGGCCCGGCCGGGCTGCACCTCGATGCGCGTGGTGCCGAGCGGGCCGGGCACCTCGACGATGCGCGGGGCGGAGAGATCCACCTCGGCGAACACCTGCCCGCCGGCCTTGATGATGGCCTTGTCGGGCCGGCCGCCCTGCCACAGCACGAGGGCCGATCCGACGCTGAACGCCAGCGCCGCCGCCAGCACGAGCCCGTCGCCCATCCGCAGATGGACGGCCCAGGCGGCCAGCCAGCGGCGTACGGCGGGCAGATCCGGCACGGGTCAGGTCTTGAAGGAGCGATGCCGCACGAGCACCCGGGCGCTCTCGCGGAAACGCTCGGCGAGCTGCTCGGCGATGTACACCGAGCGGTGCTGGCCGCCGGTACAGCCGATCGCCACGGTGAGGTAGCTGCGGTTGTCGTTTACGTAGGAGGGCAGCCACTGGGCCACGAAGCGGTAGATGTCGTCGGTCATCTGGCCGACTTCGGGCACCCGCTCGAGGAAGTCGATCACCGGCTGGTCGCGCCCGGTGAGGGGCCGCAGCACCGGGTCGTAGTGCGGGTTGGGCAGGCAGCGCACGTCGAACACCAGGTCGGCGTCCATCGGGATGCCGTGTTTGAAGCCGAAGGACTGGAACAGCAGGGTGATCTGGTCGCCCGCTTCCAGACGCATGAAGCTCTTCACCCAGTTGCGCAGGGTGTTGGCGGAGAGATCGCTGGTGTCGATGCGGTGGCCGAGCTCGGAGATCAGCGCCAGCGCTTCCCGCTCGCGGGCAATGGCCTCGGCGAGGGTCACGTCGTCGTCGCCCAGCGGATGCTTGCGGCGGGTTTCGGAGAAGCGGGCGATGAGGGTGTCGTCGCGCGCATCCAGGAACAGGAAGCGCACGTCGCCAATCATGGCGCGCAGGGATTCGATCTGCTGGGGCAGTGCGGCGATGCCGGCGCCGGAGCGCACATCCACCGCCACGGCGATGCGCTGATAGCCGGAGCCGCGCAGATGGGTGACAAGCTGGGGCAGCAGCGCCGACGGCAGGTTGTCGACGACGTAATGGCCGCAGTCCTCCATCACGTTGAGCGCGACGCTCTTTCCGGAACCGGACAGACCACTGATCAGGACGAGTTGCATGGTGAAACCTGCTTTGGGGAGGCCCGCACCCGAAGGTGGGCGGCCCGTCTGCGACGAAATGCCGCAGTTCTTATGAGAATAGTGGTCAAGCTTCGCACAAGCTACTCTCCCCCGTTTCTACAAAAAGTCACATAACTGTTAATTCATGTGGCGCAGAGCTTATTTTCACGAATTTCCACCACGCCGGCCCGCAAAAGCTCCGCCACCAGCCAGTCGGCGAGGGCCTCCGGCGTCAGTCCGAGGAAGCGCCGGTTGGCGTCGCGGAACAGCGCCACCCGGGCCAGATGATCCGGCAGGCTGTCGAGGGGCATCGTCCGCCGCTCCAGCAGGGTGAAGGTGAAACAGGCGCGGATCGCGTTGCGGGCCATCCGCGCGCCGTCCTCTTCAAAGTAGCGCAGCCGGGCGAAGGCCGCAGCGAGCGCCGCGTCCACCTCGACGAAGGGCGCGCCGTGGCCCGGGATCACCCAGTCGATGGGCAGCCGTCCGATGGCCTCGAGGGTTGCCCGCGCCGCCTCGAGGCCACCACCCGCGCCGATCACGTCGGCGAACAGGATGCCGAAGCCGTTGCGCCACAGGGCGTCGCCGGAGATCAGCCCGCGGACATCCGGCGCGTGAAAGACCAGCGCGTCCATGTCGTGCCCCGGTGCCGGTAGCGCCTGCCATTCGAACCCGCCCATCACCATCCGGTCGCCGGGCACCAACGCGTGGTCGGGATGGAAGGCCTCGCCCTGCTGGTCGGTGGTGGATAGCAGCAGCGCGTCCTCGTCCCAGGTCTTCACCGCGTCGACGATGCCGTGGGGCACGCAGATCCGGCAGCCGAACGCCCGCTGCACCGCGGCGTTGCCGCCGATGTGGTCGGAGTGGGAATGGGTGTTGAGCAGGCGGGCGAGCCGGCGCGGGCCGAGGGCCTCGCGGACCAGCGCGACGGTCTGGGCGGCGTGGGTCACGTAGCCACTGTCGATGAGCGTAGCTTCGCCGTCGTCGAACAGCAGGATGTTGTTGGCCGACAGCCAGCCTCGCTCCAGCACCCGGATGCCGGGAGGCAGCATGGCCGCGTTCAGTCGGCGGCGTCGGCCGGGCCGGTGGCCAGCGGTGGCGCTTCGGCCACGGCCTCGCTGCCGGCGGGATCGGAGTCGGTCTCGCCGAAGATCTCGTCGGCACTGCGGCCACAGCCGGTGCAGTAGCCGTCCTCGATCTCGCAGACGCCGATGCAGGGGTTCTCTTCGCTCATCGCCGCCTCACCCGTTGCCCACGCACTCGCCGCGCAGGCCGCCCTCGAAGAGGTCGGCGGCAGCCCGGCGGCTGGCCACTTCGGCCAGGATCGCGCGCTTGCGGTCGTCGTCGGCGCGGCCCCAGTCGGTGATTTCGGGGATGGTGCGGAAACAGCCTTCGCAGTAGCCCGTGGCCGGGTTCATGCGACAGACGGAGGTGCAGGGAGATTGGATGGTCATGATGCGCTCTGGGGGTCGACGCCCGCCGCTCGTTGTCGGCGGGTCTTCGTGGACCTTGCAGCTTATACGGGCTTGGCCCGCTTCGCCAGCACCGCCCGCGCCACCTTTGATGCCGGCGGGCGGCCCAGG
>ERZ650311.285-NODE-285-length-34145-cov-9.473247_pt1 | contig 34145 bp, 48 predicted proteins | sample MGYA00376247_ERZ650311 | MGnify/ENA primary metagenome ERZ650311 (study PRJEB26733, sample SAMN07839324) | wastewater metagenome | biome: small river; feature: stream; material: water | place: USA: North Carolina | collected 2016-07-28 ...
CGGTGGTCTTAAGGCGCGCGATGTCTTCGGTGATGGCCGTGTTCGCGTCTACCTTCTTTTCGATGGACGCCGACCTCGCCGCCGACTGCTGGACGTGCTCCCGCAGCGCCCGGCCGATCTCGCGCATCTCGCCCGCTAGCTGCCCCATGTGCCCGTCAAGCCTGCGCTGGGTAACGGTGATTTCCGCCACCTGCGCCGCCGTGTGCCTCATGTGAGCCATGAGCACGCCGATTTGTCGGTCGCGGAATGTGTCTGGCGTGTCGTGCTCGTCCATCTGCGCCGTGATGGTGTTCGGCACGCCGGCCGTTTGCTGGTGATCTGTGGGGGTCATCAGTGCCTCAATCGTGCTGAACAGGGAATGTACGCGGGGTGCCGTGCTTACGCATCACTGCCACGCTCACGGCCACGTCAAAGCGCCAGCCGTCAGGGTAGCCCAGGGACTCCATCACGGCCTCGCTGCACCACATAGCGCGCAACGATCCTTTGATGCGGCGGAACACGAAACCAGCGAGCCCTAACAGGTCATAGCGCCAGCCCTCGCGGTCTTCCCACCAGGTCCACACCTGTTCGCTGTCCGCTGGCACGTCCCAGCAGTCGTGGGCAATCGGGGACCAGTAGCGCCAGCCGGTGTGCACGCCGTGCCATAGGGTGGCCTCGGACACTAGGGCTTTGTCGCCGTTGATGGCCCACACGATGAGCAGATGCGACCAGTCGCAGCGCTGCCACCACGCCAGTAGCCGGCTGGTGATCCGGCCCGAGTGGCGTCCGCGGTAGGCTGCTACGGTGATGCTCATGGGTTGCGGCTCGTCTTTCAGTACACCAGCGGCCCCAGCAGCCCGCCGCCCACGCCGAACGCTCCGGCCTGCGCCGAACGATTCGCCTGCAGTCGCCGCAGCGTGTCATCCAGCGACAGCAGCCCTTGCCGCCCTTGTTGACCCTGCGACAGCAACAGGCCCCCCATCGCATCGCGCACCGGCTCGGGGGTTTTGACGCGATTCCATGCGCTACCCGCAGCGCTCAGGAAGGCCGGCAGGTTGCCATGCGATGCGCCGCCGATCATCTGCGAAACGTCCTGGACTGCAGCGGTGTCCAGATCACCGGCCCCGTATTGCCGTGCAGCGGTTTGCGACCCGCGCCCAACGGACTCAATGCCTTTCAACCGCGACTCTTGCGCAGCGGCAACGGCAAATTGCCGGAACTCGCGTTCGGTGCCAAAAATGGCTTTGAGCTTGTCGCGCGTTGCAGGCTCGCGCCACATGTTCAGGACTTCCGTTTGCCCGCCCTGTCGGCCCATCTTCGAGCGCAGCGCCTCCGCGGCACCAAGCCGGAACGCTTCGGCCTCGCTTTCGGACATGTTGCGCATGGTCTTGGCGATGCCTTGGTCATCCAGGGACCAGACCTTGCGACCATTGTTTGCCGCTTCGATGAGCGCAGAGGGGCCGGCGAACGCATCGCGGGCCTGTTTGTATGCGCCGCCGGTTGCGGTGTCCAGCTTGCTGATGAGCTTGTCTTTCAGCTCAGACACGGCCGCGCCGGTCTTGTTCATCTTCCCGAACTGGTCGATGTTCGCCTGGATCACATCATCCAGGCCCTGCTTCAAGTGGTCCAGATCCCGGAATGCAGCGACTCGGTTTGTCGGGTCAAGCGTGAATGGCTGCTGCCGTGCAATGGCGAGCTTCTTTGCCGTGCCAGCGGCGCCCAGCTCACCCGCCGCCGTGATGAGGCCGCGAAGCTCGTCATCCATCGGCACGTTACGCTGATGGAGTTTCGTGTACAGCGGGCCGGCAGCTTCCGCGCGGCGGGCGACTAGATCGTCGACGGTTTCGGTCAGTCGCAGGCCCGAGGGGTTCAGCCCAGACTCTGCGGCACCGATCAAGCGACCAGCGCGCCCGGCTTGCCTTGAACGTATGGCGGCCTCTGTGGCTTCCTTGGTTTGCCCCGGTAGCGTAGCCAGGGTGTCCAGAAGTTGCCGCGTGTTTTGCCCCCCGGCGTCAACCGCCCGCGCCTCAGGCCCGAGCTTGTCAAACCGCGCCAAGGCTTGCCGTAGCGCCGCCTCGCCGGAATCTTGAGCGACAGTCCCGCGAGCGTCACGCGCGAAGGCTTGCGCCAGCTTCTCCCGCGCGTATTGCGATGCCGCCGATTCGTTGAACCGCGCAGCCACATTGCGTGCACCCGCTCCGGTGGCCTGCGCAACAGGCACCAGCGCGCCGCCGACAGCCGCGCCGGTTGCCCCGCCCTTCAAAGCATCAAGCCCGACGCCGGACAGATCCTCTGCCGTTGATTCGCCAGCGCCAGACAACGCGCCGAAAATGCCGCCCGTCCCTGCTGCGTTCAGCATCCGCCCGCCGATGCCGGCGCCAGTCGCTGCGCCCAGCGGATTCATGAGCATCGTAGGCAGCGAAGCCATGCCGCGCGTGATGCGCGTCGTCCACGGGTTCGCCGTTTCTTCTTCGGCCGCCGCGCCGCGCATCATGTCGCGCGTGTCTTTGTAACCCGTGCTGAAATCACCGCCCGTAACCTTGGACTTGATGCCACCGATAAGACCGCCAATCTCGTCGGCAAAACCAAACGTCGGACCCTGCAGCACGGAATAGAGGCCACGCAGATCGGATGCGCGGCCCGCCTTGAATGCGTCCGACTCGACGGGGCCTGTAGGCGCCGCTGCTGGCACTGAGAAGCCATTGCGGGCGAGTCGCGCGGTCAATTCCGCCTTGGTCATGCCATCGGGCACGCCTCGGATAATCGTCCCATCGTCTAGCCGGATGTCCATCACTTAAGGTCCGAAAAGTTGATTACGTTGTCTTCACGGCCGAACACGTTTTCTGGCTTGAGGTTGTACATGGTCGCGTTCTCGCCGAACCGCTTTTTCTCGTTTGCCAAGCGAGCCGACGCGACGTTAGCCATGCCGGTCACGACATTGAGCATGTCGGCGCGCTGCTTCGGTAGCATCTGCTCGCCGGTCAGCGCCTTGTTAAACAGGCCCTTTACGTAGTCAAGCCCGCCGGCCGTCTTCACGATTGCCGCATAGTCAGCCTCTCGCACTGCGCCGTCTGGGTCTAGCGCCTTGGCAAACTTGTAGATAGCGGCCTGGTCTTTCAGCGACCCGGGCTGCTTCAAAAGGCCGGAGATGTCCTGCGCCGTGCTGACGATGCCCCTATCGAGCTTCGTCGCGCCTTGGTAGTCGGCCGCGAGTTTCTGCTCCATCTCGAAACGGTCCTTCGGCTTCAACCCGAGGTTATCGGTGTTGACGGTGACGTTTGTGCCGGCGGCCCGCTTCCCGCGAAGTAACCACTGGTCATAAACCGGATTTCTCTGCGCCTCTAGGAACTCCTGCAGCGACGTGGGGGGCTTGTCCGGCTCTTTTGGCGCTGACCACAGCGCCTGCGGGGCGCCGGTTTCTGGCACCTCGACCAAGTGGCCGTTGACGTTCATGACGTTACGCTTCTTCGGCGCAGGCGTCAGCGCCTGCTGCAGCTGCAGGCCGGTCATGAGCGCCGGAGTCGATCCGCCTTGAGCGAGGAACATCCGCGGGTCAAACGCACCCGATTGAATCGGCGCCCCGTCCTGAGTCGGCCCCGCCTGCTGCGCGAACTGGGTCCGCAGGAGCCCCGCATCGGTCGCAGCCTGCGCGCGTTGCGCTTCCTGCTCCGCCATCGCACGTTGTAGTTGCTGCATGCGAAGGGCTCGTTCCTCGGCGATCTGTGCGCGCTGTTCTTCCTCCAGCTTCTTCCTTCGCTCCGCTTCCTTCGCCTGCGCCATCGTGCCGACATAGCCCTGCATGCCACCCACGAGCCCGCCCATGCCGCGCTGCGCCAGCAAGCCCTGCGCGAGTTGCAGAGTCGCCGCGGTGCGCGGGTCGTCGATTGACCCGCCCATGAAGTCGAGAAGTCCAGCCATCACGATCCCCCAAACAATCCCGGCCACAGCAGATTGGCGAGCTGTGCGCCCGCGATCCCGCCGCCCAATGCGCCACCCAAGCCGCCGCCAGTGCCCGGCGTGGTCGTCGTCCCCGTGCCGGTCAGGTTCGCCCACGGACTCAGCGCACCGGCGTAAGCGTTTGCAGCGTTCAGGGGCGAATTCATGTCGCGCAGCCCGTTGGCGTACAGGGCATTGCCGAGGTTGATCCCGTTGTTCAGCGCGCCAGTGAACAGGGTATTTCCGGCCAGCGCCTGCTGGATATCGGTGTTCCGGTTGCCCAGCGCGAGATTGCCTAGCCCGAGGTTGTATGAGTTGCCGGCCTGCTGGTATCCGAGCCCGAGGTTTCCGAGGCCCAGTTGATACTGATTGCCGACCTGCTGCGCGTTCGTGTTCGCGTTCTGCTGCTGGACACCAAGATTACCCAACCCCAGTGCGTACTGGTTGTTGGCGGTCTGGTATCCCAACCCCAGGTTGCCGAGCCCCAGCGCGTACTGGTTGCCCACCTGCTGGGCATTCGTCGCCGCGTTTTGCTGCTGCACACCAAGGTTGCCAAGCCCGAGCGCAGTCTGACTGCCGAGGCCGGCATAGCCTAGCTGGTTCTGCTGGTTGGCAATGTTTGCTTGATTGGCGAGGCCCGCATACCCCAGCTGATTGCCAAGCTGCGCAATGTCAAACTGGTTATTGAGGCCCGCATACCCGAGCGCATTCTGAGCGCCCGCGATGTTCGCCTGATTCTGCAAGCCAGCGTAGCCGAGTTGGTTGGATGCGTTCGCAATGTTGGCCTGATTCGTCAGCCCGGCATAGCCCAGCTGGTTGCCCATCTGCGCGATGTCATACTGATTGTTCAGGCCGGCATAGCCCAGCGCGTTGCTTTGGCTAGCGATGTCCCGTTGCGTCTGGTTGCCCTGCGTTGCAATGTTGGCCTGATTCTGCAACCCAGCGTAACCCAGCTGGTTCTGCATCTGGCCTAGCGTGAGTTGATTGTTCAGCCCCGCATAGCCGAGCGCATTGGACTGCGCCGCAATGTCGCGCTGGGTCTGGTTGCCCATGCCTGCGATGTTGTAAGCGTTGCTCAGGCCGGCATAGCCTAGGCCCGTCTGCGCGTCAGTGCCGTAGCGCTGCGTTGCCGAGCCGACATCGGTCGCATACCGCTGCATCGCGCGATTCGCGTCCGACTCATACGCGCCGCTGTAGAGGTTCGTGAGCGCGTTGCCGGTCTGCTGCTGCAGGCCCTGCAGTGCCAAGCCCTCCGCGATGCCCTGGCGCGACCCGCCGTAGCCGCCAGCCGCCACGGCTTGCGAGCGCAGGCCCGGGGCGATCTGGTTCGCGTACTGCTGCCCGAGCGCCTGCGTGATGTTTTGCGCGGACTGCTGCAAGTACGGGTTCATGCCCTGCTGCTGCACCTGCGGGTTCTGATACGCCGCCACCTGCCCGCCTTGCTGGGTGGCAGGGTTGAACGTGCCGCCGCCTTGCGTTGCCGGTGGCGCGGTGTAGGGGTTCGCCGCCACAGCAGGCGCAGCCACGGCCGGGGGAGGCGGTGGCGCTGCGGTAGCGGGCGGGGGCGTGTACGGGTTGCGTTGCGTAGCCGGTGGCGCCGTCTGTCCTGCGATGGCGGGTGGCGGTGGCGGCATCGTGCCCGGTGGCGGTGCGGTGTAGGGGTTGCGCGCCACGGCCGGAGGCGCAGCGGGGGCCGCAACAGTCGAAGGCGACCATCCGCTCATGGCTGTCTGCATCTGCGACAGCGCGGTAGCGTAGGGGTTCCAGCTCGCTTGCTGGGTAGCCGGTGGCGGTGCCGTCGTCGTCGCAGCTTGCGCGGTGTTGCCGCCAGGCGGGGGCGGGGGAGGCGGCAGCCCCATCCCGTTGCCGCCGAACCCAGTGAACCCGGGCGGCAGTTGCGCGCCACCAGGCGGGGGCATGCTCGCCGCGTTTTGCCGCGCGTACTCTGCCCCCATCGGGTCATTGGCCGACGCGCCAGGAGGCATGCCCCCATTGCGCTCCCAAGCCGCGATCATCGTCGGCGTTGCCCACGCCGGATATTGCATCGTCGCCATCGTCAGCCCCACCAGTTCTGGCCGTTGAAGCCCGGCCGCGTAAACGGATTGCCAGCCACGCCACCCTGCATCATTCCGAGGCCGGCGCCGCCTTGCGTGTACAGGCCCTGCATCACGCGCGGGTCAGTCAACAGGCCGGAGAGCATCGAAGACGCCTGCTTCATCTGGTCGTTCTGGCCGCTCTTGTTCGCCTGATACCAGCTGGACACGTCGCCCAGAAGCCCGCCGTTGCCGCCGCTGCCGAACACCATCGCGTCAATGCGCGGGTCAAGGCTGCGCTGGTTGCTCTGCGATGCGCCCGGGTTGCCCTGTGCGCCCGCGATGGCACCGAGCGCCGGGCCTGCGATGCTGGCGATTGAACCCAGCGAAGAACCGAGCGACCCAAGCCCCGACAGCAGCCCGCCGCCAGTGGTTGCCAGATCAAGCCCCGCGGCCTTTGCGGCAGCGTCCCATGCGCCGACGCCGCTCGCCATGCCTTCGCCTAGGAAGCCCGCAGCCGTCGAGCCAGCGCCAGCAGCGGCCCCGCCTCCGAGTGCCCCGCCGACACCTGCGCCCGCGTCAATCGCGGCAAGGTCAAGCCCCGACAGCGCGCTACCGGCGTCCAGTGCGCCGCCGCCCATGCCAAGGCCCTCGGCTGCAGCGCTCGCGCCGCTGCCGGCGCCACCACCGAGGCCGCTCAGGTAGTTCCCGCCCAAGGCCATCAACGCAAACGGCGCAGCGATCTGCCCGAACTCCCCGAGCATGGAACCGAGCCCCAAGCCCTGCGGGGTCGAGTACCAATCCTGGCCGACGTTGTTCGGGTCGGTGATGTCCCAGGTTTGCACGTCGCCGCGGCCCTTGTCGGCTACGTCGTTCGTGCTCGCCAGGATGCGGCCGTTTTCGCTTTGCAGCGTCATGCCCGTGACCGGATCGGCCCACGATGACATGACGCCTTCGCCGTTGGGGTTCATGCCCCCGAGGCCACCGGCCATTGCGCGCCTGAGGATTTCTTCCCAGTTCATAGCTTCACCCATGCGCCGCTGACGTAGGCGTAAACGCCGGCCCCAGAGCCGGGATTCCAAGTCGTGCCGTCTGCCTTGACTAGCATCCCCTCGCGCGGCCGATCAGGCGCCGCGTAGAGGGTCTGCAGGAACAGGTACGGGGTTTGTTGCTGCCACTCGCGCGCAATGGCCTGCAGTTCGCGCGTTAGAAACGCGGACAACTCTGCCGGGTCGGTGGGGGCGGGCTGCGGGGTGTACATCAGTACTGGCCCAGGGGTTGCACGTCAAAAACCAGCGTCTTGAACCGCGCCGGGTAGGTTGCGCTCATGTCGATTCGGAACGACAGATAACGCCCGCTGATCACGCCGGTGTATCGGTGCGGGGTGTATGCCTTGGTCAGCGGGCTTGTCGTGGCGTAGGCAAAGGATGTCGCCGTTTCTGGCGAATCGGTGCCCTGCGCCTGCATGCTTGGCATGTAAGACGCGGTGATGCCTTCGCCGTAGTAGCGGGGCCAGACCGTAGACAGCTTGAACCGGCCGTGGTCGTCGTTCAGCACAAACCCGGAGCGCTGAACAAAGCCGGTCATGATCCCGTACGCTGGGCGCGTTGACTCATGGTCATCGTAGGTGCCCATTGAGCTTAGGTCGGCAGCTAGAACGTGCCCGCCCTCGATGTTGATCTGATCGCACGCCAGCAGGAAAAAGGTCCTGCTACTTGACGTGTAATCAACATACGTTGACCACGTTTCGACGCTTTCATAGTCCCACTCATCAACGCCAACGGGGTCCGTTGGGAAGCCTGAATAGGAGATTCCGGCCAGCCCGCCATTCCACGGGTCCAGCGCCAGATCGGCATCCACAGAAACACCGTGATAGCAGCGCGGCAACTTGACGCGGCTTAGGGTGTTGCTGTCCCAGTTCCACACGAGAGCCATCGTGCAGTAGGTCTTCCCCGACTCCGGGAAGCAAACCCAGACCTCTTTCTTGTCGTCGTTCGCGGCAACGAATGAACGCCGGTAATAGGTCGGATCGATGGTGTCGATCAGCCATTGCCGGGCGCGGCCTTCGATCAGCGACCGCACGCCCTGGCCGTTGTGCAGGAACACATCGGAGCCGGAAAAAACAACGTGACCTTGCGGGGTCTGTGCCACGCAGTTGCGGGCAACCGCGCCTTGGTTGTTGTCAGGCAGCCGGAAGAATCGCCAGATCAACGGGGCGCCGATGAACTGCATCCCATACATGGACCGTTCTTTGTAGATGACGAAGATGTCACCCAGTGGCAGCCCGTCTACGATTTCGTCCTGCGTGTCGGCAAGGTCTTGCTCGCCAGCGTCTACGGCGGGATCGGTTTCGTCCCACGACGACGGCAGCGCGCCAGGGTCGGCAGAGTGCGACCACTTGACCATGTGCGGATAGTTCGTGCTGCCCTTGGTGATGTTCAGGGCCACGAGGTAGTTCTTGAACGGCCGTAGTGCCTTGCATCGCTCGGTGCCGGTCCAGTCCGTGAGCGTGACGAGGTTGTTTGCGGTGTTGCCGTCCCAGTACGTCGGGACATCCACCCCGTTGGTCAGCACGAGGATGCCGCCCAGCACGCCGCCGGTCCACTTGTCGTCTTCATCGCCGGTCGGTGCGGTTCCGGTGATTTCAGTCGCCGTGCCGCTGCCGTCAGAAGCGAAGACCCTAGCCGCACATGCTTGGATGATGTATTTCGTCGCCCCGACAGAGTGCTGGGCAAGCCATAGGGGAACAATCTTGTTCCCACGGGCCACCTCTAGATAGCCCTGCCGCTGTTCCACCCGGCCATTTACGAAGCGCACATTCAGGCAGTCCGACCACGCATTAGGCGGCAGTTCGGACGGATCGACATCGGGCATCCAACCCGAGGCACCCAGATCCTTGAGATAGACCTTCACTTGATCCTGCCGTACAGCGCGAAGGTGCCCGACGCGATGTTGCCGGACGACATCGAAAACTGGACCGCATCCACGTCCGCAGCGGTAGCCCTGCGGCCGACCGTGCGGACCATCACCAGATTGCCGGCCGAATTGATGAACGTCAGTTCCGAATAGATGACCAGATCCGACGCGGCGGACGGCTTGAAGATGCGGATGACGCCGTGCAGCACTTCCGACGTGGAACTGCCTAGCGTGGTGGCGCCGTTGACGATAACCGATGTCGTGGTCGCTCCGGACGCCGACGCCGTGCCGCTGACTACTTGCTGATAGTCATAGCGGTAGTCACTCGCGCCAGAGTCGTAGGAGCTGCCCGCGTTCGTGCTGGTGCGCAACAGGAGGTTGACCGCATCCGTGCCTGGCACGACCGACGTGAGCATGATTTCATAGGCGTCATAGGTGCTAGACAGCACTGCGCCGCTGACGCCGTTGACGAACGTGATGGCCGACGATGACGACGCGTCCTGCGTCTGCAGCAGCCGCCAGTTGCCTTTCAGCTGGTCCTGAATCGGCCCCGTTACGCCGTCGCAATAGCCCAGCTCGACATCGGACGCGGCAACTGCGCCGGCCACGTTGGGGAACGATGCTTTAACGGCCGTCTTGATGCCCCGCAGGTGGTCGTCCCCCTCGGATCGCAGATCGGTGACGGTCGGGTTTGTCGTGACTAGCGACGAGATGTAGGTGAACGTTTCGAGGCCCATGCCTTACTCCGCAACAGAAGACCGAACCGACAGCGGCCCGAACACGGCAGCGCGAGCCGCCTCGGTGTTGACTCGGTTGACCGCAGCCATGTAAAGCGCCTGCTCGCGCTGCGCCGCGGGGTCGTTTTCGAGGTACGCCCAGCCGTGCTTGAGCGTGGCGCGCAGGTACGTCTCGGGGTGGTTGGTCAGTAGCCAGTTGGTGTCGCCGGCCGCTGACAACGGGGCGAACGCCGCGCGATAAAGCAGCGTGTAGGTGTCGCCGCTGGTGCCGCCGAGGATGTAGATGGACTCGCCGATGACCGTGAAGATGCGCGCAGTAGAGCCAGAATCGACGCGGTAAGCGTAGGTTTCCGGCGTCTCGAATGAGTACACGTCGCCGTTGACCGTGAGGCGCCTGGCTTCGAGGAAGCGGGTCGGGTAGGCCAGCGTCTCGCCGGTGAGCGTGCCGGTTGCGAGCGACTCCATAGCGCGGCAGGACACATCCTTGCGGATGTCGGCTTCTGCCAGTGCAACGAAGTCGGGGATGATCGCCGCGAGCGTGGTTGACGAGTCGTGCAGCCATGAGGCGGCAGCCGTCTTCAGCTCAGCGAAGGTTGAAATGGCCATCTAGGCGCCTCTTTCGAGGGGCCAGGCCCCCCGGTGTGTCGGTGGGCCAATCCGCGGCGGGATTGCTGGCGGGGGTGATTCTACGGCACTGCGTGCGGGTTGCAAGTCAGATCAAGCGGCCCGGACTTGCGCACCAAGGCGCCGATGCTCACCACGCCGTCGAAGCTGTCGATGATCTGATTCGCCGCGAACAGGCGCAAAAAATCGGCGAAGTCGAAGCGCCAATAGTCGTCGGGGTATGCGTGGCGGCCTTTCTTGCGGCTTGCCATCGTCAGCAGCAGCAGCCCGCCAGGCTTCAGGATGGCCCACATGTTGCCCAAGGCGCCGCGCCAGTCTTCCGCGTGTTCCAGCATTTCAGCGCTGGCCACGTTGTCCCAGCTTTCGGGGCCGAACGTCTCGACCAGTGCGCCGGCATCTAGAACGCGGTCCACGCCGGGGCCTGCGCGCATGTCCACCCGTAGCGTGATGGGCCACACGTCGGACAACGCGCCGTTGACGTTGTACGCGCCTACGTCAATGCATGCGCCGGTCGGTTGATGCCTGCGGGCGAATCGGAGGATGTCAGGGTGCATGGTGATCCCGTGTACATGTCGCGGCCGATATGTACGAATTCGGCCTGAAATTAAGCATGTCGCAGTGCGTCAAGCCACAGGCCCGCGATGCGCTCGGGGCTGTACTCGGTGGCGATGTAGCCCTGCGCGGCCTTGATGCGCCGTAGCGCCTCGTCCTGATGCGATAGCGCCCAGGTGACGCCTTCGCGGATGTCGCCAATCCAGATGCCCAGGTCGGCATACGCTGGCACGGGGCCTGCCACCACGAATAGGCCGCGCCGGATGGCATCTAGAGCCCGGTTCGCGCTCTTGCCGGGCTTGCCGGTGCTCGGGATGATGCACAGGCCGGCGCGATCAAAGGCTTTGTCCATCGCCTCTTGCGACCAGTTCGTCACGCCGGGCGCCGTCGAGTTCGTGACGACTTCCACGGGCCAGGGCAGGGGCAGAACCGCGTTTAGGCTCGGGATGTTTTCCCGGTGCCCGAACCATAGCAGCCGGTCATGCACGCGCGCCGGTCGCTCGGGTTGTTCGTAGGGGTCGGGGATGACGACGGCCTTACGCGACGTGAGCGCCTCGATACGCTCGGCCATCCACGGTGTATTGCAGGTGACCAGATCCGCGCGGCTGCAGCACGAAACGTAGTGGTCCGCCCACTGGTCCGCAAAGTGGTCGTCGCACACGTCGAAGCACACACGCCGATAGCCTGCGGTTTGCTCGGCCCAGTCCCAATTGTGCTTGCCGATGACAAGCCAATCCTTGCCCGGCTTGACGCCACGCGCCGCCATCGCCTGCGCGGGGATGATCATCCGCAGCCTGCTGGACGCCAGATGCGCGCCCTGGTGCTTGTGGGTGACGTTCATTCGGTAACGTGGTTGACCCGCGCGGCCTGGCGCTCGAAGTCGGCGAAGTGCGGGGCGTTGCGGTATTCCGGGAACGCGGGGACGCCAGCCGTCCAGTGCAGCAGCTGTGCGTCAGGGTTGGGTCCGTACTCATCCGCGAGCCAGTTCCAAGCCAGCGGCAGATCGCCGATGACGCGATCAGGCAGCCACGCGAAACGGTGCAACGCCGCGCCGGTCATTTCCGCCACGACAGATGGCGTGATGCTGCGCCAGCCCGGGTGCCCGCAGTTGATGAGCATGACGGACGACCAGTTCTTTGCCGGGTAATCGCGGTTGTCGGCCTCCATCGCCGTGCCGACGTACTTTCGCGGGTGCTTGGTCTTGTAGTCGTGCTTTGCCACTTGCACGGCCTTGGTGTCGTCGCGCAGCGCCCATAGGTCTGCGATGTCCCCGCGACACAGCATGTCGGCGCCGTCCGCGAAGATGGCCCAGCCTTGATAGTCCTGCAGGAACGGCACGAGGAATCGCGTGTAGATGAACGCGGTTGTGCCGTCGCGCGAGCCATCGCGGTAGAAGCGGCGGAACATCGGCAGATGTAGCGGCAGGATGCCGACGGGCGCCGAAGCGTGCTCTATGACACTGGATGCAAAGACGTGATAGCCGGCTTCCTCGCGCTCATCAAAGCCGGCGTAGATCGGGATCACATGCGAGCGAGGCAGTCGGTCCATGATTCGGAGTTGCGCTGTCGGTGGAAGGTCTGGCTGCCGTACCAGGGCAGCCGGTCGCCGTGTTGGTAAAGCCACAGGGGGCGGGACGGCACGAGGATGGTCGAGGGGACGCCCAATGCGCCGGCCAGGTGATGCACGGACGTATGCCCGCCGACAACGCCATCCAGCGCCGCCACAAGGCCCGCGGTGTCGTCATAGTCCGCCGTCATCGTGGCGCGCGGGAAGTGCCGCACAGGCAGGCCCGTGGCCTCTATTTCCTCGGTCGGGTCTTCATACTGCAGGGACACGAAAACCGCATCCGTGCGCGTGATGTAATCGCGGAATGCCTCCAGCCCGATGTGCCGGCGTGACTTGCCGGTGACGTGCCGGCCACCGGACCAGCACAGGCCAATGACTGGCTTCTCCCACGTTTTGAACAGGTGCCGCCACTGCATGACCCGTTCGGGGTCGGCCACAAGGTACGGCTTACGCGGGCACGCCTCGGGGCTGTCGCGCGTGTAGCGGGGTAGCGAACCGATGCCGATGGACGCATCCGGGGCAGCGGTCCACTCGCGTTCCTTGTTGCGCGTGCCGTGCACCGTGATGTCAGGGAACGAACGGCGGAACAGGCCATGCAGCCGATGGTCGCATTCCAGCGTGATGCGCGATGCCTTGACATCCGGCAGGCACGAGGCATACATGATTTCGTCCCCGAGGCCCTGCTCGCCGTACACGAACAGGTGCCCGACTTTGCCGCCGTCCCAGGTCGGTTCGTCGCCCACGGGCTGACGCTTGCGGAACTTGCCGTCAATGGCGCAATCTGCATTCGCCCAACCTTCGCGCCAGTTGCCGGTGGCTAGCTGCGCGAAGCCAAGCGTGGCCCGTGCGGTGCGGCATTCCGGGTCCTTTCGCAGCGCCTTGAGGCACCACTTGATCGCCTCTTGCGGGTTGCCATCCTGCATGTAGGCAGACCCGATGTTGCCGAGGTAGATAGCCTGTTCGTCCAGCTCAATAGCGCGCCTGAACGCTTCGCGCGCCTCCTGGCCCCTGAATAGCTCGTGCCAGACTTGCCCGATGGCGCTCCACACGGCGGCCTTACGGGGCGCGAGCTTGGCGCAGCGTTCATACAGTGCCAGCGCTTCGGTCCATCGCTCCGCGCGGGCATGGACAACGCCTAGCAGGTACAGCGCGCGGGATTCGTCGGGTGCGCTGCGCAGGATGTCGCACAGGATCGCATAGCTGACTTCTGGGGCTTCGTCGAGAAGCTCCGCGGCTTCCTGTAGGCGGCTCAAACCTGCTTCCTCGTCGTGAGCAAGTGATCCTTGCCAATCCGCTTGATGCCGGCAACGATGTCCTTCGCGCTGGCGTGGTAGACGTTGACGCCGATCCCCAGCAGTTCCACGACCACGCTGGCCGGGATGTGCGCCGCATGCGCGAAGCTTTTTTTCACGCCTTGCCGCCAGTAGTCGTCGTCGTTGCGCATGGCCGTGGCCATCTGGATAGCCGCGCTGATGTCCTGTTCGGTGCGGGTAATCAGCTTGTTGGTTAGCTCGTCGGTGTAGTGCGTGGTGACCACGCCGCCTAAGCTGACTTCTTGATTGATCTTTTCCATGTGCAGACGCAAAAAAGGGGCGCCCGGCGAAGGGCGCCCCGGTAGTCACTCAGGGTGACTCATGTGAGTGCTCACGCACAATCCTGCACCTTGAAGTGCGCATCCGGGTTGTCCGCCACGAGGCAGAACTCCGTGATGATCATCTTCTTCTCCGCGTCGCCCGTCTTCGCCAAATCCTCCATCTTGATGCCGTCCAAGAACGCCACCGAGACGTATTCCGGGTCGATGCCGAATATCGTCCGCGAACGCATGTGGCGGTTCAAGACCAGCTTGTGCGAGCCGGCGTCCGAGATGTACAGGTCCACGCCGCCGATCAAAGCCGCCTCAGCGGTCTTGTTCTGCGAAACGTAGGTGCCTGCATACTTCGTCGCGCCGCTGAACGCCGCAAACTGTTTCTTTTGGCCGTAGGGCAGCATGATCACGGACGGGTTGCCGCCGTCGTCCCATGCGGCCTGGATGGCGTTCACGACCACCGGTTCGGTGATGGTGACCGTCGCCGTGCCATCGGTCGGAGCGGCCCACACGCCGGCCGCGTAGCCGGGAGTGGTGCCCGTGGTGTTGGTCGTGGTTACCAGGATGCGGTTGCCCGCGATCATGGACTCCAGGCCAGCACTCGACCGAGCTGTGCCGCCGCCGCCAGCGCTGGACGCCTGGTTCTGGACCAGGGCGTACTCCATGTCGCGCTTCAGTTCCTTGCCGTACTTGGTGACCAAGCGGGCAAGTTCCTTGGCGCGGCCGTACTTCTTCACCTTGTCGGCGGTGCGCGACACGACAACCGTCTTCCGGCTGATCTGGGTGTAATTCGACAGCATCACGGTCGGCGTGGCCGTCGAGAAGCTGGCGTCGTCACCTTCGATCTGCCGGTTCGCCGCCGCGCTGGCGAGCGAATCGGTCTGCCACTGGTGCAGCGTGGCCGTGGCCGTCTTGCGATCGGCCATGGTCATGAACGGCGTCTCGGTCGGCGAAATGTTGTAGATCGCGTTTTCGACGTCTTCCGCGATACCGACCAGATCATAGCTGTCGGTGGTTCCAGAAACTTGTGCCATTGCTGTTTACCTCATCTTTGAAGCGAACCGAGCCGCCAAAAAGGCTTCCACGTCCTTCGGGTTGCCCTTCTGTGCGCGCGCTTTCAGCTGCGCGACCTTTGACGACTCGGCGGTTGATTGACTGGTGCGCGCTGCCGGTGCGGAAACCGCGCGGGCCTGCGCCACCTTCTTCTGAATCTGCGGCTTGGAGTCGACCAGCGCCTTGTACTTGGCAGCCATGTGCAGCGCATGCAGCGCGGCGGGGCTCATCAAGTCGCGTTCGTCATACCCAAGCTCCGACGCCATCCCCGCGAGCGTTTCGCGGGTCTTGCCGTCTAGAGAGCCGATGCGCCGCTGCAGTTCCTGCTGCCCCAGCTCCAGCTGCTTGGCCTTGTGCTGGGCTTGCGTCGTGTTGATGTGCTGCTGGTACTGCGACAGTTGCTGTTGTCGCGCCTGCAATGCTTCCATCACCTGCTGGCGTTGCAAGTTCAACGCGATGGCCTTTTGCGGCTCATCGGTGACCAGTTGCGACCAGTTGACGCCCTGAAACTGCTGCAGTGCACCCTGCAATGCCTTGACCTCCGCAGCGACCCCGAAGGCTTGCTGCATCAACGCATTGTTGGCCTCATAGAAATCCGCCCGGTCTTGCGCAATGCGTTTGATCGAAGCGAGTTCCTGGGTCTTCTGGGTGTAGTCCTTCTGGCGAAGCACTGCATCCTTGACCTTTTTGGGGAGCTTGAATAGCTCGCCGTCCAGGTCCACTTCCTCGCCGTCGTCGTCCGCTTCCGCATCCGGCCTTTCTGCGGCCGGTGCGTCGTCGGAGTCGTCGGCAGTATCGGAAGCGCTGGCCTCGGGTTCGTCGGCGGGCTCGGTGCCGCCGTCGTCCGATTCCTCTGCGCTTTCACGCGGGGAAGGCTCCGCGTAACGCCTGGCAAACTGGGCTTCCAGTTGCTGCTCGGGTGAAACTTCCGGTGTCGGGGTGGTTTCTGCCACTATTGCGCCTTAGCCCGAAACTATCGGGATTGGCGTAATGATAGTGTATTTGCCCTAATACGTCACTTTAGGTAAAAACTCGCTTCAAGGCGCGCGAAACCTTGCTTTCTTCTTTGGCGATAGCTGCCATCTTGCCGGTAGCCATAGTCTGCAGCAGGTGATTTCGCACCCCGTGCATGGCCTGCAGGCTGGCGGTGAGCGTGCGCAGCGTGTCGGCATCGCGCAGATCCGTGCGCCGCATCTGCTCGACGATGCCGCGCTCCATCGCCTCGAATGCCTGCACCAGCATGGGCTCGGCCATGATGCGCGCCGCTTCGTTGCCGCGCCGGATCTCGTCGTCTTGCGTCATTGCTTGAGCTTTCGCAGGATGCGGGCTTCAAGTGCCCGCAGGTCGTCCATCGTGGCTGGCTTGGCGGCCAGCCGCTTGGTGAGTGCACCCAGGGCCTGCGCGATGGCTTCGCGTTCCTCGGCTTCGATGCGCTGCGCCGCTGCCAGCTTGCGGGCTGCGACTTCCTCGCGCCTGCGGTGGTTGCGATACGCCGCCGCGTAGATGGCCTGCGCATCCGCTGGGGAGTAGCCCGTCTGTTCGGCCACCGACACGGGTAGCGATACCTGGGTCGCCTCGGCTTTCGGCGCCGGCTTGATCTGCGCCCGGCCAGGCTGCACGACGCGGATTCGGCGCTTTTCTGGCTGCTCGCCTAGCGACTCGGTGCGCTCGTCTTCCTCCGCATGATCGCGGGCCATCTGCCGTAGCAGGCCCTCGATTTCCTCGCGGCTGCCGTAGACCTCGCGGCCTTTGTGCAGCGTGTACCAGCGGCCCGGAACGCCGCGGTTCTGCGCGACATCGGGCACAGACTCGCCGCCGATGACGGTCGGGGCGTAGCCGGTCAGCGTCAGCGTGCCGGCCGGGATCGTGATTAGCTGATTGGCCGTCGTCGTGACGGTCGGCGCATTGCCCGTGAGGGTCAGCGCGCCAGCAGGAACAGCGATGCGCTGGTTTGCCGTTGCGACGACTGTTGGGGCGTTGCCGGTGAGGGTTAGCGAGCCCTGAGGGACGGCGATAGTTGTGCCGGAGCTTGGAGCCGACACCGGCACCCAGATGCGGCGCGGCTCGATCAGGCGTAGCGGGTTCTTGCCGACCGCTGCAAGCTCGGCGTCGGTGATGTAGCGGTTCCAGACCGCGCGCAGCAGCCACCGGCCGGTAAGGTAACCGGACGGGCTGCCGCTCACCACGTCAGCACCTATCGACACCCGATTGATGCCGGTGACCGTTCCGACGTTGGTGTTGTTTGTGGCGATCTGCGAGCCGTTCCGCGACAGCTCGCGGAACGTCGGCGTACACCTGGCCACATAGCAGACCAGGGCGCCAGTGGTCGCGGATACACCTGTTGCCGTGCCGTTTTGGGTCGTTCCACCGGCAGCCCAAACGCGGATGCCGCCAACGGTGTCAACATACTGCACATATCGCGTGGAGCCTGACGCATTGACCGCCATGAGCGTGCGGTTTGCGCCAGTTGTGCCGTCAACGTAGCCCCACCACAGCAGCGTGGCATCGGAGCCAATGCCCTGCACATTGGTGCGCGTGCTGTACTGGCTACTGCCGGCCGTGTAGCTGCGCGCAATGCCGTTGTGCTCATGTACGCGCGGCGGGCCGTTGACATGCAGCGAGCGGTCGCATGCAGTCCACGACAGATCAATCAACCCGCGCGCAAACGGCGCGGCTGGGCGCGCTGGCCCATACGGCAGCCGGCCAGGGGTGCCGGGCAGTTCTAGCCGCAGGGCCATTGATTACGCCGACTGGTAGGCCAGCGGGCGCCAGTAAAGCGTGTTGCCGCTTGCCGCGAGTGTCACGTTTGCGCGACTGCGTAGCGCGAACTTGAATTTGCCTTGCGGCAACTCAATCGGCGACTGCGAAGTCGAAACCACGCGCTTCGCCGACGTGGATGCCTTAAGCGGCAGCAGGGCCACAAACATGTGCTCATGTTCGGGCGCATCGCTTGAACTGTTGCCCGACCAGTCTGGATAGTTGGTGCCGTCAACGGTGGGCACAATGTAGACCTCGATGCTGCAGTCGGTGCCGGTAAATGCAGCACTGCCCAGCACAAGGTCGATTTGCGCGTAGGCGTAGAGGTTCGTTGTGTTGTCGATCTCGTCGGACAGGTCGGTCCACTCGTTGTCGGTGAGCGAATCGATTTTCTGTGTCGCGCCGGTCCATGCGACCGTCTGCGCCGATGCCTGATAGCCGGCCAGCTTCAGTGTGGTCGCCATGTCTTCACACCCCCATCGCCGCGCGCACCTGCGCGTCAGTCACGGTGACAACTTGCGCCGCCAGGGCCAGCAGCGCGTCGCGGTTCGCCTCGCTCAGCGCACCCAACGCAACCCACGCGGCGAGCATCTGCTGATTGCTCGCGTAGTCGAGGCGGATCGCAGCAGCGCCACCCATGAGCGTGTATCGCAGGGCCAGCGCGCTGTTGCGCAGCGGATCGCCAGCGGCTGCGGCCTTGTCCTCGATGACGGCCAACATGCCTGTCGAGGCAGCCCACGAAAGGAACACCTCGCGCGTCACCGAGCCAGTGCGCGTGCAGCGACCATCGCTCAGGTATGCCGCGATGCTGGGCCACTGGCCATTGCTGGCCATGCCGTCAATGGCCGTCACCTCGTCGCCGGTCAGCGCGCGGCCGACGATGGCTTCAAGGGCGGATTGTTGCTGCGGGCTCATGTCAAGCCCAACCAGTAAGCCACTTCCAAAGTTCCCACATGATGGACCTCCCTTAGCTAATGGTCAGAATGCCTGCATCGTTCCACTGCAGCGTGAGCGTGTTCCCGTCCGTGACGGTGACATCTGCCGGCGTGGTGTCCAGCAGGATCGAGGCGACCAGTTCGTCATTGCTCGCCGTGTCGCTGTAGATGATCGCGCGCCGCGCCGTGAGGCTGCCGCCGCTTGCGGTCCATGCCGTGTCTGCCGCGTCAAACGTGGCCGTCGCGCCGCTGTGCCCCCATGTGACGCTCGCCAGGGTTGCTCCGCCAGCCGTGTAGCCGTTCGCCGTCGAAAGCTCGTTCGTGATGTCGCCCTTTACCGTGTGCGATGCGGAAAACGTGTAGCTGCTGGAGACCAACATGACCTTGAACGTGTGCGAGTCCAGGTCGATGGTCCCATCCGCGACGTACTCACGGAAAGAGTTGTAAAACGTGATCGACGCTGCCATCACTGCATCCCATCAAAGGTGATTTGTCGGGGCTTGCTCATCGCTTCGGCGAGCATTGCCAGGGTCTGCCGCAACTCCCCGAGCGAGTCGTCGGGCTTCGCAGCCTGCTGGCGCATTTCTTCCATGACACGGCCGTTTTCTTCCTTCATGCGGGCAATCTCAAGCTGCACGCTCGCCTGCAGTTGCGCGCGGGCCATTTCGGCTTGCCGGTCAAGTTCGGCCTGCTGCGCCTGCATCGCGGCCTTTTGCTGCTCAAGCTGCATCGCGGCCTGAGACTCCAGCAACTTCTGCCTGGCCTGCATTTCCTCGCGCTGCTTGTCCACCTCGGCTTGCATCGCCATGCGCTGCTGCTCGGCTTGTTGCTCGGCTTGGAACTTCTGCGCGTCGGCCTGCAGCTCCATCTGCTTGACGGCCACCTCGGGAGGCGGGCCAGGCTGCGCCGGGGGCTGCTGGGACGGATCGGTCCAGAACTCTTCCGCCTGTTTGAAGCCAGCGGCCTGCGTCAGCCGCTTCAAGGTGTTGTACACGTTGACCGGCGTTGCGATGCCTACCTGCATGCCCTGCTGCTGCTGCTGCAGGATCATCATCAGGTGCTGCAGCTGCTCGACCTTGTTGCCAGTGCCAATGCCCACGGCGACGGTGACATCCTGCCGCGTGCGCCAGCCGCGGGGATCGATAGGAACCCACTTGCCGCGTAGCTTGACCATCTCGGCTTTGCGGCCGTACTGGATGCTCATGGCATGCAGCAGAAGCATCAGCTCGCGCACGCCGGTTTCAGCGAACACGCGGGCAATCAGCTCGATCCGCTGCTGACTCGCGGTCATGATCTGGCTGACACCTTGCGCCGTCTTGTTCAGCGTGTTGGCATCTAAGCCTTGGTTGTAGCGGGTTACGCCCGTGCGGTTTTCGCGCACGGTATCGACGTACTCGATGCCCTGCAGGATTGACTGCCCGTTGTTCGCCGTCAGTAGCGGGGTGACGGCATCGCCGGGGTTGCCCTGCACACGCACCACGCCACCCGGGCGGGTTACCAGCATGTCGTCGAGGTTGACCCGCGTCACGTCGATGGCGTGCCGGCCGTGCATGGACAGATAGAGGTTGTCCAAGTAGCCGCGGACCAGAACCGTGCGGATGCGCTGCAGATCGTGCACCCAGTCGTCAACGCTCATGCCGTTGTGCTCATGCGGCACACGGCCCGGCGTGATGGCTGCCACGGGCACCAGGTCGTCTTCCTCGTCTTCGAGGATCGTCCGCCCGACGATGACCATCCGGTGCCGTTCTGCGATGCCGTCGCCGTCAGCGTCGTGCAAGATCCACACGCGGCGGACCTTGACGCGGCGGGACGGGCCCTTTTCGTCGTCGTCTTCCTCGTCCTGGTTCTCGACCGACCGGCGCCACCCTTTTTCGTCGTCGTGCGACAAGCGGTCCTGATCGTTGATGTCGTCGTCTACCTTGTAGCCCTCGCGCCGCAGGGCCGAGATGCTGAGTTCCTCGACCACTTCCACAAACGGGCATTCGCGCAAAGCCATGTGAGGCCAAGAAGGGTCCAGGCGCACACGCTCGGGCGGGATGTTGACGACCTCTAGGCATGTGTACTCGACCACTTGCCGGATGACGCAATCGTGCGTTTTGACCTCGATAGGCCCGGCCGCCGTCTCAAGCATCTGCACCCGCTCGGAGTGCTGCTCAATCTGCGCCTCTTGAGACTGGGCCAGCAGCGCGAACTCATCGTCGCTCAGGCCTTCATAGCGCTCCCGGTCGCTGCGGGTCTTTTTGACCGCGCGGACCATGACATAGCCGTTCTTCTGCAGCAGCGCATCGTGAAACCAGTCGTGCAGCACGAGGAAGCCATTGGACTTCTGCATCAAGACGTGGTTGCAATACTCGGTTTCCTGCTCAGCCGCTTGCTCATCCTCGGGGCCGACCGGATCGAAGCGCACCACCTCGTCCGTGCTGGCAAAGATCTTCATGAGGGACGGCTTAATCCACTCAATGGTGTCGGCCACGTCGCGCATCACGACGTGGCTGCGGCCCTCCACCTCATCGCCGTAGGGGCGGCCATAGTAGTGATCCAGCGCCTGGCTGCGCGCGTCTTCAATCGACGCATCTTCGGCGCGGTCTTCGTACTCTTCGACAGCGCGCAGGATGTCCATCGTTAGCCCTCAGTCTTGCGGGGCCGACCGGGGCCACGCTTTGCCACGGGTTCAGTCGTCGTGGTCGTGGTCGTCACGGCGGAAAACCCATGCTGCGACAGCGCATCTGAGGCGCGCACAGTCATGATTGACGGCACATCCTTCGTGGCTTCCATCGCAGCCACACGGGCTTCCAGCTGGCAATAGGCGGCCTGCAGTTGCTTGAAGTCGCGCCCGAGATGTTCGATGTCCTGCTGGTTCATGCTCATACGATGCCCATGTCCGGATACTTGATCTTACCGCCCCAGTCGTCATTGGTGATGTCATCGGCCGCAACCGCGAGATACCGGAATGCATCCGCCCCGTGGCTGAACTCATCATGCACTGGCGGCCCGGGTTCGCCCGTCGCTGCGCTGATGTTTCGCCGGTAGCGCTTCAAGCACTCGACCAGGCGCGCGGCCCGATCCTTGTTGAAGTACACGCGCCCGAACACTTCGCGGGCTCGCTTGATACCAGCTTCAACGCCTATGTCTGGCGTTCGCCGCACCGTCCATCCCAGGGCGCGCATGACATCGGCGTCTGATTTGCCGGTCTGGTGCCTCTTGGCAAAGCCATCGTGCGGGAGCCAACAGCCGCCAAAGTTCAGGGGCTGCCCGTCCAGTCGCAGGGACTTCAGCTCTGCCGAGTAGTCCGCTAGCGTTCGCTGGGTGCCCTCAATATACCCGATGACGCGGACTTCCGACGAAACTTTCTGGACGAGGAGGATGCTCATCGCGTCGTTGAAGCCCAGATCCCAGACAACGTGGGTCTTGATGGTCGGGTCATGCGGCACGTCACGCACCCGGCTTGCCGCCTCCTGCATCTGCTCCCAATAGATCGCGCCAGACACCGCGGGCATGCACTTTCCCTCCCAAATGTGCGCATACTGCGCCGCGGGCATGGTTTCCTGCGCGTGCTTTCTTTCTGCCGCGAGGGTTTCGGGAAAGTATGGGTTATCGGACCAGTTGATTTCAATAACCACGCAATCCGGCGGCGGGTTTGCCACGAAGCGCTTATAGGTAACGTCGGATTCCAGCTCGGGGTTGAAACTAACCCATATCTCGCTGCCCTGTTTGCGAATCGTGGGGATCAGCAAGTCCCAGCTTTTAGCCGTGATGGCTTGCGCTTCCTCGCACCAGCAGATGTCAACGCCTTCAAAGCTCTTGAGGGACTCCGCCGTCTGGTCTGACAAGCCCGCGAAGAAAAAGGCTGACCCGTTGATGCCCCGGATCTCGGTCTTCAACACCGTGAACACCGATTCCAGGCCCAGCGCGGGGATCTGATCGGCCAGCAGCTGGTGCACGGACTGCTGGATGCTCTTTTGCACCTCGCGCGTGCACAGCACTCGGGTAGGTTTCTGCGCCGCGAGTATCAGCAGCGCGCGGGCAAAGCCCCAACTTTTGCCGCTCCCGCGGCCCCCGAATGCGACTTTGTATCGGTGCGGATCGAATAACGGCCGCAGTTTCTTAGGAAACCGCGCGTTAATCAAAACTCACGCTGATAGCGTGCTTAATCGCGCCGCCACCCTCGCCTGATACCTGCAACGGCAACAGCTTGGTGAATATCTGGCCCCAGAATACCCGCTCGTTCTGCGGGTCTTCCTGCGCCCATTTGATCAGGCGATCAGTTCCGCCAAGCCCCTCGGCAGCCATTGCGATGGCTTCTTTCGCCAGAACCGTGGTTTTGTTCTGGGAACCCTTCGGCCGACCCGGCCCAGGCGGCGGGGGTTTGCGTTTGCTTTGAATAAGTTCGGCCACGGAGTGAAGTCTACTATGGCTCCTGCCTTAACACAGGCTCAGCGTTCGCCACATCAACGCATCCCATGTGTGTAGCATCAACTCAGTGTCAGTAAGGCACGGGTGCACAAACCGGAACCGTATCGTCGCAACGCTTACAACCAGAACGGCAAAGATTGCCGCCACAACCCATCTTTCTTTCGTCTTCATCTGCTTTCGCCAAGGCTTGCCACAGTCAATTCCACCCGAGCCCCGTGCTCATCCGGGACCATCCGCCAGGCAGCGTCCTCGCGTATCCACCGATCATCCACGATGACAAGCCCCCGCAGCGCGTCATAGAGCACCTTACGGGCGTTGTCCAGGTCGATGCACCTGACACCATCATCCCACCCGTTCGGATCGCTCCTGGCGCGTTTTAGCCAGTCTGCCGGCCGTTGTGGGTAGAGGCGTATCTCGACGCGCACCCTGCCCGCTATCGGCTCGGTGATGCCCGCGGCGCTGACCAGTTGCGCGACATCGGCTTTGTAGGCTTTGGCTTCCTTCGACGGCGCCATCATCGTGCGGCCCGGGATGCGAATCGCCTTCCAATACCTGTTGGCGCTCAGTGGGTAGGGCAGCGTGATGGCTACAGCGCGCGTCATGGCTTCGCAGGCGGTGCGAACAGATCCAGATCGAGGCCGAGCCCTAGCTGCTGGTCCAGCTGCGCCAGCTCATCAAGTGCAGCGCGCCGCTTGGCTTTGCGCATCTTGCCGACCATCGCCAGCACATCATCCCGGATGCACTCATCGTGGCCGTGCATGTAGACGTAGGTGCAGCCCTGAAGCGTCAGCCCGCCGCATAGCCGCGCGAGGCTGAAAAACCCATGACTCACGTTGCACAACGCATAGGGCGCCCGCTGGTGCAGTTTCTGCGCCGCTTGCACTTCCTCCGCCGTGAGGTAGCTCGTGCGCTCCATCGTCACCCCCGCGGCCACGGCTTCACCACCCTCTGCGCCTGCACCGGCTGCGATAGCGCCCCGATGTCGAGATACCCCGTGCACAGTGCCGAGCATCCCTCCGGCTGCAGGCTGTAGTCACCGAGCGCCACCCCTTGCGCAATCGCCGCAAGCCTTCGCGCGCACCGATTCGCTGCCCGGCCTGGTGTCGCGGGTTCGCAGCGTGGCTCTGACGCTGGCAGGGGGATCCGGTCGGAGCGCATCACGGCCGCCACGAAAACACACTAGCAGCCGGAGCAATCGGCGCCCAGCACTGGCCCTTGCGCACCCTGCTGATTGCCGTGTTGCTCACGTCCATTGCATGCGCCAGCTCGATGCCGGTCTGCGGGCTTTCCTTGATCCAGTCGGCCAGCTCCGGCGTGAGCTTGTTCTGCCTGCTGTCAACCCGCGCCCGGCGATTGATGATCCGCCGTTCAAGCCGGCCGCGCAGATGCCCCTGCGCCTTGAGCCATTCGCCCAGCTGCGCCTTGGTTCCTGCCTTGCGGTGCGCAGGGTTGCAACACCGCTTATTGCCGCAGGTTGACCACGCGAGCCAGTTGCCAGCGGGGATGCGCTTGCCCGACAACAGCCAAGCCACGCGGCCAACGGTCATCGTGCGGTCTTCGAACCAGACCATCGGTTCAAGGCTCTTCGGCTGTCCACCGAAGATCCAGCAATGTGTGTCCTCGTCCACCCTGCACCGTGCGCGCAGGTCGTCAAGCGTGCGGATGCGGCTTAGATAGGTGCCTTTGGGCATGGGCATTTTCTTTACTCCGGTTGTCTGTTCGGGTGCCGCCCGGAAACGCGAAAGCCCTTTAGTTCTGAGCCGATTCTGCGGGATATCAGCTCAGAGCTAAAGGGCTCCAGGGTTGGCGCGCACACGTCAACGGGACCAATTGTCGCCATCGTTGCCGCCGTGTCAAGCGAAAAATGCATCTGACACCCTAACCCCGCGCACCACCTGCCGCGCCCACTCCAGGTGCAGCGCATCCACGACCTCGCCGCGCTCATGCGCCTGCAGAGCCTCCCGCGCCGACTCGACCATGCGCGCGAGCCTGGCCTGGCGGTGCGCTTCGGCTGCTTTGTCTATGGGGTCGTCGTTCATTTCGGGGCCATCGCAGCGGCGTGCCGTGCGATTTTCGTGGCGAATTCTTCCAGCATGCGTCCGGTCGGCGGAAGCATTGCCATTGCCGCATCGCTTCCGCACACCTCGCGCCATGTCGTCACGGCAAGGTTTCGCGTCACGGGAGCGCCGCGCGCAAGCACTGCCGCCTCCACCGCCCGCGCGAACACATAAGGGTCTTTCAGTGGCATCAGCGGCAGCAAAAGCTCGCTAATTTCGTCGTCTGTTAGCACCGTCTCTCCTTATTTCTCCAATTTCGCAGTCAACCGATACGGCTCCAGCCGATCCCCAAGCCTGTCGATAAAACGCAGCGAGCCGGCGTCCCACCACAGCGCGCAGCGCCCCTCGAAGTCGCCGTTGCGTTGCTTCTCGACCGTGATGAGCGCATCCGGCTTGTCAAACTCGTCCGCCCTCTTGGCCTTGTCAGCCCACACCGTGATGACGTTCGCCGCCTGGTCGGTGATGGCTGCAGATCCCCGAAGGTCATACTTCCCCGGAGGCGTGCCCTCGCCAGTGCTGGGCTTGCGGCAGTGCGCGACCAGGTGTACATGCAGGCCCACTTCCTGCGCGACTCGCACAAGGTCCGTCACAAGTTGCTTTTGCTCGTCCAAGTGTTCTTCACTGGCGCAGACCATCATCAAAGAATCGACAAACACCTGACGCCCGCCTAGCCGCTCGGCAAAGTAGCGCATGGCCGCGATGCACGTCTGAGGCGAGATCCGGCCCAAATGGTCAAACAGCCACAGCCGGCCATCGGTCCACGACGCGAACCGTTCCAAGTACTCCCGCGACATCGCATGATGCCCATACGCCTGCCGGGCCATGCGCAGTAGCGTGCGCTGCGGTTGCATCTCCAGGCTGATGATCAGCGTTTGATGCCCGGACGCCACCAGATCCAGCGCCACCTGACCCGTAAACAGCGATTTCTTGTGCCCGTTGTACCCGGCCCATGCAGACACCTCGCCCGGCCGAAACCGCAGCACGCCGCGCAGCTTGGTGGATCGCATGTCCGGCTCGCCCAGCTGGTCCGGCTGCTGAAATGCAAGATCGATCAGGTCGTCGGAGAAATCGCTCGCCGGCCGCACCTTGGCCTGAAACTCGGTGCGCTCCATGTACGCTGCGAAGTCGTCGGGGGCTATGGTTTGGGCCATGGTGGTTCTCAGCGGTCAAAAGCCATGTTGCCACTCCCCGCAGTTCGGGCAGTACATACCATCCTGCGTAGCGTGGAACAAGTCGTTGCCGCATTTGCAGTTCCAGTGCAGGCCACCAAGACCCACGGGGCCGCGATAGCGCCCACGCTCAAGCCCGCAGGCCGGGCAATCCATCCAGACAGTGCCAACAGGCGCCACAGCCACCCACTCATGTTTGCACGCTAGGCATACGGCCTCACCGCTCAGGTGCGGCTGTCTGTCTGCTTTGGCTTGCGCCAGGTCTATCACCGGCATGGTTTATAACTCCACGTTAGCCACCGGCTCGAAAACCTCAAAAGCCACTTCGCGCACAACTTCGCCCGCCACCTCCCGCACGGCAGCAAACACCCGAGCGGCGCCCGCAGCGAGGAAAGCAGCAGCCAGATCGCGCATGCGGCCGGCGTCGAGCGTGTCAAGGTGCACCGTGAGGCCATAGGCCCAGCGCACATCGATGCGCTTCGGCTTGTCCGTGGTCGAAAGCTCAACGTGCGGATCCGTCGCCAACCGAGGCCAGTCTCGCCAGCAGCCGATGCCGTCGAGGCCCGCGTCTGCGACGTAGACGGCAGAGGGTTGCCAGCCGCGGAGGCGTAGGTCAATCAGGGGTTGGTGGCCGCGCATCAAATCACCTCGTAGTGCCGCCCGGTAGACCCCTGGGCCGGCGTTTGCTGTTTCCCGACCCGGGCCACGGCTTCCCGGCACCAGTTGCGCCAAGTCGCCAGCCAGTCGGTCTTCGATGCCGCAGCGCCTGCCTTGGCGTGCCAGTAGTCCCTGAATTTTTCGGCCTCTGCCGTGGCTTTTCCGTTGGCAAGGCCGATGCTGGCGGCAAACTCCAGTTCCGCGGGGCCAGGCTGCCAGTCAGCGGGGAGCCTTGTCCCCCTTGGCGAAGCCTTTTTCGCGGCCGGAGCCGGAGGCGGAGGCGGTGGATCTTGCGCTGCTGGCAATTGCTCGCGCTTGCTGCCGCTATCTACGAATACGCCTTCGAATACGAATACGCCTAAGTGAGCATTTGATGGCAATTGCTCGCACTTGCTAGCATCTGCTAGCGATTGATTTTCTTTGCTATCAATTGCTAGCAAATGATTGCAAGCGATAGCAGGAGGGTCCGGGTACTTCGACGGGGTGCGCTGCTGCTGGCCGAACTTCTCGACCAGGAGGTAGAGCTTCTCGCCCACCTTGTAGACCCGGATCACGCCCGCGCGCTGGCATGCCGCCAGCCACTGGCACACGTCCTGCGCGCTGACGCTATCCACCTGCAGCGGGTAGCAGCGCGAGCGCAGCAGCTGCGGGCTGGCCTCATAGCGCCCATGATCGTCCACGATGCTCATGACGCGCCGAAAAAAGACTTCCTCGGCCCAGCCTAGCGAACAGATCGCCTCGCTTTGCAAGATGGCTTCACGAATGATTCTGTTCGGCATGTTCCTGCGGCTCCGGCACCATTTCGTCCAGCGACACCATGCCGCCGGTGAAGTCTCGGACTGCCTTCATGCGGGCCACTGGCACGCCGTTGCGCCTCCAGTGGGACACGGCCGCAGGCGTCAGGCCAAAGTGCCTGGCGAGTGCGATTGCGCGCCCAAATTCGGCATCCATCCATTCCGCGATCTTCATGGCGTCTGTTTTACGTCAGGATAAACGGTTTATGCGATAAACGGTTTATGCGATAAACGGTTTATGCAACAGTATCACCTTGGTGATGTCGCGTAAGCAGCGCGGCCCAAAGTGCCCCGCCAGCCATTGATTGAGCCCCTGCGCAGAAAAGAAAAAGCCCGAGCGCCGCAAAGCGCCCGGGCGAAGTCCAGGAGGCACGAAGGCGGTGCCCAAACCGCGCTGGCCAGACCCTGAACAGAGGAGATCGAAGGCGCAGGCATCATGCCACCGATGCCGGTTGCGTGGTGCGGATTGCTGGCGCTGCCAGCTCTTGGCGCACGAGGCACAGAAGCCAGCGCTCAAGCCGTGCGGATGAAACCGCTATCGGCTCGGCCAGCTTGTCGTGCCTTAGCAGCAGCGCGCCGTCTGGCGTTTGCTGCAGGCGCATGCCGTGAAGGCGAATGGTTGATTGCATGGCCGGCATCGTTTCACACGTCGGGCGCCGTCGTCCAATAGGTTGTTCCTAAGGCTTTCGGCGTGCGGATTGAAAAATCCGATTGGACTGGGGCGGCTGGCGGGACGATGATGCAGGCACAGCAACAGGAGAGCCCCATGCCGAACTACGCAGCCCAGCAAGCCCAGTTTGCCCGCGCACAGCGGGCCTATGAGGCGCGGTGCGAGCCAGACGCCGACTTCGAAGACACGCCGCAGTTCGAGGCGCTGCTGGATAGCGTGTGGTCCACGCCGAGCATGCTTATCGACGCCATCGCGGAGAACATCACCGCGGACTATGACGCGCCCGTTCCAAACGTCGGCCGGCTGACGCGGGGCAACTATGACGCGCAGAGCCGCCCGGTCGCCGAACTGCTGGCCGTGCTGCTGAACGCCAGCAACCCGAAGGACATCGTGGCCGCACAGCAGGCGTTGAAGGACGCCATCGAAGACACCATGCGCCGCGAGGCGCGCGCAGCTTGGGAGAGGTTTTGATGAGCGCCCGCAAGATCCTCGACGACGAATGGGCCGCCGCGCCCACGATGCCGCCTTTCGAGCCCGCGCACGCCGCGAGCGAGATTGACGACAACCGCGACGGCTTCGACGGCATCGAGTACGGCGTGATCCTGTGGCCCCTCGCGGCCCTCGTGCTGGTCATCATCGGCGCGGCCGTGGCGGTGCTGCTGTGAGCCCGCGCCGCCCGTTTTTGGAGCGCCCAGAGGCATGGACCAGGGCGCCACGCCGCGAGACTGACCGCGCCGACTGGGCCGGCATTGAACGCGACCCGCGCCGCAGCGGCAATCAGTGGCACGACTGGGCAATCCTGGCCGTGCTGTGCCTGGCGCTGGCCGGGATGTGGGCGGGGTGGTGGTGATGGACGCGCGACCGATGGGCATGCATCTGGGCATGCCGTTCGAGGAGTATCACGCCGTCGATGCCGTCAGCGCCAGCGGTCTGCGTGTGTTTGCGCGTTCGCCGTGGCACTACAAACGCCGCGGCAACGTCAAGCCCACGCGGCCGATGTTGCGGGGGTCGCTGGCGCATTGCGCGCTGCTAGAGCCCGACGCACTAGGCGCCCGCTATGCCGTGCTGCCCGTGGATGCGCCGCGGCGGCCGACAGCGGCACAGTACGCGGCAAAGAACCCGAGCGACAGCAGCCGCGCGGCTATGGCCTGGTGGCATGAGTACGAATACATCACGGCCGGGCGCGACTTGATCACGGCGCAAGAATTTGCGGTGTGCCAGGCGCAGCTGGCGGCAATCAAGGCGGTGCCGGAGCTTGCATCGTTGCTGATACGCGGGCATGGCGAAGTGTCTATTTTTTGGATTGACAAGGCCACGGGGCTCTACTGCAAGGCACGGATTGATTGGCTGAATGTCACGCCAGACAGATCCAAAGCGCACATCCTCGAACTCAAGTCAACGGCCGACGAGTCGCCATCGGCATTCGGTCGCACTGCCGCACGGATGAAGTACGAAATCCAGCGGTCGCACTATGTTTCCGCCGTGAAGCATGGGGCTTCGTTTGGCTTCGACGGCTTCACCATCGCCGCCGTGACGAACTCGGCGCCCGTGCTCGCTGTCGCGTATGACCTGACCGACGAACTCATCGCGCAGGCAGACGACGAACGCGACGAGCTTTTGGAGCGCCTGGCCTGGTGTATGAAGGAAGACCAGTGGCCGGCGTATGGCAGCGGCAAGCTGTTACTTGATTTCCCGGCGTATGCGAAGCGCTCGGGAGAGGTAGAAGTCTCGTTTGTAGAGGAGTGACGAATGAACGACGTTTCAGACCTGCGGCACACCATCGTGCCGAAGTCCGACCAGCTGAACGCCGACCAGTTGCTGGGCGGCCCGATGACACTGACCGTGACCGGCGTCAAGCTCGGTGACGGCGAGCAGCCGGTGGTGATCAATTACGAAGACGACAACGGACGGCCTTACAAGCCCTGCAAGACCATGCGCAAGGTGCTGGTGCACGCATGGGGACCAGACGGCCGGCAGTGGGTTGGGCGGGCGATGACCGTCTACAACGACTCCGCTGTCAAGTTCGGCGGCATGGACGTTGGCGGGATTCGGATCAGCCACCTGAGCGACATTCCGCGAGACGTGCGCGTTTCGCTGACGGCCACGAAGGGCAAAAAGGCGCTGTACGAAATCCGCAGCTTACCGGCCGCAGATGTAGGGTTTGCCGCCGCGATCAGCAGGGCAGAGACGGCCGAAGCGCTGAAAGAGGCTTTTGCCGCCGCGTACAAGTCAACGCGCGCAGAAGACAAGCGAGCCGCCTACAAGGCCGCGTATGACCGACGCACGGCAGAACTCGCGCGCAAGTCTGCGCCGGTTGACGTGCCCGCCATCGAAGCCCGTTTGCGCGCCTGCACAGACCGCGAAGCGCTCGCCCAGCTAGGCGACGAGTTGCGCGACATCGAAGACAAGGGCGCGCGGGATCTGCTGTTCGCGGTTTGGACGGAGTGTGATGCGAGGATGGCTGGCTAACGCCTGAGGTGTGCGGCCGAAGGTCCGCACGAGTGACTGTTAGGCCATGGTGGCCGGAGAGGATGACGATGCATTGCTACATCTCAAAGCGCTGGCGCCTGAAGTTCCGGCGCGACCCCGACGCCGGGCGCGTGCTGTTCATTGGCCCGCTGGTGATTAGCTTCGACGTGGTGCGCAGACCACCAAGTAAGCACGGGGAGGGAAGAAGACCTAACGCTGCCGGTAACGCGCGGCCGTAGGCCGTCGCGTTGACCGGCTTGTTAGGCCCCGCTTCCGAAGCGTGACAGTGCAACCGTACTAGGACTAAACGACGTGGATAAGCAAACCCTGGAAGAGGCGAGGCAACTTGCGATGAGCATGACCTCGCACCCCGTGGCCTTCGGGACCATTGAACACACCGAGCGGGCCGGCGAACTGCTGGGACTGATGTGGCAGGAAGTGCTGCGACTGCAGTGCGACCTGAAGGACGCCAAGGAAGACCTGAAGGACGCGCTGGAACCGCAGAGCCCGAACACGGCTGACGGCCCCGTGGCGCTGGAGCTTTCGTGGGTGCCGCTGAACAAGCGTGACCTGAACTGGCACGCGCATGCGACCGTGCAACTGCGGTCCATGCATGCAGCACTGAACGCAGCCGAGAAGACCCCGCGCGACCCGCTGGAGATTGAGGAACTGTGGGACGAAGCGCACGAGCAGTGGAACCAAGCCAAGGGCGACCACGCCGACGTGCACGAGATCTTCGCGCGACTGATCGAGCGTGCGCATGGCATTGGGGCTGAGCATGGCTGACGGGAACATCACGGTGGAAGTGAGCACGCAGGCGGCGCAGGCAGAGCTGGCGCGACTACGCGCGGAGAACGCTCGGCTGGCGCGAGAGGCGCACGAATGGTGGACGGCCTGCGCCAACGCCACGAAAGAGATCGAATGGCTGACCCAAGAGCAGCGCAAGTTGCGCGAACTGCGCGAGAAGGTTGGGATGGCCTACGGCTATCTCTGGTGCGTGAACAACGAGCCATGCGCGCCCGACTACATGCCGCCGGATCGAATGGCCTACGAAGCGCGCAAGTTGCTGCGCGACACCATGACGGACGAAGAGCGAGGCACGTACATCAACCGCGTGCTGCCACTGGTGCGCGGCGTTGGGGCCTAACGTTGCAATTAAGCGGCTGCCGTAGGCAGTCCGCTTGAATTGCGTGTTAGCCCGCTGTGTCCGAAGCGCGCAGATGTAACAGTGCAAATAGTGCTTGCGTGAGTGCTCACGATGCTATACATTCTCTACATCGCAGCACGCAACCCGGAGCAAACAACATGAACGGCAACCAACTCTCCATCGGCCGCAACCACGCCACCGCTGACTCCATCAGCATGACCGAGTTCGGCGGGTTTGACCCGTGCTTCCGAGTTGACATCAAGTGGAACGACGGCGGTCACGTTTACGTGATCTATGACACCAAGGCCGAGGCGCTGGCGCATGTGCGCCGGCTGGGCTGGGCGTGAGCCCATTTCAACGCCTGCGGGCGCTGCTGCATTGGCACGACTGGCAGGACAAAGTGAACCGATGGGGCTGGTGCTTTGAGCGGCGCTGCCGCAAGTGCGGCGCTGTGCAGCACAACGTGTGGGAGGACTTCATTTCATGGCGCGATTTAAGCCCGAAATGGCGCGACGGCCCGCACCCTTGATCTTGCTGCGCCGAGAAGACTACAGGCGCGTAGAACTGTGCAACCAACTTGGGGAGTATGTGTACGTGGTAACGCCGACAGACAACAGAAGCGAGTTTGACAAGGGCTATCACGCTGGCCTTATGGAAGCGTACAACCAAGTCGATATGTGGTGCAAAGCGCGACTTGATCGGCTCGACCCAGGGAAACAAAAAGCGGTTCGCTCAGAAGTTGATGAGGCAAGGGCAAAAATCTTGCACTTGCTGCGCTATCGCTTGCCTGCGCAGCACTTCCCGCAGGCGTGGAAATGAACGCAGCCAAGACCGCAGCCCAGCGCCAGGCTGAGCGCAAAGCCCGAGAGCTTGCCGCAGGCCGCGTGCAGTGGAAGCGCTGGGTTCACCCTGACGATGTGCCGACGCTGACGGAGTACGCCGAGAAGCTGGCACGCAAGAGAGCCCGCAGTGAGCGCGCTGGCTAACGTTGCCGGTAACCGGATTGACCCGGCTTGCCGGGGCAATTCCGGTTGACTGGCGTGTTAGGGCGCTGGTGGATTAACTTGGAGAACTTGGCATGCAATACCTGTTGACCGAAGACGAATTCAAGGACCGCGTTCACAAGGACGAGGTTGTCAAGCGTGACAACGCGCTGGCCGCCGCCCGTGAAAAGCTGCTGCTGCTGGCGGGGTTCGGTTCGAGCGACGGGTTAGGCCCGGCGATGGAATACCGCATTAAATCTAGCGGGCTGGGGCCTGCTACCTACGGCAACTGCGAGCGATGCGGCAAACAGTGCCCGTGCCACTACATGCAGCAGTGGCGCCAGCAGGGGCAGATTCGGCGCGGCTGGGCCAGTGCAGGCTTTGGGCATGTGGAGTGCCTACGAACGGGACCATGGGTCGATGCGCCTGTAACGCACGACGCAAGGGCCTAACGCAAAGCTCACCTGACCACAAGGGCAGCAGATGACGATGGAAACCGAGACGGCGGCGCCTGCCCTTGTGGGTCAGGTGCAGCGACCTGTTGGGCGGCAGGTGCAGGAGCGCAACAGCGGTGGCATGACGTACCGCTGGCTGGTGGAGAAATTCACCCCGGAAGGCCAGAGCACCGGGCTCTACATGGCCTGCCAAGTGAACATGACATTGACGGCCGACGTGAACGCGGCGCGCAAGTTCCGCCGACAGCGCACGGCAGAGTTTCGGGCGCTGGACATGCGCGAAGCGCGGCGCGGTGACTGGCGGGCTGTGGAGCACGGCTTCGATGACAGCAAGACGCCCAACGGCTGAACTCACCGGACCGGCCGGCTTGCCGGCTGGGTCCGGTGCAGTGGGTTAGGCGTGGGGAACGACGAGGAAGACGATGACGGGCAGAGAACAACTGAAGGCGGCTTTCATAGTGGTGGCGCCCTGCCGCAGCATGACGCGGGCGACTTCTGCCGGCTTGGCCGCCATCTCGTTGGAGATCGCGTTGGAGTAGTCAGCCAGGCGCATCGCCTGATCCTGATCCATCCCCATCGCCGATCGCCACTTGGCAAGGGTACTGCCCGCCTCCTCGGCGGTCATGTCCATGGCCACGGCCATCTTCGACGCATCGCC
>ERZ650311.286-NODE-286-length-34064-cov-7.713576_pt1 | contig 34064 bp, 30 predicted proteins | sample MGYA00376247_ERZ650311 | MGnify/ENA primary metagenome ERZ650311 (study PRJEB26733, sample SAMN07839324) | wastewater metagenome | biome: small river; feature: stream; material: water | place: USA: North Carolina | collected 2016-07-28 ...
CATTCGACTCCGTTTCGCAAGGCGAACAACTTTTTTTCGCACAAACTTTTTCGACCTTGGGCAACCTCCGACCCTCCCGAATTACCTCTGATCAGCCGGTCACGTGACACAAAGTCGACCCTCTCACGACAGCAACAAACCGTCGCCACTTTTCGATGGGGAGTAAACTCATTTCATTTCAAGCCCAATGCTTTGGCGATGCGCGCGTCGTGTGCCGCTTGGTCCTCAGGGGGCTTGGGAGCATTCTTCTTTTTCACCTGCGCGACGTGCACAGGAGCCGCCGGCGCTGCCGGGGGCGGGGCTGAAGCCGCGGCGCCGCGATCGCTCTTTGCCTCCGCTTCCTCCTCTTCGTCCGACGCCGAACCCACTGACCTGGGGACGAGGAGATCCTCGGGGCCGCTTTGAAATCCACGGTTCGTTCCATACAGCTTCTCCAGGTTTTCCTTGGCCTCCCGGTCGGCTTTCTCTTGCTCTTCCGGGCTGAGTATTTCCTTGGGCGCTCCGCGTTCTTTCTTTTTCTTCTCCTGTGGCACGATCTTGACCAGGCGCTCCCTCTCCCACGCGTGCTCCGGGGCGGGCATCGGTCCTCGCTCGCGGTTCCGGTTGGGCCCCTTCTCGAACATGAAGCGGTCGAGGTTGACCCGGTTCTTGTCTGTGGCGATGAACAGGTGGTCGTCTCGCGTGAGGCCCTCCCGGTCGTGGAAGAACGCGATGGCGCGCTCCTCCCCGTCCGCGGACCGAAGGTAGAAGGACATGCGGCCGGGGACACGGTGTCCCTTCGCGCTCACAAGGTCGGGCAGGAGGAGGTAGGGTTTCCTGACCTCGGAGTTCGTTGACAGCCTGACCCAGAGAATGCCCGCCGGGTACTCGTAGTTGTCGAAGACGACGATGTCCGGGCCCACGATGAACGTGTAGAAGTCTGGATGGACCGACTCTCGGGCGGAGTTCAGAGCCGAGCGCTTGAAGGAAATCAACATGGGCCGCTCTGCGGGCTCGTTGTTGGCCTGGAGGAACATGCGCTCCACGACGGACATGCGTATGGACATCTGCTCGAAGAGGTCGATCTGGCCGGTTTCGTCCATCTGGAGTTCGTGGACCACGCTCGCGATCTGTGGCAGCGTTCCATCCCAGGGAACGCGCGCGCGGAGGGCCGCGTAGTTCCTGCGGAAGGCACCGACATTGAGAGACTCCCCTTGCCAAGCCTGGCGCGGCTCCCGCCGCAGGTTGGCGAGGATCTCAGGGTTCCCCTCCAGCAGTGCCTGGCGCCGCATGGCGTCGCGCACGATGGCCTCGACGAACTCCCCGTCTTTGATGAAGCCGTGCTCCACCATCAGCTCCCAGTCCATCATGGCCTCGAACATGGCGATGCACTCCTCGATCGTGCGGCGGTCGTCGCCCGCGGGGCTGACCCAGGCCGGGTAGTCCGGCAGCAGGCGTTCGAGCCACGTGAGGATGCGCTCCGTGATGCGGCGCACGTGCCCGTCCTCGCGTCCATACGGGAACTGGTTGGAGTCGTACTCGAGGAGCCGCGGAAGCAGCGTGTCGCCTGGGACATTGAAATGAAGAGCGTAGTCCACGTCTCGCCAGAGTGCATGGCGCTGCATGTCGCCCCACCGCGCGCGCCAGTGGCTGCCGGGATTGTTGGAGAGATTGGGCATGGAGCGGAGGTCGCGCATCTTGGGCACCCAAGCCTCCGCCGAGATGAGTTCGAAATCTTTGGTGTAGTCAACCTTCTTGGCCTTCTTCGCCTTGGCCTTTGGCTCCGTCGGCGGCGGCGCCCCCATCAACAGCGCGGGAACGGCCTCGCGCTGGACAGGAACTGCCAGAACTGCTCCATGGCGAGCGGGAACTGCTTCGCGATGAACGGGAACTGCCGCCAGAACTGCTACGGGCGCGGAGACGACCGTGGCCGCCACCGCCGCTGCGGCGGGTGGGCGGCGCGGCGCGGGGGCCGCTGCTGCAGCGACCGGGCGGCGCGGAGCGGGGGCCGCGGCCTCGTCGTCATCGCTGCTTGGCGCCTCCGTGGATATGTCGTCAGAGGAGGCATCGGCCTCCACTGGCTCCGGTGCGCGCTTCCCAACTCGGCGCGGGGGCTCAGCCGCCGCCGCCGCCGGCGCCTCCGCCGGCTCGACGGACATGGGCCTCTCCTCTCTCTCCTCCGTCTCCGTCGAGCCGTCCATCGGGTCCTCCTTCGAGCGGAGGTCCGCTGGGCTGCCCATGCTCAGTCCGTCGGAGCGGGCGTCGGCGCGCTGCACGTAGGCCGTGTAGGCATGGTCGATGATCCGGCGGTTCGCCACGGAGGCCCCTCGGATCCGGGGGTCGCCGTGCTCGTCCTCGAGAAAGGGGATGACTCCCTCCCGCCCCTCAAAGAGGGTGCCCGCGTCGTTCAACATGTAGACGCGTTTCTCGCTGTCCTCGATCATGCTGGGGTAGAATCGGTCCTCGATCGCCACCATCCGCTCACCGGTCGGACCGACGCAGTGAAGGGCTCTGCGGAGGGCAATGGTAGCCCGCAGCATGTCGTAGACGGTGAGGGCGGGCAGCTGGAACGCCCGGAAGAGGAACGGCGCGTCGGGTGTCTCCTGCCCGAGCGGCGGGGCGAGTTCCAGCAAGGATGCCATGTCATTCAGCCCCCGACGCCCCGCCACTTCCTCCTGGGCCTGCTGCCAGGCGGCCTCCGCGACTTGGCGCTGGTTGTCGGTTGGGCGGATCAAGCGCCGCACAAGTTGGTCCCGGACCCGTTTGCGAACCATGGCGCGCGCGCCGGGCTCCATGATGCGACTGACCACGAGCCCCCGGAAGGCGTCGAGCTCGTCCAGGCTCTCGCCTCCCGCCGGGGGCTCTACCACGTTCATGGAGTCGTAGATCACCCAACGAAAGCCGCAGCGGAAGTACCGCAGGACCGTCTTCGCGTCGGCGGGTGGCACGGGATGCACAAACTTGAGAAGGTGCTCCACGCGGGCCTGCAAGAACTTCACCAGTGGCGTGGGGCGCTCGGGCGGCGAGCCCCATTTCTCCTCGCAGAGTTGCTTCTCGTAGGCCGCGTGCTCGGGAAACGCCGGACGGACGTGGGACTTGTCTGTGACCACGGGAAGCCAGGTCAGAAGGAACTCGATGAGTTCGTCATAACCCGCCTTGTCGGCGGCCCGCGCAGCGACCAGTGCGTTGCGCCACGACATGGCTTGCGTGGCTCGCGTGTGGATCTGCGGTGGGTGTGCAACGATACGGTTTACTGACGCGCTACAGTGTACCAAAGTCGAACTCCTCGCCCCTGGGCGAGGGCGGCAGGGCGTCGGCCAATAGACTCTCGATCAAGGAGGGCGGCGCCGGGAGTTCGAGGGGGCGCAGAGGCGGCGCCGGGAGTTCGAGGGGGCGCAGAGGCGGCGCGCGATGCGTCGTGGCGTCGCGCAGCAGGTCTTCCGAGTGGCAGATGGCCTCCAGTGTTGCAATGTTGAAGCAGGCTGCCACGCCGCGCTCCGATGTTGCCTCGCCCGCGGCCGCTGTGCTGGGCCGCACGAATGGCAGGAGGGAGCCCTTTTGCGCGGCGTAAAACGGCTTGTTCGGGAAGGGCAGGTGCAGCCGGCCGTCGGCCTCGACCAATCCTGGCCAGGCGACGCGCACCGTCGTCTCGGGGAAGCGGTTGCCGGACTTGTACTCCGTGGTCTGCAGACGCAGCGGCACGAGCGCGAGCTCGCAGGCGGCCAGTACGTGGTCCGCGTCGTGCAGGAGCAGGTTCAACTGAAAGGCATCCTCCACCTTTGGCTCGTCGCGCTGCAAGGCACGCAACACGTCGCGCAACACGAGGGGCCCATTTGCACCGATCTCCCGCAGGCGCTGGGCCACAAGGTCGCGGACATAGTTGAACGTCACCTCCCACTTGTACTTCCGCGCCATCGCCTCCTTTTGCACCACCCGAACCAGTCGGAGAATCGGCTCCGCGAGCAAGAACTCGTACTCGCGTTCCGTGGGAATGTTGCGCTCGGAGAAGTAGATCACAAAGCGCAGAGCCCCGTCGACCGCCTTCCGCGTCCCAGGGAAGGTTGGGTCCGGCGCTTCGTTGCCCTCCAGCGGCCAATGCGCATCCAAGAGCGCGAGGGCCTCTTTGACGTAGGCAGCACAGACCGGGGGCCGGCGCGGGACGCGTTGGCGATCCGCCCACTGACGGCGCAGCACGGGAAAGACGGCCACTGAGGCCCCTGGGTCGACGGATGCCACAGGGACAAAGTCGCGCGCTGTGGGATGGTCACGCAGGGCGGGCAGCAGCGCGGACCACGAGCGCGCGGCGGTGGCGGCCATGGTAACGCACACAGCGCGCACGCGCAGAGTCGTTTACTCCCCATCTGCCATGAAATGGAGAATCACATGCTCCCCCACTCCCATGGCCTGGAAAGGGGCGCTTTGTGCCATTCTGGTCGGCATGTACGCCACAGGTCGGCTCGAGTTCAGCATGCAAGATGCCGCGCTCGTCGTTCTGCTACTCCTCAGTCTTCTCTGGCTGATTGGCATGAACTCTGACGTCGACGTCGCCATTGCGCGCATGGATACAACCCTCGATGCCGCACTCGCGCGCGTGGACGACTCTCTCCTCAAGATCGATCGCCACATCGAACGCCTGGAGCTAATGATCAAGGAGATGGAGGAAGCGACCGACTGGCGGACCGAACACTGGCATTCGTTAGAGTAAACCGCAGCTGTATCGGTGGTCTCGACGTCATGTTCCTGTTGTTCCTCTTCGTCGCGGGCGCCTCCGCCGCGGCCACCATCACGGCGCGCTCGCCTGTGTTATTCATCCAGGACGGCAAGTTGTTGCAGAACCAGACCGTGACCATTCGTTGCGACGGGCAGACGACTGCACAGACCACCACCTTCCAGAACACGCGCGACGGCGTGGCGCGCACGGTGACCGTCACGTGCAACCCACCCAAGTACGTCTACGAGCTGCAGTTGCTGGGCCAGGTGCCATCGAACGGCAGGCTCTTCCAGTACGAGTCGTGCACGGCAGGGGACCCGAATGCCATCAACAATGCAACCACCGTCCTCAACCGGCACGTCGTGGCCACCAATCAGGAGCTCGAGGACGCTCAGAGCGGAGGCGGGGGCACACGTCGGCGTCTGCTCTCGGCGACCAGTCGCAAGCTGCTGCTCCACTTTGTCGGGTTCCGGTTGCCCGATGAGTATGGTCCGACGACGCAGATCCTTCCCGGGCTCCACGTGGAGGGCGATTACAACGACCTCGAGGGCAAGCCCATTTCCTTCACACAGGCCTTCGTCCAGTGCTACGGCACCGGAAACCCATGCGCCAACAACTACATGGCGACGTTCAATGCCTCGGCGGGCAGCACGTACGACGGTCTGCTGTCGGAATGCCCCGATATGGACGACAGCTGTTCCAACCGCATGGTGCAACGCAACAAGGAACGCGCGTTGGCTGCCGCAGAGGCCAATCGCAAGGCCTTCACGTTGTTCATGGACCAAGCGGACGTGTGGCGGAATAACGTGACGGGGCGCCTCGGGACGCTGACCAATCAAGATGAGCTGCTGCGGATTTCGATCGAGACGAATCTCAACATCACCAAGAACCTCACCAAGATTCTGTCGACGTCCCTGAACGAGGCCAACCTCGAAATCATCCGCCGCGCCAACGTGACGCTCGACATGTTTGCCAACCTAACGCGCGACGTCAACGGCAACCTTACCCTCGTGGCGACGAATGCGAGATTGGACGCCGAGCGGTTGAACAACCAACTGAACTCGCTCGCCGATGCCATTCGTATCTCTCTGTTGGATCACGTCGGGCACGTCTACCAAACCATTGACAACACCTCAACCATCTTCAACCAGCGTCTGGCCGCCTCACAGGACCAAATCAATCGCGCCTTCGGGCGTCAGCTGTCCGAGAACCGCAACATCTACCGCGTGATACGCGACCTGACGGACGCCTTCAGCAACGAGGTCGAGCGGCGGCAGTTCCTGGCGGACCTGACACGCCGCGTGCGTGTGGGCCTGCTCCGCGTGCTGGAGCTGGGGCTGGATCCGTTCCTTCCAGACACGGGCGTGGCGCCGCCCCTGGACGCAGACGCCAACAGCTTCATCACGCTGGAAGTCGTGCGGGTGGCCTATGTGCTCTCGCATACGGTGATCCTCGATGACTGGGCCTTCGTATGTGACACGCGCTACTTCGTGGGCAACATGCGCTCCGCCATGACCTGGTTCGAGATGCTCACGCGCGTCGGCCCGCCCGGCTGCCGCACCAATTCGACGGGTTCCTGTGCGTGCTACATCAAGCGGCGGCGCACCTCATGCAACGAGCGCGTGGGTGTATCGACGGGCGTCAACAGCCCAGTCTTCGCCACCAACCTCGAGCTGGACGACACGACGGTTTGCACGCTCGGCAGCACGACGGTGGCCCCTGATGTCATCTTGACGGACGGCAAGGTCTTCTTCGACCGGATGAACGAGCTCTGCCGAGCGACGGTGGGCGTCAGTTACACACTGGCGGCGGTCTACCTCAAGCGGCGCTACACCTTCTTCAACAACGGCGAGTACTGCAACGTCAAGGAGGACGAACTGGAGCTCGTGCACGACAACGCCCACCCGATCGTCGGGATTCTGGGCTTCTGGGAGGTCGGCATGGTGGAAGTGGTGAACAACTACGACACCGCGTTTGACTACATCAACGGCGTCATGCCCAACCTGGTTTCCATCAAGGAGAATCCGCTGCGGCGCTTCGCGGGCCAGACGGCGCGCTGCATCACGGCCAGCTTCGTGGCCACCACCCGCACGTGGGTACCCGTGTACCGCGTCGTACCGGTGACGGCCGAGGCCACGGTCACCGTGCAAGAGGAGGGATCCGAGGCCGTTACCATAACGAACTCGGATCTGTCCACCAACTTGGCCACGCTGTTACCCGGGGCCGAGTACATCGTGATCGGCGATCCGCGCGACAACGTGACGGTGTACGACGTGCCGCTGGAGGAGATCTCTCTTGCGCCCACAGAGTACGCCCGCCGCGGCAAGGTCACGTACATCTTCATACCCACGGGCGAGCCGCTGACGGCGCAGCGCTGGCTGGAGCTCAATGGCGCGGCGATGGAGCACGAGGCGGCCACCAACTTCCCGGATGCATACAAGGCCTCCATCAATGCCCAGACCAACGAATGCGTGTCGCGCCTCTCGGCCTCGCTCGGGTCCTGGTGTGCCATCCGCACGCTCTTCAGTGTGCAGCCCGCGCGCACCAACTCGTCGCGGCTGGAGTTTGTGCCGCGCACCGGGAGCAGCTTCGTCGTGCAGGCCCAACTGAGCCAGGGCGAGCTCACGCAGGAGTTGGTAAGTGTCTGCCCCGTGGTGACCGTGCTGCCACAGGGCGCCGGCACGCTGGTGCTGTTGACCAATCCACTGGCGTCCGACGCACGTGTCTTGGTGACAGTGTCGGCCACGGGCGGCAGCGCGGGTTGCACGGTGTCGGAGCCGGTCACACTCACCGCGGGCGCCTCAACCTCGTACTTCGTGCCGCGCTGTCTGGACTCCAGTGACCAACGCCTCACCATCTACCGCATCTCGGCGGGTGATGTGGTGGCGGGGGCATGTGCCGGTGCCTCGGACGTGGACGTGCGCTCCTCGGCGCAAACCTACTCCACCACCTACGGCAACGTGGGCGCGGCGTACGTGAACTTCACCACGGCCACCAGTCTGGACGAGGTGTTGCTGCTGCTGCAGCGCACGGAGGTGACGATCAACAACCGCCTGGCGGCGCTGTTGACGGGCATTCTGGAGAACGAACAGTTCGTGGGTCTGCCACTGAACACCAACTTCTTTGCGGCCTTTGTCAATGCCTCCAACAAGACGCTCTCGGGCCCCGTCTTCCCCCCGTTGCCCGATCGCCCCGCGGCGGGCATCAAGGTGGACCTCAGCGAGCTGCTGGCCTTGCAGGCCACGTACAGTGCCCAGGCGGCCCTCAACCAGGAGAAATTCAGGCAGGCGCAGGCGGTCACCAACACCGCATTGGAGGCGGCGGCGGCGGGGCAGTCGGCGAGTGAAGCCGAACAGATGGTGCTGCGCAACGTGACGTCGGTGTTGCATCTGCGCACGTTGGAGTACGTGGAGACACAGCTGGCAGCCATCGACACGCAGATTGATCTGATGAGCGCCCTGGCCATTGCAATCCGCAACAACGCGCGGTCCAGCGGTGGCTCGGGCTTTGGCGGCATTGGAGGGGCGATTGGTGGCGCGCTTGGCCCCGTGGGTGGGTTCTTGGAAACGGTGGCCAAGGGCACGGCGGAAGCCCTGAAAGACGGAGCAGAGTTTGTGGTGGATTTGGCGGAGGCCATCATCGACCTGGCCATCGAGCAATTGGACAAGGCCCTGGGTCTGTTCAGTAGCTTCCTCGCGATCGCGCTGGGCTTTGCGGCGACGCTCATCACCTCGATTATCTGCAGCTTCCTGATAGCCCGCTCCGTGCACAAGGCCGTGAAGGCGGAATGGGCCAACAACGCCTCCATCACACAAGAGGCAGCGGCCAAGGCAAAGGCGGCAAAGGCGGAGGAGGAACAGCCATTGATCTCCAGGAGCAACACGTCGACGTCGAGCAGCGGGACCAGTGGCCGACGCGCCCTCAAGCCGTTCTACAAGCAGGCAGTACGAATGTAAACTGTGGTTCATTGTCTCTGTGTACGAACCCGCAGTGATGTGGGTGATTGGATTTGCACTCCTCGCACTGGCTGCGGCAGGTGAAATCACCGCCCGCTCGCCCGTCCTCTACTTGACAGACGGGCGTCTGTGGAAGAACCAGACCCTGGAAGTGCGCTGCGACGCCACAGACGCCGACATCACCTACCTGCTGAACGGCGTCTCGCTGCAGATCACGTGTCTGCCGCCGCAGTACGTGTTCGAATTGCAACAGGTGGGCAAGGTTCCGCGCAACGGGCAGTTGAATCTCTTCCGCACGTGCAAGACGCGTGGCTCGCGGGCACTCAATGCCACACGCGAACTGCAGCGCCAACTCACTGTCAACAACGAGGAACTCTCGCCAGGCATGCGTCGCCTGCTACAGGTGGTGGTGGGAAATCGTTTTCTTCTCCCGGAAGACATCCCACTCAACAACCTCTACTCGTACACCCAGGGCAGCACGCAGGCCGGCAATGCCACCGTCACCCTGCATGAGACCTTGGTGTCTTGCTACGGCTCGGACAGCGCCGCCCGGATCTGCGAGGCCAAGCTGACGGATGTGATGCTGGACAAGTGGAATTCGTACACCACGTGCGTGATCGAGAACGGCCGGGGCGGGTGCACCGGAGAGAAGATTGACTTTGACACGTTCCGCCTCACGTGCGGCCTCGGCACGCGCGACTGCCAGGATGCACGCGAGTGGCGCAAACGCAGCGCAGAGGAGCAGGCGCTCTACGCCACGGCGCTGTCGTTCCGCACCTTCATGCAGGCCACGGACAAGTGGCAGTCCGGGATTCTGCGGGACCTGGACGCGCTGACCAAGATGGACCGCGTGTTGTTGAACCTGACCAATGCCTCGTACATCGACGACATGGCACGCGTCGAGAAGCTGCGGCTCACCCTCGCCGATCTGAATGCACAGATGGACATCCAGGCGAACGCAACGCGGGACCTTTTCACCGAGCGCGCCGCCAACTACAGCAGTGGGCTGAACGTGACCCAGTTCAACGCCCGGAAGGACGCCGAGCGGCTCCTGGCGCAGCTCAACGACCCCTCGCTTGCGGCCGAGGCCCAGCGTGGCATTCTGGAGACCATTGCCAATCAGTACGCGACGCTGGACAACATCACGGCCGCAGCCACGGTCAACATGCGCGACACCGAGGCCCTGGTGCAGCAGCGCTTCCGCATCCAGACGAACGAGAATCGCGACATCTACCGCACGCTGCGGGAGCTCAACCGCGGCCTCACCAACGAGCTGCAGAGTCGCGGTTTCATGAAGGACATTGTTGCCGGCGTGCGGCGTGCCATCCAGACGGAGCTGGCCGCGGGGCGGCACCCCTTCCTCGTTGATACGGGCACGGAGGCCACCCAACCCTGGGACACCAACACGCTGCTGGCCGCGGAGACCGTGCGGTTGCTCTACCGCGTGCAGTCCTCGCCGGGCGTCTACGTGGGGCACGAGGAGGACTGGACTCTCATCTGCGATTCTGCTTTCTTGGTGTCCGAGGTGGTGGGTGGTGCAGACTGGTTCCAGTTGTTGAGCAACGTGGGGCCGTCCGATTGCGTCCCCAGCCAGCTGCACAGTTGCCAGTGCCACATCCGCCGCAAGTCCAAGACCTGCACACTGCGCTCCAACTACTCCATTACCGAGGCATGGGTTACAGACCTGGTGCTCGATGGCCGGGATTGTCTGAGCCCCACGAACCTCGATCCGGAGCAGGTGTTCGTCACACCCGTGGACTTCATCGTGGCGGCGAACACGCTATGCCGCGTCGTCTCCGGGGACAACATCACGACGGCGGCGCACTTCGTCAACCGGCGCGCCACCTTTGACGTGGACGACGTGGCCTGCGCAGCAACCTTCGAGGATCTGGACAGCGTGGGTCTCAGCACACACCCCATCGTGGCGCTGCTGGGCTACTTCGAGCTGGGGTTCAACCAACTGATGTCCACCTACGACACGATGTTTGACGCCCTCTACGGCGTGGTACCAAATGGCCTCGATTTGACTCTGCGCCCCATCGCGCGCCAAGATGCACAGGCCGCGCGCTGTGTGACCGCGGGCTTCATGAGTTTCTACGACGACTTCCTCCCGGTCTACCGCGTCGTGCCAGTCACCGTGGATGCCGCCGTCGAGGTGCGGATTGATGGCGTTCTGGTTTCGCGCACCAACGACGTGACCTTGCATACGCCGCTGGGCTCCATGCTGCCCGGGGCGGACTACATTGTGGTGGGCGACCCGCGCAACGAGACGTTGGTCTACGACGTGCCCCAGACGGAGATCTCCCTGGCGCCCACGGAGTACGCGCGCCGCGGCAAGGTTACCTATGTGCTCTTTGCGCCAGGAGAGACGGGCACCACAACGGAGTGGGTGGATCGGAATGGCGTGTTGCCGGTGCACGCCGCGGCGCAGAATGTCGCGCACCTGTACCGCGCGCCCGTGGCCAATGGACGCTGTACCTCGGTGCCGTTTGCCGCGGGCTCGTGGTGCGCCATCCGCGAGCGGTTCGTCGTCGTGCCCGTGCCCAGCAACTCGTCGCGACTTGCCTTCACGCCGCGGACGGGTGAGGTGCTCACGGCCTCGGTCACCGTACCCGTGGGTGAGATCACTCAGGAGGTGTTCTCCGTGTGCCCCGTGATGCAGTCCGTGGCGCAGGGTGGAGGCACACAGCTCACGTTCCTCAGCTCCGTGGCGAGTGGTACGCGGTCGGTGAACCTCACGCTCATCGTGCACTTTGCGGATGTCTGCGACACGCTCTTCAGCGTGTTCCAGCTGGCGCCCGGTGGTTCATTCAGCGTCTTCGTCCCCCGGTGCGGCGACACAGCCCACGCCTCTCTCTTCCGCGGCGCGGATGGCGAGGGCGACGCATGCCCGGGTGTGCAGAACGTGGACCTGGTGCCGGCGATGAACGACTACCGCTCGGTCTACGGCAACTTCGACGTGCCGCGCGTGAACCTGAGTGCGGCCACGACGGACGACGAGGCGCTGCTGCTCGCACAGCGCCTGGAGGTCGGGCTCACGGAGCGCATGTTGGCGCTGTTGACTGGCTACGTCAACGCGAAGAACTTCCAGGGCCTGCCCATCAAATCCACCGCCTTTGATGCGTTTCTCGCCGCGTCACGCAACGTCACCACGGGGCCACTCTTTCCACCGCTGCCCGAGCGACCCGCCGCTGTGCTCACGTTCACCCGGGAGGACTACGACCGGCAGAACGCGGCCTACATGGCACGCGCGCAGCAGAACTTTGCCGAGCTGGAGGCCTTCCAGGGCACGGCCGAGGCCTTCATGGCCATCGCCATCGAGCAACAGAACATCAACGTGCAGAATCTGCTGGACACGCGCAACCAGACGGACATCCTGGGACGCGCAGCGGAGGCCTACAGTCGCGATTTCATTCTCTCGTCCGACGGCCTTGCAGCCATGAGCGGAGCCCAGGCCGGCGCCAACAGCGGTGTGCCTCCGCCGGGCTGGCGCGAATCGCGCAAGAAGATTGCAGAGGCCATCCTCAACACCACGGCCACCAACGATACGCGCGGCATCGCGGACGCCTACGCAGCAGAGGGTATGGACGAAGCGCTGAAGCGCAAGCTGGGCTACTTCTCCAGTTCGACCAGCTTCTGGACCGGGTTCGGTGGCATCATCGTAATCAACATTCTCCTCACCCTGTTCTTGTCGTACAACCTGGTCAAGGAAGACACCATGTTCTCGATCCGTGCGTTTCACGACTGTTTCAACAAATTCACGTGCGGCAAAACTTGAATACACTTCATTCGTGCCACACGAACCAGAGCAGAGGGAGCAGAGAGAGTGGGACAGAGAGAGAGAGAGAGGCAGAGGCGCTGGCAGTCGGTGCCGGGGTGGGGGTGTCGGTGGGCGCGGGCACGGTGGGGGCGGCGGTGGGCGTGGCGGTTGGGCTGGCTGTGGGGCCGCGGGTGGGCGCGGCAGTGGGTGTGCCAGCCGTGGACACATTGCAGCGCGCGCCCGTCCAGCCCGTGGCGCAGATGCAGAGCGTCGCATTCACGTAGAAGCCGCCGTTGAGACACACGCGCTCGCGGCACTGCACGCCCGTGAAGCTGGGGTTGCACGTGCACACGCCGCCGATGCTCTGTGAATTGGCGGCGCAGCCTGCACTGGGGTTGCAGAGCGCGCGGTTGAGCGTGGCGTTCGTCACGCAGGAGCAGTAGCCGTTTGCGTCGGGTGTGCCGCCGTTGAGGCACAGGTTGGTGGTGCAGAGCGAGCCGCCCCAGCCCCCGCCCGCGGGGCAGCGGCACGAATAGGAGCCGTTGAACACGAGTGTGCCCTGACAGGCCACGGTGTCGCACAGCACACCCGAGAACATGCCATCGAAGCACGAACACGTGAAGTTGGATTCAAACGTCCCGTTCTTGCAGAGGATGGTGGCACAGCCCGAGCCACCTAGCACAGCTTGGCAGATGCACTCGTTGGGGTTAAGTGGGTTGGTGCGCCGCACGCCCGAGCACGAGACGGCCGTGCAATTGGAGGCAGGGTCGTAGCCACCCGTGCAGATGCACGATCCGTTCCAGCCCGTGGTGCGCTCCGGCTGGCAGCGCTCGGTGCACGTGCCGTTGGCCAGCGCGTACATGTCATGGCACGTGCACACGCCGTCCGTGCAGAACTTAGAGGCGGTCGGCTGGAAGATCGGCAGGCTTGTGTTCTCCAGTAGCGAGCGCGTGCCACACAGATGCCCGTTCACGAACGGACACGACAGCGGTGCGCGACAGGGCCCAAAGAGTGGGGGGTCGTTGACTTGGTTCGGGTCGACGCAGACGCACACGGAGTTGTTGGCATTCGGTAGTGTGCCGTTCGGGCACGCGTTGAGTGTACAACCGCCAGTGAGCGAGCTGAAGGCACGCACGCGCGGCTCGGGGCAGACGCACGTCGGCGCGCCGTTGATCTGGAGACACGAGCCACCGCTGCACGACACGTTGCACGTCGACACGACCGTGCCGTTGGCGGGCGTAGGCGCGGGCGTGGGCGGTGGCGTGGGCGCATTGGCCGGGGAGCCGGTCGGCGCGGGTGTGGGTGCGTTCGTGGCCCGTAGCGCGCACTTGCTCACACTGGTGTAGGCTGGATCGTTGCACACGCAGCTCCATGTGCCATTGGTCTGTGTGCATGCGCCGTCCTGGTTGCACGCGACGAAGCCCGAGCCGATGGGCGCCGGGGTACCGCACGCCGTGGTCACGTTGACTTCACAGTACGTCCCAGCAAACAACCCAGAGGCGTCCGAGAACTCATTGCCGCCCGGCAGGCCGTTGCAGTGGCACGTGTCCCCCGTACAGAAGCCGCGCGCCGAGCACTTGGACTCGGATTGAATACGCTTGCAGGGCTGGATCTCGCAGTACGTGCCGCTGTAGTACTGCGGGCAGCTGCAGCGGAAGGTCTCAATGCCAAGCGCCGTGTCGGTGAAGGGCGCACACACGTCGCACTGCGAACCGCTACCGAAGATGCTGTGTACGTTGTCGCAGATCAGACTGGGGTTCTCAGGCTGGCGGCAGTTGGCGTAGCGGTCGGCGACTTGGCATGCACAGCCGCCGGCGCTGGTGATAGTACCGTTGGAAAAGCGGCAGGCTTGCGGCGGGTTGCTGCAGCCGGTCTGTCCAATCTCGGCGCCCGTGACTGACCACTTGCACGTGTGCGAACCGTCGCCATCCCGACGGCACGTCGCCATGCCATTGCACACCTTGCCATTCGTCACGGGACACGCGGGGATGTCACAGGCTTGGCCCACCCAGCCGTCAAAGCACGAGCAGAAGATGCTGAGGCCGCTGCTGGCCACCGCACCGTTCACGCACGCGGGGATGGCCACGGGCACGTTGCCCTGTGGACCTGACCAGTAGCCGCCCGTCACGTAGCGATAGCCTGAGCAATTCACGCCAAAGCGTCCAGACGGACAGTCCTGAGTACTGCATGGCGCGTAGGGCATGGAGTACCAGTCGGCGTCGCATGAACACGCGCCGTTGACATAGCGTCCACGCGTCCCGCAGCCGGGAGACACGTCGGTGGGGGACGTGGGGATGCTGACCACGCCGCTGAGCTTCTGGCACGCGAAGCCCGAGTAACCCACGTCGCACACGCACGGCGTGGTGTAGAGCGTGCCACCGCGCAGCGACGAGCACGCGTCACCGGTGGCGTAGCGGAAGACGTTCGCTCCCAGTGTGGCCTGGTTCACGGTCGCGGGCACGCTGTGGGCGCGCGTCTCCCCATCGGCGCCGCTGATCTGTCCAGTGGAGCCGCGGTCGTGGAGGAAGGTGCGTTCGCACGTTCGCACGGGGTTGGGCAGCGAGGCCCACGTGACGCCGCCCACGGTGAAGTCGACAAAGGGATTGAGGTAGTTCACGTCGCAGCCACTGGTGACGGGCGTGCCCGGAGCGCACAGCACCTCCGTGAGGCTCTGCCGGCACTCATAGGGACTCGTGGGCATCAGGAGGTAGCGCCAGTAGTTGATGTCGGTGCTGTTGCGCGTGGCGCGCCAGGCGTCTACGAAGGCCTTGCTCTCCGCATAGCCCACGGCCGGCAGTCCCGTACCACAAAAGGGCTGGCTGCAACCCGTGGCGAACTGGGCCGTGTTGTTGAGCGGGCGCGCGTCCCACTCGGTCCAGAGGTCCAGCACGTAGTGCGAGGCACCCCAAAGCAAGCCCGTGGGGAAGGGCGCGCTGGTGTTGGTCAGGAAGTCGCGAATGGGCGTGTAGAACGACTCGCGCACGGAGTTGTTGCAGGCGGAGACGCCGCCCCAAGCCACGCAGATGCCGCGGCCGTTGCAGGTGCCACCACGCGTGGCGGGGCAGTAGTCGCGCGTGGCGCGCCACGTGGTGTCAATGAAGGACTGTGTGAAGGCGCACGAGCTGTAGCGAAGGCGATGTGTGCCGTTGAAACGCGAGGCCGGCCACGCACCCTGTGTGGGACTGGGCAGCGCGCTCTTGGTGCCGAAGCCCCCCGACGCATTCACCAGGCAGCGGCACTCGGGGATGCGCACGGCGATGGGGCCGTAGGCACTGGCCAACAGCTGCGACATCGTGAGATTGGTGGCGGGGTCGGTGACGGCGAGGAAGTACTGCATCAACTCCGAGGGGTGGTGCCCCGCGTAGGTGCTCGCTGTGTCGCTGTAGGCGCTCCATGCGTTGGCCACCGCCGCGCTGGCCCAGTGCGTGCGCATCGTGCAGCCGAGTGTGCCCTCGATGCCGCAGAACGTGTACTGCTCTGCCGCCGTACACGAGGTGGTGACGGTGCCCTGTATCACGCAGTAGGGCGTGGGGTCCGAGAGCGCCATCTCTCCGATGCCCACCGAAGTGAGTGGGTCGCACGTGCAGTAGTCTGATTTCTTGCGGTCAACGAACACGGTCTCGAGCGTGCAGGAGTAGACACCCGGGCCGCACTGCGCCGTGCAGGCGACGGTGGGTGCAAGGTGTGTGATGTTGCCTGGGCATGTGCAAGTCTCGTCGAAGCAGTCGCTTGGCGTGCGCACCGTGCAGAGCTTGGTGCACGAGGCATTGAAGGGCGAGGTGGCGCGGTTGGCCCCGCACGTGGCGTTGATCTCCCCCTCGGTGTAGACGCGGCGGTACATGCTGCACGTGCGGTTCGCGTAGTCCAGCGTTCCGTTCACGCAGCCGATGGGCACGGGTGTGGTGCAGCTCCCGGCATAGCCGCATGTCGAGGCCGAGAACTGCGTGCCGATGCCGAAGGTGGTGGGGCGCGCACACTGCGCCGCAAAGACAGGCGAGGGCGCGGGGGTGGGACTGGCGGTCGGCGCCGCCGTGGGTGTGGTGGTGGGAACGGCACTCGGAGCGGGAGTGGGTGAGGTTGACGGGACAGCACTGGGCGCCGCGGTGGGCGTGGCACTGGGCGCGGGTGTGGGCGATGTGGTGGGGCTGGGTGTGGGATTGCCCGGCGCGATGGTGGGCACGGCGGTGGGTTGTGCTGTGGGCTGGGGCGTGGGTTGGGCTGTAGGCTCAGCGGTGGGTTGCGCGGTGGGCTGGGCCGTGGGGTTGGCGGTGGGCTGCGCGGTTGGCTGAGCCGTGGGCTGAGCGGAGGGAGCGGCCGTGGGTGTGGCGGTGGGAGCGCGCGTGGGGACGGCAGTGGGGTTGGGTGTGGGCGCAGAGGTCGGGGCAGCGGTGGGAGAGGGCGTGGGCGCGGCGGTAGGGGGTCGCGTGGGCGTGGCTGTGGGTTGGAACGTGGGCGAGGCAGTTGGTGCGCGCGTGGGTGGAACAGTGGGATTGGCCGTTGGTGCGAGTGTCGGGGTTGCCGTCGGAACGGCGGTGGGTGCAGTGGTGGTGACGGCGGGACCGGAGATGGCCTGCATCTGGAGCGATGTGCTGTTGTGGGAGACGAAGAAGGAGTTGATGAACGGGTGGGCAACAATCGTGATCTGGTGAATTGCGTTGGCCAGGTTCGTCTGCTGGTAGGTAGAGGTGCTGCTGGTCCACGTGGCGGTCACCAGAAACTGCGTCGGTGTCACCCAGATGATGAATTGATTGCCGTTCTGGATGATGGCATCCACACCCGCCCCCGAGCTGGCGGCGCCCTGGAAGTAGCTGCCGTAGCTACTGATTCCACTGGAATACGAATAGTCCGATGATGTGAATCGGGAGAGCACGGAACCGGCCCCGTTCCAGCGTCGCAAGACGTACATGCGCGCGTCGTTAGTGACAAGGAGTTTCACACCGGAGGGGAAACCGAAGCCCACGGGGTTGACAATTACATTCGTCACGAGGTTGAACAACAGCGGCTGTCCCGCCATGTTCACGGCGGCGAAAAACGTGCCTTCGTTAGAAATCGATATGCTCTCCGGGTCAAACGGAGTCGCGACGTTGTACGTGGTTGCTCCGTCGCATATGCCACCACATGGGTACGGATCTCCGCCCGTGGTGAAAAAATCCGTGGTGTACGCGACGTCCATGAGTGTTCCGGAACTCCGCATTACGGCTATGCGGCCATTGGTGACATCGAATGCGACGGCCACCGTCGGTGTCTCGCACGTTCGACAGGCAATGATGCGCGTGTACGAGTAGCCATCGGGCATACCGAGGTTGGTAACCGTCGTTCCGTACCGCGCGCTGACGTAGACGCCCGGGCTCGAGCCGGTGCGCAGCACGAAAATGAACCCAGACCCACTGACCGCAAAGTCGATTGTGTCACTTCCGGGGGAGAGAGTGAACAGCGTGGTCTGGCAGGTGCCGCACGTCGGTGTCATCGAGAGGGCGTTCAGAGGCAGGCTCTCTACGATTTGATTGGACAAATGAATGACTTCCTGTGAACCCGCGCCGTTACTGCGGATACCAAAGCAACGCGATGCGGACATCAAGGCGGCTCCATTGCCTCCGCAACCGAGTGTTCCTAGGCCAGCCCAGTAACCCGACGTGTCGATCTGTGTGTACGTCTGTGCGTTTGCGACCACCACGCAGAGCAACAACAGCAGACCCTCCAGCGCCATGCCCACCGCCTTCACGTGGTGGCGCGTGCTGAGCAATGCGGCCTTCTTGGCGCCGGCGTGGTTGTGTGCACGAAGGAACGAGCCCGCGCGGGCCTTACTGCTGCTGGCGCTCGTTGCGGTGTCTAGTTGCCACCACTACTACACGGATGCGGGCAGTGTGCGGGCCGCTGCGTGGACACGGATGGATCACGCGGCCTCGGTGAGCGCAGGGGTAGTTATGTTTACTTTGCTGCCCTTCGGCCCGGCGCACCAGACCTGGGACTCGGCCTTCACGCTCACGGTAGTGGCGACGCTGCTGTTGCTCGTGGAGGAACGCGGCGTCGGGCGCGCCGACAGCACGCAGTGGGAGGGCGTGGCGGCGGCCACCTTCCTCGCGGCCTCGCTGCTCCTCACAACCCCGCAGGGCCCGCGGCGCACGTGGCGCTTGTTGTGCACTGCGCCCGTCTGGCAAGCGCTATGTCTCTGCGGCACGGTGGCCTACGCGGGCCTGGTGATGTTCCAGTACAACTACGGCGAGGCCGTGATGCACGGCCTTTGGCACGTCAACGCCGCGCTGCTCTTTTCGGTGCTAGTATGCAGAGGACGAGCGTCGGAAACGTTGTCCCCGGGGACTCCCTGGGGACAACGTGTCCCCGGGGACGTCTTGTCCCCGGGGACACTTCCCGGGTGGGTCCTTGGCATGTCACCTCCCCGCGACGCCGAGCGCGCCCCACAGACAAACGAGCGCGCGGGGCCCGGGGCATGCGTGTAATCTGCGATGGCCGACCGCAAGGTGATGGAGGTGGCGGTAATGGTAAACACACTGGACCTCGAGCAGCTGCAGCTCCTGAGCGACATCATCCAGAGCCGCGTGCGCCGCCTCAAGAAGCCCAAGGCCGACGGCAAGAAGAAGCCCGCGCACGACGAGGATGGCGCAGCCCGCCCCAAGCCCAAGCGACCCCGCCCCGCGGACGAGTGAGCCCGCAGAGGAGACCGCCGCGCCCCCACCCTCTCCGTTGCGCCGCGTCGTGCTGCCGCGGCTGCTCCTGGATCGGGCCACCCTTGACGCCGTGGTCGAGCGGACACCGACGCCGCGCCCGCCACCGTGTCTTGAGGAGGGAGAGTCACCCTCGTCCGAGTGAATACAAACCCCCCGTCCCCGTTCAGTGTGTGCATGAGATATGAGCGAGGCGCACAGCCCCAGCCATCCGCTGGCGTGGTTCTCGGCCGTGGTCTTTGTGGCCTGGGTCTCCGTGCGCATCGACGCGAAGCGCCCCAGAGCGCCACTTGAGTGGGTGCAGTACCTGGCGGGCTTCGGCGCCTTGTGCTGGGCCGTGACTGTAATTGCCTCCCTGCCCCGCTCCTCTGCGCCGTGACATGTGGTACCACTACGTGCTCTTCGTGCTGGGCGCCGTGCTCTCGCAGTTCGCCGAGTGGACGCACCTCAAGGTCTTCGGCCCCGATGACCTTTGGATCAAGGCCTACGGCTACGCCATCTCGATCGTTCTCGTGGAATACGCGTGCTCCGTCACGGCCAACCGACACTTCTTCAACGAGGACAACAACCGCCAGCGCGGCTTTCTGATGCAGGTGCTATGGAACAGCGTACAGCAGGCCACTATCAATCTTCTCCTGGCGTTCTGGATCGGGCAGAAGTACAACGTGCTGCACATCCTGGCCGCCTTTCTCCTCCTTGGGGCTGTCATTTGCGCGGGCGTAGGGACGTGGAAACAAAACGAGTACACGTCACTGTGAATACACGACCCACGCATTTGCCAGGTCACCAGATACACACGCACACAATGACGCCTCTCCACTGGCTCGTGGTGTTTGGAATCTACGTCCAGCAGACCCTGCTCTACCGGCCGGGGGTGGAGATCTCCGAGCGGAGCGATGTCGCATTCAATACGTTGGTCATCGGTCCGCTGTGCGCCTTTCTGGCTCTCGCGCTTGGACCGGAGCGCTACACCATGACGGAGTGGAACGCCCAGCAGATCGCTCTCTCCGTCCCCCTGTTCATCGTGCTTCACGATGCACTCTTCTGGTCGCTACACTGGTGCATGCACAACCTTGAGCCACTATGGGACATCCACAAGCAACATCACACCATCACTGCTCTGACGGACGGCTCCTTTGCCTTTGTGGCGCACCCGATCGAACACGCGTTGTTGAATTGTGGCACGTTCATGCTGCCGCTAGTGTTGCTTGGCGTACCCACGGAGGTGTTCTTCCTCGCCTGTTTCCTGGCAGTGCACAGCACCATGCGCGCGCACAACGACCCCAAGGGGCGCCACTCCAAGCACCACACGCTGCGCACGGTGAACTTTGGCAACACCAAGCTGTTCGATCTACTGTTTGACACCGAATACAAGGACGCGTGAGTTCATTGATCGTGCTCGGCCACCATCCGGCTGCACGCCGCGCACTTGAAGGCCGCGAGCACGAAGCCTGGCTCGTGTGTGTTGAGCAACAGGTCGGCAATGCGCATGCGACACACGAGTTCCGTCACGGGTGGCGGCGGGGGCGCGGGGGTGCGCGCGGGGCCCTTGGTTTCGATCCACTTGACCGGTGGGAGCGCGGATACGTGCATGAAGCCGCGTCGCGGGGGCGAGGCCACCTTGTCCTCTTCCTCCTCCGCCACCGCCGTCAGTCCACTCGGGCGTGGGTTGTCGTAGTTGCGCACGCACGCGGCCGTGGCCATGGCCTCGGGGTGACGGCGCTCCACATGCCAGCGCATGTCGTAGCCGGAGAAGCGGAACTCGCGACTCTGGAAGCCGCCGCCGGGCGCCGCGTGCCAGCCCCCGCGCATCTTGCCTATGTCGCGGTAGAGCAGTGGACTCTCTTCCGCCGTGCCCTGCAGCACGCTGTGGAGGTAGTCCACCGCAGTGCGGAGGGTCTTGGCGTCGGTGTTGTAGGCCAGCAGCAGTGCGCTGGCGTCCCCGTGCTCGCCGTCCTCCAGATCCACGCCATTGCCGTCGGGCAACGGGTAGCTGTCGTACAATTCCTTGGCGGCCATGGGATGGCAGAATGAGGACTGGGTTCTTTACTAAGCGGATTGGGTCGCGTGGAGGGTGACCACGTAGTCCGACCTGTACTCCACGCAGACCGTCGACGTGTTCCAGTTGCACTCGGCCGTTGTGTAAGCCCAGAAGGCTTCGTGGCCCATGCGTCCCCAGCGCGGGAGGAAGCGCTGCCAGGCCTCTTGAAACACCACCTCCCAGGCCGGGACGGGGAGCGCGAACGACGAATCCACGACGAGGTGGAGTTTGTAGGACGGAGCCATGGGCCTGCCCTCGCGACAGCGGAGTGCCACCGTGCCCGCCAGCTGCGACAGGGCGTCGTCGAGCGCCACGTCCAGGACGGCCCGCACCCCCTCGCGGTCGTCAGCCGACACCTCCTGGGAGCGGATCACGGTGTAGCGCTCGCTGTTGGATGCGTGGATGACAAGCCAGCGCCTGCGACGCGCGACGTAGTAGGCCACGGCAGCCAGAAGAGCGAACCACACGAGGAGGTGGACCGCGAGGTTCATGCTGCGTTCTGTGGAAAGCGGTCCTCTGGTGCGCACACGCAAGGCCCACAGGTGGCAACCACCGATGGCAGCCCTGCCCGACAGCACTTGGCGCGAAAACACCGCCACTCTCGCGGAGAACAAGATCGCCGACTACCTGTCGATCGCCAACACACCCCACGGCGCGGACGCGGCCACGCACGCTCGTCACGTGCGCGAGGCGGAGGATTTCGCGACCGACTTCCGGGCGAACACACTGCCGGGGATCCTTGCGCTCGAGCCTGCGCGTACGGCGATTTCCATTGCCCATGGGTCGGAAGCGCAAGCGCAACCATGAGGCCGAGTCGGCCCAGGCCTCCGTGTGGGCCATCGTCCTCTTGCTCGCGGTCTGTCTCGCCGAACACGTGCTGCTGCCGGGCCGCAGCGCCGAACGTATGCATCGCGTGTGGATCCAGGGCCGCTACGCCTACGCCCACCCCATGTTCTCGCCCGAGACGATGAAGGAGATCTACGCCGTCCACGACCTGCGCGGCAAGGACAAGCGACCACGCACGCCGTTCGAGTGCCCGGATCTGTATTCGTACTAAACATGTCGCTTGCGTTTGCGTTCCCTTGACCAATCGAATTCGCACGCGTCACCGTTCTTGTTGATCACGCACACGAGCGTATCGTTGTGCCCGCCGCCGTGTGCCACCACGAGTAACTTCTCCAGCGCACAGCCCGTGTTCTTCTTGCCCTTGACGCGGCGTCCGATCTCGTCGCGCTTCAGGGTGGCTGGCATCCCGTTGGAGTTCCAGCCACACGTGATGACCTTGCCGCCGTCTCGTAGAACACGCAACATCTCCACGTAGTAGCGCGTGCTCTGCTTGACTGGCTTCTCGTCGCCGAAGCCCGCATAGACCGTGTTGATCTGGTGGATGGAGAACGGCGGATCGAATATGATACCATCCACACTGTCGGTTTCCAGCGACTGGAGGAAGGCAAGGGCGTCCATGTGCCGGTCGGTTGGCATGTCGGGATTGATGTCATTCGTGAGCGTGAGCAGGCGGCGGACGGCACTGTCGTTGGCGAAGGGATCGATCCACACGCCCGGGTGCGCGCGGATGGTTGCCTCCACCAGCTCGCGAATCGGCTTGATGCGAAACGTGTTGCCGTGGGGCATGGCCCACACGCGCGTGGCGCTGAGGATCGACATGGCTGGCCATGCACATGACCCGCGCACCCAGGTTTACGGTCAATCTCGACATGCCATCTGGCTCCCGACAAAGGCCCCGAGCATGATCGGACCCATTTCATCCGCCGGTACCTGTGAGCGCCGGTAGTACGAGTCGGCGATGTCGAGCACGATGTGGCCGCTCGAGGCCTGTGTGCTGGGCACGGGGTGCAGCTTGAACGTGAAGTACATGGTGTTGTTCCAGAACAGACTTGTCTCCCACACCAAGTCGGCGTAGTCCCAGAAGCCGCCCTTGGCGTTCTTCCCCTCGGCCGTGGCCTCCCGCCAGATCTGCCGCACGAAGGGCGTCCAGAGGCCGGGCACAATGGGCCGGCCGGGCGTGTAGATCGTGAGGGTGAAGCGGTAGTGGTCCGGGTGGTAGTAGCCCAGCCCACGCCGTGTGTAGTAGTCGCTCGCGATGTCATTGAGGCACACGTCGATGCAGTAGCGCGCCTGCGCCGCCGCGTCTTCGGAGTCAGCGGCCCCCGGCTGGGCAATGTTGGGCTTGCCCTCGGCGTAGGCCGACACGCGCACAACCTTGGAGTCCGGCTTGTCAAAGTACGAGCCCATCGCCGCGCGCGTCCTCCGCGGCACGCTGTGTATACAACCCCTAGCTGCGCTGCGCCGCCCTCGCCGCTTCCATCTGCGCCCTGCGCCGCCGGAAGCTCTCCTGTGACCAGGGCCAGGGAATGGAGAACGGGCACGAGGAGCACAGATCGAAGCCCCTGCCGTTGTTCTCCCACGGGCACGAATTGGCCAGTGTACTTCCACCGCCACAGACACAGCGCCAGTCCTCGTCGTCGCGCAACGAGAGGTGGAGCCACGCGATGGATGGGAAACCGAAGTCGAACTCGGTGTCAGCTGCCATGCGAGACAGAGTGGGGACAAGTGAGTGTATTCAGTCTACGTGCTCTTGTGCAAACCGGCGTTGATGCGCCGCGAGACGAGGTAATCGAAGGCGTGGTTGGCCGCGTCGTTCTGCGGCATGTGGTCGTGCAGGATCAGACCCTTCCCGCCCGTCGGCCCCGCCGGGATCTCGTAGGCCCACTGCAGCACCGCGCGGTCCGTCTTGACGGTGGGCGGCACCTTGCGCGTGGCGCGGATGTGGTCTGCCAAGCCGGCACGGTAGTCGTCGCTCGAGGCCTTCCAGCACCACTTGTGCGGCGGGGATATCTCATAGCCGATGCCCGTGAGCCGTCCGTTGCCGCCGCGGTCAACCAGTTGCTGCAGTTTGGGGGCGTCGTAGACGGGGCAGTCAAACACCAGAATCAATTTCTTGCCGCGTTCGCGGCTCTTTTGCTCACACCCGGCACGGAATGTTGCGTAGGCGATGAAACCGGCTTCGTAGGCCTCCTTCAGTGATTTCGCAGGGGAACGGAAGTGCTTCTGCAGTGCATGCATCATGGCTCGGTTGCCGTTCTCGTCGGCCTTGTTCCAGAACTCCTCGAAGCAGCGCTCTTCGGAGACCGACTGGCCCTCTACCCAGAGGGGGACGAGGAGACTGCCCATGATCTCCAGCTCCTCGTTCATGTAGCACATGCCCAGGGCCGCGAGGTCGTAGGGGCCGCCGTCGCCGAGGCACTCGAAGTCAAGGGCCAGCACATCGCAGCCGAGCGAGGAGGCAGCCGCCATGGCGGTGAACGTGTGTGCGTGGATGTGCAATAACGAAAAACAGAGTGCGCATGGGTCAGGACTTAGTGTATTAGAAACGGCTTGAGGAATTCGTGCATGTAGAGAAACGTGTCCACCAGGTGCGCGAGGTCGTAGGCGCCGCAGAACACCATGCAACCCGAGGGGAACACGCCCACCACCGGGCGGCCGTTGCGGAAGACCTTGCACTCGGGCCGCTCGCGCGGGCGGTAGGACAGGCCTGCGAAGGTCTCGGGCGTGTAGAGTACGTCGTCGGCGTGGGCCGATGCGAGTTCGCGCAGCCGCACGCGGCGCCCGATGGCGGCCGAGCCCACGACGTTCTCCACGCGGAAGTTGTAGATGCGGTAAGGGATCTTGGTGACCTCCGACAGCTTGCAGAGGAAGAGTTGCGTGGCGGCCACGCCCTGCAGCATTTCCCACACGCCCGACACCACGAGGCGGCCCGTGCCGAAGGCGCTGATGGTGCCGTGCGGCCAGAGGATGGGCACGGTGGCGGCGGGGAACACGGCCGAGTCGCAGCGCCCGTGGCACACGTACGCGGCGAGGTAGGGGTTGATGGGCTGCATCACGTCGCACGTGCTCACGATGTTCTGCACGCAGGGGAAGTAGGCCTTGGCCGCGCCCGGGTCGTTGTTCGGCGGCAGAGGCTCCCAGCCCTCGGGCCGCGGCAGGTAGCCCATGCCGTCGCCCGTGAATTGTTTTTCGTCCAACTCCACCTCCACGCCCTCCACCGCCAGCACCGGCGCCTTCACGCGTCGGGGCTGGCGGCTGCCGCCGATGGCGCCGGTGCGCTTGGCGTTGCGCGCGTACGGCGCCGCGCGGCCTTGGGCGCGCGGCTTGCGGGCTCCAGGCATGTGCAGAAGCGGTCGAGCGCGCCCTTCGTGAAGACGAACTGGCGCACCTGCAACAGCACCTGGCGCGCGAGGTTCTTGGTGAGAGGCGAGGGTGTGGCGCTCATGCCTGCGGTGCACACACAGCGGAAGAAACCCTGGTTTACTGGACTCGCACTCTCGACCTAGAGGAACGACGGGTGGCGCGCGTCGGCGCGGTTGAAGAGCCGCAGCTCGCCCTCTACCCGTGCTCCGAGGTGGGCCTGCAGCACAGCCGCCTCCGCCGCCGCGCGGTTGTTCACGCCGGCCAGCGCCATCGCCGCGTCGTCGCGGCCCAGCGCGCACCAGAGCGCATACTCCGGTAGCACCATGTACACGTGGGTGTCGTTAGGGGGCTCCGCGCCTGCGGCCGGCTCGTAGGGCGCACTTGCAGCCTCGCGGTCGCATTGTTCGCAGCGCTCCCAATCCTCGTTGGCGGCGGCGATGGGGACGTACTGCAGCCAGCAGCGGTGCCAGGCGCGGTCCGGGGGCGCGAGTGCGGCCGGCACGTTGCTGTCGGGCCGCGTGTTGGCGGCAATGAACTCCTCAGTCCACTTCTTGTTTCGCAGCGCCTGCACCAGATCCACGGCCACAGCAAACGTGGAAGGGTTGCCTTTCTCCTTTGACGTCTGCAGCAGGTTGAAGGCCGCGTTGTGGGCGGCGTGCAGCTCCGTGCGGCAGCGCGCGAGCAGCTCGGCCGGCGGCAGCACCAGGCGCTGCAGAAGGGAGCCCCAACCGCGGAGCTCCGCGGGCGAGACACCGTTGCGCAGCTTGGCGCACTCCAGCGCGCGCAGCCATGCGGAGTTTCGGTAGAGGTGCAACAGCGCCACCGCCGCCACGACGCTCAACACCCGCTTGCGCGTCGTCTTGTGCCGCCAGTCCACGCGGACGTCCCGTGGCCCCTCGTAGGGCGCGGCTTCCTCGCGCGAAACGACGGTCTGCTCCGCGCCGAAGAAGGGGAGGTAGAGGAAGTGGCCCTCGGGGTCCACGTTCGTGCTGAGGGCGAAGCGCTCCATCACGCCCGCGGCCGCGGGGAAAGGGTAGGCGCGCTGCAGCCGTGTCACAAAGGCGGTGAACTGGTCCACGAGGACAGCGGGCGCGAGTCGGTAGCACAGAGCGTTCGACGCCGGACTGGGGTGCTTGGCGAGCCGCAGCGCGTTGGCCAATCCCAAGGACATGGGATCGGGGCGCTCCTGCTTGAGGAGGAAGACCAACCAGCCCACGCGCGGGTCGCCGTGCCGTGCGGCGTCGGCGCCGAGCCGCTGGGCCACCGAGCGCAGCATTTGCCAAGTGGCGGCGACGCCCATCCGACGCCCCGCGCAGCCACGCGCCACGATGGCGAAGGCCGTCGCCCAGCTCACGAAGGCCCCAGAGGCATCATGCTTGCCCTCTGTCACGAGGGCGCGCGGCTGCGGCACACACAGCTGCCGCGCGAGAGCACTCGGCTTGGCGGGGATGATGTGCGGCCCCGTCCATGTAGAGGGGGGCGTGGTCTGGGGCCCGAGCGGCACGGCCACGCCGTCAGGCACATAGGATACGGCGCCGAGCGTGAGGAGGCCCTCGGTGCCGGGCGCCGGCTCGGCCACACGAAACGTCTGCACCTGGCCGTCTACGACACGGAGGGCCAGGCCGTGGAGCACAGCCTCAGGCTCGAAGGCGACGAAGTCCGTCCGCAGCGCCCCATGCGCGTCCACGCGGTACCAGGCGCCCTTGCGCACGTAGCTGGCCGCGCGGTCGTCCAGTTGGCGGCTTACGGGTGGCTCGGTGGCGGGCAGCAGCTCGCCGGGTATCGCACGGAGGGGGGTGGGTTGCCGCGTGCAGGGCGCGGGTAGGTGCTTCACGTGGTGGACACCCTCCGGCGTCACGGAGACTGCCAACCGCCCGCTGTGCAGCACTCCGTCGCAAACGTGGGCCATCGCGGGATAAGGGCCGCCCTCGCGTGCAACTTTATTGCGGGATGGCGGAATGCTCGTACTGTGCCGGCATGCCGGACCCGTACACCTTTGAGGCCAAGGCCGCGTGCACCACCTGCCAGCGCGCGCTCTGCGACGCGTGCACCCACCGGGCGCTCTGCGTCTACTGCGGCGTCAAGGTCCAACCGCTCCTCATCTCCCACGCGGTGCGGCTGCGCGCCACGTGCGTGCTCCTCGAAAACGAGGGCCACGGGAGTCTGCACGACCTGCACGATGCACTGCTCGACCTGGTTACGCGCGATTACGCGCGCTGGCGGCTGCGGCGTCCGGGTCAAGACAACACCGAATGGCTGCGGCTCTGCGACGCGCGCCTCATGAGCATGGACTGTGCGCCTCCGGACCTACCGTGCACAACCGCTGCCGTGGTGCGCTGGATCGCAGAGGCACCGCCCAAGGACGCAAATGAGCTGGTGCACCCCCAGAAGCCGCTGCCTGTGCTGCCTAGCGACCATGGCCGCTTGGTACTCTGGGTGCCCACGCTCGTCGACGGACGGCGGCTGGCCAACCCCCGTGTGTGTGGCGGCTGTCTGTACCACGCCAAAGGCGCCGTCGCAGTCGTGGCAAGGTCGGAGCGGGAGGAGGCCGCGCGGGTGCCGAACCTCGCGGTGGTGCGCGAGCGCGTGGAGCAGGCTGTGGATGCGGTGCGCCACAGCGAAAACCTCGCCGAGGAGTTGACTGCCATCCGCGAACAACGCCGCATCGGCGAGGCGCTGAGCACGGGACTGAGCATGGACCTGTAAAGATCGCAAGTGTCAACCAGAGTGCGTGCTTCGATGTCGCAGTGTGGGTCGTGTCTGGGGGAAAAGGCAAAGCTGGCCGATGCGCCCTGCTACCTCTGTGACCGCGCCATCTGCGTCGAATGCGCCCTGACCCGTGTTTCGTGTGCGCGTTGTTTCGTTTCCAACCCCATCCTCAAGGACGAGGCCGTCAAGCTGCTGCGCTGGTGGGGCTTCGATCCCACCGACCCCAAGCTGCTCGCCCAGGCCATGGACGCCTGCGACCTGGCCATCGGTATCTACCTGGTGTGCTACCCCGCGGCCGAGCGCGCCTCCCTGCTGCGCTCCACGGTGCCGACCGTACTACAGAGCATGCGCGACCGCGGCCGCATCAAGCGCACCGACCGCGCCAGCTTCCTCGACAACCCGTTTGGACTGCCACTCATAAGCCAATGAAACTCGCTCGCTCCCTGTCTCTCTCTCTCTCTCTCTCTCTCTCATGAGTACGGTGATCTGCGTGGCCTACGACAAGGCTGGCGCGGCCTGGTGCGCGGGCGCGCTCTACGGGCTGTTGGAAACCAAGGCCGACATCGCGCGCTGTGTCGGCGTGGGGCTAGGTGGATTGCCGTTGCTCGCCATGTGCCAGGGAGACGAAAGCCCGCTGGACATCTTCCCGTGGCTCACGGGCAACCAAGCCAAGGCGGTGCTGTGGGCGCGGCTGCAGCGGCCCTGGGCCTGGCTGTCGTGGCACAACTTCGGCGACGAAACCGAGGAGCTACTGGAGGCGGCTTTCCCCACCTGGCGCAGCGAGCCCACACCGACGGGGCACGGCATGCGCGAGTTCGTGTGGGCCGGCTGGAGCGAGGCCGACGCACGTGTGGTGTGTGTGACCACCAGCGCCGACGCCGGCAGCGACGAACACACGCGCGCGCAACTGGCACTGGGACTGGCCGTGGAGCCGCGCTTGGCGCGCCCGGTCCATGGCCTGACGCCGCTGCACGACGGGCGCTGGGAACAAACGGCACTGCACACGGGGGAGTGTATTCTGTTGCACGCCGGCTGGGGCGCCTGTCTGTACGAAAAGGCGACGAAGATCTATCGCCTGGCCATCCCGCCTTCGGGCGCCGAGACGGTACAAAAGCTGCTGCGCGACGCGCGGGTGTACGCCGACTGGCCGGGCCTGGACGTACCGAACGACCTGGCCGTTGCACTCGTTAACCTCGGGCACCTGGCCACGTACTGCGACCGCAAGGAGGCCGCGCCCCCGCGTCTGTGTCTCTCCGGCGGCGATGTCTACGGCCTCTGGGGCGCCGTCGCTCTCGTTGCCGATATGTCCTCTGTGTTGTTCCAACAGCCCCGGCGCCCGCGTCGGGCTGTACAACGCAGCGCAAGTGCTTCAGTTTCACTGTCACGAGACGTGTCTCCGCCCCTGGACCACCGGAGACGGCCCGCGCCCCATCTGTCGCGGCAACGGGAGCGCGCCACGCACCGCGCTGAAGAAGTTGAGCTCGCAGTACCTCTAGACGACCAACTCGAAACCATCGACTTTCGCGGACTGGCGGAACTGCCAGTACCAGCGTACTGCCCCGAAGACACCGCCGATGAGCACGATCCACCCGTCGAACGGGGGCAGCCACTGGGGATCGCCGTCGGGGATCAGACTGAAGAAGGCGCGGATGGGCAGTCCGAATCCGATTAAACTGGTCTGTAAAGTCATCGACCACCACTCGAGCACGGGCCCCGCGCTGCGCTCGTAGAAGGCGTAGAGCGCTGTCCCCACCAGCAGCACCGAGGAGAACGAAAGGCCCAGGGCCCACCGCAGTTCCGTGCTCCCCGGGTGGCTGATCTGGTACAGCGCACCGAACGCGATCACGCCAAAGCCCACGGGGTTGAGCACAAAGCAGCGCAGAATCAGTTGCAGCACCACCAGTCCCGCGCACACCACACCCGCTTGCCAGGCCTCCAGACCGCAGCCCACCGCCACCACATAGCCTCCCAATGCCACGAGTGGCACGCCCACGTACCACTTCCAGGGCGGCGGGAAGCGCAGTCCGGCGACCCACGCGCACACGTGCAGCACCACCGTCCCAATCACCACATAGTCGGGCTCCATGCAACTACCGCACGAAACACCCTACGCCGCTCGGCCGCATTCCGTTTATGCCGCGCGCCATGGCGCTGCGACAGCGCGAGGAACTGGGCCAGTGGAAGGACGTACGCTACTACGAACTCGACGAGGCCGACCTCGACCGCCGGTGCGCACACACCGCGCAGCAGCTCTGCGGGCCCGACCAACTCTTCCTCTGGTTCTGGTTCCGGCCCGACGTGACGGAGCGCGACGAGGCCAAGGGCTGGGACCGCGTGCCGGGCGTGCCGCTCGTGCAGCCGCCGGCCGTGGGCGAGGAGATTCAGTTGCCACTGCCCGAGCGCCCCGATCTGCTGCGCCGCTACACCGTGCTGCAGGCGGTGCGCGTGCGCATGGACAACTACGGCTGGTGCATCGTGCGCGAAGTGTATTGAAACAAACTCACTCGTCCTCCTCGTCCTCTTCTTCCTCCTCTTCTTCCTCTCCTCCGTTGCCGGCGGCGGCCTCCTCCACCTCCACGGGGCGCGGCAGGGGTTCCTGCACCAGCGGGATGTAGAGGATCCGAATCTTCACGCCCACGTGTCCCCGGAGCATGGGGTCGGGCGACTGCAACACGCTGCGCAGCGTGCCCTGGCCGTCGAACGCGTCGAACTGCACGCGCACCTTGCTGAGGTTCATGAGGTAGTCGCGCTTGTCGTCGCGCAAGTAGTGTTCAGCGAGGGCCGAACGGGCGGCCTTCACGTGGGCGTGGCTCAGCGTGACGTTCGTGTCGTCGCCCTCCACGGCGTCGCCCTTGGGGTGGCTCCCGTAGACGAGGAACCCGAAGAAGTCGGAGAGCATGGGAATGCCATCACGCTTCCCCAGCGGCACGGTCACGTTGGGCTGCAGGCGCGCCGCAGTCTGCGCGTAGTGAGTCAGTGCGGCCTGCCGCATCGCCTCCGTTGGCCGGCGGCCGTAGCAACGGTGCCAAGCGTTGGGTTGGTGGTGCGACCCGGCGTGGATCAAGTAGCCGTGCCCGGTCTCGTTGCCGTACTCGTCCTTCTGCGAGAGCTGGTGGCTGGAGGCGATGTTCGGAGCGAACCACATCTTGTCGATGCTCGTGCGCGCCACCCCAAGGTCGCTCGGATCCGGGACAGACGTCAGCAGCTGGACGGAGACAGGCACCGGCGAGTCACCCGTGGACTGGACGTCGATGGACGTGGGCAGGATGTGGAAGCCGTCCACCTCCGAGCGCGCGCGCATTTCCCGGAGGAGCGCATCCTTCTCAAACGACACGGTGGCGATGCAGCCGTCCTCGAGGTCCGCCGCCGTGAGCATGGCCGAGAGGTAGAAGCAGCGCATCTCGTCGCACCCCGTGCGCAGACACTGGCCAGGGCGCACGACAGCACTGGGTCGGCTGTAGGGCCTGTGCCGCGGGTCGTCATCGTGGTGTCCATCGGGGTACTGCCGACAGGCCTGGCAGTTGGGGTCTTCACATGCGTGAACGCCCAGGTCCACGGCGCCGAACCCACGCGTGCTGCGGTGCAGCTTCCCCTCCGTCATGGGTGTTGCGTCCGGGACTTCGTGCTCTTCCTCGCCCCCGGAGGGGTTCCACGACGGCTTCTTCCCCCCTTTCTTCCCCGACATGGGAGTGGCGGTCGGATGCGGGAGGCGAGACCGACGGTGTTTATTCACACGTGGTGACGTCGCTTAGGGCAGCTGCTCAAAGTAGCTTAAGGCATCGCGCGTGCTCATGGCCAGCGCGATGTGACCCTCGTTGCGGCCGCCCCACTGGTTGGCCAGCTGTTGGTCGTGGAGGTGCTGGTGGCCGATCCACTTGGCGAACGTGCTGAGGTGCGGCTCGCGCACCAGCTCCCAGAGGGGCAGCGGCTCCTTGCGCTGCTGGGCGCGCACGCGGTCGATGGACGTGAGCACGGAGACGAAGGCCGAGGACAACACGTCCGGAAAGAGGCGGTACTGTTCCAACCACGTGCGCACCGTGTGGTACGGATGGCCAAACTTGACGCCCGCGAGCACGACGTTGTGTTCATACTCCTCTCTCGCCCCTGACTTCCGACCCTTCCACGCGTCGCTGGCGAACTCAAGGTCTGCCTCATCGATGAGATTGATTAGGAGCTTCACGCGGCTCCGCAGCACGTTCAGGAAGGTGGCGTAATCCCGCAGCTCCTCCACGTCCACCCTCTCGAAGCGCGGCTTCTTCGCCTCGGGGGGCTTGACCACGTCCGTCCCTCGCACCCCCTGCGGCATCACTCCCCCGAAGGGCTGCACGGGTTGAAAGCCCGCGCGCCTGATGGTGGTGCTATCGTCTCCGAGATCCACACTCTCGGCTGCCCCCCCTGCCTTCTTTTCCTCTGCGTCCTCCCTCCGGATCTGCGCGCGGAGCTCCGCATACTCCGCTCTCTTCTGGGCGAGCCGCTCCCTCCGTCTGTCGATATCAATTCGCAGTGTTTCCTTGTTCGCATCCTCCGTGGTATCTCGTTGCATTTTCTCGCCGTTGCGAATGTCCCGTTCCATCACGCCGATCTCATCCATGACTTCCTGTTGTTTCGCTAGGGTTTCGACCTTGGCCTCCGTGCCGCCCCCTGCCGGTCCAGCCGACGCGGGGGGCGACGCAGACTCCGGGGTCTCGCCCCGCCCGACCGCCGCCAGCAGGCGCTTGGCGCGGTTGCGGTAGGCCATGGATAAATCACGCGGATCGCGAGACCAGAGTAACCACGATGCGATGAGCAGGCAGAATAGCTTCGCCCACCAACCGCTGCTGCCACCGCAAAGCAACAAAAGCAAGGGAACCGAGGCCGTAACGGCCGTGGATATCGCCAGAGCCTTCGCCAGCTCGCCGATCGTCAAGTTCATCGCCGCGTGCGTGCTTATTTGCGCGCTCTCCAACGTCGCCATCGCCGTAAACCTCTGGATCGGGGCCAGCGGCGTCACCTCCACCGTCGACCGCGCCAACAAACTCCTGGACGAAGCCAAGGAAACGGGCATCCTGCCACTCGTAAAGGAGAGCAAGACCAACGTCACCGCGCTCCTCACCAACGTGCTCTCGGCCTCCGCCTCCGCCCAGCAGATCGCACTCGGCCTCGGGGGCGTCAACATCACCGACGTCATCCTGCGCGCCCAAGACACGGCCGACCGCGTCTTCGCCATCATCAATCGCTTTGCGTCCGAGCGCCGCCTGAGCATCGACCTGCCGCTGTGATGGGCAACCTGTGTCTGGGCTCGGAAAAGCGCACAGAGAAGGCCGCTAAGCTCGCCGAGACCAGCATGCGCGAGTACCAGGTGCTCGCCGAGGTTGCGCACCAGAAGCTGAGCAACGCCATACTAGTCCGGAAGCAGATCGTGGCCAGGCACCTCAAATCCGTCCCCAAGGCGAAGCGCGCCGAGTTTGTGCGGTCCAGCCAGAGCGCCGACGCCAAGCGCGTGCGCGAGGCCCACACCGCGGTGAAGCAGGCCGAGCGCGAGCTCAATGGCATCAACGGCCTGCTCGGCGTGGCGCGGAGCATGCTGCAGACGGCGCAGATCCGGGCCCAAGCCAATGCCGCCCACAAGATGGCGAAGGAATTCACCGGACTGCTGCCCAAGAACAGCATCGGCGGCGAAGTGACCAGCGAGATCGACAAACTGGCCGACCACCGCGACGAGATGAAGGACCTCGACGAGGACGTACAGGAGGCATTCGGAAGCCTGGACGAACCCGGTATGGTGGACGAGGAAGACTGGCTCAACGACGATGTCGATCTTGGCGCCGGGAACGATGACGAAGTGCTGGAACACGTCGCGGAGCCCGAGCACAAGGTGAGCCGGGTGGCGGAGCTCTCCCGACTTCCGGCTGCCCCTCGCGTGGCGCTGAAGTCGGCAACGTACGCCGTCGAGTTGCTTGAGTGAACACACAATTTCGTGCATGAGAGAGAGAGAGAGAGAGAGAGAGAGAGAGAGAGAGAGAGAGAGAGAGAGAGA
>ERZ650311.287-NODE-287-length-34041-cov-16.714088_pt1 | contig 34041 bp, 28 predicted proteins | sample MGYA00376247_ERZ650311 | MGnify/ENA primary metagenome ERZ650311 (study PRJEB26733, sample SAMN07839324) | wastewater metagenome | biome: small river; feature: stream; material: water | place: USA: North Carolina | collected 2016-07-28 ...
AAGAGGCGTACCGGCTTGCGCCTGAGGCAGCATTGCGTTCGGCGTCATGGGGCCGGTTTCAGATCATGGGTGACAATTTCAAGGCGGCCGGTTATACGTCCGTTGAGGCGTTCGTACTGGCGATGAGCCAGTCGGAGTCAGAGCATCTGAAGGCGTTCACCCATTTCGTAATGAGCAACAAGACCATGCTGTCCGCACTACGCGAGCACGACTGGGCGCGCTTTGCGAAAGCCTATAACGGGCCGGGCTATCTGAAGAACGCTTACGACACAAAGCTGCGGGATGCTCATCGGCGCTATGTCGCCCTGGCGGCGCAGAATACAGCGGGTTCCAATCTACCATGAAGCAGCTCATCACCCTTTTGTGTGCGGGCCTGATCAGCGGCTCTGTGGCCACTGCGCCGCCGCAAGCATCCGGCGGCCTGTGCGCCGAACGGGAAGATATCTACTTTTCTTGCCAGACAAGTCTTGGCCGCTGGGTCGCGCTGTGTGGAGGCGGGAACGATAAGATCCAGTACCGCTTCGGTAGAGTAGGACACATCGAACTCGCTTTTCCAGGCGCCGATGGTGGTCGTCATGTCTTTCGCTACGCCCATTATTTTCGGGCGGGTGTCGACAGAATAGAAGTGCTCTTTCGCAACGGGGGCTTCGACTACGCTGTGTTCGATTACAGCGAGAGGGGTGGCCGCACGGCGGGGGTCCGCGTCGCCAGCGATTCGGGCGGGGAGAGAGAGTTCAAGTGCCGTGGAGGCATCAGAAGCCGCTTGGCCAAACTTGAAGGATTCCTTCCTTGTGATCAGGACAACGCGCTGAACCTGGGATCATGTTCAGCACCGTCCGGCCAGCGCTGACACTGGCAGATATCCTCGCGAGCCAACGTGCAATAATCTTCGCCCGTCCGACAGTCATTCGGATGCAGAATCAACTGGTTGCGATCTGAATTCTTGCGTTTGTCCTGCGCGATATCGAGCAGTCTGGTATTCTGCAATAGATGGGAAATGCATTTTTTAGCCCAATGATATACGTTGCGTAGCTTAAGCGCTGCTGTGCCAGAATCCTACGCTTGATCTTCCCTTGACCCGTGGGCACACGTCTATGCGCATCTCCGTCATCAGCTTCAATGGCGCCCCGCCTGCCCGCCCGGCGGCCTTCGATTTCGACAGCCGCGGTGGGGCGATCGGGCGGGAGGAGGGCAACGAGCTGGTTCTGCCCGATCCCGAGCGGCACATTTCCCGTGTTCAGGCGCGGGTAGAGTTCGACGGTGGGCAGTTTGTGCTGGTCGATATGGGCGGCAACCCGTCGTCGGTGAACGACCGGCCGGTGGGGCGCGGCAACCGGGTGGCGCTGGTGGGGGGCGACCGGATCGTCATCGGCGGTTATCTGCTGGAGGTCGAATTTGCCCATTCGGCGCCGGTGTTTTCGACGCCCGAGCTGTCGGCTCCGTCGTCCGATCCGCTGGGTCTGTTCGGCGGCGTGCCAGCGGCCACGCAGAATTTTTCCGATCCTTTTGCCGGTTTGCTGGGCACGCCTGGTGCATCAGCCGCGAAGACTCCGGTGGCGCCACAGCTGGCCGTGAGCGACGATCCGTTCGCGGTTTTCGCGGCCTCGGCGCCGTCGGTCGGCCGCGCCGCAGAGCCTGTGCACTTGCCTGATCCCTTCGCAGTGCCACCTCCGCCGCCCACCGCACCGCGGGCTGATCTGCTTGGCCTGGGCGAGGTGCGCGGCGAGCAGTCGGTCGATGCGTTGTTCGGACTGGGCGACGCGGCCCGCGATCCGTTCGCCGGCACGCCGCTCGGTGATGCGCCGGTGACACCGTCTGGCGCAGCGTCAGCGACGGTCGATCCGCTGGCGCTGTTTGGCGGCCCGGGCCCGGCACCGGTTGTGGCCAATCCCCAGCGAGACGACGCGCCGCTGCTCAACCAGGCTTTCACACCGCCGCGCGCCGAGGCTCCCGCGCCGCCTGCGCCGGTGGCGGGCATGGTTTTTTCGTGGGATGACACTTCGGCCAAGCCGGTGGCGGCTCCGCGCAGCGCGCCCCGTGATGCCGCATTGCCACCGCAGGTCGAGATCGGTGTCGACCGGCTTGCGCCGGAGCATCCTCCCACCGTCATTATGTCGGCGCCTGTTCCAGCGCCAGCACCGATAGCCGCGAGCGTCGCGCCCGGCGCCGAACAGCCTGCTGCCGTTCCGGCCACCGGCGACGCCTTGCTCGATGCTTTCCTGCATGGCCTCGGCGTGCCTTTGCGCCTGCCGGCCGGGCTTACCCCCGAGCTGCTGGAGCAGATCGGCATGGTGCTGCGTGCGTCGACCCAGGGCACACTTGATCTCCTCACCGCTCGTGCGCTGACCAAACGCGAGGTTCGCGCCACGGTGACGATAGTCGCCCCCAAGGACAACAACCCGCTCAAATTCTCGCCCGATGTAGGTTTTGCGCTGTCGCAACTCTTGGCGCCCCAGGGTCGTGGTTTCATGCCGCCCGAGGAGGCGATGCGCGATGCGTACGACGATCTGCGGGCGCACCAGTTTGGCTTTATGGCGGGGATGCGTGCGGCGCTGGCCGGCGTACTGAAGCGTTTCGAGCCGGGCACTCTAGAAGAGCGGGTGGCGTCGCGCGGCGTGCTCGACAACATTCTGCCCGGTAGCCGCAAGGCCAGGCTGTGGGATCTGTTCGAGCAGATGTACGGCGAGATCTCGCGGGAGGCGGAGGATGACTTCCACGCCCTCTTCGGCCGCGAGTTCCTGCGCGCCTACGAAGAGCAGGTGGACCGGCTTCAAGCGGAGCGTGAGCCGGGCCGATAGGCGATTGATACAGTCCGAACAAGCAGCGCGAGGTTGTCATGCTGGAGATGCAGACGTGTTTCCTGTCCGAGGTGGGCGGCCGTAGCCGCAACGAGGACGCCTGCGGGTACTGGACGTCGGAGACCGGCTGCTGCTGGGTGGTGTCCGACGGGGCGGGCGGCCACGGTAGCGGCGACGTGGCCGCCCGGCTGGTGGTCAGCAGCATGCTGCGCAGCTTCTCGGCCCACCCGCAGGTCGGGCCGAACACCGCCTCGAGTCTGCTGCAGCGGGCCAACGATGCTGTGGTGGAAGAAAAGACCACCGGTGGCACCGCCGACGACATGCACGCCACCGCTGTACTGCTGCTGATTGACCCGCACGACCGCGTGGCGGTGTGGGGCCATGTGGGTGATACCCGCATCTACCTGTTCCGGCACGGCCGGGTGGCTTACCAGACGCGCGACCACAGCCTCGTCCAGAACATGATCGACGCCGGCTATGGCAGCGTCGACATGCTCCGAACCCACCCCCAGCGCAGCCTGCTCACCTCGGCGATTGGCTCGGCGGAGTCCATCGCGCTGTCGGTGTCGGCCGAGCCGCTTGCGCTGCATCCGGGAGATGTCTTCCTGATGTGCACCGATGGCTGGTGGGAATACGTCGAAGAGGACGATATGGAGCGCCTGCTCAACTCGACACCGACGCCCCAGGCCTGGCTGGAGAGCATGAGCGAACTAATCCGCAGCCGGGCATCGGAGTCGAACGACAACTTCACTGCAGTGTGCGTCAGCATGATCGAAGAGCCAGATGCTGACGAAACGACAGTCATCATCCCATCCAAGCGCCGCCTTGAAGGGGAGCCAGACTGAGGTGATACATTGAATGCTGAACACCGTTCTGCGTGCTTGGCGGTAATGTGGATGACCCGCCGATAGCGCTTCCGCAAAGGTTCATTTTGCGTCTTGCAGCTTGCCGTCGAGGGTTTGTTCAAGCGCTTCAGATAGTACTTTTCTGTTGGTTCGTTGCCGCTTGAACCCCGAGGGGGGCAGGGGCGTCCTGTTGGGCTGGCGCCTTGGTGACGGCCTTGTTCTAACGGTCGGCCGCCGAAACTTCTTCGACCGCAAAGCGCAGCGCGGCAAAGGCCGGTGAGCAAGCCTTTCCATCGGCGCAGTGCGCCTCGCCACCCAACCCGACGGGGCCCTGGCCGGATTCGGAGAGCGCGGCTTCGACGACGTGCTGCGTCGCGCCATTGCTTCTGGCATCAAAACGCAACACCGAGAAATCCCGCGGTGAATCGGCAACGATGGCGATCACCTCCCAGTTGCCTTTCGGTTGGTCCGCCTCGTAGGCCCAATCGGGCCGCGGAAACGGCATTGGCTTGCCAGCGCTGATCCGGTTGGCGCGATCGAGTTCGTTGGGGAATATCTGGCTTAACTGCGCAGTGGCCTTGTCCCACAGCAGCACGTAGAGCAGCCCGTTACGTTGGCTGTTCAGCACGAAACTGAGCGCGTCCTTGCCGATGGTGAGCGGGGTGTGGATCTTGTCGACTTTCAGCCCGAAGCGGGCGTCGGATGCGGCCACGGTGGCGCTGAAGGCTTCGTCCAGCGTGACCGGCCGGGCGACAACCGGGGCGGGCGTGACCGCTGACGCAGGGCTGGTGGCAACGGGCGCCAGCGGGGCTGAGGATTGTTCAGCGGGCCTTTCCGGCGGTGGCGCGGGGCTGCGGGTGAACATGAAAACGCTCGCAGCCAGCACACCGAAGGTGGCGATCGCGGCGGCGTAGCGCGGGGTGCTGTGGCCCTTCTTCCCAGTCGGCGGGGCTGCGTGCGGAGGCGCCGGGGCGGGTTCGGGGGCAAGCCGCGACAAGTGACTGGTGGCCGGAATCTCGGAGGGAATCAGCGTGTCGAGCCGTTGCCCGGCGTCGGGCTGGGGTCGGGCTGGATCATGGGTCGATGCGATAGCCGATGTCGGCACATAGCCTGTCATGCCCAGTACCGCGCGCATCTCGGCGATCGACTGCGGGCGGTCCTCGCCCTTGACGTGCAGGCAGTGGTCAATGCCGGTGAGGAACTGATCGGAATATCGGCCAGCGGCCAGCGTAGCGAGGGGCTCGTAGCAGTCCTGCAGCATGCGATCGACGGCGGCGGGCGGGGTGCGACCAGTGATAACGAAATAGATGACAGCCGCGAGCGCGTAGATGTCGGTCCATGGGCCCTGCTTAACGCCGGGCATTTCGACGTACTGCTCAATCGGGGCGTAGCCGGGCTTGAGGATGACGGTGAGCGCCTGGGTCATGTCGCTGATCACCCTGCGGGCTGCACCAAAATCGAGTAGGACCGGTCGTTCATCGCGCAGCAGCATGATGTTGTCGGGCGCCACGTCGCGGTGATAGCAGTTCTCGGCGTGCATCAGCTCAAGCGCATCCATCACCGGACCAAGGATCTTCTTGAGCCAGACTTCGTCGGGCGGACGCCCCCCGCGTTCGCGCAGCACGTCACGCAGGGTCTTGCCGGCGTAGTAGGGCATCGCCATGTACGCGGTGCCGTTGGCCTCCCAGAAGCGATATACCTTTAGCAACGCGGGATGGTCGAACTGGGCGAGCAGGCGGGCTTCATTGACGAAGCTGCGGCGGCCGATCTCGAAGGTGTCGGAGTGGCGCTCGGAGCGGACGATCACTGATGAATCTTCACCGCGGGCGGCTAGCGACGAGGGCATGTACTCCTTGATCGCCACGCGACGCTGCAGGGAGTGGTCGTCGGCGAGATAAACGATGCCGAAGCCACCTTCACCGACTAGCCCGACGATTTCAAATTCGTAAAGCCGGGTGCCCAGCGGTAAGGCGTTGGCCGAATTGGGGCGCGAACGGGGCGGGGTGGAGGGCACTGTAGCAACTCCGCCCAGCACTATCGTCTTTTCATCGTTAGGATCGGACACGTGAAAACCCTGAATATGTGGCGCGTCAGCTACCAGGGGAATAGGAAAGCATCTTCAATAGAAATCCGGCGTCCGGCAAGCCCCTGTGGGCAAAGCCGCCGTAGTTGCCGTCGATGCTGTAACACCACCAAGTTGAATAGCCGTCGAGCGCGTACTGCAGACTGCCGGTAGCGAGGACATCGAGGCAGTCGCCGGTCAGGCCGGAGAGGTCAATTAACGCTTCTCGCCGAGCCAGACGGGCACCAACCGATGCGAGGGTATTGGTTGGAGGGTGGCGAGCGGGTGGCGGGCCTAGGCTGCTGAGGGCGGCTTCGAGTGGTTCGATGTCGTGCTCGAGTTGCAGCGCGAGGCGGGCGGCGTCTTCGAGCCGTTTTAGCCACGCGCCGAGGGCCGACGCGGAGGAGCCGAGAGCCTGACCTGAGGACAGGGGGGCCGCCAGTGTAAAGGGGAAATAGCGACCAACCTTATCCACCGATGGCGTCCATGCGCCGGCCCAGCCTTGCTGGCCTAGCACACCGGGCATCAGTACAAAGTGCCATACGTGAGCAGTGAGGTAGGTGTCGAGCCAAGCGCTGCCGAGCACGGTCTGGCTAGCAGCCATACCATGCTGCAGCCAAGCATCCCACGGTGCCACGAATTCGTTCGGAAGGCGCCGCTGGGCAAAGTCGCCAAGAACCGGGAGCTTGCCGTACCAACCAGCGGAGCTCATGGTCACAGTCCGCTTGGGCAGCGGAACTCTACGAGCTCACGCAGCCGGAAGGGATTTTGGACGCTACTAGCGGTGACCTCAAAGCTGGCCTGGCGGCCTTCCACATCGAAGGTGACCTTGAACTTTTCAGGCGCACCCATACCCTCGACCCGCGCCTTGTCGAACAACCGGAACAGGGCCCAGGCGCCTTCGGTAGTCAAGCCCGAGGCGCCGCTGGGGGCCGGCGGGGTGATCTGAATGCGCGCCGAAATGCCGCCCTTGCTTCCCGGCCATTGGACCGACTGAGGCAGCTGCGGGCCATGGGCGTATTTGACGAGCTGACCGTCCACGTCGAGTGTGAACTGAGTGATCGTCGGGTCCATGTCGATAGGTTTGAAGTCGAGCCGCACCGAGCCGCTGCCGCGGAAAAACACGTCGCGGATGGTGGCGGCACGCTGGAACTGGGCAAGGTTGCCTGGCCCGCCGAGGGATTGCTCCTGCACTTTCTTGAAGCTCCAAGGACGCGTCGAGGTGTCGACGAAGGGTGCGAGGTTCTTCTGGAAGAAGTCGTCCATCAGCCCGCCAGGGGCGAACAGGCGGGCGAAGTCCTCACGGGTTACGTCGCGGGCGCTGCCGCGGGCGAAGGGGTAGCGCCCGTCGGTGGCCATATGGCAGAACTGACCAACCTGGGCGCCGACCGCCGACGACAGGTTCTCGCGGGTTGCAGCGAGGGACTGGCTCGTGCCAGCGCTTGACAGCTGCTGCAGCATGCCGCGGATCGGCTCGGGCATCCGGGCACTTTCGGCCTTCACCTTGGCGGCGGAGTCGCCCGGTGGTGGCGCAACCTTGTCCTTGATCGCAGTTTCCGTGGCCGACAACTGCACATAAACTTCATTGAGCAGTTGGGTGACGCTGTCGATCGGGGCGCTCTTGCCGTCGCCGGTGACGAGCTGGCGGATCTGTACAAAGCGGTCATCCACCACACTTTCTAGACGTTCCGGCGAGGTGGTCAGCGCGACATTTCCAGCTCCGCTGGAGTCCACGCCCAGCATTTTGCCGAGCTCCTGCTTGGCACTGGCGAGCTTTTCGCTGGCCTTGTCGACGGTCGATTTCTCGACTTCGGGCGGCGTCAGCGTGGTCTCGTGGGCGATGGCGCGCATCAGCTTGGGCAGTGGCGAATCGGCACCGGACAGCACGCGCGCCACCTGGATGCTCTGGGTGAGACCCGGCGAGCGGACAACCGAGATGTCAGTGACAAGGGCTTCCCACTGGCGGGCGTAGTCGCTGAGATAGAGTCGGCGCACCTCGCGTGCAATGTTTGCAGCGTCGCGGCCGGCAGCGGGATTGCGGCGAGTGCCGAGCACCCAGGATTCCTCTTCGGTGAGCTTGGCGGTGACCCTATCGACGGCCTTGGTGAAGCCCTTGTGGTAGCCGTCATAGGTGTACAGCCCGGCAATGCCGCGGGTCAGCGGGGCGCCGCTCTTACGCATGAATACCAGCGTCGAACTGGGTCCCGCAGCGTGCTCAATGGTGAAGTCAGGAAAGTCTGCGCCCACGCCCTGGCGTTTGAGCCGGCTGTAAATGCGGTCGGGCAGTGAGTAGCGCAGCAGCATCTCACGGGCACGGGCGACGAGGGCAGAGTCCTGCACTACCGGCGAGGCCACAGGTCCGTCGGCGAAAAGCGCATTGAGGTGCTGACCCAGCGCGGCGCGCTGGTCGGCGGTGACGCCGCGGGGCAGGTTGCGGTCCCAGTCGATGCTGATCCATGCTTTCAGCGCCTCAGCGTCGAAATGCGCTGGATCGTTAAGCATCAGATAAACCTTTAAGGTTTCGTAGGCAAATTCAAGGTTGGTGCCATCAAGGCCGCGCAGCTGGGCTTCAATGCGGTGTGACAGACGTGGGAGCAGCACATCGCGTAGCAGACCAAGGTACGAATGCTCGGCTGCCGCGTCGAGTTTGTCGCCCTGGAAGAGGCCGAGGCCCATACCGGCGGGTTTCTCTTCGCGGGGGCGGGCGGCTGTACCCGAAATGTCGCGCACCGCGTCAAGGACGGCCAGCACGCCGGGGATGTCGTCGTCCGCGGAGGTCCCTACGCGCGAAACCAAGGGCTTAGCGGCAGCGACGGCGGCATCCACCTCGTCTATGTAGCTGCTGTTGCGCAGGTAGCTGAAGCTCCAGCCGATGACCAAGCCAACGGCCAGCAGGCCCATTGCGACGAGTGCTCCGACGTGAATCAGGCCGCGGCGGCGTTCCCATTTGAGATTGGTGCCACCGAGGCGCTGCTCGGCGAACACGACTTCCTTCAGCAGGCGGGTCAGGAAGAAGCTCTTGCCGCTACCGGCCGCAGGTGGAAGAACTCGCCGCTCAAGCCCAAAGGCCCCGCCGAGGCTGGTCATCACACGGTCAATCGGGTTGCCCTCCTGAGTGCCACTTGTGAAGTACACGCCCCGTACCATCAACGGATGGTCGTAGTCCGAGGTGGAGAAGACGCACTGCAGAAAGGCGTCGAGCAGGCGACTAACAAGGGCGAACTGCTGATCGAAGGCCGCGATCAGGCTGCGGTGGCTAAGATCGGGCTCTTGCTGGAGGCGTTCGATCAGTTGACCGCTGATGCGTTCGTGGAGGGCGTCAAACTGAGTCGCCAAGTGCTGCAGCGGGTCGGTGGTGACGGATTCGTCGGTTGGGAAGGTGACGCCCCACACTTGATCACGCCCCTCCTTACCGAGGTTGGCGAAAAATTCGTTAAAGCCAGCAACGAGGTCAGCCTTGGTGACCAGTACGTAGATCGGCAGGCGGGCGCCAAGTTGTGAATAGAGTTCCTGGATGCGGGCGCGCAGGGCTGCAGCATGGTGGGCTGCCTCGTTTTCGTTCTGGGCGAGTAGATCTCCGAGGCTGATCGTGAGCAGCACACCGTTGAGTGGCTGGCGTGGCCGGTGCTTGCGCAGCAGGCCGAGGAAGCCCTGCCACGCGTCGCGGTCGGCGGTGGCATCGGAATCCTGGGTGGTGTAGCGGCCTGCGGTATCGATCAGTACAGCCTCGTCGGCAAACCACCAGTCGCAGTTACGGGTGCCGCCGATACCCTTGATCTGATGTGTGCCAAGTTTCTCGGCGAGCGGGAAGCGTAGGCCAGAGTTGATCAGTGCGGTGGTCTTGCCCGAGCCAGGCGCGCCGATAAAGACATACCATGGCAACTGGTAGAGATATCGTGCAGAGCCTAGCGCGGCGAGGCGCGCCAGCCCGCTCCCTGAGGCGGCCGAACGACTGTGGCGCAGGATGGCTGTAGCCTCTTCGAAACGCTTGCGGAGGGTCGCAAGTTCGGTGGATTCGACCGGAGTTTCGGTGCCTTTGCCGAGCAGGCCGTCAAGCAGCTTGGCGTTGCTGGCGTGGGCCTTCAGGCGGATGAAGACAAAGCGCGCCACGGCGACGAGCATGATCAGGCCGATGGTGATCCAGCGCACGCGTTCCGATTCGAAGGGTACCCGACCGGCGATGGCCACTAACGGGCTGAGGTACCAGATCATCAGCGCCAGCGCGATCAGTCCGGCTAAGCCAAGCAGCATGGGATGGAGCAGCGCAGCGAAGAGCTTTTTCATCATTCGACCCTGGTTCAGTTGCCGCGGGTGGCCGGGAATACAATGACTTCGACGCGGCGGTTCTGCGCGCGTCCTTCGGGTGTTTCGTTGGTGGCGACGGGTTCGCTGTCGGCACTGCCTTCAGTCTTAACTTTCGTGCGGTTTCCCAGACGTGCCGCGAGCGCTTCGGCGACCGCGTCTGCGCGAGCCTGGGACAGGTGCCAGTTGGATGGGAAGCGGGCTGAGCGGATCGGACGATTGTCGGTGTGGCCACGGACAAGCACAGTGCCCTCGACCTTAGCCACCGCTTCACCGATCCGTTCGAGGAGTTCGGCGAAGGATGGCGAGAGGGTGGCGCTGCCTGCCTCGAAGAGGCCATCACCGCGAGCGGTGACGATGCTACGGTCGATCAGATCACGCACAACGACGCGGCCGGCTTGGACTTCGGGGGCCAGAAAGTGGGCCAGCCGGGCGGGCGCCGGGGTAGGGGACGCAGGCACGGCGGGGGGCATTGGCGTGCCTGCCTTGAGGGAGAGGATGGACGAGAAGGTGGGGTCGGAGTGTTGGTTGAGGGCGAAGGAGGCGAGCAGGTAGCCGATCGCCAGTACCAGCGCCGTCAGTGCAGCTGCCGCCCAGAGTGGCACGGATTCGCGCAGCGGGCGGGCGGGGCGGGCCGTGGTCTGCCAGGCCGGCGAGAGTTCGTGGATGACGTCGCCGCGCTCCTTGGAGAGCATCTGTGCCAGCCTCTCGCGTACTGAGGCGAGCTGGGCGCGGCCGTTTTGCTGCACGCGGAAGCGCCCCTCGAACCCGAGGGACAGGATCAGGTATAAGAGTTCGAGGAGATTGCGGTGCTGGGCGGGGTTCTCGGCGAGCTTGCCGAGCAACTGGAAGAATTTCTCGCCGCCCCAGGCTTCGTTGTGGAACTGCACCAGCAGGCTGCGCTGGGCCCACACCTTGTCGCCCCACGGAGTGTTGGCGGCGGTTTCGTCAAGGAAGGTGCACAGCGCGTAGCGCGCGGCGATCAGCTGTTCATGGGCAACGCCGTGGTCGCGGGCCTTGGTCTCGAAGATGCCGATGGCGCGGGCCAAGGTGTCGCGCAGGCCGGTGGGGTCGGGGTGCTGGGCCTGGCGGAATTGGGGCACCAGGCCCAGCAGCGGGTTGGCTGCGGCGATCAGTGGGTTGAGTCCGGTGTCCCAGTCGAGGGCAGCGAGGTCGACCCGCTCGAAGCGCATGGCGGGTGCCGGCCCGGATGCCGCCGCCGACCGCGCGCTACGGGCGCCGGGGGATGGGATGATCAGCGTCTTGTCGGAAGGAGGCTGGGCAAAGGGGTCGTCGTGCGCCATGGTTCCAGTCTCAGGTGGCGATGCGTTGGTCTGTGCTCAGGCCCGGATGGCCCATAGCGAGAGTTCGAGGGCAGGAAAGTCGCCGGTCACATAGATGCCAAGACCCCCGGAGTTGTCGAGCTGTTTCCAGAGATCGCCAGCATTGTCGAGTTGAAAGTAACTGAAACCAGCGTGGAACGGAATCTGCCGCGGGGCGACGGGCAGTGCCTGCAGCGCGATGCCGGGTAACTGCAAATTGACCAGTTCGCGGATCTTTTCGACCGGGCCTAGCTTGGCCTGGGCGGGAAAGCGCGCGCGGAGGGTTTCGCTGGGCACCTGGGCATTGACCGCCAGCACGAAACCGGCATGACGCAACAGGTTGCGGTCCGTGACCAAGCCAACGAAGCGGCCCTGCTTGTGATCCTGCAGCTCAATCTGGATGGCGTTCTGTTCCAGCACTGTGGCGAGGGCGCGACGGATGTCGCGGATCAGCGGCGTGAAGCTGGCTTCGAGGGCATCGTGGTCGTAGGTTGGGCGAGCGCTGGGGCGGCGTTCGGTATTGACGAGCGTAGCGAGTTCGGCGGAGAGTTCGAGGAGGCGGACGAACAGGCGTTCAGGGTGGAGCTGTCCCAGCTGGGAGAAATGCTCGAACACCGGTTGGTGCCGGTTAACTGTTAGCAGGAATATGAAGTCGGCGATCTCGGCCACGCCGCCCGCGCCAGGCTGGGCGAGGCGTCCGGCTAGGGCGTCACCCCGCTGGCCGAGGAGGCCGTGAATCTCCCGCAGAAAACCGGACAGTACCGGAGAGGCCTGGCTGGCGAGCACCGGTGGGATATACCCCTTGTCGATCAGCAGGTTGTTGTCCGGACGGCGTTCGATGACGCGCACCACGCCGATGCGTACAAAGGCGTCGGAAATTTGGTCGGCAAGAACGAGGCGCAGCTGCGGCTGGCCGATTTCGATGGGTTCGGTGGTGCCGTCGCCGGCGACGGAATCGACGATCTGTTCCTCGACCGGGGCGTGACGTGCGAGGTGCGCCGACGGTTCCCCGACACGGGCGGCTTCGGCGCTCTGCGCACGGCGCAGCGGCAGGGCCAGATAGACGATGGCATTCTTGGCGTTGGGTGGGATGTCGAGGGCCAGCGGCGCGGGGTGGGCTGCGGGGAAATCGAAGGGTGTGCCGTCGGGTAGCACGCCGCGGGCTGCTGCCAGCGCGATCTTGCCGGTGGCGAGCGCCGCGCTGTCGAGCTCAAGTTGGGCGAAGCCCCAGAAAAGGCCTCCCAGCGCCTGCGTTCGAGTTTCGACGTACCACTCCATGTGGCGGTCCTGCTGCTGGAAATGCTGGGGCCGCAGAAAGAGGCCCTCGGACCACACGACTTTGCTGTACCAGGACATGACGGCCTCTTGTGGGGCGAGAGTAATGGTTGAATTATTGCTTACTGCCCGACGCTGCGCTGCCTGGGGAGCTTCGGGGCGATGGCGATTCCACTTTGGCTAACCTGGATGGAGTAGGCGGTGGTTGTATGCTGCGGGATGGGGGCGGTGGCCCGCCAGCGCACTTTGTTGACTTCGCGGTAGGCTGCGAAGACTCCCAGAAACTGGCTCGGGCCTTGAAGATGTAGTTCAGTACTGAAGGCCTGATTGGGTAGAAGGGTGATTTCCTCCCGCACGACCTTTGCTGCGCCGAGCACCTCATTGTCGCGCTCGAACAGCGAGAAGAAGTCGGCGTTGTCGAAGACTGCTGTGGTTTGTAGAAGGTAGAAGCGCACGACGATGGGCATCGCACGACCGTGACGGTCGGCATTGACAGCCGCATCGGCGATGATATCAAGCCGGATTACCGTAGGGGGCGGCTCCGTTTTGGGCGTAGAAATGACCGGCGGCTTGGCGCATCCTGCCAGTGCTGCCACGACGGTGGCAGTCGCACCAAGTGCGTGCGTGAATCGGATCATCGCGGCTGGATCTCCAAAAGCTGTTCAGCTATACAATTTGATTATCGTAGCCTTTCTGCCGCAATGCAATCGGGAATGAATCGGTACGCCCTGCCGTGAAAAAAGCAGCCTATAATTATACTATGTCACTAAGATGAACTCATTATTCGCTCCTTCAGAAAATGGCATTAAACGCAAAGCGAATGATGGAGGCGCGTTTCGTGAAGTACCTTGAACTCCTTTGCTCCGCCCGCGGACATGCAGACCGACGTAAAGGACTGCGGGGATATTGCCGTGGCCTGATGCTGCCATTGGATCGCAAGAGTGTGGAGCCGCTGGCGGCGAGCATTGATCCGCTTTCGGTCCGGGCACGACACCAGTCGCTGCATCACTTCGTCGCCAAATCAGATTGGTCGGATACTGCCGTTCTGGAGAAAATCAGCAGTTAGCAGGTTGATGCAAAACCCCGTGAACGATCCCGTCACCCGCCTGCCCCAGCCGTACTCTCGAACTCCTGGTGCAGCACTGATGCGCGGCGAAGTCGATCCCCAGTCCTCGATCTTTCACTGTTTCTCGGTCGAGTCCCGGATTCCGGCTGATCACCTGTTGCGTAGGGTGAAGAAACTGGCCGAGTCGGCATTGTCGGCCATTTCTGCGGAACTCGACGGCCTTTACGCCCGGACGGGCCGCCCTTCGATCCAGCTGGAGCGCCTGCTCAATGCACAATTGCTGATCGTCTTCTACTCGGTTCGCTCGGATCAGCAGTTCTGCGAGCAGTTTGATTACAACCTGCTCTTCCGCTGGTTTCTTAGCCCACTACGAAGGTCGGGGCTGGCGCCGCTTGCCCCATCACGCAACCTTGAGCATCGCTGCTTACGGGGTTCTGGTCGCCGAACGGCTGCGTTACAAGGATATCAAAAAAGCATTGTTTGGCCCGCAGTCTGCCGTACCCGAAGGTTACGTGCCGCGCGGCTGTTCGACGCGCCCAGCGGCATGTTCCCGATTCGATCTCAACGCTACGGTGGACCATCGCGCAGATACTGGTCAATTGCTTTCAGCAATGTCCATGTTGCGCACAGGAAAGCGCGGGAGATTGATTTGTTATTTCGTGGCACAGCAAGAGTGGCGGTTGAACCAGCGCAGCACGGTGCCCCAGTCGTGGAGATCCAGCCGGGTGACTTCGCCGCAGGCAAAGTCGAGGGTGAGCCAGCGCTCGGGTGGCAGGCCCAGCAGTTCGCCGGCCAGCGCCCGGAGCGGCCCGCCGTGGGCCACGACCACCGCCGCGGTGGGTGCCTCGGCGCGCAGCCCGGCCAGAAAATCCAGCGTCCGGTCGGCCATCCGGCGCGGCGATTCGCCGCCGGGCGGGGCGAAATCCAGGGGTTCGGCCACCCACGCGTCGAGGGCCGCCTGGCCGATGTCGTCGAAGCTGCGCCCTTCCCAGTCGCCGAAGTGGATCTCCTTCAGGCGCGGGTCGAGGCGCGGGGTGCCGAGGGCCTCGGCCAGCAGGCGGGCGCGGGCCAGGGGGCTGGCGAAGAGGGCGTAGTCGGCCGGCAGCAGCGGGCGCAGGCGCTCGGCCACCAAGTCGGCGGATTCGGCCAGGCCCAGGTCGGTCTGGCCGTAGCAGATCCCCGGCGCCACGGCGGGCCGGGGGTGACGGATCAGGTAAAGCTCCACGTGGCGAGGATTCCCAGGTAGATCGCGAGTTCGGCCACCTGCTGGGCGGCGCCCAGGCAGTCGCCGGTGTAGCCGCCGAGGCGGCGCAGGAAGATGCGCCGGGCCTGGATGCCGACCACCGCGCACACCGCCAGCACCGCCAGCGCCTCGCGGGGGTTGAGCAGCAGCAGCGGCAACACGCCGGCCAGGGTGGCGATGCCGAGCTCGGCGGCGGTGGGGCGGCGGGCCACCGGAGCGGATTTCGAGCTGTCGTCGGGGCGGGCGTAGTCGAGGGTGGCCATCAGCCCCACGGCCACCAGCCGCGACAGGGGATGGGCCACCAGCAGGGCGGCGATCACCGGGTAGTCTTCCTCGGCGCCCAGATTGGCGAGGGCGAGGTACTTGGCGAGGAGCATCAGCACCAGCCCGATGGTGCCGTAGCTGCCGATGCGCGAGTCCTTCATGATCGCCAGCACCTGCTCGCGGTTCCAGCCGCCGCCGAGGCCGTCGCAGGCGTCGGCCCAGCCGTCCTCGTGGAAGGCGCCGGTGATGCGGATGGTGGCCGCCATCGCCAGCACCACCGCGATATCCACCGGCAGCACCTGCACCGCCAGCAGATACACCGCCACACCGGCGAGCCCCACCAGCCAGCCCACCAGTGGCAGGTAGCGCGCCGCGTGGCCGAGCTTTTCGGGGGCGAAGCCGACCCAGCCCGGCACCGGCAGCCGGGTGAAGAAGCCGATGGCGATGAAGAAGAGTTCGAGCTGGGTGCGCATCCGGGGCGGGATCAGGCTTTGCCGGCCACGCCGGCGGATTCGAAGCTGGCCATCTCGTTGAGGAAGTTCACCGCCGCCTGCACCAGCGGATACACCAGCGCCGCGCCGGTGCCTTCGCCCAGGCGCAGGTCGAGCTGCACCAGCGGCTCGGCGCCCAGGTGGGCCAGCTGCACCACGTGGCCGGCCTCGTGGGAGCGGTGGGCGAACACGCAGTAGTCGAGAATCTCTGGCGCGATGGCGTGGGCCACCAGCAGCGCACTGGTGACGATGAAGCCGTCGATCAGCAGCACCATCTTCGCCTCGGCGGCGCCGAGCATGGCGCCGGCCATCATGGCGATCTCGAAGCCGCCGTACTCGGCCAGCGCGGCGAGCGGGTCGGTGGGGCGGCCGCCGCGGGCGACGGCGCGGGCGAGGAGGCCGCGCTTGCGGTCGAGGCCGGCGTCGTCGAGGCCGGTGCCGCGGCCGATCACGGTGGCGAGGTCGGCGTCGGTGAGGCAGTGGGTGAGCAGCGACGCAGCGGCGGTGTTGCCGATGCCCATCTCGCCAAAGCCGAGCACGTTGCAGCCGTTGGCGGCCAGCTCGGCGGCCAGGGCGCGGCCGCGGGCCAGCGCGGCGTCGCGGGTGGCGGCATCCATCGCCGGGGTCTCGAGGTAGTTGGCGGTGCCGGCGCCGAGCTTGGCGTCGATGAGGCCGGGGCGGGCGCCGAAATCGTGGGCGACGCCGGCATCGACCACCGTCAGGCCGAGGCCCATCTGACGGGCGAAGACGTTGATCGCCGCGCCGCCGGCTAGGAAGTTCTCGACCATCTGCCAGGTCACGTCTTGCGGGTAGGCTGACACGCCGGCCCGGGCCGCGCCGTGGTCGCCGGCGAACACCAGCATCTGCGGCTGGCGCAGTTCGGGCGACAGCGTCTGCTGGACGAGCCCGATCTGCTTGGCCAGCGCTTCGAGCCGGCCGAGGGCGCCGAGGGGCTTGGTCTTGGTGTCGATGCGCTGCTGGAGGGCGGCGGCGATGCCCCGGTCGGGGCGGGCGATGGCGTAGGTCATGGCGGGGCGGGCGGGTGCGGACGAAGCCGCGGATGTTAGCGCGGCCGGACGCCAAACGGGGAGTCCCCCGTCTGCCGCCGCCCGCCCGTCGGGGGCGTGTCAGATCACGCCTTGGGCGAGCATCGCGTCGGCGACCTTCACGAAGCCGGCGATGTTGGCGCCGTCCACGTAGCTCACCCGGCCGTCGGCGCGCTGGCCGTACTTCACGCAGGCCGCGTGGATGCCGCGCATGATCTCCAGCAGGCGCGCGTCCACCTCGTCCCGCGACCAGGCCAGGCGCAGCGCGTTCTGGCTCATTTCGAGGCCCGAGGTGGCCACGCCGCCGGCGTTGCTGGCCTTGCCCGGGGCGTACAGCACGCCAGCCGCCTCGAAAGCGCGGATGGCATCGATGGTGGAGGGCATGTTGGCGCCCTCGGCCACGCAGATCACCCCGTTGCGGATCAGGGTCGCGGCGTCGTCGCCGTCGAGCTCGTTCTGGGTGGCACAGGGCAGGGCCACGTCCACCGGCACGTGCCACGGGCGCACGCCCGGCTCGAAGCGGGCGCCGGTGCGGGCGGCGTAGTCGCTCACGCGGCCGTAGTGGTGGTTCTTCACGTCCATCAGAATCGCCAGCTTCTCGGGGGTGAAGCCTTCCTCGTCGATGATCGTGCCGCTCGAATCCGACACGGTGACGACCCGCGCGCCGAGCGCCATCGCCTTCTCGACGGCGTATTGAGCCACGTTGCCCGAGCCCGACACGCTGACCCGCAGCCCCTCGAAGCTGCGGCCGCGGGTACGCAGCATCTCGTTGGCGAAATACACCGTGCCGTAGCCGGTGGCCTCCGGGCGGATCAGCGAACCGCCGAAGCTCAGGCCCTTGCCGGTGAACACGCAGTCGGCGCGGTTGCTGAGCTTCTTGTACATGCCCGCCATGAAGCCCACCTCGCGGCCGCCCACGCCGATGTCGCCGGCCGGTACGTCGGTGTCGGCACCCACGTGGCGATACAGCTCGGTCACGAAGGCCTGGCAGAAGCGCATTACCTCGTTGGCGCTGCGGCCCTTCGGGTCGAAGTCAGCGCCGCCCTTGCCGCCGCCCATCGGCAGCGTGGTGAGGGCGTTCTTGAAGGTCTGCTCGAAGGCCAGGAACTTGAGCACCGACAGGTTCACCGACGGGTGGAAGCGGATGCCGCCCTTGTACGGCCCGATCGCCATGCTGTGCTGGATGCGGTAGCCGCGATTGACCTGGACGTTGCCGTGATCGTCGATCCACGACACGCGGAACAGGATCGCCCGCTCGGGCTCGACGAGGCGGTCGAGCAGGCCGTGCTCGGCGTAGCGGGGGTGCTGCTCGATGAACGGCCAGAGGCTCTCGATGACCTCGGTGACCGCCTGCAGGAACTCTGGCTGGCCCGGGTTGCGTTCCGCCACGTGTTGCAGGAATTGATTCGCCGACGCGTACTTCATGAATTTTGCTCCAGACAAAAATGCACCAAAAATAGGATTGCTCGCCTTTTTGTGCACCTTTGTGGTGCAAAGTTCATTTCGGCGCGGTGACAGTCCGCGTCGACGCGGAACGCGCGGGCCGGCGCGGGGCGCTCAGCGGCCGGGCTTGAGGACCAGCGGCAGCCCCGCCGCGACGAATACGACCCGTTCGCAGCGGGCCGCGATGGCCTGGTTGAGGCGCCCGGCCTCGTCGCGGAACAGGCGCCCCAGGGGCGATTCGGGCACCAGCCCGAGGCCGACCTCGTTGGCGACGAAGATCACCCGGCCGGGCAGCGCCGGGATCAGCGCGAGCAGTGCGTCGCGCTCCTGCACGAAGGCCGGCAGCGCCTCGGCACCGACACCCGGCGGCAACGCGTCGGCGCCGTCGAGGAGGTTGGCCAGCCACAGGGTCAGGCAGTCGACGACCACGCAACGCGTCGGCGCGGCCACCGCGGCCAGCGCGTCGGCCAGTCCGCGGGGATGTTCGTGCACCGTCCAGCCCGCCGGGCGGTCGGCCTGGTGGCGGGCGATGCGGGCGGCCATTTCGGCGTCCAGCGCCTCGGCGGTGACGATGACATGCACGGCAAGCCCGCTGTCGGCCGCGGCCGCTTCGGCGAGGCGGCTCTTGCCCGAACGGGCGCCGCCGAGGATCAGTTCGCAGCTCATGGAAATCCGGAAGTGTCTGAATTGGTGGTATTATCGCAGGCTGTTTGCCGGCGGCGCGGTCTGCCGGCAACAAAGTGCTCCAGGTGCTCCACGGGCCATCCGGCCCAGGAGTTAAACGGGAAACAGGTGCGCGGTCTTCCTCGAAGCCGCCATGCCTGTGCTGCCCCCGCAACGGTAAGCAGGTGCACGGTGCGTCAATGAGCCACTGGGTTTTTCAACCTGGGAAGGCGACGCGCCGCGGCCGGTGGTCAATCCACCCGGCCTAGCCTGCAAGCCCGGATACCGGCCTCGGACACACCAAGCGGAAGTGCCACGGGGTGGTGGCGACGGGCGCAGCCGGTTTTTTCCGGCGCCTCTCCCAGTTTCTCCCCCTTCGCGTGCTTCCACACATGATTTGCCCGATTCGGCGGGGACGCCAGCGGGCCAGGGAGAACACATAAAAATGATCAACCGCCATTCCGCCGTCGCGCTCGCCGTGGCTGCCGCCCTTGCCGCGCCGGCCTTCGCTGCCGACGTGCAGCCCGAAGTCGTCGTCAGCGCCAGCCGCTTCGACGACGCCGACTCCAAAGCCCCCGTCAGCCTCACCCGCATCAGCCGCGACGACATCGCCAAGAGCGGCGGCGCCAGCCTGCCCGACGTGCTCGGCCTCGCCGCCGGCATCGACGTGCGCCCCATGTCCGGCGCGCTGGGCATCGACACCGTGGTCGACCTGCGCGGCTTCGGCGAAGCGGCCGGCAGCAACACCCTGATCCTCCTCGACGGCCAGCGCCTCAACCCGGTGGACATGAGCGGCATCGACTGGTCGGCCATCCCGCTGCAGAACGTCGATCGCGTCGAGGTGATGCGCGGCACCGGCGGCGTGCTGTTCGGCGACCGCAGCGTGGGCGGCGTGATCAACATCATCACCGACAAATCCGGTGCCCCCCGCGCCAGCGCCGGGCTCACCCTCGGCAGCTACGGCTATCACCGGGTCGATGTGTCCGCCGCCGGTTCGGCCGACGCCACCTACTTCAACGTGTTTGCCAACTACGCCGACGTGAACGGCTGGCGCAAGAACACCCAGGGCGACCAGCGCGCCGTCTCCGGCCGGGTCGGGCACATCCTCGGCGACGAGCGCGAAGTCTTCGTCGACGTGGCCGCCTATGGCGATTCCAACGGCCTGCCGGGCTCCATCAAGCGCGCCGACTACGACGCCGACGCATCCCGCGCCCGCAGCCTCACCGACCACCAGAAGCGCGAGGGCTACCGCCTGCGCCCGGGCGTACGCTACGCCATCACCGACACCCTGATGCTCGAAGGCGAGATCACCTACAACACCTCGCGCCAGAACGCCGTGTACGGCGCCACGCCCTACATCGCCAACCGCGATACCACCGCCTTCACCCCGCGCCTGCAGTGGCGCCACGGGCTGGCGGGGCTGGCCAGCACCACCGTCGCCGGGCTGGATGTGTTCCACGGCAAGGTCGACAACGTTGCGCTGGATCAAGCTGGTTCCCAGCTGTCCCGCGCCTTCTACGTCCAGAACACCACCTCGCTGCGCTCCGACCTGCACCTCACCCTGGGCGGGCGCCGGCAGATCGTCCGTCAGCACGCCGAAGATCGCGCCAATGGCATCGACGGCGAAGCCACCCACGCCCGCAACGCCTTCGAGGCCGGCCTCGCGTGGGATCTCGACCGCAGCACCCGGCTGTTCACCCGCTGGGGCCAGGTGTTCCGCTTTGCCAACACCGACGAGCTCTTCGGCTACGACCCGCTCACCTACGCCCCGGTGTTCACCGGCGGCAACGTGCGGCCCCAGCACGGCACCAACCTCGAAGTCGGCGCCCGCTACAAGGCCGACGGCCTGCTGCTGCAAGGCGCCATCTACCGTCTCAGCCTCACCGACGAGATCGGCTACAACCCCATCACCTACGCCAACGAGAACTTCGACCGCACCCGCCGCGAAGGCCTCGAGCTCGAAGCCCGCTGGCGCGCCCTGCGCAAGCTCGAGCTCAACGCCGGCCTCATCACCCAGAACGCCAAGTTCGTGGATGGCCCCTACAGCGGCAACACCGTCACCCTCGTGCCCAACCTCAAGTACCGGGTGGGCGCGGTGTTCGACGCCGCCACCGCCGGCCGCTACGGCGCCACCTGGACCCACGTGGGCAAGCGCCGCTTCGGGGGCGACTTCGACAACACCAAGGAGATGCTCGACGGCTACGGCATCCTCGATCTGCACGCCGACTGGAAGGTGCGTGACGTGACCCTGCAGCTGCGCCTCGCCAACGCCACCAACCAGAAGTACGCGCCCTACGCGCTGTATTCGTCCTTTGCCGGCGACTACTACTTCTACCCGGCGGAAGGCCGCACCCTGTTCGGCTCGGTGCGCTACGACTTCCGCTGAGTCGCCGCGCTTCATCACAGCTTCAAACCAGCAGGAACCTTTGGCCGGCGGCACCGCTGCTGGCCGATCGACGTGACCAAGGTGCCCCCGGGCCGGCAGGCCCGGGGGTTAAACGGGAAACAGGTGCGCGCGCTTCTCGCCGAAGCCGCAAGGCCTGTGCTGCCCCCGCAACGGTAAGCAGGAACACGACGCGTCACTGCGCCACTGGGCCCTTCGGCCTGGGAAGGCGACGCGCCGCGGCGGTGCCGGTTTCAACGGCCCCGCCCCACTGCAAGCCCGGATACCGGCCTCGGTTGCCTCAAGCGGAAGTGCCACGGGGTGGTGGCAGGCGCACGCCGGACGGTTTCCGACCGTCCCGGGCCAGCCTCTCCTCCGGGTGCTTTCACCAGCAAACCACCGGGTTGGCGGGGACGCCGCCCGGCTCGGGAGACCTCCATGACCTTCATCCGCCCCACCCTTGCCGCCCTCGCCGTGGCCACCGCATTCCCCCTCACCGGCCTTGCCGCCGACGCCGAACAGCCCCTCGTGGTCGTTACCGCGTCGCGCCAGGCCCAGCGTGCCGACGAGGCCATCGCCGACGTCACCGTGATCGACCGCGCCCGGATCGAACAGGCCGGCGCCAGTTTCGGCCTGCCCGAACTCCTCGCCCGCCAGCCGGGCATCCAGATGGCCACCAACGGCGGCCCCGGCAAGAGCACCTCCATCTTCATGCGCGGCGGCAACGGCAACCACACCATCCTGCTCATCGACGGCATGCGCATCGGCTCCGCCACCACCGGCACCGCCAGCTGGCAGGACATCCCCCTGTCGCAGATTGAACGCATCGAGATCGTCCGCGGCCCGGCCTCGGCCCTCTACGGCGCCGACGCCATGAGCGGCGTCGTCCAGATCTTCACCCGCAAGGGCCAGGGTGCACCGCGCGTCGACGCCTTTGCCGGCGCCGGCAGCTACGGCGCGCGGGAAGTCTCCGCCGGCGTCACTGGCGGCACCGAGCGCCTCAGCTACGCCCTGCGCGGCGGCTACACCGAGACCGAAGGCACCAGCGCCAAGATGCGCAAGGCCACCGGCTACAACCCCGACCACGATCCGTATCGCAACACCAGCGTCTCCGGCAACCTGGGCTACCGCCTCGCCGACGGCCACGAGCTGGGCGCCACCTTCCTCGCCACCGAAGGCCGCAACTTCTACGACGGCGAAGCCAGCTTCAACAACTACAACAACTCCGCCCAGCGCGTCTGGAGCCTCCACAGCCGCAACCGCCTCGCCGCCAGCTGGACGAGCACCCTGCGCTTCGGCCAGTCGGTGGATAGCTACGAAGGCTTCATGCTCAGCAAGCCCGCCGGCTCCACCATCCGCACCACCCAGGACCAGCTCGCCTGGCAGCACGACATCCGCCTGCCCGTCGGTACCCTGATGGCCGCCTACGAAAACCTCCATCAAAAGGTGCTCAGCGAAGGCGCCTTCGATGGCGGGCGTACCGTCAACTCGGCGCTCCTCGGCTGGACCGCCGGCCTGGGCGCCCACACCGTGCAGCTCAACGCCCGTCACGACGAGAACAGCCAGTACGGCGGCAAGACCACCGGCTACGCGGGCTACGGCTACCAGATCGCCAACGGCCTGCGCTTCACCGGCAGCATCGGCTCGGCCTTCCGCGCGCCCACCTTCAACGAGCTGTACTACCCCGGCTTCGGCAACGCCAACCTCAAGCCCGAAAACGCCTACAACAAGGAGCTCGGCCTGCTGTGGTCGCAGGGCGGCAGCTTTGCCAGCCTCACGGTGTTCCGCAACCGCATCTCCGACATGATCGTCACCTTCCGCAACCCCAGCACCGGCCGCTCGATGCCGTCCAACGTGCGCGAGGCGCTGGTGCAGGGCGTATCGCTGGCGGGTGGCACCCGGCTGGCGGGGTTCGATCTGGAAGCCGGCATCGATTTCCTCGACGCCAAGGACCGCGACTCCGATGCCAGCCTGCCGCGCCGGGCCAAACAGAGCGGCCACTTCCGCGTCAGTCGCAAAGTCGAGCGCATCACCGCTGGCGTCGAGCTGCAGGGCGTGGGTGGCCGTTACGATGCGGTCAGCTTCAGCAGCAGCGCCCTCGCCACCGCCACCGAACGCGACCGGCTGGGCGGCTACGGCCTTCTCAACGCCTTCGTGAAGTACGCCGTCACGCCCGACTGGAGCGTCGAAGGCCGGGCCAACAACCTGCTCGACAAGCAGTACGAGACCGCCTTCGGCTACAACACCCCCGGCGCCAACGTCTTCTTCGGCGTACGCTACGCCCCGAGGTAATTCGTAACCAAACCGGGCCGCGGGCAACCCCGGCCCGGCGCTGAACACACCCATGAACCCACACACCCACCGCCCGCAGGCGGCCTTCTGACGATGGCCGACGAGCTCCACCTCGCCACCCGCAGCGCCGCCGCGCCTGCTACCCGCCCCGGCGCCGGCCGGCGCGGGCGGCAGCGCGCCCTGCTGGTGCTCGCCGCCCTCGTCGCCGCAGCGCTGGCCGCCTTTGTGTGGGCGCTCTCCGCCGGCGCGTTGGCGGTCTCCCACGCCGATCTGCTCGCCGCCCTCACCGGCAGCGGCGGCGGCATGGAATCCGACATCATCCGCACCCTGCGCCTGCCCCGCGCCGTGGCCGCCTTTGCCTGCGGGGGCCTGCTGGCCCTGGCCGGCGCGCTGATGCAGGTGCTGCTGCGCAACCCGCTGGCCGACCCCTACGTGCTGGGCATCTCCGGCGGCGCGGCGGTGGGCGCGCTGGGGGCGATCCTGGCCGGGGCTGCCTCTGGCTGGATCGATGCCGGCGCCTTCATCGGCGCGCTGGGCGCGACGCTGCTGGTGTTCGGCCTCGCCCACGGCGACGGCTCGTGGACGCAGACCCGCCTCCTCCTCACCGGCGTCATCGTCGCCGCCGGCTGTGGCGCGGCCGTGGCGCTGATGCTCAGCCTCGCGCCGGAAGGCCGGGTCAAGGGCATGCTGTTCTGGCTGATGGGCGACGCCAGCAGCGTCACCCAGCCGTGGCCGGCGCTTGTCGTGCTGGGCCTGGGGCTGGTGGCGGTGCTGCCCTTCGCGCGGGAGCTCAACCTGCTCTCCCGGGGCGAGATCACCGCCCGGGCGCTGGGCGTGCGCGTCGGCCGCCTGCGCGCGCTCGTGTATGGCCTGGGCGCGCTGCTCACCGGCGTGGCGGTCACCACCGTTGGTTCGGTGGGTTTCGTCGGGCTGATCGTGCCGCATCTGGTGCGCCTCGCCATCGGCAACGACCAGCGCCTGCTGCTGCCCGCCGCCACCCTGGCCGGCGGGGTGCTGCTCACCGCTGCCGACACCGCGGCCCGCACCGTGGTCGCGCCCATCCAGCTGCCGGTGGGCGTACTCACCGCGCTGTTCGGCGTACCCGTGTTCCTCTTTTTGCTGACGAGGCATCCGCGATGAAGATGGACGCCCGTCCCCCGGTGCTCGGCACCGAAGCCCTCGCCGTCGAAGTCGGCCGGCACCGCGTGTGCCGCGATCTGGATTTCACCCTCCAGCCCGCCGACACGCTGGTCATCCTCGGCCGCAACGGCGCCGGCAAGAGCACCCTGCTGCACACCCTCTCCGGCCTGCGCCCGCCCGCTGGCGGCAGCGTGCTGCTCTCCGGCAAACCCTACGGCGACTGGCCCCGCGGCCACGAAGCCTGCCTGCGCGGCCTGCTCGCCCAGAGCCAGCCGGACTACTTCAGCGCCACCGTGCTCGAAACCGCCCTCGTCGGCCGCCACCCGTATCTGGGCCGCTGGGATTGGGAAGGCGAGGAGGACGAAGCCATCGCCCTGGCCGCGCTGGAGACGATGGGCCTCGCCGGCTTTGCCGAACGCCAGGTGCCCACGCTATCCGGCGGCGAGCGCCAGCGCCTCGCCATCGCCGCGCTGCTCGTCCAGCAGCCGCGCCTCTATCTGCTCGACGAACCCCTGGCTCACCTGGATCTGCACCATCAGGTGGCGGTGCTCGATCATTTCCGCGGCCTCGCCAAAGGCGGCGCCGGCGTGGTGATGGTGCTCCACGACATCAACCTCGCCGCCCGCTACGCCAGCCACGTGCTGCTGCTGGATGGCGAAGGCGGCCACGTGATCGGCCCTGCCGCCGCCGTGCTCACCGTCGACCGCCTCTCCGCCGCCTTCGGCCACCCGCTGCGGGCCGTGGCAGATGGCGACGACACGCTGTTCGTGCCCGTATAACAAGGTCGACCTGTAGGTCGGACTTTAGTCCGACATCGCGGGTCGATCAGGCAGGGCTTGTCGGACTGAAGTCCGACCTACAGAAACCCAAAAAACCCCATCGAGAGAACCCCATGACCGACACCGACTCCACCCTCGACTCCCGCCACAAGGCCCGCATGGAACGCAAGAAGGCCGTCGTGGATGCCGCCATCGCCGCCGCCACCGACAAGCGCGGCGTGCTGCTGGTGAACACCGGCAACGGCAAGGGCAAATCCAGCGCCGCCTTCGGCGTGCTCGCCCGCGCGCTGGGCCACGGCCTCCAGGCCGGCGTGGTGCAGTTCGTGAAGGGCCGCTCCGACACCGGCGAGGAAGCCTTCTTCCGCAGCCAGCCCGGCGTGAGCTGGCACGTGATGGGCGACGGCTTCACCTGGGACACCCAGAACCGCGCCGCCGACATCGCCAGCGCCCGCGAAGGCTGGGAGCAGGCCCGCGCCTTCCTGTGCGACCCGGCTATCGGCCTCGTGATCCTCGACGAGCTCAACATCGTCCTCAAGTACGCCTACCTCGACGTGGCCGAAGTCATCGCCGACCTCCAGGCCCGCCCCGCCCACCAGCACGTCATCGTCACCGGCCGCGCCGCGCCCGATGCGCTGGTCGAAGTGGCCGACACCGTCACCGACATGGGCGCCACCAAACACGCCTTCAAGGCCGGCATCGCCGCCCAGGCCGGCGTGGAGTTCTGAGCGCAAGACGCACCCCTCGATCTGTAGATCGGACTTCAGTCCGACAAACCTCACCCGCTCAACCCGCGCTGTCGGACTAAAGTCCGACCTACAGGGATGTGCCTTGTCTTTTTGTGGGGCGACGCGGCCGATGTCGCGCCTTATCGGCCGTCCCTACGCCCGGCCGCACCTCTCGATCTGTAGGTCGGACTTCAGTCCGACAAACCCTGCCCGATCAACCCGTGATGTCGGACTGAAGTCCAACCTACAGTGTTTTGCCCGGGCCGGCCTTGCGGAAAACCCCGGTTCTGCCGCCTGCCCGGCGCGGGGTAAGCTCGGGGTTTCGCCGATCCGAGTCTGCCCCCACCATGCACCACATCGTCTCCATCGAAGCTGGCGCCCTCGTCGCCGATCTGCGTCGCCCCGCCTTCGAACACACCTGGACCGAGCACGAAGCCACTTCCCAGGCCCAGGTGGCCGAGCGCCTGCGGGACGCCACCATCGCGGTGGTCAACAAGCGCCTGCTCACCGCCGACATCATCGATTCGCTGCCCAGGCTGCAGATGGTCGCCATCGCCGCCACGGGTTACAACAACGTGGATCTGGATGCCTGCCGGGCGAGGGGGATCGTGGTGTCCAACGTGCGTGGCTACGCCCGCGAGACGGTGCCCGAGCACGTGTTTGCGCTGCTACTGGCGCTGGCACGGCAGATCTCGCCGTTTCATCGTTCGGTGGCGGCGGGGCGCTGGCAGCAGAGCGAACAGTTCTGCTATTTCGACTACCCGATCCGCGATCTGGCCGGGCAGACGCTGGGCATCTTCGGTGGCGGCACGCTGGGGCAGGGCGTGGCGCGCATCGCGGCGGCTTTTGGCATGAAGGTGGTGTTTGGCGAGCACAAGGGCGCCGAAACTTGTCGCCCCGGCTACCTGCCCTTCGAGCAGCTGATCCGCGAGGCCGACGTGATCAGCCTGCACTGCCCCCTCACCGACGCCACCCGCCATCTCATCGGCGCGGCCGAGCTGGCAGCCATGAAACCCACCGCGCTCCTCATCAACACCGCCCGGGGCGGGCTGGTGGATGAGCAGGCCCTGGCCGACGCCCTGCGCGCCCGGCAGATTGGCGGCGCCGGCTTCGACGTGCTGACCGTCGAGCCACCGGTGGATAACCCGCTCCTCGCGCCCGATCTGCTGGAAGCCGGCAACTTCATCCTCACGCCCCATGTGGCGTGGTCCAGCCGCGAGGCCATGCAGACCCTCGCCGATCAGCTCATCGACAACATCGAGGCCTTCGCCCGGGGCGAGCCGGTCAATCGCGTGGCGTGAAACCCGGGTGGGCTCAGCGCGCCGCCCGCAGATAGCCGATGATCGCCCGGCGTTCGGCCGGGTCGCTCACCCGGACGTTCATGCGCTGGCCGGGGATCAGGGCTTCCGGGTCCTGCAGCCAGCGCTCCAGCGTCACTTCGTTCCAGACGATCCGTGAGCCCGCCAGCGCGGGCGAATACGCAAAGCCCGCCACGCTGCCCGCCTTGCGGCCGAACACGCCGGCGTGATGGGGGCCGGTCCGGTCTGCATCAAGGGCGTGGCAGCCGCCGCAGCGGGCTTCGTACAGCGCCTTGCCGTCGAGGGCTTCGTCCGCCCCGGCCTGCGTGGCCAGCACGGCCAGGCAGGTCAGGGCCGCGTGGTGGGCGCGCATCACGCACCGAAGCTGAGGGCCTTGGCGGGCAGCGGGCGGCCGAGCGCGCTGGTGAGGGCCGTCCAGTGCATCGTCTCGTCGGCGGCCAGGCGGCCGGCGATCTGGGCCAGGTTGTGATCCTTGAAGGCCGGGATGACGCCCAGGTAGGCGTTGGTGGCGCCCATCTCCAGCCGGGCGGCCAGGTTGAGTACGTCGGCCTGGCTCGTCAGCGATGCGGCGTTGAGGGCCTTGGCGTAATCGTTGATCGACTTCTCGGTCACCGGCTTGCCGCCCATCTTCTCGATGGTGGCGATCAGCGCGTCCCGATGGCTCTTGTGGTGGGACTGGAAGAGCACCGCCACGTCGAGCACCGGCTTCTGCAGCAGGCCGCTGGTGGCGCCCAGCTGGTAGGCGTTGATGGCCTCGTGCTCCAGGCCGAGGGCGACGTTAAGGATGTCCACATCCTTGGCGGCATCTCCGGTGGCGGCCGAGGCGAGGTCGGCGCGCCCGGCGAGCAGGGCGATGGCGGCGACGGAGAGGGTGGCTTTGCCGGACGAAGACAGGAAGCTGCGGCGGGCCGGAACGAGAAGGGTGCTCATGATCGGATCTCCTGGGGGGTTGAGGGGTGCTTCAACCTCTCTACGCACCCGATCGGCATCCGGATGCAGGCGGCGGCGACATTATTTGCGTCGCCGCCGCCTCTCAGCCGCCGCAGCTCATGAACATCAGCCCACCGGTCGCGCTCGTCACGCGCCGCTGGCTGCCGGCGCCTGCGGGACGGCCGAAATCGCCCGCCTGCAGCAGCACCTCGTCCACGCTGACCTCGCCTTCCAGCTGCAGGCAGTCGTCGGCCGCCCCGAAGGCCAGATCGGCCCGGGCGCCGGGTTCGAGGCGCAGCAGCATCGAACGGCGCCCGCCCTCCTCGCGCAGCAGCTTGAGATCCACCCCCGGCGCGTGATGCGCCCACGGCCCTTCATCCCGGGGGATCGTCATCGGCACGACGTCCTCGCCGGGCAGCAGGGCGGTGATCATGTCCCGGGCGAGGGCCAGCGGATGGCCGATGGGCGTGCCGCGCAGGTAGATCAGCGCACCCCCGGCCGAGCGGACGATGCCGTGACGGCTGCCCGACGGGGCCAGGTGGTAGTCCCCCGGCCCGACGCTGATCTCGCCCATTTCCACCCGCCCGCGCAGCACCAGGCACTCCTCGTCTTCATGGTGGCGGTGGAAGGGGATCGCCGCACCGGGCTGCAGTTCGAGCAGCGCCGCGCGCTGATCGCCCTGCATGCGCTTGACGCGCACGCCCGGCACAAGGCTCTCCCATTCGCCCTCGTCAAAGCGGATGCGGATGAAGTCCTTGCCGGCCTCGCGGCTGGCGCGGATGCGGTCGAGCAGGCGCAGCTTCACAGCCTCGGCGCGCTTGGGCGGAAAGAGCACCGGACCGAGGGATTCGAGCAGTCCGTCCTCCACCTCGCGGGCGGTGGTCGGGTCGTCGGGGTCGAGCAGATGTTTGGTGTCCATGATCAGGTCAGGCTCCGGTCCATGGTGGCGGCCAGGGTGCCGCGCAGGCTGAGCAGGGCGCGGCGGACGTGGGATTTGACGGTGCCGAGGGGCAGGCCGGCCTGCTCGGCGACTTCCTCGTGGGTCAGGCCGCGGAAGAACACCAGGGCCAGCAGCTGCCGGGGCAGCGGATCGAGGGCCGCCAGCGCGGCGTGGAGCAGGGCGTGGTTGCGGCACGCCGACAGCAGGTTCTGCGGATTGAGGGCGGCTTCGTCGGCGTCGTCGGGCCGCATGAGGATCTCCGGCTCCGGGTGCAGCGTGGCCGGATCGGCGCGGCGCAGGTAGTCCAGCGCCCGGCTGCGGGCGATGGTGAGCATCCACGCCAGCGGCCGGCCGCGGGCCGGGTCGTAGCGCGCCGCCTGTTGCCAGATCTGGAAGAACACATCCTCCACGATCTCCTCGGCGGCGGCGGGCGTGCGCACGATGCGCAGGGCAAGCCCATAAACCCGTCCGCTGGTCCGGTCGTAGAGTGCGCCCAGGGCGTCGGCGTCCTCCCGCTGGATGCGCGCGATCAGCGCCACCAGCTCGGCGGTGTCCGGCGCCGCCGACCACAGATCCGTGCTGCCGCTGCCGGTCGTCTCGTCCGCGGCCTCCAGCAAGCCCGGGTTCAGGGCTGCCGCGTCAGCCGCAAAGGCCGGCTGAATGTCCTCGATCATGCCTCGTGCTCCTTCCTGCCGGTGCCGGCGGCATCGTCCTGCATGGCCCGTCGGGCCATCGCGGCGGGCTGGCCTGCCCGGCTTCCGCGTTCCCAATCAAGGATACGCAGCCCGGCCGCTTCCGGATGCAGCGCGCCGCAAAAAGAACGTCCCGCTGCCTTCCCTGCCCGCCACGCAGGAAGTTCAACCTGCGCAGCCCCACCATCCACCCCGCACGCTACGGGTGGATCGTGCCGCTGATTTTCGGCATCGCCGAGGACGCGGCCCGGATCGCTGTGGCGCCGGGGTGCGTGGCATACTCGACGCCTATTCCGTGGTCAGTTCGTCATGAGCGACATCTTCGTCTGCTACGCCCACCGGGACAGGGCTTTTGCTGAAAAACTGGTCGATCGCTTGCTCGATCGAGGATGGTCGGTCTTCATCGACCGCCAGCTGCATGTGGGCGAGCGCTGGGACAAGACCATCGAACACGAACTGGGGTCGGCCCGCGCCATTGTCGCCCTGTGGTCTGCCTCATCGCGTCAGAGCGAGTTCGTACTGGAAGAAGCCGAATTCGGCCGCAGGAAAGGCAATCTCTTCCCTGTGCTCATCGAAGCGGTGGAGATCCCCTACGGCTTTGGCCGGATCGAAGCGGCCGACCTGAGCGGCTGGGATGGCGCAGCCCCCCATGACGGCCTCGATCTGCTGCTCGATTCCCTGCAGCGCGTTCTGCAGCCCTCAGGCGCGGAAACGGTGAAGGGGGCTGCCGAGCCTCACCGCGCGCCACCCCGCCCGCTTCCTGCGCAGACGCGACCCCTGCGGCGCGGGCTTTTGGCCGGCATTGTGGCGGCACTGGGATTGGTCGCTGGCATCACGCTGCTGCGCCAAGGCCAACCCGAGCCACGCCCGGCCGATTCCCCGCCACCGCCAGCGAAGACCGATACCACCCCGTCGATGCTGCAGGCCGGGGCCCGGTTCCGGGATTGTGGCGATGCCGCCTGCCCGTGGCTGGTCACCGTGCCGGCAGGCCGCTTCGTGATGGGTTCACCGGAGAATGAGACGGGCCGCTCGTCCGACGAAAGCCCCGCGCATGGGGTCGCCATTGCCCAGCCATTTGCGATGATGGAAACCGAGGTCACCCGCAGGCAGTTTGCCCTGTTCGTCCAGGAGAGCGGCTATCAGCCGGCTGCGGGCTGCTTCGAGTGGCATGACGGGGTGTGGAATCCCGTGCCCGGCGGGGGCTGGCTCGATCCGGGCTTCAGCCAGACCGACGATCACCCGGCGGTCTGCGTCGATTGGCACGCGGCCCACGCCTTTGCCGGCTGGATGAGTCGCCGCACCGGGCATGTCTATCGGCTGCCCAGCGAGGCCGAATGGGAATACGCCGCCCGTGGCGGTGCCACGGGGCGCTTCGCGTCGTGGGCCAAGGAGGACGAGCCTTGCTCGCTCGCCCACATTGCCTGCACCGGAGACAATCCGCCCCGGGGCACCCGGCCCGTCCGCCAGCTTCACCCCAACGAGTTCTCCCTTTACGACACGCTCGGCAATGCCTGGGAGTGGGTGCAGGACTGCTGGCATACCGACTACCTCGGCGCCCCCGGCGACGCACGGCCCTGGGAGACGGGCTGCGCCGAAGACCGGCGGGTCATGCGCGGTGGCGGCTGGGGCAGCACCCCCGATGTCGTCCGCCTGGCAAACCGCGGTCGTGAATATGCCGACATGCGCTTCACCAGCGGTGGATTCCGGCTCGTGCGCCAGCTCGCACCCTGATCGCCTGGCACGGCGTCGGGGGCTGCACGCAAGCCCCCGACGGTGCTGCGAGAAGACCACAAATACAGCGGAAGAATGTTGATCTTTGCACCTTGAAACATCGATTCAGCGCTTGAATCGATGTTTCCCGGCCCAGAAACCATGATTCACGCGCTGAAAGAAGGTTTCGGGCGCCATCATCGTGCTTTTAGCGCCTGAAACTTGGTTTCAGGCCGCGAAATCGAGTTTCTTGCCCCCGCAACACCGTTTCTGGCGCCGAAACGGTGTTTCTGCCGCTGCAAGCTCGTCGTCCCTGGCCCCCAGTGGGTGCTCATGCCCCGGCAGGCTTTCGTCGGCCGCCGGGGCAGTGTTCGGCCATCCGCACCCGGCAATCCATCCTGCGGGTCATATAAATGGCGTACAGGTAGTACATTGGTCTTTACTGTAAATGGCATATTGATTTAACATCGCTGTACTGTAGATGCGTCCAGACCACCCCATCCGCCACAGGAGGCAGCATGTCCAACATCAAGCCTGACACCCGGGTCACCGCCCAGGAAGCCGACGCCGACATCGATTCCTATCTCGCCCTCAAGGCCATCCCCGGTTACACCCCCCACAACCCCGCCCACAGCGTCGAGGCCGCCACCGCCGCCTACAACGAGCTGCTCGCCGCCGAAGAAGACGTGCTGCTGGCCGAAAACGCCCTCGCTGCCGCCCGCGACGCCGTGATGGAAGGCCGCCGCGCCCTGCGCAACGTCATCCTCGGCGCCAAGAACGAGGTGCGCGTCATCTATGGGGTCAGCTCCAACGAGCTGGCGTCGCTGGGCATCAAGAAGAAATCCGATTACGCCCGCCACAGCAGCCCCGCCAGAAAGGCCGACGGCGACGCCAGCGTCGCGCCCGGCAACCACTGAGTCCGTGCTGCCCCGCGTACCTACTCCTTGGCGCGGGGCGGTTTTTGGCAACGGCGGCCGTTACGCCGCCGTTTTTTTTTGCCTTTGTCCGTTCGCCATTCATTCCTCCCAGGAGGCTCCATGTCCAAGCCCAAACCCAGAAAGCGGCTGACTGCCAAGCAGATCCAGGACGACATCGACTTCTACTACCACCTCAAGAGCCTGCCCCCCGAAAAGCTCGCCTTCCTCGACCCCGGCATGGACGTCATCACCGCCCTCTTCGAAGAGGCGCTCGCCGCGCGCGAAGAAGAGCGGATCGCCCGGGAAGCCGCCGAAGCCGCCAAAAAGGCAGTGCACGACAGTCACATCGCAGTGTGCGAAGCCCGGATTGCCGATCTGCTGGCCACGCTCCCGCGCAACCCCTTCGACGACGACCAGCCGCCCGAGGGGAGCGACAACGACGCCGGCAAGCCGCCCACCCTGCACTGAGCGCCCAGGCCGCGCCCGGCAGCGCTCCCTGCCCGTCATCCCCACCGCCGCCTTGCCCTGACGGCATGCCGCCATTCCCCCTTACAATGCCGCGCACAGGCCGCGGCTGCCCCAGGCGCCGCAATTGAATCAAGGCGGGCCCCGGCGCCCCGGAACGGAATCCCATGACGCGTCTGCAATACGGGTGGAAGAATTGGGCCAGGGCCACCAGCCTGTCCCTGCTGCTGTGGCCGGGCATCGCCCCGGCCGACGAGACCGAACCCGGCAAGGCCAAGCTCGGCATCGAATACGAACTGGAAAACGGCGCCCGCAACGCCTGGCAAAGCCGCAGCCTCACCCTCGTGCCGGGCATCACGCTCGACAACCCGTGGATTCACATGGTCGAAGCCCTCATCGAAGGCGCCCATGAACACGACAGCGGCGAGCGCAGCACCGAGCGCAAGCTCGCCATCCGCCTGCGCCACAACTTCACCCTCGGCCCCGACACCCGCCTCGTCCTCCGCGCCCTCGCCGGCCACGCCGTGCAGGGCGACGAAAAGTATTTCTACTGGTACGCCGAACCCAGCTTCCGCTACGCCATCGGCCCCGTCGAGCTCATGCTCGGCTACCGCCATCAACGCGCCATCGACGCCGGCAAAGACCACGACCTCCACAAGCTAAGGCTGGGGCCGAGCTTCGACCTGTCGGAAAACGCCGAGATTGAATTCAGATGGGCCAGAAGCTGGAACATGCACACGGGAGCGCATGTGAGTGATGCTTATATCGTGGAGGGGACGTGGAGGTTTTGAGGGGGCTTGACGAATAGGCGTTGTAGGTCGGGTTAGCCCGCAGGGCGTAACCCGACACCCGGTGATCGAATTACGTCAGTAATTAGTCGGTCCTGAAGAACTCCTCGGAGCCTTTCCTCACGCGGCCTGCGCGCGGTT
>ERZ650311.288-NODE-288-length-33692-cov-8.692244_pt1 | contig 33692 bp, 30 predicted proteins | sample MGYA00376247_ERZ650311 | MGnify/ENA primary metagenome ERZ650311 (study PRJEB26733, sample SAMN07839324) | wastewater metagenome | biome: small river; feature: stream; material: water | place: USA: North Carolina | collected 2016-07-28 ...
CACAGATATTTGGTAGGGCGTGACAGACTTGAACTGTCGACCAAAGGATTATGAGCAAAATCAAGAAAAAAGACCGCTTGTAAATCAATAGGTTACAAGCGGTCTGTAGCAGTGTGGAAGCAAATGTGGAAGCAACCTTGTTCTAGATGAAAAGCTCAGGTCAAGTTAGCTGACAAACTTCGGACGTCATAACCGATCATGAAAAGCGCGGCCTCAAAAGCATGCTGACGAGAGTGGGCCTGGTTCGACAGCAATTTAGGATTTCTCTTAAGAACTTCGGTGATGATCCACCCCAGTCGAATCTTTGCAGAAGCCCACTGCATCGGGGTATTCTTTCCTAAATAGCTAAGCATCTCTGGCTTGGGTGCAAGAGCATTTGGATTGAGGTATTTGACTCGGCGACGCTGACTCTTAGCGTCTTCCGGTGGGACAGGGAATGCTAACAAATGAGGAACTTCAGTCCACGACTGATTAGTTTTCAGTCTATAGATTTCAATCAATCCAGCAATTGCTACAGCTACGCGAGTGTCATAGATTGGCAACCCATCCTCAGACTGAAGCGCATAGACCTTAGTCAACATTGAGTTGACAAGTTCAACTGATTTTAGATTTGCGAGGTCTGCGGATTCGAGCTTGAACGTTGTTTGCGTTGCTTTAAGGTAGTCAATTAATTGACCATTGTTTAGTTTATTAGCTAAAAATTTTCTTGCTCCTGTTTGTGGATTTCTCTCCCCTCCCCAAGCGAAAACATTTGCACACGCTTTGAATGCTGTTTCGGCATCGTTTGACATGAGCGATAGCTTTAATTTCTCACTCAACAGATTAAGACTTTTCGCTGTTGTGTCCCAGCCACATGAAGTGATCGCGTTACCTGTGGAATCGTCAAGCCAAGACGCTTTCCATTGATATTTCTTGATCACCTCGTTGATGCCAGTCACCTTAGCGTTCACACCATAAGGAGCCTTGGCTGATTTTCCAATTGACAAGCTGAAAGTCAAGTCTTCAAGCTCAATTGACAACCATTCCACGAAACCACTAACTTCAATATTGTTATAAAAATCTTGAGAATTCATTTGTTACCTCACAGTCAGTATCTTTATTCAATGTAAATTCGTTCTTATAGAAGCATCACTTCGCCACATCAATCGCGATGAGTAGATGAAGTTTCTGCGTGCGATTCGTTCAGCAATTCACAGAAATCTGTTTGTATTAGCATGTGTTTGTCAATAAGTGCGTCAACAACTTTGGTCAGATACGTTTGATTGTCAGCTAACAAAGCAACCGTCTGAAGCATCATTTTTTCCAGAAAATCTCTTACGAGGCATTCAACATGTTGAGACTCGGACACACTCGCATCCCCAATCACGACTGCCAAATTTTTACTCGCTTTTGCTAAGGTAGACGTATCAGGCGGCAACCCCCACACTGCAAACATAGAACTTGCTAATTGAGTTGCTCGCTCTAAATCCGATACAGACCCCTTCGCGCTAACGGCTTCCGCGCCTAACAGTAACAACTCAGCTGCTCTTCCACCTAAAAACATTTGAATCCTATGAACCAAATCTGAATACGTAGGATCATCATTGTTTTGTTCATTTCCATCGTATGCAGTAACAGTGATGCCGTGTGAGTCATCACGCTTAATCACACTGCAATAAGAAGGTGCAGATTTTTTTTGACTGCCTAAATGACTGACTACTGCATGACCTGCCTCATGGACTGCATGGCGAACTAACTTTACCTTGTCATCGACATGACGATCAGACTCACCTGTTCCATAAACCGCAAATTGGACTAAGTCCTCGAATTCAATTTCACGACCAAAACGCCATGAAATACGCCGAGCAGATTTCTGCATCAACATCCTGCGCCTACGGTCTGGATACTCATTACGGAGAAAGCTAGCTAGTCTTGTCTGATCGTTTTTCACACTTTCAGCCAAAATTTCAGATCCAACCTCTTCTATAAATGAATTCGCTACCAGCGTATCGTTTAGATATGGCATGGCAATTCGGCGATCGAAAAGCCCACTCTTGCGTAATCCTACGTTCAACTGTCCGAAAGTCTTGACAGCCGTTACCAGAACCACTGGTTTGTCTGCTAACTGCGTGATCATTAAGTCAATTAATTGCTCTCTAAATACAATGCACTCATCCTCATCAAAAATGGACTTGGCCGCATCTTCATTAAGCTCGTGAAAACGGTCTCCTTGCCAAATGCCAGGCTCCAGATAAATGATTGCAGGCTCTGTTTTTGATAGCGATTTGAACCATTCAGGGAAATTTTCAATAACGGCTGCATTACTTAAAACATGAAGTTGCATGCATGCGTCGCCAGCCACATGGTGCATCAGCTCGCGAACGTCATCAGCATCATTAGCTTCGATTGCAACAGCTTGCCCTGCAATTACCCAAGCATCACTTTCAGCATCTGAACCTACCAAGCGCTTAAGGTCAGAAGACCACATCTTGATGGCCGATTCCACTGGTAAGTCAGTCCAAGTAGCTGGACTCAAACCAACTGATTTTTTTGTTGAGTCAACACGTTTATCCATCCTGAGCTCCTAAAGTTATGCATTTAGGATATTCCTAGCCACCTCCACAAACGTCATATTGCGTCGCTTAAAATCAAAATGATGCCAATACGACAATTCAAGACGCTTATAAGATAGTCCCATGAATGAAACGCTTACACGCCAATGGACGCTCCTTAGAGCTATGCCGAGAGCGCCGGAAAGGAAATCCACGCTTCAATTCCAAGAAACTCTTGGAGGAAAAGTAACGCTTAGAACCATCCAAAGAGATCTCCAATACCTCAAAGATCAAGGTTTTCCAATCGCAAATGACAACTCAAAACCAATGGGCTGGTCATGGAAGAAAGAAGCGGAACTCCTGTTTCTACCTGGCATGGATCCCCACACTGCGCTAACTTTCAAACTTGTAGAAGGTCACCTCAAACGTTTGATACCTCCAACCACTGCAAAACTCTTAGAACCATGGTTCAAAGATGCAACAAACGTTATCAACAAGAGTGGATCGAGCGTATTCAATTGGAACAACAAAATTCGAGTGATATCTCGCTCAATGAGGACAGAACCGCAAGAGATAGATTCTCGTGTTCAGAACGTTGTTTACAACTGCCTACTTAAGGGCCAACAGATAGAAGTGACTTATGACGCCATCACAAACGATGCCCCTCCAAAAACTTATCCAATTCATCCGCTCGCATTAGTAGTCAACGAAGAATCCGTGTATTTGTTATGCACAACGCGAGATCGGCAGGAGGTCACAACACTTTCAATGCACCGAATTTTGAAAGCAGTTGCGATGGACTTACCTATTCGAATCCCACTGGACTTCGACATAGATAAAGCTGCTAATTTAGCCTTCAAAATTCCACTTTCAAAAGATAAATTTCTATTGCGAATAAAAGTGAAAAACTTAGCCGCAAAGTATCTTGCCGAGAGGGCTTTAAGCAAAGATCAAGCAATTGAGCGGATAGATGAAAACTGGTCTCTTGTAACTGCAACGGTTGATGACACCCAGCATCTCAAAACGTGGGTTTTATCATTAGGACCAGATATTGTTGTAGAAAGTCCTGAAAATCTCAAAGACAACATTACCGTCATGCTGAGGGAGATGGTGTCTCAATATTCTGATAACGGAGCCTGAAAATGAGTCGATTTGTTAATGCGCTGAAATCAAAACTACCTTTGAATTTGGAAGTTCCTATTCCTAAACAACGCAGAGGAACTTTTCTTGCAAAAGCAAATGCAATCGGAGTTGAGGTCGATTGTTTAGGTACATCTTCACTGTTGCCCTGGGGTGTTTTTGAAGCAGTAGAAAAACTTCTCGAAGCACAACCAAGCAAGTCTGCCTCTAGGGGAGCCGCAATGAATGCAAAGTTGGGTGATAAAAATTTACCCATTGACTCTGTTGAGGGCTGCATTGCAATCTTTTTCAAAAAAGCACAAGGTCAAAGGGTCTTAAGGCGAATTAGTCCAGTAGCAAATTTACTTGTGTGGAGCGGTGCTTGTAGACATGGAAAAGGTGTTTTGATACTTCAATCATGATGTGAAAAATACAAAAAACCTCTCATGAATTAAGAGGTGACAAGCACCTTACAGCGGTGTAGAAGCAAATGTGGAAGCATGTCAGAATTAATGTTGCCAGTTAAAAGAGGAAAACTATGGCTAACAGCTGCTACAACTTAATTGAAATCTGGGGTAACGACCAAGTTACCAAACAAGTTAGCGAATGGAACAAGGCCCTTGACACGGTTGATGTTCCAAGCGATGACGTACATCGCATGGGCGCCATTCGAAAAGTTTTTTATCCTGATACTCCAGATACTCAGCCACTCGATCTAGGAAGCAAATGGGTGCATCCAGACTCAGAATCTACTGGATCTGATGACGAGAGCTTAGGCTTTCAAAGCGCATGGACTCGAAATACACGCGAACATCTGCACAAATATCCGCTTGTAACAGCAGGTCTCGGGCATAACCCATCTTCCAGGCAACCACACTACTTCGCATGTCGTACTCCCAGCAACTACCAAGCATTGCCCGTCTAAGTTCTTTGTGAACGTTTTGAACGCTGATGCCTTCGTAATAAGTACGCCCAAACGGGCTCAGCTTGATGCGCTGCGGAAACATTGCCCCATTTATGGATGAAACCGCTAAGACAACCTTTGCTTGATTCAAGATCTGCTGTCGTTTTCCCTTAGAACCGAACGCTGCACCTGCGCCCAACCAATGAACAAAACCCTCAGTGATTCAATGTCAACGGGAACAAAGTCAAATCCGGCCTCAGAACCTGAAAGTGAACAGGGCTCTAGCTCTGGGTACAAATGCTGAAAAACAGAACGACTATCAGTTGCCTCATCTGTTTCCCCAACTGGAACATCTTTACCGGTAACAACTTCCGGTATTTTTCCGTCGGACTTGTCGACAAGGCGAATGGCGCACAGATTGCGCAAGCGACGCAGCCTAATGTTGAACAGAGGGCTTTGCTGTTTGATCAAACGAGCTTCTAAAAGTAGCGCGCCAATCTCACCCGCTGTCTCAACGAAATCCACGCGTCGTGATTGAGCAATCATCTCCGCCTCATCTTCAGCTCGAAGGTGAGCTAGAACTCGACTGCGGATATCCACGCTCTTGCCTATGTAGAGAGGCAGCGTTCCCTCTCCATTGAAGATGTACACACCAGAGGTGCGTGGCAAAACCGCCAAAGACTCTGGATCGATTTGATGCGATAGCGATTCAATCTCAGGTTGCGACATGCTCAGAGCAACTTATGCAGGTTGAAAGTCACAACGCCCCAAACCGTAAAGTCATCAGCCTCTTTGATGACGGTGTGTACGGATGTACGTGATGTCAGTCACCTAGGCATGGTCTGGCTCATCGTGGTGGTACTGACTTGATCTGTGCCGCACGCATCAACTGCGCCACACGGTTTTCACCGCAAGATGTGCAGTAACAAAAAATTTACTGAACGCCTCTACGAACCATCATGTCTTTGGACATCACCAATAGATCATCCATAGTCAAACTATGGAAGCTAATCGGATAAATTTTCGTTTCTTCATCTGAAATATGACGAATGTACATAGAACAAAAATCATCCATAAGTTGATTTTCATATTCATTGAATATTGGTTTATCACGATTTGAATTCATTACAGAATTCAACACACACCTCACTTGCCTCCACAACTCGTCCATCTTTTTATGTTCACGTTGCAATCGAAAAACTATCTCTGTTAAACCCTGATCATTCATAGCTAGAACAGATGGGAAAACATGCAACTCTTCATCTAAATGATGCTGTGGTGCCGCCTTATCAAAATATCGCATTACATCTTTAAGTGCATTCTCAAATGGTTCGTCGCAACCATGCTCTGCTCCGTAAGCCCGAGCACGCGTTAATAACGAAAGCATTCGCTGCACTCTTTCGTGACACGCCTCAAGCATTTCAAAAGGAGCTTCGTAACCAACGCTTGGACTTCGATGTCCAGGCACGATGAATTGAATATTGCTAGTGGCCATAATTAAGAAGCCATCCAACTTGAAACGAACTGATCAGGATTCGGGCGAACTTTTCCGGGCTTAGATGTTGCAACGTGACCAACGTTAACGAAGCAGATGGCATGTTCACTCAATGAAAGCCCAAGGCCATCTCTAAAAATCTGAGATTTCATTGCCTTACCACTTGTCAAAGATGAACCGAAACCCATTGAAGTAGCCACACTGAGAATGTTTTGCACTGCACAACCAGCAGACAGGAGACGTTCACTGAAGTCAACCTCTTGATCACCCCGGGATTCATCTACAACTAGCAACATCAACAAAGGAGATCTCAATGCTTTTTCCCTTGCCTGCTCCATTTGTACATCTGTAGCTTCTGAGTCCCGCTCATACAAAGCTTGAGCAAACAACTCCCCCAGTGCAACCCGACTATTTTCAGGAAAAATCATAAAGCGCCACGGCAAAATTTGATCATGATCGGGTGCAGTAGCAGCTGCCTCAAAGAAGACACTTAGCTGCTCATCCGTAGGTCCTGGAGCAACTAAGCGTTTTGGCAAAACTGTTCGTCTTTTGCTCAAAACTTGCATCAATGAGCCTGTCAATTCAGATAAGGCCTCAGGCAAATTCTTCGAACTCAATTGATTCAACACGTCAAAACTCATTCTATTAGTTGACCATCATGTTCTACAAACTGTTGGTAAGGTCCAGTTCCACTATTCAATGCCATGGAAGCCGGTACAAAACCGCCTTTTAGAACATCAAAAACATGGACCTCCCCCTCCTCGATTACGTAATGCCACCCATGAAGCGTGAGCTGTCCATTCTCGACCTCACGTCTCACCATTGGATATTCCATCAGTCGCTCAAGTTGCAAAACCACTGAACGCTGTTCGGTTCGAAACATAGCTTCAGCGCTAGGTCTCACAGGAAGAAGTGCCTCTTTTGCGAGTTCTAACCAATTTTTTAACGCTCTAGCCTCTTCAGGTACGCCTTCATATGCGGCTCTGATAGCGCCACAGTGCGTGTGTCCACAAACAATGATTCGCTCGACTTTCAGTTGTAACACTGCGAACTCAATTCCTGCCATCGTTCCGTGCAACCCATGCGATCCATCGTAAGGGGGCACCAAAGCTCCGACATTGCGAACAATAAAAAGCTCACCAGGCCCAGTCCCCGTTAAAAGGTATGGGACAAGTCTTGAGTCTGAGCATCCAATAAATAGCGTTTTGGGATGCTGGCCTTTTTCAACAAGATCTTGAAATCTCTGCTGATGCAAAGGAAAATAGTCTGCATGAAAGTGCTGCAACCGTTGCAGCAACTCATCACGACATCCTTCAGGTAATTTTTCATCCATTTGATTACTGCACCAAATCGGACACCGCACCCTCTAATTGAAGACCTTCTACATTTGAGCGTCCAACCAACAAGCTCATGTACTGACGTAATGCAGTTGCTCTAGATTGCGCTTGCAATCGCAATCGAATTTGAGGCTTAACAACCTCAAACTCCGGTAGATTACCGAAATCAATGGCTTGAACATCAATGATGTGAAAGCCATGTCGCGTATGAACGAGACGCGGCATGACACCCAAAACTTCGCTAGATTCTTGATTAAAAAAAAGTTCTTTTGCTAACTCTGGCGCGCAATCTTGAGGTGTTATTTTTCCTAATTCACCACCATTTACACCAGTTGGGCAATTCGACAACTCTGCTGCGAGCAGAGAAAACTTATCAGAATTTACATTCGATTTACGCAACTCAAATAAAGCTGATTCAGCTCTTTGTGCAAGTGCTGTCACGTTCACACCAGGCGTAACCGCGAAAAGTATGTGTCGAATGTTTCTCGATTGACCGACAGTGAACATCTGACGGTGCGCTTCATAGTACCTCTGACATTCTTCAGATGATGGCGTAGGAATGTGGATTTCCTCCTCCAACATCGCATCAATCACTTGCTGCTCAGACTCACTTAGGCTGGGAGCAATATCCGTCGAATTCGAGCTCAAGAATCCGTTACGCACAGCTTCTTGTCTGAGTAATTCTGAATAGGCGCGCTCTAACAACTGTTCATGGTCGCAAGACTCACCGTCAGCAATCAAAGCTACGCCATTGATTCGGGGAAGCACACAAACCGTGTCTGCAATTTTCTCAGCGAAACAACTGCATGCAGAACTCTCACACCCGTCCGAACCATGAGCTTCATGTTGGCTAAATGTTTTATTCATAATTAACCTCGGCGACTTAATGGAACACGTGGGGTCATACCAATACGACGACTGCGCACTAATTGGTGTGGTCGCATTACATAAGCAAGCGTACCGAATCCACTCCAAACATGAACTAATCGAGTGAATGGGAAAATAAAAAAGATGCTCATTCCCAAGAACATGTGAGCTTTGAACACCCAACTTGCCTCATCAAGCAGCTCAACGGCATCACCTCGGAAGGTAACAATCCTTTGAGCCCATTCAGCCAGCTTGAGCATCATCCCACCGTCCAAGTGCTGAGCCGAAAGAGGAATTGTGGCAAGACCGAGAGAAAATTGTGCCCATAACAACCACAAAAGCACAATGTCTGTCGTCTTACTGTTCGCACGAATTCGCACATCAGAGAGACGACGGTGCAAAAGCAAAGAAACGCCAATAAACCCTAATACGCCAAACAGTCCACCTGAAATCATCGCAACGAGTTGCTTGTCACCCGCGGTGATGAAATGCTCATACATAAAGTGCGGTGTGAGCATGCCAAGACTATGGCCGCCGAACAAAAACAAAACACCAAGGTGGAACAAGTTGCTTCCCCAGCGAAGTTGACCCGCACGTAACAATTGGGAGGAATCACTCTTCCATGTGTACTGATCACGATCAAATCTGATCAAACTTCCCACTAAGAAGACAGTCAGTGCGATATAGGGATAGATCCCAAATACGAAATGGTTCAAGCCAGTCATGCTGCCACTCCTTCAGTGTTTTGATTTTTCTTGACAAAATGAATAGGCTGCTCTTGATCTGGCCTAGACTGTCCACGGCTGCTACAACCATCAAACGCCTCAGGCTCCTGCCAGCTTTCATCCAATGTCTCCTCGACAGGAATGCTTACGGCTTGAGCTTTGTTACCTGATAACTCGAGCACAGCCGCAATTACTGCCGCATATGGACTTTCACGCTTGAGCAATCCACTAAAAATTGCATTGAGGATATGTGACATTTCTCCAAGAAATGACTTTGCGACTTCTGGCTCCTGAGTTGAAGCAAACTCCAACACTACACACAAATGATCTGGCAACTCGTCAGGGTCAAGATTCAACCCAGATTGAGAATAGGTTTGCGCCAAATCAATCATGGCTGGACCACGGTCGCGTGAATCACCATGTATGTGCTCAAACAAGTTCAAGCATGTTGAACGACCTCGATCAAAGGTCTCAACATATCGTGACTCCGCTTCCAATGGATCAATCTGCTGGAGATGGTCAGCAAATGCTTTCAATTCAGAAAGCCTAGATTTTGTCAAAGCATCCTCCTTGGTGAGGACATCTATTACGGCACTCATTTGAGATCGCGTTTTTTCGTCTGGATAAGACAACAATAACGCAAGCGCTCGCATTGAATAGGAATTGTTTTTCATCACAAGTCTCCCGAAACTACTGGCTGAATTGGAATAGTGCGGCGTTTATTTCCGTCGAACAAGCTCACCTCGCTCTGCCCGTCTGAACAACCATTGCCAAAAGAGAATCCACAACCGCCACGAACATCGAATGCGTTCTCAGCGTACTCACGGTGCGTGCTAGGAATCACGAAGCGATCTTCGTAATTGGCAATCGCCATGATTTGATACATCTCTTCAACTTGAGCGACGGTTAAACCGACTTGATCGAGAACTGCTTCGTTGTGTACGCCGTCAACATGCTTCCCACGTTGGAAAGCACGCATAGCTAGCATGCGCTCTAGTGCCTTCACTACAGGCCCCGTGTCACCTGCTGTTAGCAAGTTGGCCAAATATTGCACAGGGATACGCATTTGATGCACATCAGGTAATTCGCCATTCATACCCATGTGCCCAGCATTTGCAGCTGCGGTAATAGGGGACAGAGGCGGCACATACCAAACCATGGGTAAAGTGCGGTACTCAGGGTGCAACGGAAGCGCGACTTTCCAGTCAATCGCCATTTTGTAGACAGGGCTGTTTTTGGCCCCTTCTAACCAAGCATCAGGAATGCCATCAGCGCGCGCTTGTGCAATAACCTTTGGATCATGTGGGTCCAAGAAAATATCTAACTGAGCTTGATATAGATCTTGCTCACTCTCCGTACTAGCGGCCTCTGCAATACGGTCTGCGTCATACAACACAACACCGAGATAGCGAATTCGTCCAACACAAGTTTCAGAACAAACTGTAGGCTGACCTGCTTCGATGCGTGGATAACAGAAAATGCACTTCTCGGCCTTACCTGTTTGCCAGTTGTAATAAATTTTCTTGTAGGGGCATCCGCTCACGCACATACGCCAACCTCGGCATTTGTCTTGATCGATCAAAACTATGCCGTCATCCTCTCGCTTATAGATCGAACCTGAAGGGCATGACGCCACGCAAGCGGGATTCAAACAATGCTCGCAGAGGCGAGGCAAGTACATCATGAAGGTGTTTTCAAACTGACCCACCATGTCTTTTTGCACTTGGTCGAAGTTAGCAAGGTTCGAATCTTTGCTGCGCTTACTAAACTCACCACCCAAGATCTCTTCCCAGTTAGGACCCCATTCGATCTTGTTCATACGCTGACCAGTAATCAAACTACGTGGTCGCGCTGTGGGTGTAGCCTTCATCTCTGGCGCCCCTTGCAAGTGCTCATAGTCAAATGTAAATGGCTCGTAGTAATCGTCGATCTGAGGCATATTAGGGTTAGCGAAAATGTTCATTAACAGTTTCCACTTACCCCCTTGTTTTGGCTGGATAGAACCGTCGGATTTACGTGTCCATCCACCTTTCCAAAAGTCTTGATCTTCCCAGTTCTTTGGATAGCCAATGCCTGGTTTGGTTTCAACGTTGTTGAACCATGCGTATTCCACGCCCGGACGACTTGTCCAAACGTTTTTACAGGTAACCGAACAGGTGTGACAACCGATACATTTGTCCAGATTCAGGACCATCGCAATTTGTGCGCGTACTTTCATATATTTCTCCTTGCGCTATTTCAGGCCTGAACCTGGTTATTCGCTTCGTTGTCGAGCCAGTCAATATTGCGCATCTTGCGCACGATCACAAACTCATCACGGTTAGTACCAATAGTCCCGTAGTAGTTGAAACCATAGCTGAATTGGGCATAACCACCAATCATGTGCGTAGGTTTCGTCACAATGCGAGTCACAGAGTTGTGAATACCACCGCGCATGCCTGAGATTTCTGAACCTGGTGTATTGATGATCTTTTCTTGAGCGTGATACATCATCACCATGCCGGGGTTGACACGTTGACTCACCACCGCGCGTGCTGCAATGGCACCGTTGGTGTTGAACAACTCGACCCAGTCGTTATCCACAATTCCTGCACTCTTGGCATCATCTTCACTCAGCCAAATTACGGGACCACCACGATTGAGCGTCAACATATGCAAGTTATCGCTGTACGTACTGTGAATGCCCCATTTTTGATGCGGGGTGATGAAGTTGAGCGAGATCTCCTTGTTGCCATTGGGCTTACGGTCGATCATGTCGTCTACTGTTTTCAAATCCACGGGTGGTCGATAGCTCGTCAAAGCTTCCCCAAATGCAATCATCCAAGGATGATCCAAATAAAACTGTTGACGACCGGTCAGCGTGCGCCATGGAATGTATTCATGCACATTGGTGTAACCCGCGTTGTACGACACCTTCTCACTTTCAAGACCAGACCATGTAGGTGAGCTAATGATTTTTCTTGGTTGCGCTTGAATGTCGCGAAAACGAATTTTTTCATCTTCACGATGCAAGGCCAAATGCGTGTGGTCGCGTCCCGTTATCTTGCCTAACGCTTCCCATGCCTTGACCGCAACGTGACCATTGGTTTCAGGAGCAAGTTGCAACACAACTTCACATGCGTCAATGTCTGTTTCGATTTTTGGCAACCCTTTGGTTACCCCCTCGGATTTAACTTGGCCATTGAGTTCACCCAACTGTTGGACCTCGTCTGCCGTATTCCAACCAATGCCTTTGCCACCATTACCAATCTTGGTCATGAGTGGACCAAGCGCAGTGAAGCGTTTGTAGGTATTCGGATAATCGCGCTCAACCACGCTGATTTGTGGTGCAGTTTGACCAGGAATGAGAGAACAATCGCCTTTATTCCAATCTTTTACATCAAAGGGTTGAGCTAACTCTGAAGGGCTGTCATGCATAAGCGGGGTCAACATGATCTCTTTTTCAACACCCAAATGACCCACACACACTTCACTAAACGCTTTGGCAAAACCTTTGTAAATCTCCCAATCACTGCGACTTTGCCATGCGGGATCAACCGCTGTTGACAAAGGATGAATGAACGGGTGCATGTCACTCGTATTCAGGTCGTTTTTCTCGTACCAAGTGGCAGTAGGTAACACGATGTCCGAATATAGACAAGTGGTGCTCATACGGAAATCCAAAGTCACGAGCAAGTCCAACTTGCCTTCTGGCGCCTTGTCATGCCACTTCACCTCTGTGGGTTTGGCATCCTCTGGACCTAAGTCTTTGCCTTGCACGCCATGGCTGGTACCTAGCAAATGCTTCAGGAAATATTCATGTCCCTTGCCCGAAGAACCTAAGAGATTCGAGCGCCACACAAACATATTGCGCGGCCAGTTCAATGGGTTATCTGGGTCTTCGCAACTCATCTTCAGACTTCCGTCTTGCAACCCTTTTACGACATAGTCTTTAGGGTCCATGCTTGCGGCAACTGCATCCTTGACCACTTGCATGGGGTTGGTCTGCAATTGCGGGGCACTAGGTAACCAGCCCATCCGCTCCGCACGAACGTTGTAGTCAATCAAGCTGCCGCCGAATTTAGATTTATCAGCCAACGGCGACAAAATCTCCTCCACACCCAGCTTTTCATAGCGCCACTGATCGGTATGTGCGTAGAAGAAGCTAGTGCTGTTCATCTGGCGGGGTGGTCGCACCCAGTCCAATGCGAATGCAAGAGCAGTCCAACCCGTTTGTGGGCGGAGTTTTTCTTGGCCAACATAGTGCGCCCAGCCACCGCCACTTTGACCAATACAACCACACATCATCAACATATTGATGATGCCTCTATAGTTCATGTCGCTGTGGTACCAATGGTTCATTGCGGCACCAATGATGATCATGGATTTACCACGTGTTTTGTCGGCGTTATCTGCAAATTGACGTGCAACAGCAATCACTTGATCGCGTTTGACGCCTGTGATTTTTTCTTGCCATGCAGGTGTGTACGGCACATCTTCGTCATAGTTCTTGGCCGCTGTCTCGCCTTCTAAGCCACGTGCCACCCCGTAGTTAGCTGCAGTCAAATCGAACACCGTGGCGACCAATGCGTAGCGCTCTTCTCCGGCTTTGCCCAATTTGATGCGACGCACAGGTACTTTGCGAACCAATACATCTTCTTGCTTGTTAGATGGGAAGTTGGGTGTATCGATACCACCAAAGTAAGGGAATGCAACTTCCCCCACTTGATACTCACTGCCCTCGCCTTCCATCAAGCTAAGCTTCAGCTTAACCTCACTGTCTCCTCGCGCTTCTTTGTTTTCAAGATTCCACTTACCTTCGTCAGCACGACCCTCTGCACCCCAACGAAAGCCAATAGAACCATTTGGCAACACAACCTTGTCGTTTTGATCCAAAGCGACAGTTTTCCAATCTGGGTTGTTGCCTTGTCCTAGATTCCCATTGAAATCGCTGGCACGGATGTATCGCCCAGGAACCACCACTTTTCGACCATCTGGCAAAGTGCGCTCTTCCAATTGAACCAAATTGGGCATATCGGTGTAGCGGCGCACGTAATCGTCAAAGTAGGCACTGCGCTTATCAAAGTAAAACTCTTTAAGAATCACATGCCCCATGGCCATTGCAATCGCTGCATCTGTACCCTGTTTGGGATGCATCCACAAATCAGCTAACTTGCTGATCTCAGCGTAGTCAGGTGTGATAGCAACTGTCTTCGCGCCTTTGTAACGCACCTCAGTGAAAAAGTGCGCATCAGGCGTACGCGTTTGAGGCACATTAGAACCCCACGCAATGATGAAGGTGGAGTTGTACCAGTCTGCCGATTCGGGCACATCGGTTTGCTCTCCCCAGACTTGAGGACTAGCTGGCGGCAAGTCGCAGTACCAGTCGTAAAAGCTCATGCAAACGCCACCAATCAAAGACAGGTAACGACTGCCAGCGGCGTAACTCACCATAGACATCGCAGGAATCGGTGAAAAACCAATGATGCGATCGGGACCGTATTTCTTGGCGGTATAGACGTTGGCACTGGCAATCATCTGATTGACTTCATCCCACGTACTGCGAACAAAGCCACCCAAACCACGTTGGTGCTGCCATTCAGCCCTTGCATCTGTGTTTTCGACGATAGCTGTCCATGCATCCACTGGGCTCTTAGCTATCGCCAACGCAGCGCGCCAATGCTTGAGCAAGCGCGCACGTACCATAGGGTATTTCACACGGTTGGCACTGTACAAATACCATGAGTAGGAAGCACCGCGCGCACAACCTCGAGGTTCATGATTGGGTAAATCGACACGTGTGCGTGGGTAATCGGTTTGCTGCGTTTCCCACGTGACGATGCCGCCTTTGACATAGATCTTCCAAGAGCAAGAGCCTGTGCAGTTCACGCCATGCGTACTGCGCACAATTTTGTCGTGCGCCCAACGGTTACGGTAAGCGTCCTCCCACGTACGGTCCTCCCCCGTCGTTACACCGTGCCCACCAGAAAAAGATTCCTTGGGATTTGAAAAGTGATTCAATCGGTCCAGAAAATGGCTCATGTTTTTCTCCAATTCAGCGGGGCGTTAAAGCCCCTTGATAAATAGCGTTCAATCGATTTCAAGGATTGCGAATTTCAGCGCCTGCGCGTAGATAAAACCACCAGTTCAAAAATAGGCAGAGCGCATAAAAAACAGCAAAGCCATACATAGCAATTTCAGGCGTTCCCGCTTTGATCTGCTGACCAATCACCACTGGTGCAATAAAGGCACCGTAAGCAGCGATTGCAGAAGTCCAGCCCAACACGGGTCCAGCTTGTTGACGATCAAAAATCACAGCAATGCTTCGAAAGGTTGACCCATTACCAATGCCACTGGCCGTGAAAAGCAGAACAAACAACAGCATGAATATGAAGAAATATTGTTCGGGCGTTGCAGACTGATATGCCAACCACATGACATATCCCACTGAAGCTGAGGCTGCCACCATAACGCCCGAAATCACTTGAGTGACGATGGAGCCACCTGTTTTGTCAGACAACCAACCTCCAATGGGGCGAACCAAAGCGCCTACAAAAGGTCCAATCCATGCATAGGTCAAAGCAGAAGGTGCATTTGGATTTTTGAGCGTGTGCTGTAGTACACCACTGGGATCAGGAACATGGCTTATTCCAAAGATCACGGTAATTGACAAAGGCAATGCCATCGAGAAACCAATAAAACTACCAAAGGTCACGATGTAGAGCACCGTCATTGCCCAGGTGTGTTTATTTTTGAAAATCGAGAACTGCGCGGCGATGTTTTCTTTCATCGTGCCAAACGCTGTGAGCTTCATCACCATCAGAGTACTGACGATGATGAGTGGCATGGCCAGCCACATGTTGAGTACACCTAAACCACTTGGTGCAGGCAAGTACAAATACAAGCCGATACCCGCAGGCACAAACGACAAGGTGTACAACCAAATGATTTTCAAAAATGCAGGGATAGTGCCACCAATATTGGGGGAAACTGTTGTTATGTTGTTCATGCCAAAAAAGCAGAGAACAGACAAAGGTACTAACGACAGCAACCAGGCAAACCCTGCGTTTTGAATCCAAGTTGGTGTGCCAGCAACGATTTTGCCGAAGATCCAACCGCTGTCTTTAACCAGTAAAGTAGGCTCACCACCGAAGCCGCCAAAAAGACTGACTGTCATGACCAACGGAATCACAATCTGCATGGTTGTCACACCGAAATTACCTAGGCCAGCATTCAAACCTAATGCTGTGCCTTGTAAACGCTTTGGAAAGAAGGTACCAATGTTTGACATGGAACTTGCAAAATTCCCTCCACCAACACCGGACCACAATGCCATAAGCTGGAACACCCACAACGGCCATTCAGGATGTTGAAGAGCGATACCAGTCCCAATTGCTGGTGACAGCAACATGGCAGTAGTCAGAAAAATGGTGTTGCGTCCACCCGATAGACGAATCAAAAAGGATGCTGGAATACGCATGGTGGCACCAGCCAAACCCGCTATAGCAGTCAAACTAAAAAGTTCAGCTTGGCTAAACGGAAAGCCCAAGTTGAGCATTTGTACCGTGATGATTCCCCACATACCCCAAATGGCAAAACCGCATAGCAGTGCTGGCACGGAAATCCATAGATTGCGATAAGCAATACGTTTTCCCGTACTCTCCCAAAACTGCTCATCTTCGGGACGCCAATCGCTGATGTCATTGGTGCTGGCAGCAGAATTCGTTGTTGTGTTTGTCATGATTCTTCCTTGTTAGAGCCTCAGGCATGCAGACCTGTTTGCTCAATTGCATGTGGTTTGCCCATCACATCGGTGTTGCGAACTTCAGTCCAGTACATCCAAATGAGTGACACCCAAACCACGCCGTACATAAGCATGAATGCGCTACTACGTATCCCCGTAAGATCTACCAACGCACCAAACATAATGGGAAGAATGAAGCCTCCCAATCCCCCTGCCAAACCAACGATGCCGCTGATCGTTCCAATGTTTTGGGGATAGTCGGTGGCGATGTACTTAAAAACGCTGGCTTTACCGAAAGCCCAAGCGACACCCAAAATAAACATGAGTCCCGTGAACATATAGACGTTGAGTCCAATGTGAAATGTCTCGAATCCGTTGATCGTTGCGATGGTGAAATCTGTTTGTGGGTAAGAAAGCAAAAACAAACAAATCCAACTCACCCACAGTACCCACCATGTGACGCTGTGTGCACCGTACTTATCACTAAGCCATCCACCCACTGCACGCAACACTCCACCAGGCAAAGAAAAGCAAGCGGCAAGCAACGCCGCCACACGGATGTCGAGACCAAACTCGCCGATGTAGTACTGCACCATCCATAACGCTAATGCCACATAACCACCAAAAACAATGCTGTAGTACTGGCAGTACTTAAGCACCTTTGGATCTTTGAGCGCTTTAAGCTGATCTCTAAATTTGATATCGCTAGATACCAAATGTGTAGGGTCGCTTGAACTAAACAGCCAAAACAAAATTACCGTTCCAGCCATGATTGCTGCGTAAACCTGAGGAACCATGGTCCAACCAAAGGCGACAAGAATTACAGGAGCTACAAATTTATTGACAGCCGAACCAGAATTGCCAGCACCGTAGATGCCCATCGCCATCCCTTGGCGTTGGGGTGGAAACCAGCGCGCTACATAGGGCGTTCCTACGGAGAACGAACCTCCCGCAAGTCCGACAAAAAGTCCGATAACCAAAAAGTGCCAATAATGAGTGGCGTAAGACATAAGCCAAATGGCAGGCACAGTAAGTGCCATCAAAAGAGCCATTACCACGCGTCCACCAAAACGGTCTGTCCAGATACCCAAAGGCACTCGAATGAGTGAACCTGTAAGCACTGGAGTAGCCGTCAATAAGCCAAACTCAGTGGCATTGAGGTTCAGCATCTTTTTGATGGGAATGCCAATGACACCAAACATCATCCACACCATGAAGCAAACTGTGAACGCCAAAGTACTCACGATCAAGACTGACCATGCTTTGCGTTGTTGTGTAAGTTCGTTGTTCATTCTTCTTCTCCTAACTCGTGAACTGAGTTTGGTCTAAGAAGAAGGAAATGGGTATTGATCCAAAGATTGAGAATCAAAAAGCAAAAGGAGGATGCGGCCATGGCCAACATCCTCCTTAAGAGTTAGTTAAATTGACATAGATCAAGTTAGGCCATGAGTCGCGGCAAAAACAGCAATCTGCACTCGCGAAGTGAGCTCAAGCTTTTTAAAAATATGTTGAATATGAATTTTGACGGTCGTTTCGGCGATATCCAAATCTCGTGCAATTTGTTTGTTACTCAAACTCTTTGCAATCAGTAAAAAAATTTCTCTCTCTCTAGGTGAAAGAGAGTTCAAGATATTAAGGGGATTGGTAACAGGCTGAGCGATTTCTTTAACTTCTTGTACGGAAGGTTGACGTAAGGCCGAAATCAGCTTGTTCATCATGTCTGGACTAACGACAGATTGCCCCTCGTTAACCATCACAATCGCGCTGCACAGTTGATCGGACTCTGAAGTTTTCAGAAGATATCCATCGGCACCGTTTTGCAAGGCCTTCGCCAAATCGTCTTCATCTTCACTAACCGTGAGCATCAAAATTCGTAGATTTTCATAGCTTTGTTTAAGGGATGGAATTGCATCCACACCTTTGACACCAGGTAAATGGTTGTCCAGTAGCATCACATCGGGTATGGGTATGGCCGTGCTTAGGATGCGCAAAGCTTCACCGATATCACCGGCCTCACCCACAACGCTAAACCGCTCATCTTGCGAGAGGAGCGAAATCAAGCCACGACGAAACAAGGGATGGTCATCCACCACCAACAACCTGATGACTTCACTCATAATTTTTCCGCCGTAACGTTGGGGTTATCAATATTTGGATTTTGTTTTTGTGCGCCAGGAACAAGCAATTTAACCACTGTGCCGTATCCCGCTTGCGAGTTAATTTCAACTTCTGCTTTGATTTGAGCCGCTCGCTCACGCATGATGTTCAGACCTACTTGCAACTGCGTACGCTCAAGTTCACCATCAAACCCAACGCCATCATCACAAACTATGAAGCACCATGTTTCCCCTTTTTTAATTTCAATGCTGACATTCTTCGCGTTGGCGTGTTTGCGAATATTAGAAAGGGCTTCTTGAAGAACATGCAAAACATGAATTTGCACATCTTGGGCTAATGGTAAGCCATCACCGAAAATTTTTCGAACAACCGTTATGCCACTTTGATGCTGGAATTTTTGTAGTGTTTCTTGAATAGCGGTGTCAATATCGTCTGATTGTGTTCTTGTTCTGAAGTGGAGCAAGAGTTCGCGAACATCAGCAATACTTTCTTTCAAACCTTGATCAAGTTCATTCATAGCATGTGCTGTTTTGATTCCATCATTTTTCGCAATAGATGACCTCAGTAGGCCAGCTTGAATTTTCAAAAATGCCAATGATTGTGCAATCGAATCATGAAGCTCTCGTGCAAGCATCGTTCGTTCACCAGCAATCGCGGCCTCACGATCCATCGCCAGAGCGCGCATGCCTTCGACTGAACTGGCCAGATGGCTTGCAAACGTATCAACTAGCTCAAGCTCTTCGTGGGTAAGGTGTACTTCATTTCGATAGAAAAGATCTATTTCACCCAATACCTTGTTTTGTAATTTCACAGGCACAGAGATTAGCGTTTCATAGCCCAATTTGTTGCAATGTCGAAGAGGCGCCATATCACTGCTTTTAATGGGAATCACACGCGTGCGCGCTTCAAAAGCTGAGTTTCCGCATGCACATACACCTGCTCTTAAGCATTTTTCATCATCCAACACTGCAAGCGGAAAATTATCAGAACTCAATATCAAAAATTTGTCTGGATCGTCTCCCGTCCAACGGATAGCCAGAGCATCGGCTTTCATTAACTCACGAACTTGCCGGGCAAACCCTTGCGTCAATTCATGCAAGGTATTGGCTTTTGCGAGAAAGGCACTGACTTCGTACAAGGCTTGAAGTCGTTCTTTTTGCGCCGCGATTCGCTCTGTTTTTGCAATGACTTGCGCCTCTAAGTTGCCGTATAGAGATTGCAATGTGGCTGCCATTCTGTTGAAGCCTTGAGCGACTTGACCGAACTCATCATTGGACGACACTTCAACACGTACTGAAAATTGCGCTCTTTCTAACTTTCTTAATCCATCTCGCAACTTACTCAGCGGATGAATCACATAGTGATAGCCTGTATAAAGCATGATCACCGCCCCACCAATGGCAAGTGCCATCATCACAAATTGGAACAAATTTAAGATAGCCGTAAGCGAAGCTAGTTGATGTTCGATAGATAAAACAAAGCGGTCTATGACCTCTAAGAATGCTTCTGAGGTTTTAACCAAATTCACATGATCAATTTGAGGTCGAGAAATAAGTAAGTTTCTTTGTTCGCGCCAACTTTCATCGACCAGGTCGAATCGTGACTTAACTTGCTCATCCCATGGCACAAAAAGTGGACGCTCCGGGTCACCTTGACGTAAAAGTCGAATGCTTTCATCAAACTCGCTCACCAAAGCTTGTACTTCACTCTCATTTAATTTAGCTTGAACGGCACTGGTTAAACGCCACGTTTGCATGCGCATACGCCCAGCTTCATTTAAAGCAGCAGCACCGCCACTGAGCCGCCAAGTAACCCAAAGTGTGAGACCTATGGACACAAGCGCAACAACCAGCAGGGATGCGCCGATTCGTACAAGCTTGGTGGAAAGTGATGCCGTGTTTCTCATGAGTACATCGACTTTAATCGGTCAACAACACCCTTACACATAGTTCCAAAGAACTACATGCAACAACCTCACACTTACAAAGTCGATACACCTAACCACACGCCCCCACATGGCCGCACTGAGTACAGTATTCGCATCCATCTTTACGAATAACAGCAGGGGCACCACAGTCGTGACATTTTTTGCCCGCCATAACGCCAACCTTAGTGTTGCTACTTGAGACTGACACGTTTACAGTTTGGGTTGCGGCAGGAGCCTGGTTGCTTTCGCTGTTACGAATCGCACGCAATTCAAGAATATTTTGAATCGCAAAGGCTATAGCCGCAACTTCTGAGTCATGCCAAAGCGGCACCTGTGTGCCATCTTCTCTGAGTTTGAAGCCATGACGCACAGGGCCTCGGTCCCAAGCAACTTTACGCATGTCGCTCAGAGCACGCTCTAAAAAACCACCCCGTGCGGCCAGCGACAGCAGTCGCATACTAGAGGTCATCCACTGCTGAGACTCGCCATTTTGACCAACAGGCATAAAGAACTCAATCGCCCTATCAATCCAACCCGAGCCATCTGCTCGCTCCACAGGCAAGAACGAAACAATGAGGTACAGTGTTTTTTGACCTTCATGCGTCCAGTATTCAATCTTCTCAGCAACCGCATCCAGTCCGCCTTTGGGGCGACTTTCGATCACCGTCCGCATAGGATCCACAGCAGTAGTAACGTCGGCTTTGGCTGTTTGTCCCTCTTGCGTCAATGGCTTAAGTTCGAGCACTGCACCCAAGATGGCATTGGGTCTGTAAGTAGCCAACCCCTTTAGACCTGCGCGCCATGCTTGTAGATACAAGTCTTTGAAATCCTCATACGGATAGTCCGCTGGTACGTTAACGGTTTTAGAAATGGCTGTATCTATAAATGGTTGCACCACTTGCATCATGGCGATATGGTCGTGTGCATTCATTTCCAACGCGCTAATGAAAGTCGGTGGCAGATGATTCACATCACCTCCCAGCTCACGGTAAACGCGCCACGCGTGATCCTGCACTTCGTACTGTGTGGTGGTGCCATCAGCCTCGCGCTTTTTGCGCATGTACGTCCAAGAGAACGCGGGTTCAATTCCGTTAGATGCGTTATCTGCAAATGCCAAACTCACGGTACCTGTGGGTGCGATGGACAACAGATGACTATTGCGTATGCCGTATTTTCGAATCTCTTGCTTGATTGCTTCTGGCAAACGGCTTGCAAACGTGCCTTCGGCCAAATAGGCCTCGGCATCGAAACGTGGGAAGGCACCTTTTTCTTTCGCAAGTTCCACCGAGGCGGTGTACGCTGCGTCACGCATAACCTCCGCAATGCGTTTAGCCACTGCACGTCCTTCTTCTGAGTTGTAACCCAAGCCCAACATGACCAAGGAGTCGCCCAGCCCAGTGAAGCCCACACCCACACGGCGTTTAGCTTGGGCTTCGTCTTTTTGCTGTGGCAAGGGCCAATGCGTTAATTCAAGCACGTTATCAAGCGCACGTACTTGCAGTTTGACGGCTTTAGCAAAAGCTGTGAAATTAAAACTTGCCTCCCCTCCATGCGCAAAAGGATGACTTACAAACCGGGGCAAGATCACAGGACCTAAATCACAGCAACCATATGGTGGCAGCGGTTGTTCGCCACATGGGTTGGTGGCTGTGATGGCTTCGATAGCACGTAAGTTGTTGTCTCGATTGATCTGATCGAGAAACAAAATACCTGGCTCTGCAAAGTCATAGGCTGACTTCATTACTGAATCCCACAACTCACGCGCAGGCATAGACGCATAGACCCACATACCATCTGCGCGTTGGTGCCCCCCTCTTGCCAGCAACTCTTCGCTAGGTTGTGCCACATGCAACAAGTTCCAAGACATATCATCCCTCACCGCACGAATGAATTCATCACTGACAGCTACGGACACGTTGAAGTTGTTCCAACGTCCAGGTGTTCTTTTGGCGGTGATGAATTCAATTACATCGGGGTGATCAATTCGAAGCACACCCATTTGCGCACCACGCCGTGCGCCTGCGCTTTCGACCGTGGCGCATGATTGGTCGAACACATTGATATAACTGCACGGCCCCGATGCGATAGACGCCGTACCTTTAACTCGTGCACCACGTGGACGAATGCGCGAAAAGTCATACCCCACGCCACCACCTCGGCGCATGGTTTCAGCGGCTTCACGCAACGCTTCGTAAATTCCGGGGTAGCCTGTTTCGTCAGTGCCTTGAATGCAGTCGCCCACAGGTTGTACAAAGCAATTGATCAAAGTTTCCTGAATACCACTACCCGCCGCACTCATGATCCGACCGGCACCAATGGCACCGATTTCTAAATTTTCGCGAAAGTGTTTTTCAAAATCTATTCTCAGCTCTGGCGCTTCTACGCTTGCCAAAGCTTTAGCCACACGGTCAAACAGCTCACCCACGCATTGCTCGCCGTCCTTTAGGTACTTCTCTTTAAGCACATCGACACTGATCGCTTGTGCTGGCATGGAGTTGATGGCCTCGATGAATAGGTTTGAATTCAAAGGACGATTCATAAGTTGTTTCTCAATCAAGTTAGAAATTGAAATAAAGCGTTCAGACTAAAAGAGATGACTGCGTTGTAACTTGTCAGAGATCAAATTGACTCAAAAAATCTTCTTTCAATTTGTCTCATGCCAAAAACTTGGCTCACCGATGGACTGTTTGGACATCGTGAAATACAGCAATGAATGGTCTGCATATTTACTGGCTAATTGATCCAATCAGTTCTTTTTGAACATCATGGTCAAAGGGATCATCGTGATACTGTTAGTGACCAAATCTTTTAATGTCACACCATCTAACACCCTCATGTATGCATCCAACGCTTGTGTCAGCACGTTTTTCAGTTTGCATCGTCCATCAATCTGGCATGAGTTACCTGCAACGCTAAAACACTCGACCATCGTGAAGTTGTCCTCCATTTTCCTAACAACTTCACCAATATTGATCTCGTCGGCTGGAACCAATAATCGAATTCCACCCCCTCTACCTCTAGTTGTGGATAGCCAACCATGTGCGGACAATTCCATAACCACCTTCATCAGATGACTGCGTGAAATTTTGTGAGACTCAGCGATTTCAGAAATTGTTGAAGGCGCCTCCTTGTCTTGATGAAATGCACAGTACATCAACACACGTAATGCGTAGTCCGTTTTTTGAGTCAGTCTCACCACTAATCCTTTTCAAATTTATCTAATTTTGCTGGAAAATTTCAGATTTCCAGAAAACATTCATTTTTTATGAATCTTATTCTATAATAGATTCATGTCGTATGAATGTTTAAAGGAAAATCATGACTCACACGAAGAATTCATCATCAGCAAATGCTACTCAAAGCTTGGGAACTCTAGCTGTTCAGATCCCTGGTGCGACAGCTGTATTTAGAAAGCTAAAACTTGATTTCTGTTGCGGTGGACAACAATCACTTCAAGATGCATGCGCTGCCAAGGGAATCCATGCTTCAGATGTCATGAACAGTCTTCACGCCCTAGAGGACAAACAAGAACTTCCAACAATGCCGAGTGCAACTGAGCTTGTTGATCACATTCTTAACCGCTTTCATGAGGTGCACCGTCAGCAGCTCCCCGAGCTGATTCGAATGGCACGCCGCGTTGAAGCTGTTCATCGTGAGCATCCGCAGGTACCCAATGGATTAGCAAAGCACCTTGAAACAATGGAAGGTGAACTGTTAGAGCACATGGAAAAAGAAGAACAAATTCTTTTTCCAATGTTGAAAGCAGGCAAAAACCCAATGCTTGTTCACCCCATTGGCATGATGAGACACGAGCATGTGAGCCACGGAGCGCAACTCGAAAGATTAGTGAATTTAACGTCTAACCACCAGCCACCTGACGGTGCATGCAATACATGGCAAGCCCTCTACGCTGGAACTGCTCGCTTGACTGAAGATCTAATAGAACACATTCATACTGAAAACAATCTCCTGTTTCCGCAGTTTGAACCTATTGCATCTCAAAGCCATTAAGAAGTTTCAACATCTCAAGGAGACTTCTTATGAACACTGACGCAACATACTGGTTAACCCAGACAGAAGCTGCAGGCCTCAAGCCACTAAATATTAAAGGTCAAACGCTATTGCCAATAGTTCAAGGCGGTATGGGCGTTGGAGTTTCAGCCTCCGGCTTGTCCTCTGCTGTTGCCAAATTAGGTGGCATGGGAACCATTTCTTCAGTCGACTTACGTCGCCGTCATCCTGATTTGATGAATAAAACGGGTCATTTGGATAAAGAACCCGATGCGCGGGCTCAGATTGATGCCGCAAATCTTGAAGCGCTTGACCGTGAGATTAAAACTGCAAAATTAAATTCCAACGGACAAGGTTGGATAGCCGTCAACATCATGAAGGCGCTAAGTGCCTATGAGGGCTACATCAAGCAAGCAATCAAAAGTGGCGCTAATGCCTTGGTTGTTGGTGCAGGTCTGCCTCTAGATCTCCCTGAGTTAACAAAAGATCATCCAGAAGTTGCATTGATCCCGATTCTTTCAGATGCACGCGGTGTTCAACTTCTTGTTCGTAAGTGGGAAAAGAAAGGCCGGATACCAGATGCAATCATCATTGAAAACCCCAGACTAGCAGGCGGTCATTTAGGGGCGGCAAAGGTGGCTGATCTTCGCGATTCGCGTTTTGAGTTCGACGTTGCGATACCGCAAATTCTTGAATTTTTTAAAGCTTCAGGTCTTGAACATCAGATACCACTTATCGCTGCTGGCGGTATTAACAGCCACGCTGAGATTTTGCGTCTTCAAAAGCTCGGAGCAAGCGGCGTTCAACTGGGAACGGCATTTGCAGTAACTGAAGAGTGCGATGCTTCACAGGTCTTTAAGGAAATTTTGGCTCAAGCTAAACCGCAGGACATTGTTGAATTCGTAAGTGTTGCAGGACTACCTGCTCGAGCGGTTCGAACGCCGTGGCTAGATAAGTACTTGCGCATATTGCCAATTCTCCAAGAAAGAGCTCATCAAAAAGCCAAGTGCAACATGTCGTTTGACTGCTTACTGCATTGCGGCTTGCGTGATGGAGATTCAAATATCGGTCAATTCTGTATTGATCAGCAACTGAGTCACGCACTTGAGGGAGATATGAAAAAGGGGCTCTTCTTCAGAGGTGCAGGCACACTCCCATTTGGCGAAAAAATTAAAAAAGTTCCAGACCTCATCAAGTTCTTGCTTACACCTGTTATGACAAACACTGCGATTTAATCTGCTTAACCGAGGAGTCAAACATGCAACACATCAGCATACGGATCATCAATGAAGAACATGCATCATTATCTTCAGTATTGCAATCTATACGAATGATGCTTAAACGTGGACATCAAAATAGTCCTGAAGCTTTTTTTGATGTAATGAGGGCCATGCTTTTTTACATTGACGAAATCCCCGAAAAGCAACATCACATCAAGGAGTCAACTCTTTTATTTCCACTTCTCGCAGCTCGATCAGCGCACTGTGCAGATGTCATTGAACAACTCGAAAAAGATCACGAGAAAGGTGAATCCGCCGTTCGAGAACTACAGCATCTACTTGTAGCATGGGAAATGTTAGGTGAATCACGCCGTAAAGAATTTGAAGAAGAGACATTGAAATACATTGACTTCTATTCAGCTCATATGCACCTAGAGGAGACAGTCATTCTTCCAGAAGCTTTAAAAATATTGACTGCTGAAGATTGGAAAAATCTAGATTCTGCATTTCAGAGTAACACTGATCCTTTGTCTGAAAGAATTCAAAGAATTCCGATGTACGACCGATTATTTACAAAAATAGTCATGCGTGCACCTGCGCCAATTGGTTTAGGACACAGTTAATCAACCGCAAGCGATTTATTAATTTCTAGTTGCCAGTTCATCGGCAAATTTTGGACGTCCTCAGGGACGTCTTTTTTTGCGCTGAGGATAATTGTGAAGTGAGTCGAAAAGACTCATCCAAACGTAGTGCATACCAACTGATCGTATCGAACGGTTTGTTGTGGTACCAAAAAAAAATTAGATGTAACTAGAACAAAACTTCGCCAACTTGAAATCGCTTATCCATTCTTTGCAAGCCAAAAAAGCGTCAAAGCAGGATTTAGTGCGAACAGCTTGTCACAAACAATAGCCCTGCTTTACGAGGGTGCTGAGCTTGAAGGCGCTAGCAGTCACAGCGGCCGTAGAACGTTCTTAACAAACTTAGCGAACAAAGGAACTGCAATCCACTTACTTAAAACTCTTGCCGGTCACAGAAGCATTCAAACCACCGCCGCATATCTTTACAGCAGCCCTGCGCAGCTGCGCGCGGTAGTTGAGCTCGTTTAGCTAGTTTTAAAAGCATGAATATGAAGCAGTAATTAACGTTCGCTAAGTCGTTTACTGTTGACATCATATTTGTCTACTGATTTGGGGGAATGCCAATTCTGTTCAATCTTATATAAATTGAGTTTTACGTTATCGCCTTAATTGACATGTTGTCTACTGCGCGTCTCAGGAAGGGTTTCCACTATCTGTATGGAGTATTTTTTTAGCTATTCTCTGTATACAGAATACGGAGTTCAGGTCCAACTCAATCGTCATCGGTAACAAAGTCAAAGGTCAATCCATGAATACACGTGAAAAAACAACGCATGCAGATGCGTCCACAGAGAAAAAGCTCATCCCCTTTGGCGGTTACTACGCGAACCGTGTGCCCGGTCATGATCCTGAGTTGACCGAATGCGGCGTGGGAACACCACTGGGTGAGTACATGCGTCGTTTTTGGCATCCCGTGTGCATGTCGATGGAGCTTACGGATACGCCGCGATTCCTCAAAATATTGGGTGAAGAGTTGGTGGCGTTTCGCGACGGATCGGGGCGTGTGGGCTTGCTGCATGCGCATTGCGTGCATCGCGGTGCGTCTTTGGAGTACGGCAAGATTGAAGAGAAAGGCATCTCATGCTGTTATCACGGCATGGTCTTTGACATTGATGGCACATGCTTGAGGGTGCCGTTTCCTGAAGGTGAGGAGGAGGAGGGTGAGCGTTACCGCTGTTCCATTCGTCAAGGTGCTTACAAGGCCTTTGAGCGCCATGGCCTGGTGTTCGCCCACGACAACCCCTACGTGGATCTGGCCCTCGACGGCGAGGCCCCGGCGCTGCTGCGAAGCCCCCATTGGCGCCAGTGCGGCATTGAGTTCTTCTCCTTCTCCAAGGGCTGGTGCCTGGGGGGGTATCGGCTGGCCTTCGCCATCGGCGCGGTCTATGCCGGCGTGGCCGGCGCGCTGTTCGCCAGCCTGGTGGAGTTCATCGAGCCGGCGCCCTTCACCGTGGGCTCGTCGATCATGATGTACCTGATGGTGGTGGTCGGTGGCCCCGGTTACTTCTTGGGCCCGTTGCTCGGCGCTGCTGTGGGCGTGATCTTGCCCGAGTGGTTGCGCTTTGCGCAGGCTTGGTATTTGTTTGTGTTCGGCGCAGCCGTGGTGATGCTGATGATCTATTTGCCCGATGGCTTGCTGAGCATTCCCGACCGTCTGCGTGCCAAGCGTCAGTCGCGTGAAGCTTCAGCAGCGCGAGCTGCTGCTGGGAATACTTCGGCTCGCGCCGCTGCAGGAGTAAAAGTATGACGATGTCTGCAAATCATCCCGTTCTCAAAGTCACCGACTTGAAGAAAGCCTATGGCGCGATTCAAGCCGTGGGTGGCGTGTCGTTTGAAGTGCGTCCTGGCGAAATCTTTGGTGTCATTGGCCCCAACGGTTCAGGCAAGACCACCTTGTTCAACAGCATGTTGGGCCAAATCACACCCGACACCGGCAAGATCGAACTCAACGGCGAAGACGTCACCCAGTTGGGCCCGCTAGAGCTGAACCGACGTGGTGTGGGCCGTACCTTCCAAACCCTGCAAGTGTTCGGCAAGATGACGGTGCGCGACAATTTGATCGTCGCCGCGCAAGAGCACCAAGGCACCATGTTCAGCCGCATGTTCGCGCCCAGCGATTCCAACTTGGGCGACAAAGCCGATGCCTTGATTGATCAGTTTCACATCAAGCATGTGGCCGACAAAAAAGCCGGCGAGTTGAGCTACGGCCAACAAAAGTTGGTGGACATCGCGATGGCCTTCATGAGTGAGCCCGATTTGGTGTTGCTCGACGAGCCTTGTGCGGGTGTGAACCCCTCCTTGGTGGGCGGCATCAGCACCTTGCTCAAAGAGTTGAACCAAACCCGCAAGGGCAGCTTTGTGGTGATCGAACACAACATGGACTTTGTGATGGACTTGTGCCATCGCATCATGGTGATGGTCGAAGGCAAAGTGATGGCCATTGGCACGCCCGAAGAAATTCGCGCGAATAAACAAGTGCTTGACGCTTATTTGGGGAATTGACCATGACACACCCATGTATTGAATTTGACGATGTGGTGGCGGGCTACAAAGATTTCATGATCTTGAACAACCTGTCGTTCTCAGTGCCCAAGGGTTCCATCACTTTGTTGATTGGCCCCAACGGCGCTGGTAAATCCACCGTGTTGAAAACCTTGTTTGGTTTGCTCACGCCGCGTCAAGGCCAGATCCGTTTGGATGGTGACGACATCACCGGCGCCACACAAAAAGATTTGCTGGCCCGTGGCATTGCGTTTGTGCCGCAAGGTCGCAATTTGTTTGGTCAACTCTCGGTGTATGAAAATTTGGAGTTGGGCGGCATCACGTTGGGCATGAAAACCACGCATGAGCGCATTCCTGAAGTGTTGGAGTTTTTCCCGCGCGTCAAAGAGCGTATGCATTCGTTGGCGTCGTCACTCTCAGGCGGTGAGCAAAAGCAACTCGAAATTGGCCGCGCTTTGTTGTTGCGCCCTAAGGTGCTGCTGATTGACGAGCCGTCGATTGGTTTGTCGCCGATGGTGGTGCAAGACGTGTTCAAACTTTTGCGCAAGCTCGCAGACCAAGGCACCACGGTGCTGATGGTGGAGCAAAACGTCAAGAGCGCTTTGAAGTATTCGGACGACGCGATTGCGCTTGAATCCGGTCGCTTGGTGCTGCACAAGTCGGCGGCTGAAATCTTGGCCGATCCACAAATGGAACGTTTGTTCTTGGGTGGTGCGCACACCACCACGGCTGCGGCCACTGTGTAACCCTCGGTTGCTTCGCCAGACGCCAGCTTGCTTTGCAGGCTGGCGTTTTTTTATGCCTGCGTCATAAAACAACATCCGCAATGAGTTTGAGAGAAACAACAAACAAGCCGGCTTGCACCAAGCGGTAAAACCAAACGTCAGCAATTTTCCGAGTGATGTAGGCCCCCAACACCGTGCCCGCCAAGGCAAATGGCACCAAGTCGGCGGCACGCATCAAGTCGTCGTACGAATAAGGCTGCAGCATCTGGTACGGCCAAATTTTGGCGGCGTTGATGACGGCGAAGAGCAGGGTGGCCGTGCCCGCAAACTCAAGCTTGGGTAGGCGTTGCGGGATCACATAAATTTGAAACGGTGGGCCGCCCGCATGTGAAATGAAACTCGTGAAGCCCGCTACCGTACCCCAGAACCAGCCCTTCTTGGTGTTGGCGGGTTGTTTGTCTTGCGGCGTTTTGCGCAGCCAGGTGTTCAAGCAAAAGCCCACACCCAAACAACCAATCATCAACTTCACGGCGCTTTCAGACGTGACCGATGCTGTGAGCCACCCAATGCCCACGCCCACGATGCCCGCAGGAATCAAAATTTTCAAATTCGGCGCGCTGAAATTTTTGCGGTACAGCCACACGCTCACCACATCAGAGATGATGTAAATCGGCAGCAACAGCACAGCGGCTTTCACTGGCGACATGAACAGCGAGAGCAGCGGCACCGCCAACATGCCCACCGTGGGCAAGCCACCTTTGGACAAACCTACCAAGAGTGCGGCCAAGCCTGCCAGAGCGAAATAGGCGAAATACGAATCGAATGTCATGTGTTGATCTGTTGTGCGTGGCTGAGTTTACGTAAGCGCATGGACTGTGTGGCGCACTAGGGTTCTTCTGGAGACAGGGCGTGATGCGTTGCCCCCTATACTTCGCGAATGAACCAAACAGTACATTCTGCGCGGAAGCCACCCAAACGCACCAACGATCCCGAGCGGACGATGGCGGGCATCATGGCGGTGGCAACCCAAGAGTTTGCGGCCAAGGGCTTGGCAGGTGGGCGCATCGACGCGATTGCCGAAGCCACGCACACCAGCAAGCGCATGATCTATTACTACTACGGCAGCAAAGAGGGCTTGTACCTCGCCGTGCTGGAAGATGCGTATCGCCGCATCCGTGCCACCGAGGCCGAATTGCACTTGGCCGACTTGTCGCCCGTGGATGCACTCAAGGCCTTGGTGGGCTTCACCTTCGACCACCACCACAGCAACCAAGACTTCATCCGCTTGGTGATGAACGAAAACATCCAGCGCGGCAGCTATTTGGCCCAAAGCAAGTTGATTCAAGACTTGAACGTGTCCGCCATTCAGTCGATTGCCGACTTGTACAAGCGCGGCGTGAAAGAGGGCGTGTTTCGCAAGGGGCTCGACCCCATCGACATCCATGCCTCGATTTCGGCGTTGACGTTCTTCAACGTGTCCAACCGCTACACCTTCGATTTGATCTTCAAGCGCAACGGCCAGACAGCCAAGGCGCTGGCGGCGCGACGCCAAAGTGTGGTGGACATGGTTCTGCGTTTTGTAAGTTATTCAAATCCGGCATAGCAGGTAGTTTGCTATGTCGGATGTTGGTACGGGTTTTTACCAAGTCGCAATAAAGTAACTAGTTTGTACATTTTGTTTAGCCCCAATTTTTAAGGACCTTTCTCATGTTCAACCTCTTTTTGGATCGCTGCTGTCGTGTGCTCGAAGCGGCGATTGCCTTTTGCCTCGCCTTGATGGTGGTGTTGGTGTTCGGTAACGTGTTTTTGCGTTACGCCATGAACTCTGGCATTACCTTGTCTGAAGAGCTCTCACGCTGGGCTTTTGTCTGGATGACTTTCTTGGGGGCCATCGTGGCGTTGAAAGAGCACGGTCATTTGGGAACGGATATGTTGGTCAGCCGCTTGGGCCCATTCGGTAAAAAAATCTGTTTAGGTGCTTCTTACACCTTGATGTTGTTTGCTTGCTGGCTCCTGTTCAAAGGCGCGTATGACCAAGCCCTCATCAACCTTGACAGCACCAGCGCTGTGATGGAAGCGTCAATGGCTTGGATTTATCTGCCCGGCATTTTGTTTGCGGTCATTGGCGGTTTGATCTTGTCCATTGAATTCATTCGACTCCTGACAGGTCACGTGCGTGATGAAGACTTGGTGATGATCCAAGAGTCTGAAGAAGCCCCTCACGGCGACAGCCACTAAACCCAATCAAGGAACAAGACCATGACAATCGCTGTATTTCTCTTTTCCCTGATGGGTGCCATGGCGTTGGGTATCCCAATCGCTTTCTCTTTGTTGTTGTGCGGTGCGGCGCTGATGTGGCACCTCAACATGTTTGATGCGCAAATCTTGGCGCAAAACTTGATCGAAGGCTCCAACAGCTTCCCGTTGTTGGCTGTGCCGTTCTTCATGCTCGCTGGCGAGATCATGAACGCGGGTGGTTTGTCTCGCCGCATCGTGAACTTCGCGATGGCTTGTGTGGGCCACATCAAGGGTGGCTTGGGCTATGTGACCATCATGGCAGCCGTCATCATGGCTGCGCTGTCTGGCTCGGCTGTTGCAGATGCCGCGGCTTTGGCTTCATTGCTGTTGCCCATGATGGTGGCAGCTGGCCATGACCGCGCACGTTCTGCAGGCTTGATTGCCTCTGCCGGCATCATCGCTCCCGTGATTCCACCCAGCATTGGTTTTGTGATTTTTGGCGTGGCCGGTAACGTGTCCATCTCTAAATTGTTCATGGCCGGTATCGTGCCGGGCGTTTTGTTGGGCGCTTCTTTGTGGATCACTTGGTGGTGGCTCGCACGTCAGGAAGTGGTGACGGTTCCTCCCCGTAAATCGTTGGGTGAAATTCGTGAAGCCTTGAGCGAAGCCACTTGGGCTTTGGTGTTGCCAGTGATCGTGGTGTTTGGTTTGAAGTTTGGCGTGTTCACGCCTACGGAAGCAGCCGTGGTCGCTGCGGTGTATGCCTTGGTCATCTCCACCTTTGTTTACAAAGAACTCAACCTCAAGACCTTGTACCCCTTGTTTGTGGCATCCGCCAAGACCAGCGCGATTGTGATGTTCTTGGTGGCGGCAGCCATGGTGTCGGCTTGGTTGATCACGGTGGCGAACTTGCCAGGCGAGTTGGTGGCTTTGTTGGAGCCGTTGTTGGATAGCCCTAAGCTGTTGATGTTGACCATCATGGTCATCACCATGGTGGTGGGAACGGCTTTGGACATGACGCCCACTATTTTGTTGCTCACACCTGTGCTGATGCCTGTGGTGAAAGCGGCTGGCATTGACCCCGTGTACTTCGGCGTTTTGTTCATCATCAACAACGCGATCGGTTTGATCACACCGCCTGTGGGCACTGTGCTCAATGCGGTGGCGGGTGTTGGTAAAGTGAGTATGGACGAAGTGACCCGCGGCGTGATGCCGTTCATGGTGGCGCAGTTCATCATCATGTTTGCCATGGTGGCCTTCCCTCAGTTGGTGATGGTGCCTGCACGCTGGTTCTATTGATTTTTCTTTCCATGGTCTGTCCGGGTACGCCAGACCGTGGAACCCTTCTTTGGCGTACGACCGCAAAAGTTCATCAGGAGACTCTGACATGAAACGTGTATTTATCAAGACCGTGATCGCCACAGTGGCTTTGGCCGCCATGGGCGTGGCTTCGGCACAAGTGAAAACCATCAAGTTCGCCAACCAGAACAATGCGGGTCACCCCATCGTGCAAGGTATGGAGAAGTTCAAAGAGATCGTCGAGAAGAACTCTGGCGGCAAACTCAAGGTCAACATCTTCCCTGGCGGTACGTTGGGCAGTGACCAAGCT
>ERZ650311.289-NODE-289-length-33475-cov-15.298444_pt1 | contig 33475 bp, 51 predicted proteins | sample MGYA00376247_ERZ650311 | MGnify/ENA primary metagenome ERZ650311 (study PRJEB26733, sample SAMN07839324) | wastewater metagenome | biome: small river; feature: stream; material: water | place: USA: North Carolina | collected 2016-07-28 ...
GAGGAGGGAAGGTCGCGCGAGGCGAAGCCGAAGAAGCGGGCTCGCTCGTTGTGCGCCCGCCAATCATCGTAGGCGGCCCATTCAAGGGAGCCGTCCAAAGGGCCGCCACCACGATCGACTCCAGCCGGGTCAACGCCCGGCCGTCCAGGGCGTCGGCCGCTTCGTGCGAGGTTTCAGGATCCGCGTTCCTGGCGAAAGCACGGTTCGCCATCGGGTCAAACAGGTCGGGATATTCGATCACCGGCGGCCCTCCTTTGCAGACCAGAATAGCGGGCCTCGAGCCGGGCCATACTTGGCCGCCTTTTCGGCGTCCCGGGCATAGGTCGGCCGCAAGGCCGGCGCCGGCGCCGGTTCAATGATGGCGTCGGAGCTCACCAGGGGCCGGCATGAACAGGGGCCGCCATGCAGGGCCAAACACCACCCGTCATGCGCCACCGTTAGATTGATCACCCGACGCCGGGCCTGGGCCTGGGCCGCGGCCTGGGCGCGGGCGTCGGCCTTCGCCTGGCGCGCCAGGGCGCCCTTTGACGGTTTCATATTCTCGCCTCCCTGATCGCCGGCCAGGACTCGAAATCAAGATTCAGCGTCTCTATCCATCCGCGGGTCACGTCCAGGCCGATGATCCGCCGGGCCGGGAACAGGGCCGAACCGTCCATGAACTCAATTCGGAGGGCGTCAATCCTACGGGAACTCGAGCCGCTCCACCCCATGAAAATCACGCATTGCAGCCGTTCGCCCGTGATCCTTAGGCTAGTCGTGGAACCCATTTCTTGGCCGGTTTCGTCAAGGGTGCAAACCCGAACAGGCCGGTCACGGGACGGGACCACAATGCGGACGGGCGGCCGGCGTCGCATCGCCATCATCCCCAACAGGTCGGCGCATTCCATCAATGTCTCGCGCCGGCCGCGGGCGCGTTCGCCGGGAACGTCACGTTCCCGAACCACGGCGTCCAGCCATAGGTCCACAATGTCCAGGGCCACCGCTTCGGATATGTCAGCCATCGGCCTATCTCCCCAGGCTTTTTGCAATGCCCTCACCGATCGCCTTTGCGGCGTCGGCCGGATTCATCCGGCGGGCCGGTTTCCCGCGCTCCTTCACCGTGACCAGGCCATCCGGTTCCGCGTGGGCCTCCACCGCGGCCGCCGCGGGGCCATCGGACGACGCCGGGTGAACCGACACGGTTGCGCCCTCGAGGCCCTTGAACAGGTCGCCCTGAATCGCGCCCATGTAGAGCTCGATTAGGGCTTGTTCCTCTTGAATGGCCGACGCATCCCGGGCGCGCATGGCGATCACTCGGCGAAGGATTTTCACGTCAAACCCTTCGCCCTTCGCTTCGGCGAAAACCTCCTTAATGTCGGATTGGACGGCCACCCGATCCTCATTCAGGCGTTCGATGCGCGCCACCAGGGACCGCAATTTGCCCTGGGCGCTATTCGCCAGGGTCATCGGTTCATCGGTCATTGTTTTCTCGCTTCCCATTTCTTCTTTGCGTCCACAAGTCGGTCCAGCACCGTATGCAGACGGTCGAAAAGGCCCTGATAGGCCGCTTGGGCGTCGGCCAGGCCATCCGCCGGCGCCCGCTCTTTCGCGAACTCGGCCGACGCCACGATCATGGACGCCCGGCGAAGGATCCGCGCCGTAATGTCGGCCACCATTTCGGCCTCGCGGTCGCAGCGGATCGGGCCGCCGGCCGCGGCCGCCCAGGGCGATGCCTCGTGAACAAGCTGCGTCACCCGGCCGCGGTGATAGGCCAGGGCGTGGGCGATCCGTTGCGGTTGCGGAATTGATCGGCCTGTCATCGCCCGGTCGCCTTCCTCGCAAACTCGGCCGCCCACGCCTGGAATTCGGCCCGGTCAACGCGATCGGTGATGTTGGAAACCGGCACGGCCGGCGTGTCGCCATCCACAAGCGAAAGCGCCAGGCCGTGCGTCCTATTAAGGGGCCTTTGTAAGAGGCCCTTAATAGGACTCTGGTTCTGGTTCTGGTTATGTCGGCAATTGCTTCGTTTTGCTGTAGCGTTTGCTTCGGCTGAATCCGCCTTTGATTTCCGCCGGTTAACGCCACTTTGCACGCCACCCTTGCGGCCCGCTTCGGCCCGCGCGGCCACAGTTTCCCGATATTTTGCGGCCTCTTTTTTCAGCCGTTTGTGAGTGATCACGCCGGCCTTGACGTGAAACAGCGCCATCACCGCCGGGCCAATTTTGGCCCAATGGCGCGGTTCCACGCCCACGATGCGGGCCAGTTGATCGGGCGTGGCGGCCATTTCACCGCCGGCGCGCCACAAGGCCCGCACCAGGCGGAAATAGGCGCCATCCTGTTCACAGGTCAGGTGTTGCGTGTCGGCCGTCCATTCGGCCACAAATAGCTTCATGTAGGGCGGCGCCGTCATGGCCGAGTCCTCGCCCGGCGCATCGCCCGATCGGCGCATTTCTTGACGGTCGAATGATCCCGGCCGCCGGCGGCCCGGCCAATTTGCGCCAAAGACCATTTCCTGGCCTTGATCGCGGCCACATAGAACGCCACCCGCGGCCGGGTCGCGGTTCGGTCAAGATCCCGGCCCGTGATCGTTGACACCGGCACGCCGTGGGCCAGGGCCACCGCCGCGCGGATAGCCCAAAGGGTGTGCAAGGTGTGCGGTTCCAGGCCCACGTCTATCCAGTCCCGGCCATCTCGAGTCATTGAACATCACCGCGGGGCGGCCACCCTAATTTTTCGATCATCAGTTGGCCGGCGAAATGCGGATAAAAACCGCCACCGCCGCGGCATCGGTTGATGAACTCCGACTCGCTGATTTGCCGGATGGGGCGGCCGATCGTGGACAAGCGCCGGGCCTCGCGGCGGTTTTCCGAATAACCGGGCCGGGTGATGGTGCAATACCGGCCGCGAACGGCATCATGCGAACGGCCCACCTGAGCCGCGATCGCCGCCCAGGTCATCCCGCCATGACGCATTTGAATGATGGCCGCATCCAGACTCGGCGGCCATGTCGCGTTGCGGGATTTCGCCGCCCGGCGTTCGGCCCGCTGTTCTTCCCGTGTCATTCGTCCCCCTCAATGGTTATGCGCATTTCATCGGCCGGCCCGTAACGCTTGCCGATGGTCGCCCAGGTGATGCTTTTGTCATCGCCGAATCCGATGCCCTGCAGGGCGTCGGCCACCGCTTTGGCGAAATTGTCGAAATCGGGTTTGATTTCGGGGTGACGCCGGCCGGCGAGCATATCGGCGCGGGCCTTTCGGGTGGCCGACGCCGGCGGGACGAAATAGGCCACCACCGACAGATGAATCGGGCCAGTGAGCGGCGCACGGCCTTTCATGGCCTGTTCGGCGTAGTGTCTCACCACGTTTTCAAACGCCTTTGTCGCCCTGGGCGTATGCGTGCGCACCGCGGCGCCTTTGCGCGAGAACCGCGGCCGGCCCTTGCCTTTGGCGCGAAACGGGATGGTAAAAACCACCGCCATCACCGCCATGCCCTCTCTAGCGGGCCGTCACGGCCGCCCACTTCGTTTCCCCAGGCCGTCCACCCGGGCCGCTCCGATCGGGCGAACATTTCCAGATATGGGCCACCGACAAGGGCCTCAATCCGTTCATAGGTCAGATCCGGCTTTGCGCTATGGGCGCCGCGCGGACAGTGAATAATCTGTTCCACGCCCATTGATTGCCGGCGCGGCGATCCGCGCTTGAACAACCAACATTGTTCGGTTTGCTTCCGGGTCCAGTATCCCATTCCGGGAACGGCCCACCCGCCTGGTTTGGATTTCACCCAAACGAAGGCGCAAGTCTTGAACTCGAATCCCCAGGCCCGGCCCAGGGCCATGGCTTGTTCCACGTGCGAGTCGATCACCCACATGAACAGGGCGCAATCCTTCGCCGCGGCGGCCTCCACCGGTAGGGCCATCAGGTCCAGGGTCGTGGTGACGCCGTAGGGACTCGTTTTCGCGGATCCGTGCGATGGCGCCCGGGCCTCGCCCGAATAGCTTTCAAACGCCCAGGGCGGATCGGCCAGAATGCAGCCGAATGGGCCTTCGGGAAATTGATCAGACACCGAACATTTCCCCAAGGAGCGGTTGTCGGCTTTCAGCATCGAGCCGCCGGCAGGCCATGTCGAAATAGTCGCCGGTTTCTGAACCATTGATTGTCTGATCGGCGACGTTCCACATACAAACACCACCGCGCCGGATATTGGCCGCGATGGAGTCGATGATCGCCCGCCAGTCCGGCGCGCCGTGGCCGCCATAGTCTCGAATTCCGCCATAGGGTGGACTCGTGATCACCGCGTCATAATCGGCGATTTCGGGCATCACTTCCCGGGCATCGCCCAGGATAAGGGTGGCCTGGCCGATTGTTTCGACTCTGTGTTTCACGTCACGCCTTCGGTTTGAGGGTGGCGGCCGGCGTGTCCTAGGCGCCGGCCGCCCGATGACAGGGTTAGGGGTTGGACGCCCCGTCATCGTTTGGATCGCGCGGCGCCCGGGCCAACAGAACAATGGCCGTGGCAAGCGCCGCTGAGAATATGAACAGGCTCACCGCGATCATGCCTCGCCCATCACAAGACGGGACGCCGCAATTCCGGTGACGGCCTCAATGGCCTTGGCCGTCGCCACGCTCGCGCGGCATTCCCTTTTCCGTAGGCGTTGAACCTGGGAACGGGACAGGACACCGCCCAGGCGCGCCGCCATCGCGGCATCATTTAGGCCGGCATCCTTCATCCATTCGGCGAGGGTGCGCGGGTCCATTAACGTGATGGTCATGGTATCCAGAACGGTCATGCGCGGACCATGCGCCTGGCCGGCGGAAATCGTCAACGGGAAAAACGCACGTCGCGCGCATTTTCCCACTTGTCACCTGTCGCGCGCCATGCGCTAGCTTGGGCGAACATCAATGAGTTTTGAAAGGCCCACCATGCTCCATTCAGATCCGCACGCCGGCGGTCATCCGCTGTATCAGCGCGGGCGCCAAATGAACGATCATCGGAACCCGGCGCCGATCGGCGAGGCCCGCGGCCTGGGCCAATACGCCATCACTTTGGTGGCCTGGGCCATCTGGTTTTTCCTGTTAGGTTTCGTCGGTCGCGTCCTTTGGCAGTTCCACGGGTGACTCTCGTTTTCGGTTCTGTCTGTTCCGGCATAGAGGCCGCCTCCGTGGCGTGGGGGCCTCTAGGATGGGAATGCGCCTTCATGTCGGAAATCGAGCCGTTCCCGCGGTCGGTTCTGGCCCATCATTATCCAGAGGTTCCGCTACATGGCGATTTCACCACGATCGAAGCCGGACAATTCCGGCCAATTGATGTTCTGGTCGGAGGGACACCTTGCCAATCCTTCAGCGTCGCCGGACTCCGAGGCGGACTGGATGACAGCCGTGGTAATCTCGCGCTCGAATATCTTAGGCTTGCTGACAGATTGCGGCCCAAATGGTTGGTTTGGGAGAACGTCCCCGGCGTCCTGTCATCGAACGGAGGCCGGGACTTTGGTTCCATACTCGGGGGCATGGTCGAGCTCGGGTATGGCGTCGCCTACCGAGTGCTTGACGCTCAATTCTTCGGAGTGGCCCAGCGACGCCGGCGTGTGTTTGTTGTCGGATATCTTGGAGACTGGCGACGTGCCGCGGCGGTTCTTTTTGAGCGCAACAGCTTGTCAGGGAATCCTCCGCCGCGCAGAAAAACGGGGCAAGGAACTACCCACGATGTTGCGCCAAGCCTTACAAGCAGCGGCCGGGGCGTAAGCCGGCCGGGTGAAACGCGCGGCGAAGGGTTTGACGCGAGCGAGGATGGATCAGGGCACGGGACGCCTCTGATCCTGCACGGCCCGGAAATCTCGCCCGCTTTTAAGGCCCGCGATCACAAGGGGCCTCGCTCGGACGGCGCCGGCGACGGGGCGCCGCTGATTGTCGCGTTCAGTTCCAAGGATCACGGCGCCGACGTCGCCGAAAATCTGGCGCCGACCTTACGCGCCGGCGGACACAAAGACACCCACGCAAACGCGGGCGTTCCGCCGGCCGTCGCCTTTTCCCACCAGGCCGGCGGGTCGCAGACTACATTAGGTTTTGATCCAGACACCGACACCACGCCGGCATTGACCACCGGCCAAACCGTTGCCGTTGCCCTTTCCCTTCGTGGCCGTGAGGGCGGCGCCATGCCGGAACTGGGCGATGAAATCGCGCCGGCGATGCGAACGCCAGGCGGCGGCGCCAGTGTTCCGATGGCTTTGACGGCCGGCGGAAACCGCCCATCGGCCCGGGGTGGCGATTTGGTGATCAGATCGAGCGTGCGGCGCCTCACACCGCTTGAATGCGAACGGCTCCAGGGCTTTCCCGACGGTTACACGGCCGTGATCCATCGCAAAAAGCCGGCGGCCGATGGGCCGCGTTACAAGGCCCTGGGAAACAGTATGGCCGTTCCGGTCATGGCATGGATCGGCCGGCGCATTGCGGCGGTCGAAGCGATAGAGGAGCCGGCATGATTTCCGCCAACATCGGCCCGGTTTCGGGCATCGTCCAATGCGGCACATGCGGCGGCCGCGGCGCCGGCCGGTTCGTTTGTCCCGGCGTCCATCACAATGACCTGGCCCGGTTCATCGGCGCCGATCCGCTCGATTTGGACGTGCCGGCCGTGCGCGCCCTGATCGCCTGGGCGTCACGGGTGACGATCGTGCTTTGTCCCGATTGTGACGGCCTGGGCGTCAGTGGGGCGCCGTAGGGTCGCGACAGGCGGCCAGGGCGCCCTCGAGGGCCGCGATATAGGCGTCTCGCAACGCACGGCCGGCGCCTAGCAGCCGAACCGCGCGGTCTATGTCGGGCGCCGCCCGTAGGGCCTGGCGCGTGTCGGGAAAGGCCGGACGGTCCACCGTGGCGTTGCAGGGCGTCGGCACCTGAATCAGAACGTCCCGGGTGATCACCTGGGCGGCCGGCGCCGGCGGCCGGGTCGCGCATCCCACCAGGGCCACCGCGACCAGGGCCGCGGCCAGGGCGTAACAAAGAGACGTGATCACCACCGACGCCATCGCTTTCATGGCAGACTCCTCGCTACGTCCAGGGCGGATTGACAGGCGTTCGCGCCGGCCCGGCCGGCCAACAGGGCCGCCGCGCGGCGTTCGGCTGTTTCCCGGGCGTCCTGGGCGTCCTGGGCGGCCTCCTGCAGTCTTGAGGCCGTCACCCGCGCGGCGGCGCCGGCGGCCGCCGTGGCCGCGTTGCAGCGGTCCAGGCCGCGTTGCACGGCCGCAAGGTTTTCGGTGTAGGTCCGGCGATCGGCCACCGCCTGGCGTGTCACCCGTTCCCGTGCGGCCTGGGCCGCGGCCAGGTCGGCCTTCGCATGGTTCAGCCGAACCGTTTGCAGGGCGCCGAACGCCACCACCACGGCCAGGCCCAGGGCCATCCACAGACGTGGCGACAGGAGAGAGAGAAACGCGGCCATGCGTCAGGATCCTTTCGGCCACCGGCGAAGCATGTTTCCCAGCTCGCCCCATAGCCACGCGATCGCGCGGCGGATCACGGTTCCCACCCGGCGTTGATCAGGGCGGCCTCGAACTGGCGTGCATAGCCGGCGATATGTTGCGCCTTGTCCACACCGTTGATGATCCGCCGGGCGTTCACATAGTCCACCGCGGCCGGATGCGGGTTCGGCTGCATTGGCAGATAGTGCGACAGGCGCCGGCCAGTGAACCACCCTTCGGACATTCCGCGCCGCATGATCGCCGCGGCAATGGCCGGCTGTAATGCCATGTCGGGATATTTGATCAGATCCACGCCCAATTCGCGCTCGGCCCGCTCATAGTTGGCCCGGCCGGTAAGCTGGACGTAGCCGCGGCCGTGGAATTTCACGCCATCGCCGGGCTGCGTGTTTCCCAGGGCGCGGGCGATCGCCGGGTTTGCGCCGCCCAGGTCATACCGGCGGAAAAAGTAGGCCGGGCCGCCGTATTCGTTCACCGGCTGCATTGTCGACGCCGTTTCATGCCACGCGGTCGCGAGCATGTAGGCCACCCATGTGACAGGAAGGCCGGCGCCGGCGGCCAGGATGGCGTTGCATCCATCCACCTCATCCGTGGTCAGGGTCGGCCCTAGAAGGCCGCGACGCAGATCATCGAAAAACACACCGGGAAATCGGAGGGTCATGGGTTCGGGGTTCCAGTTTGATCGGGTGGCGTCGGCCCGCCGGGTGTCGGGCCGGCGGCCGGAGTGCCGGGCGAGGCCGCGGCCAGGGCGGTTGCCATCGTGGACGCGGTTTCGGCCCTTTGCTGATCCACCCTATCGGTTCTGAACACCGATCCGATGATTTGGCCGATGGGCGCCACCAGGGCGCCGGCAAGAGATGACACCAGGGCCAACACCGCGCCATCCTTCGGCGCCGGCGATGCGATGATGAAAAAGGCCGTTCCGGCGAGGGCGTCGAAGGAAACGATGGTCAACAGGCCAATGATCATGCGTTCAGAAAACAGGTCGTGAGTTTTCATGGGGCCGGCCTTTCCTTCAGGGGTGCGGGGTGATCCACCCGACAATCAGATTTCGGAGTCCTAGCACAATCAGGACGCCGAAAATTGACACCGCCACGATGATCCCGACGCCCTGATTTTTCAGGGCGATCAATTCGGCCATGTCCCGTTGCAGCCGGGCGATTTCACCCACCAGGCCCGTGCCGCCTTTTCCATCGGGCGATCGCTCGCCTATGGCGTTTGTTAGACGTTCCAACAGGGGGTCGCGTTCCTGCATCAGGCGCGCATGATTGGCGTGGAGTCCCCTTATGGACTCTTCTTGTTGATCGAGCCGGCGAATTATCATCGCGATTTGCTCCGGTGTCATCCACGCCACCCATGTTGTTTCAAACCCGACTCGACCGCATCCTAAACGCGAACCTGGGCGCGATCAGACGAAAGTTATGACGACATAGTTGAGAACGTCCAAGACCGCATCGGCGTCTGACTCGTTGATCACCGAAATGGAACCGAACGAATTTGGCCCGCCTGAGCTCATTTTGAAATTCAGCGTATCGCCGTTGGCAATTGACAGGGTGTCGCCGTCGGCGAACGTGACATAGGAACCGCTGTTTTTCCGGTATTGCACGGTCGCCGGATCGTCGCCGGTATCATCCCATTCAAGGCGTAGGGTGATGCTCGAGGATAGACCGCTGAACGTGACGTTCGCGTCAGTCCACGAATTCGATTCCCGCAAATTCGCCCAGTCCACCGCGTCGGGCGTGACGCCGGACACCACCACACAGGAATAGGCGAAGGAGTCCAGCACGGTTGTCGGTGAACCGGCCGTGACGTTCGTTACCGTCACCGTCCCGGATGACGTGCCGGCCGATCCGGTTCGGGTCATCCGAAACGCCAGGGTGTCGCCCACGCCCACGGTTATGTCATCGCCCGAACTAAGGGCCGTCCAGGCGCCGCCGTTCTTTTGATATTCACCCGTCCCGGCGCCGGTCCACGAAATATCTAGCGTTAGGGTCGTGTCGATCCCGGTAAAGGTTTCGGTTGTCGTGGTGGCCTGGGCCGGCGATGAACTCGACACGGAAATATCGGCCCAGGCGATGGCGTCGGGCGTGTAATCCGCCACCGCGTCGGATCCTGAGAACGTGCCGGACGTGATGGACGTGAGCTCCAGGGACGCGCCCACGACGCCGCGAACGCGATATGAAATCCGCACGTCATAGAGGGTCGCCGGCGTCAGGCCGGTGATTTCCACCCGGTTTGTGGACGATGCCGGCCCGATCGCGGCCACCGCCCAGGATGATCCCGCATGCGGCTTGAATTCCACAATGGTTTCGGAGGCCGTGGGATTGTCAGCGGCGCCGGTCACGACGATGGCCGGGATGGACGTTCCGCCACCCGTAAACGTGACGCCCTCCGCGCTCCATGCGCCGGCGCCAGGCGCGGCGATCGAATAGAGCTCAACGGCCGTGAGGCTTGGCGTGGGCGGCGCCGTCCCGGTCAGGGCCAGGGCGTATGCGTGCTTCGCGGTCGTTTCGGTCCTGCAGGTCAGCGTGACCACGCCGGTTTTCGGGTCGCGCTCCCTGGCGACTATGAACAGGGCTTGCGAATTGAGGCCCAATTCCGGTTCATCCACCGTGATCACGTCGCCGGCCTTCAGGCCGCTGAACGATGGCTTGAGCGGCAAAACGATGGGCGCCAGTTCGCGCGAGTCCATGATGCCGTAGGCGGCCAGTTGGGCGCCTTGATGCACGTCGGACACGCACGGGAAATCCACCGGCCGGGTTCGATAGTCCCCATCCGTGGTGACATAGGCCGCGATCGACACCTTGTCGGCCGGGACCATTTCCCACCCGTGGGACTCCGACAGGTAGCGGTAAACCACCGAATTGATGCGAGCTCGCCGGGCCTGGGTTCCCGGGATTTGAACGCCGGACACGATGTCATCGCCCGTCACCGTGGCAATAGACGCCCTGGGCGTGGCGATGACGCACGAAATCTGGCCGCCCAGGCGAACGATCGAACCACCGCCGGCCTGGGCCATCGCGCCCAGGGCTTGCCACTTGTCATCCTTGGACGAAATCACACCGGCGATCGTCCACCCGTTCGTTTCCGCCACGTTCGCCGCGTCGACAAAGGCCGACACGTCCACAGAGTCTTCGGGCGCGCCCAGGCCAATGATTTTTTTCGAATTCGAATAGCGGCCGATGCAGAACGTCAGGGCATGAAGCCACGGGTTATCGGACCATTCCCAGGTCGACTCGTCATCATAGCGATGCGAGCCGGAACCGCCGGGATAGGTCGAATCCAGGCGCGGATCGTAAACCGTCACGCCCTTGATCACTGTGATGGGTTTGGGCACGCCCGTCGGATAAACGTTCGGGTCATATTCCAGGGCCATGCGAACGGCCGCATAGCCGGTCATTTTGTGATCCGAGTCCCATTCGGGAACCGCGCCGGTTCCCGATGGCGCGGCCAGGGCCACGTCAGTGGTGGCGCCCAATTGCGTGGTGATCCACATTTTTCCGGCGTAGGGCGAGGACGTGACGGCGCCGCCGCTGATCGTCAAATCGGTGTCGTTTGCCTTGAAACTTTCGAAGGACTCGATGGGGCCGGCGCCCGACAGAACCGTGATGAAATGCAGGAATTTGTTTTTGTCGCCGTAGGAGGTGAGCTCGGCCACGATGTTGCCGGCCAGGCCAATGCGGCCCATCGCATACGGAATCCCGGCGTTCGGGTCGGCGCGCCATTGGCTTGGACTCCCTGACGCATGGATTTTGGGCGATGTCAGGGCCGTGATCCCGGCCGCCAACAGCATGGTGGCGCCCGTCTGAAATATGAACGGAACCGCGATCAGGGCCGCGGTTTTGGCGATCGCCAACGGGACGCCCACCGCGGCCAGGGTCGACGCCGCGGCCGACACCACCACCGCCGTGACCTTCGCAATCACGGCCACCGCCACGATGATGGCATGCGGGATGAAGGGCATCGCTACAGCCTCCAGGCAATGGGCGGGACGGCCGCCCTTGATAGGTCCGGCTGCAGCACGCGGCAAACGCCCGTTTCCGCATGAAAGCCCAGGATCCGGCCATTCCCGACATAGACGGCCAGGGCGGTCATGTCGTCACCCGGGAGGGGCTTTTCCGGGTCCGGTTCGGGCAGAAACCCGATCAGGTCGGCCGGCAGACAGGCCGCCGGCGCGATGCGCTCGAGGCCGAACGAATCCACCAGGCCGGGCATGTCGTCAAAACCCTTGCGGGCCAGGGCGGCCTTGGCCGCCGCGGGCGTCTTGTATGAACCAAACCCGGCGATCGGGATGCGATGGCCCATTTCCCGGGCCACAAACAACGCCAGTTTGGCGCAATCGAAACGCCCCCATTCCAGCGGCATCATGTCAAACCGGGCCAGGGCGGCCTCCACAGCCTCCTTACGGGTGATCAGCCGGGAAACGGGTTTGATGGGCGCCGGGCGTTTCATGAGTATGCCGTTTGTCTGGCCTGGATCAGGGCCGCCACCGATGCCGCCGCTGACGATGATTGGCCGGCCACAATGCCGGGCCGCGGGGCGTCGGCGCCCCAGGGCACTTGCCGATCCAATTCCGTGACCATTTCGAATCCCAGCTCACCCGGCCAGATGGATTGATGCGACGCATTCGTCAGGCCGAGTCCTTCATCGGTTTCGAACAGGCGTTCCCATATGGAACAGCAGTCAATTTCAACAGATCGCGTCCCCTCGCCTATTTTCAGGGTCGGCACGTCGATTTCCCCGGTGAACATCAAATCCGGCGAACCGATCACCAAACCCGTGGCCGGGTCCATCGCCCCCATCCACACCGACACGGCCCGGCCCTGGGCCGCCGGCGACGCCAGGCGGATTGCGGCCGTGATCGTGGGCGGATGAATGGCAAAGGTGACGTGCGGAACTTCATCGCCGATGCCATCGGTCAAGGCTTCCTGAAACTCGAGCGTGCCGAACGTCGAGTCCCGGCCGGTGAAGGTTTTGCTTGAGAACGTGCAAAACCCGGCGCCGTCCAGAAGGCGGATCGTGGAACCCGGCGAGTCGGTGTCCAGGATGATTTCCACCGCGTAGAAAATGAGCGGGGCCTGGCCTTCCAGGGCGGCCTTAAATGTGGCGTCCAGGGCCATCGCCTATTCGCATTCCGTGATGGACAGGGTGAACGATGCGGCCATCATCATTGTGACGCTCCACGTCAGGACTTCCTCGCTAAGGAACCCCTCAATGGTCGGCGTCGCCATGTCCAGATCGGCGTTGTCAGCCGGCGAGGCGCGCAACATCGGAGCAATGGACAGGGTGGCGGCGCCGGCCGCGGGCGTCACGTCATCCGTGACCATGTGCAAATAAGAGCGGCCCGAAATGGTCATGGAAAAGAATGTTCCGGCCTTGATGACATCGGCCGATAGGCCGTCCACCACCAAACTCGAGCCGGCCTGACTCCCACCGTTGACCTTCGGCGTTCCGTGGGCCGATCCGGCCTCTTGCGGCCATTTCGTGGTCACGGTCGCGCCCTGGGTCGTGGCCTTCATGATCACGCCCAACAGGGCGCCGGCCTGGGTCGCGTTCAGGGCGCCGATACGCAGATCAACAGACCACCGCGAACCTAGCCGCTGGATCCGTTGTTCAGGGCCGCCCAGGGGCGGCCTGAGACGGCCGCCGAAATCCATCAACCGGGGCGTGGACTCCCAAATCATCGGAAGGGATGGCAGGGCGTAGCTCATCCGAGTCGCCTCCTGGCGCGCATGCTCAAGTCTTGCGGGATTTGGGCGCGGGCCGCACTAAACGCGCCCATTGCCGCGTTCACTGAAAACTGGCGCGCCTGGGCGCCCGTGGCGTTGATCGCGGCGAAGATTTCATCGGGGCCGATCGAACCGCGGGCGTCAATGAAAAATGTCGGACCACCGCCGCGGGCGCGGCCGGACATGGACAAGGCCCGGGTGGCCGATGCGTTCGCGATTTCCGTTCCCTTCGGCAGAAACGCCAGTTCCTTGCCGAATTCACCCACGATCGCCATTCCGCCTGGCGTGCCGGACGCAAACCCTTTGACGGGCGCGCCTCCACCGCTCAGGGCGTTGATGCCGGCTGAAATCCACCCGGCGATGCCATTCCCCGAATTGTTGCCCTGCATCGCGTTCTGAAACACGGTCGCCAGGGTGTCTGCGAGGGTGTCCAACAGGCGGGATTGCAGTTGTTCCATCATGAACCGGGCCAGGCCCGGCCACCCGCCATGTATGGCTTCCTCGAGGCCCTGGCGAATGGACGTGCGGAACTGAACGCGCTGTTCCTCAAAGCCGGCCGTGGCGCGGTCCAGATCGTCGCGCAGGGCCGCCGTCTGCGACACCTCGAGGATTTGGCCGCGCAAATCCGTCAGGTCCACCAGGCCGGAACGGTCGGCCGATTGCGCGCCATATCCGTTGGCGTAGGCCAGTTCCGTGGGCGTCGCGCGGCCGCCGGCGCCGCGGCCACGACGCCGCGAACCGGCAGCCGTGGGCGTTGTCACCTCGAGCGTGGGCCGCGCCGGCGAACCACCGGCGCCGGCCGCCGCTACAGCGTCATTCACGCCCTGCAGGTTCAGTCGCAGCCATTGAAGCGTTGCCTCCACCTGATCGGCCCTGGCCGCGGCGGCCGATCGGCCGCGAACGCGGGCGCCGCCGATGCCGGGCATCCCGGCGGCCACCGCTTCGGCGTAGGTTCCCGTTTCAAAGGCCGCCACCCGGCGCCGGGCCGCCACGGCCTGATTAAAGGCCGTCTGAGATTGGCTTGCGCGGGTGTCAAAATGGTTCAGCCATTCGATAAGCTGAACCACCGCGTTTGCGGCCTCCAAGGCGGAATTCGCCACGCTTGTGAACGCCGGCGCCAGGGCCGCGCCCAGGCGATGGCCCAGGGTGTCGGCCACGCCATGCAGGATCCGCATTTGATCGGCCAGGCGTGCGCTTTGCTGGACTCCTTCCTCTGACACCACGCCCCCATAACGCTGCAGGGCCGCCGTCAAATCGTCCCAATGTTGCCGGCCCTGCTCGAGCTCGTGCAAAACTTCCGGGTCGATGCGCATGCGCTCGCCCAGGGCCGCGGCCCGGGCCGGCGAGGCCGCGTAGAGTCGCTGAAACCCATCGGCCAGGAGCGGCATTAATTCCGACACGTCGCGGATCCGCGACAGGGTGGCCGTGTCGATTCCCAATTCAGCGAAGGCCCGCTGGAACCGGGCCGATTGACGGTCATTCCCCATCGCCGCGCCCAACACCCGATTCAGGCTCGTTAGCGTGCTCGTCATTTGCTCCACCGGAATGCCGGCGGCCGTCGCGGCGAATTGCAGCTCCTGCACCTGGGTCGTGGTCAGGGCCAGTTGGTTCGCGGTATCGCCCAGGGCTTCGGCCCATTGCGCCGTATCAAGGGCGAGGGTGGCCGCGCCGGCGAATACGCCCATCGCCGCCGCGGCGGCCAGGCCGGCCGGTCCAAGGGCGTTCAGGGCGCCGCCGAACATGCCCACGTTTTGCGTGCCGGTTTGGATCAGACGGTTTCGGGCGTCGCTGAACGTGCGGCCCAGGGCCGTCTCGAGCCGGGCCATCCCCGTGGCGTCGACATTGCGGCCCAGGTTTCGAAGGGGCCTTTCCGCGGCATTGGCGCCGCGGGTGACGGTTTGCGCCAGGCGGGCGTTTTGCCGCTCAAGCGCCCTCAGGTCATAGGCCACCTGAAGGAGTAGGGCCTGGCCGTCTTGATCCGCCATCGGTCGGGTTTCCTATCCAGCGAGGAAGGCGCGCTTTGTGGCCGCCATGAGTCGGCGCCTCATTGCACGCTTTCGCGCACGATACACCGCAAACCAAAAATGGGCGCCCTGGACGTGCGTTCCGTTCGCCGCAATGTGGCCGTGTTCCACAGACGCCCCAATAAGCCGGCCGTGGGCGTCTCTTGCGTCGGCGATCATGATGAACTTGAGGGTTTCCCGGCCCGCGGCGCCCGTGCCGGCGTGATAGTAGCGGATAGAGTCGGCCAGGTGTCCCGGCATCCCGCGCGGATCGTCGCCGCGCGGACAGACGCGCTTTTCCGCCTCCACAAGGGCCTTCATTTCGTTTTCGAGGGCGGCCACCGCCGCGGCCTGGACGTGGGCCGGGATGGCCCGAATGCGCGCTAGAGTCCGTTCCAGATTGGCGACCATTGGCCCACCCTCAATGCAACATCGTGGAACGCATGTCAGACTCCACGGCCGCCTTCAGGGCGTCGACGCTCGGCGCCCGCGGGCCGCCCCCATCCTTCGGGACCGTGTTAAACGCCTTCCATTGGGCAAAGGCCGCGCGGAAATCCCAAAGCGAACAGGCGTCCACCTGGGCCGGCGTCCATCCCATCAGGGCGCCGCATCCATAGATTTGGGCGAACGGGGTTTGGCCGTTCGGGAGCGGCGGGCCGGCCGGGGCGTTTCCGGCGTCGCCTTCGACTCCCCCATGTCTATGGGTTCCGCCATCGGGCCTTCAATCCAGGCCGTGATGATTTGGGCGGCCAAAACCACGTTCGGGATGGGGCCGGGGCCGTCGACCAGAACGGCCACCAGGGCGCCGGCTTCGGTCGGATTCATCCCACCGCCGACAAGGCCCTGATAAATCACCTCGCGGTAATAGTCGACGCGCCAGGATCCCAACATGCCCTGGGCGATCATCTGGCCCAGGCTCAGGCCCATAAGCACGCCCTGAACCGCCGGCGACAGGGCGGCCAGAATGTGCGGAAGGCCGGCGCCACACCGTTCCTCGATCGCCCTCAGTTGGCCGATGTTCAGGCGGAATAGGCGCCGCTCGTTCCCGAACTGCAGTTCGATTTCGCCCGTTCGCGCCACGGGTTAGGCGTTCGCGGCCAAGGACGGAATGTCAGCTTGCTCGAGGGTGAGCGTGCATTCCTGATAATCTCCGCGGCGGCCGGTGATGTTGAACGCGGTCAGCAGGAACGCGCCAGTGATCGTCCACCCGCCCAGGGCGCCCGTGGTGTTCTGCGTGATTTTCACGTCCTTGGTCGTGCCGGCCAGAAGCCATTGCATGAATGCCAGGGCGGACGTGGCGTCCAGAACGCCGGCGCCGGACACCTTGATATCGGTCGATTTGACCTTGCGCACGATTTTTGCCGGCGCCGATTGGTCGGCACAGTCTGCCAGTTCCGTGGCCGTCGCATTGGCCGACATTTCCAGGCTGCGATCGGTGTTGATCAGACAGGGATGCGTGAACGTCCCGGGCGAACCGGCATCGGACACCTTCACCAGCAGAACGTCACCGCCCAGAGGGGCCACATAATTCATTCGGGAATCTCCTGCAGCATGAACGCCAGGGCGTGCTTGGCGCGGATTAGGCTATAAAATCGCGCGGGTGGCAATGACGGGTTTTAGACCACCGGCGCCGTGTCAAACGAAATCGTCACCACCGCGCGCCGGGTCAGGCCATCGGGTTCCCGCATATAGTGGGCGGACTCGAATGTGGCCGTCCCGACATAGTGGCCGGCCAGGGCGTGCTTGATCACCGCGGCATCGCGGATGGCGGCCACGATCGCGGAAACCTGGCCGCCATCGGGCTCCCGGGACCACACCATTAGGGTCATATAGACTTCGGAAAGGTCCATGCATTGATTGGTGCGGCCCAGTTCCTGATCGCCGTCGCCCATCGTTATGTAGGGAAATGCGCCGGTCACTTTTCCCGTGGAATCCACCGGCACGGAATCGAACACCCGGGGCGTTCCACCGAATATCGCAATCAGGGTGGCGTCGGCGATCAGGGCCGCGCGGATCGCCACCAACAGTTCATCCCGGGGGCTTGTCGTCATGTCGCCACGCCTAGTTCTAGCTGCAGCAGCAGCCATTTTTTGCGGCCGTCCAGATCCTCCGCGAACCGAACATTGAACACCCGAGTCGTGTTGTCCCGGTCCACCAGGCGATCCTCTGAACGGATTTCGGCCGTTTCAGGATCCCACCGCATCCAGCAATCGAACACCGCCACGCCCTGCAGGCGGGCCGCAATCACCTGTTCGGCGGCGCCCGACGCCTTGCGCGGTTTCAGGTCACATCGGCGGGACGTGATCAGGGTTTCCCACGCGCCCAGGCCGCCGCGGGACGTGAGGGTTTGCGATCGGCGTTCCACCCGAACGCTGTTCCTTAGATCACTTGCGTGGGGCATTCGGACTCCACCGCTTGAACCGCCCGGCGGCCTGGGCCGTGGGCGTCGGGATGCGTCGGCATCGGGCGCCGGCGGCCTCCATGCACGCCCGAGTCACAGGTAGCCGATGGCCGGGCTTAAATCCCACCGTCACCGCCGGAACCGGCGTCCAGTCGAACGACTCGATGAATTCCACCCAGGGCATTAGGCGATGATCCAGTTTTTATGCGGCGCGATCAGGTGAACCACCGCGGCCGGCAGTTCAGCGCCGGCGCCGTCGCCCGTCTGTTCATAGAGCCACGCGGCGGCCACCAGAATGGCGTGACGCAGCATTTCCGGCACGGCGCCGGGCGTCGATCCGAACCCGGCCGTCCAATCAATCATGAGGCCGTTTTGCAGCCGGGACGCCGGCCAGGACGCGCCGGGATAGAGACAAACCCGGCCCACCACGCCGGACGTGTCCACGAAATAGTTAGCCGGATCAAACACGGACTCGGCGCCCGTGTCAGAAACGGTCGTGATTGCCTGAACAGCCACCAAGGGCGCCCGTGGCAATTCGATCACGTCAGGGTATCCACCTTCGGGCGTGTTCCGCTGATCCACGAACGCCCGATAGGCTCGAGTCACCAGGGCGCGGTTCGCTTTGGCCTCCACCATTTCCGTGGCCGTGGCGATCAGGGCCGCCAGGCGGGCGTCGAACTCCTGGGTTTCGATCGTCAAATGCGTTCGCAGCTCGGCCAGGCTCACGGGATAGGCCGCCGGCGCCGTGGTGATGATCGGAGTCATGGCCGGCCTATTCCTTAAAGCCGCGGATGGTCAGCGATCGCACGCCTCGCCGGCCAACCGTGGTGACGATCGTGTGAGTCAGACGATAGATTTCCGCCATTTCCACGCCGTCCACCGTGCAAGTGGACACGTCGCCGGTAAAGCCGGGCGAGTCGGCCGACACGAGAGTCGGGCTTTCGTCCGGCGTGATCGTGAATGAAACCGACGCGATGGATTCGCCGGACTGCAGCCAGTCCGACCAGTCAATGGGATGGTCAAGGGCCTCGCCCGGATCCTGGAGTCGATAGTCGATCACCTTTGTGGCCTCCATGCGCGCCGCGCGCCTATTGTTACCACGCCGGCCGCCGCGCCAACAGAAAACGCACCGGGACGCCGGCCTATGATGTAGGTCGGCCCGGGCGTAAGCGGCGCCCGCGCGGCCAGAACACCACCGGCGGCCATCGTTGCGGCGCCCTCACTCACGGCCAGGCCCACAACCGACAGGCCGCCGGCGGCCGACACCGACACGACACCGGCCGCCGTCGATGCGCCCACCGCGGCCAGGCCGCCGACGCCCGCGAGGGTGGCCGGTGAGCCATCCGTCTGGGCCACCGCGGCCACGTTGCCCACGCCGGCCGCCACGCCGGCGCCGGCGGCCTGGGATGCGCCCACGGCCGACACGTCGCCGGCGGCGGTCGCAGAGGCCGGCGAGGCCGCCACCGATGCGCTCGAGGCCGCCAGGGCGCCCGTGGCCGACGCAGATGCCGGCGAGGCCACCACCGATGCGCTCGAGGCCGCCAGGGCGCCCGTGGCCGACGCAGAGGCCGCGGCGTTGAACACCGATGCGCCCGTGGCCGCCAGACCGCCCGTGGCCGATGCAGAGGCCGACGCGTTGAATACCGCCACGCCCGTGGCGGACAGGTCGCCGATGCCGGCGGCCGACGCCGGCGAATTCGCCAGGGCCTTGCCGGTCGCAGTCAGGACGCCGACGCCGGCGGCCGCGGCCGGCGAATTTGCCGTGGCCTTCCCGGTCGCGGTCAGGGCGCCGACGCCGGCGGCCGCGGCCGGCGAATTTGCCGTGGCCTTCCCGGTCGCGGCCAGGGCGCCGATGCCGGCGGCCGACGCCGGCGAATTCGCCAGGGCCTTCCCGGTCGCGGTCAGGGCGCCGACTCCGGCGGCCGACGCCGGCGAATTCGCCACGGCCTTGCCGGTCGCAGACAGGGCGCCGACGCCCGCGGCCGACGCGACGCCGTTCAAGTCATAAAAGCGCATATCGCCAATGGCGATGTAACCTGAGTAAGAAATGCGCCAATAACGATGCGTGGCCGCGACGTTGTATGTTACCGGGGTTGTGTCGGCCGCGTCCGAATGGCCGGACAGGGTGGCCGCCGTTGTCCACGAACTGCCATCGTCCGAATATTGCAACGCCCGGCCATTTGTATAGGTCGCGCCCCATCCGCCCGATGCCGACGCCGATGTGTGCAATATGTTAATGTGGTCAACATAAACGGACGCGCCCAAGTCAAACGAAATAAAGGCCGACGCCGAATTGACAGTGCCGTAAAAGGTGTCAGATGTTTTATTGCCGCCGTCCCGCGCCCACCCAAGGGTTGAACTGTTCGTAACCGCGCTCGGATAGGCTCCGGTTCCGCCATCAGTGGCGGCCGAATAGGCGGCCACCGCGGAAAATGTGGACGGGAGAATTTCGGCCATGACGAGTCCCTTTAACTGGCCGGCGGCCGCGGCCGACGCCGGGCGTTAGGTCGTGGCCTTTTCCTTTGCGTCCGGCGGGACGAAGAAGCTGCCAAAAAGGCGCTTGGTTTCGTCCATGCGCGCCGCTTGCATACGCTCGCGCACCAAGGGCGTTTGCAGGATTTTCCCATCGGCGTGGACTTCGGCCACAGCTCGCGACATGGCCGCCTCGATCGCCTTTGCGGCCGGCTTGAACAAGCGGTTTGAGAAATTCACGGAAATGCCCACCGCCGGCGCCGCCTTCGGATACAGGCGTTCGGCCGACCGCTTGAGACGATCGGGCAAAAGAGACGGGAACCCGCGCTCCGTAAGCCAGGCGTGCGAGTAGGCCCGGGCCTTCAGGGACACCCGTTCCGTGGCCGTGGTCGCCATGTGCATGGTTTTTTCGGCGTCGGCATAGGACGCCGGCCGCGGAAGGTGAGACATAAACGCCATGTGAACGCGCAACATTTGATCCACGTCGCGGTTTTCCATCGCCTCAATCATCGCGGCCTGGGCGTCCATCGCCGGCCTATTCGCCCTGTTCCGCGGCGGTCGCCGCGGCATCGTCGGCCTCGCCGTTATCCAGCGTCCATTCGGACGATGCGGCCGGGTCGGCCACCACGATACACGCTTCATGCATGGGCGTGGCCTCAGGGCCTTGATAGATGTCGCCCAGGCGCATGATCGCGCCGCATACCTGACATTTCATCGGGACTCCTCCGTTCAGCCGGCCGGGCCGGTTTAATCCAGGGTGATGGTCGTGGCGGTCGTGATTTGCGGGGTGATCCCGTTGCCGGTCACAATGTTGGGCGTGATCGTGCCGCTGAACAGGATCGCCGTGGCGCCGCCACCCGTCTTGCCGGTCGACAGGTGAGTCGCCGTGCCGGAACCGCCGGTTCCCGCCGGGAAAGCGATCGTCGCCACCGGCGACACCGAACCGCCGGTGACGGTCCACCCGCCGGACGTGCGGGCCACGTTCGTGCGGGCGTATGAGGTGTAAGTGATTTCGTTGGTGTTCATCGTCCCGGAGTCGCCCGGGTCGGCTGTATGCAAGCCGGTGTGGACGTTCGTTTGCGGGCTCGAGGCCGCATTATCGGCGTAATTACTCCACGCCGTGGCATTGAAGATCAGGGCCAGGATGGCGGATTCAGTGGTATCGGAAATGGACACGGGGCGGCCTCCGGTTGTTCAGGTCAACAGACGCCACAGCGTCCCGTCGATCAGTTCGCGTTCGTTGAATTGATCATATGCAAGGGAAGATATCCACTTTTCCCGTTCGGGGTAAATCGGCGTTTCCACCCGGGTCAGATCCGTGAGGCCCACCAGGGCCGCGGCCGAGTCGGGATGGACGAAAACCGGGCATCCCATCACCACCGCCTCAACGGCCGCGTTAGATCCGTGCGTCACCAGGCAATGAGCGCCGGCCAGGTCGGCCCGCAAGGGTCGGCCGCTCCTTTGCTGTTCCTTGTCACGGGTGACGATTGGCCGATCGGTGATGGACTGCAGGGCCGCCACCGTGCGGGCCGTCCATCCCTCGATGCCGTGGAATCGTTCGTAGGTCGGCGAGGGTTCCGCCACGACGATGTGGCGCCCACCGCGCGCCCAGGGCGTCAGCGGAATGCCGGCGGCCTTCCATCGGTCGCCCGGCACGTCCCGCACGGCCTGGGCCTGAAATGCGTTCAGATGCCACCGATAAAACCCGCCATCCTCGCCCGTTGGCAAATCCGTGGCGAACACCCGGCGGAAATAGCCGCGATCCCAATAAATCCAGGGCCGGCCGCCGGCGCGCCATTCCGCGATCAGGGGCCGCAAGTAGGGCGAACAGCCGACAATCGGAATTGTGGTGTCGGGCAAGCGGCCCAGGGCCGCCGGGTCGCCCTGGATGGCCTTTCCGCCGGCATCCATGATCCGTTCGGCGATGCGTTCGAACAGGCGCCTCTTGAAGGTCTTGAGCTCGGCCGGAATGAAAAACGCCACGCGGGCCGGGTCGATCATTCGCCTGGCCGCTCGTTCAGCCAATGCCGGCGGATCCACGGAATATGCGTAAAGCCGGCCGGGTCGCGCCACCCGGGAAACGCCACGATCGCCGCATTCCGCGGCAGGGCCTCGCCGCGCGGCCATCCCGGCTTTTGGTAGGCATAGACGCCGGACTCGGGGCCGTAGGCGCCGGCGTTCGGGACCATATGCGCGAACCACGCCTGATCGTCTGGAAACGAGTCGAACGGGACGGCCTGGGCGGCCTCAAGGCTGAAATCTTCCCATATCCGCGGATACGCGCCGGCCGTGAAACTCCACACGGAACCATTGAAGGGACAGGGGTTTGATGCGTTGACGCCCTGCAGGATGGTGAACGGTTCATCCCGGCCGGCGATCGCGTCAAGGTTCCCGGTGACGATCAGGTCAAGGTCGAGATTCAGAACGCGGTCGCCGCGCTCTATGCCCTGGGCTTCTTGCCATGCCGGATCGAACATTCGAAGCCTGGCGAAGCACCCGGGCCGGGCCACCAGGGCCGCGTCATCCGGTCCTGGCCGGCACACCATGAACCGGATCGGCCGGGTGATGTTGCGGGCCACGCCGTCCATCAAGCGGGTGACATATTCGGCGCCGAACTTGTCGCCCCAATGCCATGTGGAAATTATGAGCGCCACAGAACACCGATCCCGTTGTTTTTGCCGGTCGGGCAGGTCTTGAGCTCCACATAGCCGGCGCCGGACTCCTTCAGGGCTTCCCAAAATTCGGGAACGTCGATTCGGGTTCCCTGCCATTCCGGCGCCCGATGCCACGCGATATCGTGGAACGCCACAATCCGGCCCATCGGGCCGTAATTGTTCCAGTCCTGAGTCAGGCCGGGCAAGCGATGATCGCCGTCAATCAGGATGGCGTCGAACGGCCCTAGGTTTGCCACCTGGGCAATGACAATTGGGTCAGTGCTGTTTCCCCAAACCATGCGGGTTTCATGGCCCAGGCGCCGCAAGTCAGCGTGGGCGGCCTCCAGGGATGGCTTGGACTCGTTCCATCGCTTTGTTCCGTTCGGAAGGTCCACCGACACGATGCGGGCGCCGCGCTGCAGGGCCATCCCGACGCGCCACAGTGATCCGCCGAACTTGGAACCGATTTCGAGATAGGACCGCACGCCCTCAGCGGCCAACAGCTCGCAGAACGCGGCGATTTCCGACTCGTCCTGCATCGCTTCGGTTTTGTATGCGGTCGTCATCCTCGCCCCCAAATGGCCGCCACGCCCAGTTCCGTGGAAATGTAGGACGTATGGATGCGCACGAATCCCACCGCGCCCAGGTCGCGATCGAGATTCGCGATTTCCGCGTCATTTTCGGCGTGTTGGTGCGACGTGCCGCGCCATCCGAAATATCCCTTGGTGTGACGGCCCCAATATTGCACCAGGCCGGCCAGGGCATCGGCCGCCATGATCCGTTTCAGCTTGTGATAGGTCGCCAGGCAAAGGGTGATGTCATATTGCCGGCCGGCGAAAGGCCGCATCGCCTCCGCGCCGGGTGACAGGTCGATCACCTCAAACCGCGATTCCACCGCTCGCAGATCCGCAAACACCTCGCGGGCCGTGGCGATGCCTTCGGCGTAGTTGTCGCACCCATGCACCACCGCGGCGCCGTTCACCGCGAACTCAAATCCGACCATTCCGCGATTGCAGCCGATGTCGAAAACCGCCGCGCCGCGGGCGCGCAACACCAAATCGGAAATTCCGTCCATTCTAATGTCATGCCACCCGGCCACCCGGCGTTGAACCTTATACGCGGCGCCCGGGGGCTGCATCATGTCCACCATGCGACTCGACTCCTTGCCGCGTTCAAAACGTCACTTGGATGGATGGCCCGCATCGCTTCCTTGCAATGCAAGCACGGGTGAATCGATCCGCACGCCTTGGCGCCGCCGGTCAAATTCGTGTGAGTCGCGTAGCCGGTCACGGATGGCGGAATGAAACCGCCGAACAGGACCACCGCCGGCACGTCCACCGCGGCGGCGCCGTGGTGTAGGCCGCCCTCCGGCCCGATGTAGAGACAGGCCCGCGACAGGATCGCCAGGGCGTCACGGAACCCGTGGGCCTGAATCTGTTTCACGCCCTCGAGCGGTTCCGGGTTTGACGGGTGGACGAATTGCACCACCTGCAATTCGTCGCGGATCAGGGAGTCGGCCACCGCCTGATAATTGGCGCGCCCCCATTCCTTGTTTTGCGCGGATCGTTTCCACCGCTCCACCGCCGGTTCGATCACCACGAATCCATTCCCGAACCGGCCGCCGGCCTTGCGTTCGCGATCGGTGAAAAACATTTCCCCAGGGATGGCGTGGAAATCCAGATTCCAAATCCACCGGCCGCCTTCCTGGCGATTATATCCCCGGTTTCCCTTGTAATAGCCGATCCATTCCAGATCGGGGTCGCGTTCAGCGCCAGGCGGGGCGATGTTCGGATTGTTTTCAAACACCGTCGCGCTGTTCTTGTCCCAAATGATGCGCCGGCCATCGCCGAACGCAATTCGCCGGCCGCGGGCCGCCGCGCCGCAGGCCATGCCGGTTGCCATCAATTGATCGCCCAGGCCCATCCTACGCCACCGCGTCCAGGCCGGCGGCCGATCGAATGATCCCGTCAAGATCGGTCGTGGCTTTCCACCTGAGAAGATTCTTTGCCTTCGTCGCCAGGCCCACCAGATATTCCGGCTCGCCGGCGCGGGCCGGCTGATAGTTCACCCTGGGCGTCACGCCCAACAGTTCCGCGGCCCGATTGATCACCGCGGACACCCGCACGGGGCGGCCCGAACAGATGTTGACGGGTTGCCCTGGAATCCCTTTCAGGCGCGCCTCGAGCGCCAGGACGGCCGCCCGGGCCGCATCCTCCACATGGACGAAATCCCGAACCGCCGTCCCGTCACCATAAACCGTGATTTCCCGGCCATTCATCAGGGCATCGACCACCTGGGGAATCAGGTGTTTCGGTCGGCCGCGCGGGCCGCCGGCGACGTTGAAAAATCGGAGGCGCATGGCGTCATACATCAACGACTCCGAATGCCACTTGGATTCCCCGTAGGGATTGGCCGGATAGATCGCCGCATCCTCTCGCACGGCCAGGCCGCGCGCCTTGCCATAGATCGCCGCGGATGACGCCAGGACGGCCGGCATATGGCCCACCACCGCCAACAGGCTTTGCACCATCGCGCCGTTTTCCGCATATTTGGCCGGCGCCGACATGGACTCCGTAACATCGGAATGGGCGGCCAGATGGATGACACCCACCGGCTGCAGACCGTCCACCCAGGCCCTTAAGCCGGCCGTGTCAAGAACGTCCACCGGCATCAACGGATCCGCTATGTCCACCGGAATGGGCGTCCATCCCACCCGGCGCAATTCGTGACAGACGTGCCGGCCGATGTAGCCGGCCGATCCGGTCACAATGACATTTGTGCCGACCATTACAGGGTGGCCCGCATGAGCTCGGAAAACCACTCATCGGCATATTGCACCTTTGAATATCCCGGCATGTTCGGGACGCCCTCCGTGAAATGGACGATTTTGGGCGCGATGGCCGGATCGCTATGGCCCACCAGATAGTTCCACGCCGGATCGAGGGCGCCGATTTCATCATCCTGCAGCCAACAGAATCGGTGAAGGTCGCGGCCCGGCGCCGTGTTGATCAGGTCGATGGTGAGCCGGGCGTTTGCCGGATGGTCGCAGTTAAACACCATGACGCTTGACCAGTTTTTCCGCCGATATCGCGTCTGAATTTGATTGTCCATTTTCACGCCGGGCGTCGGCGCGTGGTCGTGCTGAACGCAATACACGGCCTTGAGCGGATCCAGGCCGGCGAACAGCTCGGCCAGGTCGGCCTTAACCAAAATGTCCCCATCCATGAACGCGGCCCATCCCGTGCGGGCCAGGTGCGGGACAAGGAATCGGGCGTTGGCGTGTTCGGTCGCCATTGGGGCGTCCGACAGGGTGTCCCACATCACGCCGGCCACCCGCCGGATCGGGCGACGATAGAGGCCCTGAGCCGTTAGGGCGTCTAACTGCAGCGAATGAATGTGAATCGGTTGCGTGAGGCGCCGCTGGATCGAATGAACGGCCACCTTAAAGGCGTCGGCCTCGCGCGGATCCCATCCTACATAAACGCTTCGGTCCATTAGACTCCCCATCGCTCCAGGGTGGCGGCCAGGGTGGCCCGCTCGAATCCCTTCACATCTGAAATCGGCGACGTGTTCACCACGTCCACACCCATTTCCTTCGCCTGGCCGGCGGCCGTCTTGAACGATCGAATCCACCGCGGGAAATTCGTTTCGCTGGGATTGTTCATCCCGACGCCGGAATTTCGGCCATACCAATGGACGCCCGAACGGATTTGGCAGTCGAACCCGATCAGGGCCACACGCCTGGCGCCGAACTGCAGGGCCAGGTTTAGGGCTTGGAACCCGCTGTTCCCGCCGCTTCCCACCGTCCCGGTTTTATCGAACAGGAGCCGGTCGGTTTGTTTCTCGATTTCGATTTTATGGACGCCCACCGCGGCCAGGTCGCGCGGGTCATAGGACAGTTTCAGGCCGGGAAAGGCCGGGAGGCCGCGGACCATCGCCCACCACGGATAATCGCAGCCATAGATCACCTGGGCGAACGGGGCGAGCTCGTGATTGTGCTTGATCGCCAGAACGGTCAAGCGGCCCTCGAGGGCGGCCACCGCCTTTCGGTCCACGGATGGGCCTGACGCCACGATCGCCACGGCCTTCCCGGTCCAGTTCGGCCACAGCATCAGGTCGGCGTATTCCAGCCGTCGCGGCCACGCTCGCCGGGGCGGCCCTGGGGGCCTTCCTTGCCCTGGGCGCCGTCCTTACCGTCGCGGCCGCGCTTGACGGCCAGTCGCCACCCTGGGCCGGTTTCGGGCCGTTCGGTCGTTTCGGCCTGGGCGATGAACAGGGAACCGCCGAACGTCACCGCGTCGCCCTTTTCATAGGCCACGCCATCGCGCCAAACACCGCGGTCCAGAATGGTGGCAAACTTGAATTCGTGGCATTCGGCCACATCGTCACGAATGAACTTGAACACGATCGTCCGATCGTTCGGCATTTCGGTATCGAAATCGTCCAGGCCGAACCCGGGCGCGCCGCGTTCGCCATCCTTCCCGGGCGCGCCATCGGCGCCATCCCGGCCCACCACCGCGCCCAGGGTTTGAACCGTTCCATCCGATAGGGTGACGGCCAGGTTCCCGTCGCGGTCGATCAGGGCGCCGGCGAGGCCGACGCCATCGCGGCCATCCGCGCCATCCTTTCCCGGCGCGCCGGGTTCGCCTGGCGCGCCGGCCGGGCCAGGTATCATTGCCAGGCCGGCCAATTGCGCCTTCAGGTGTTCTATTTCGTCATAGAGCGGCGCCAGGGCCGCGGCGACATGATCGCGGACCATGCCGGCGATTTCGGCGCCGAACGCCTTTCCGTCAAATGGCATCGGCCAGGCCCTTTCGGATTTCATACAGCGCCAGGGCCATTGCCAGGGCGTGATCAGATTCGGCGGCGCCGTCCCGTGGGGTTTTGGACGGCGCCGCCTCCGGGTCCACGATGGGGGCATCTGGTTTCGGCAGACTCGCCGGTGAGGGCGTCGCGGTCCCGAATGGATTGGCCGACGCATCGCGGCGGGCCAGGGCGGCCAGTGAGAAATTTTGTTGCTGCAGGTAAACCGCGTCGCCGCCCTCAATGCTCGGAAGGCCCAATTTCCGCCGCGCTTCGTCGGGCGTGTAGATCCCGCCCAAAACGCCATCGGAAAGTGTTTTTAGTTGCGTGGCCGTGTCCATGCGCAACAGGTCATCCAAATCGAATTCGGTTCCGTAGGTCCGGCCGTTCACCGTCACGCCGGCGCCGATGCCGAGTCCTTCATCCAGGCAAAGTTCGATCGACTCCACATGGATTTGTGCACATTGCGAGTAATAGAGTTCGGCAAGGGTTTGGACGTTATTGTTCAGCGGCGCCGGCCCGACGCCGGCCATGTAGGGCGGGACGCCAAAGCATCCACAGATGGTTTCGCCCGTCCATTTCAGTTGTTCGATCAGTTGGGCGTCGGCCGCGGTCATGCTCATGGCTTCGAACTTGAGGCCGTCGCCCAGGACGGCCACCTTCCCGGCGTTTTCGCCGGTATAGTTGGCTTCCCATGTTTCCTTCAGCCGGCGCGCCGTTTCTTCCGAAATGTCGCCGGGCGCCGTGAGTATCCCGCCGGGCCTCGAGCCATTGCGGAAAAACGCCTCTGACTTGGATTGCATTTCCCGGCCTTGAACCGCGGCCAGGCCGCACGCGAAAATCGGCGACAGGCCGATCAGCGGATGGAACATCGTGTTCCATCGGTCATGGATGATTTCGGAGGCCGGGACGGCCTCCATTTCCGCCGGAAGGGTGGACAGGTTGTCCCGGGCCAGTTGGTAATAAACGCCCCCATCCGGCGCCACCAGGGGCTTCACCCGGTGAGGGTCCAGCACATAGAGCGCGACCACGACGCCGCGGCCGTCGCGGACCTTCAAAACGTAGGTGTTCCCCGTGCACAGCTTGGATTGCATCCACGACGCAATGAACTGGATCCGGTTTTGATAGCGGTTCGGTTTGCGAAGCACGGGCGAGAACGCCGGCGACTCCGTTTCGCACCAAATTCCATCTTCATCCAGGGCCATCAAACGCAGCCGCATTTTGGCAATGTCAGACGCGATCAGGGACACACACCGAAACAGGACGGGATTGGTTAGGCTCGTGTCAACGGACACCGTGACACCGCGTTGCCATGCTCCGGTGAAAGACTCGCGGATAACCGGCCACCACCCGCCAGGGCCGGCCGCCGGCGATGATAGGGAAGGAGGCGGCGCCGCCTTCGGTCGCGTGATTTCGAACCCGAACAGGCGCATGGCGGCCTATTTCTTCGCGGTCATGCGGCGGGTTTCATAGGCCGTTCCGGCGTCGGCCGCCGGCGCGGCGATCGGGGCCGTTTGGGCCACCCGGCCGCGCGGCCGGCCCACCCTGGGCGGCGCCGGGCCGATTTTGCCGATGGCGGTCAAAATCCCCACGTCCTTGTCGAGACATTCGAAGCGATCGCCCTGCAGGAGGGTGCGAACCTTCCCGTCCACCGGATATTGCAATTCGCGGCACGTCACGATCATTTCGGCCATTCGGGCGCCTCCGGTTTGCGAGAAACACGCCCGGCGCCAGGGCCGGGCGTGTCCTAGTCGTCAGTTTACGCCGCCGGCTTAAGCGGAGTATTTGGCGTAAGAGATATATCCCACGCTCGTGGAATATTTCTTCGCCCAAGTGATGTATCGCTCGGCCTTGAGCGCCACCAAGTTCCGTTGCCACAGGGACACGGTGACAGTGGACGCCGTTTCCGGCGAGTCCGGCGCCGAGTCCATCTGCAGGGACGCCTCGCGGGACATATCCACCGTCACGCCTTCTTCGGCCAGATAGACGGCCGGCGCGTTGATGGCGATGATGTTGGATCCATCCGTCGGCGAACCGCCCTGCGAAGCGATGTTGGTGGACGTGATCACCGGGAACCCTTCGATGAACCCGCCGGCCATCGAAATGTTCGGGAATTCGCGGTTGCCCAGGCTGTTATGCATCAGGCCCAGGTTCAGGGCCTGGTTCGGCGTCATCACGATTACGATGCCGGCCGGATCCTGATTGGCGTCGCCGAACGTCTCCATCAGACTCGCGAAATCCGTTCGGAACGCCGCGGCGGTCGTGCCGGTCGCCGCGATCGGAGTGACGCCGTTGGTGACAGAGGCCGGCGAAACGCCGGTGACGGCCGCCTTGGACGGGTCAAGGAAATCGCGGTCGGACAGGTAGGCGATGGCGGCCAGAAGGCCGTCGCGCACCAGCATTTCCGCGGCCGGCGAACTGAATTTCATCAGTTCTTCGGTCATCGGGACGATGCCGGCGATTTTCGCGAACCCGAGAGTCACGGAATCGAAGGCGCCACGGGAAACCGGCTTCACGTCGCCCTGGCCCACCCAGTAGGCGGTCGGGTCGCCCGTGCCGCGCGGAACCTGGATATTGAACGGCACGCGGGACAGGCCCGGGATGCGGCCGATGATTTCCTTGGCGCGCAGCAGTTCGATGAATTCGCCGGTTATGTTGTTCGTGAGAACCACCAGGGGCGCCGCGAACGTGGAGTCCAGGGTCGTGCCGGGGCTGATCGCCGAACGAAGGATGGCCTCCACTTCCGGCGTGTCACTGAATTTCGCCTTCGCGATTTCCCAGGGCGGACAGTGATGTTGCGCCGCCAGATACTTGGCGCCGATCAGGCGCGTGAACATGATGCCTTTCGGCACCGGCGACGTGACGCGGACGGCGCCCAGGGCCGGCGCGGCGCCGCGGGACTCGGATGCCGCGCCGGCGGACTCGCCGGCGGCCGGCCGGGCCGCGGCCAGGTTCACCCGTTCCATGTCCTGCAGCCGAACCAAGTGATCATCGATCGCCTTCAGTTCGGCCTTCAGGGCTTCGTATTCTTCGGCCTGGGCCGCGTCGAGGGTTTCGCCCGCTTCGGCCGCGGCCGTCATGAGCTCGTTCTGACGGGCGGCCTTCGCCTGGCGAGTCGCCTCGAACGTCTGAATCTGTTCCTTGATCGTTTTCATTTTACCCTCCGTGGGCGCCGCTGGGATGATGGCCTTGACGGCCTTGGATCGAACCCGGGACGCCGGGGCCTCGCGTCGGGTGTCGGGTTCCATTTCCAGGCCGGACGCGGCCAGGGACTCCCTATCCACCGATTTGATCACGTTGATGGTGCAATCGGCATTCGCCGGGATGGTGACGGCCGACAGTTCCAGCCATTCCCATTCGGTGAACCGCCATCCACCATTGTTTAGAACTTCATGCGCCAAATCCCGAAACCCGATCGAGACGGCCCGCACCAGGCGGGACTTGATCGAGTCCCACGCCATTTGCAGCCGATCCTTGAGTTCCGGCGAGTCCACCATGTCGGGGTGAATCAGCCGGGCCTTGAACGGGATTCCGGTTTTCGTCGGTTTGGCGAACTCCACATGGCCGATCGGTTCATCGGCGCAATGTTGCCACAGGAGCGGCATGGGAAGCGCGAACTTGGCGCCCATCGGGTCCACGATATCGCCCATCCGATCGGGCGTCGGCGTGGACGCGATGCCTTCAATCACGCGTTCGGCATCATTGCCGATCGCCTTGAAATCCAGCATCGAATAGGCCCGGGAAAGTGTCATGGCGCGCCTCTATCAGATGAACAGCATCTTGAACGCTTTGGGCGGTTCGTCCGATTTTCGTTCCCGGGTTTTCAGGCCCAGGGCCATCGCCAGGGCGACGGCGCCATCAATTCGGAACCTTGCCTTTTGCTTGTCCAGTTTGCGCCCACCCGCCGGATCCATAGTCGCCACAGAATTGGCGACGTTCCACGTTAATACAGGATTCCCCGGCTGAACAAGCGCGGACGTTAGAACGGATGTTTCCAGGGCGTCGATAGCCGGACTCATGTCCTTAAACCCTTGTCCCCAGGGGTGAAGGATCAGGCCGTCGGCCTTGCCCTTTTTCTTGTCCTTTTCGTCGGCCGCCTTGTGGGCGGCCAGGCCCACGCCATCGAATTCGCGCAACAGGTGATCGATTCCCCATCGGTCATACGCCAGGCCCAAAACGTCATATTGGCCCACAATTTCGGCGATGCGCCGGGCCACGGCCGCCGGGTGAATGGTTCGGCCCTCCACGGCCTCAATCCATCCATCGGCCACCCATTGGCGATACGGCACGCGGTCGCGCTTTTCGTGTTCGTCCAACAGGTCGCGCGGTTTCCAGAACCACGCCCGCACCCGGTCGCCATCGCCATCCGAAACGGCCACCAGGGCCGTCAAGTCGGTTTTGGCCGACAGGTCCAGCCCTAGCCAAATCGACTCGCCAGGCTCAAGCCGGGCCGCGCCCTGCAGATTCATCCAATCCGCCCTCGCAATCAGGGTGGCCGTGGGCGCCACCCTTTGGTTCAGGAACAGGTTTCGGAACGTCGGTTCCGTCCCCGGCATTCGGACGGCCTTGGCCGCCAGGACCTCCAGATCCTTCAAGTTTCGGAAATCGCCCAGGGCAGGGTTTGCCGCGCGCCAGGCGGACTCGTCCATCAGGTCGCAGCCCTCGGGCGCCTCATACAAATGGCAAACGGTCGTTTCATCCTCGCCCGACAAGCCATCATCAATCAGCTTGGAAAGGATTTGTTCGGGGTCGTTTGATTGCGTCGAAATCGTGATGAACAGGGGTTCCTCGCGGGCGCCCATTGACGTGTCCAGAACGTCGAACAGATCCCGGTTTTTGGCCTGGGCCAGTTCGTCATAGATCACCACCGTGGGATTCAGGCCGTGTTTCGTTCCACTTTCAGATGACAGGGCGCGAAAAAAGGAACCGTTGTCAGGATTGACGATCGTTTTAGTTGACGGAACCACGATCAAGACGGCCGACAGTTCCGGTTCGGCGTCGATGATTTGCTTACAAACCTTGAACACCTGGGCGGCCTGTTCCCGATCATTGGCCGCCGAATAGATTTCGCCGTTCGTTTCGGCCACCGGCCCGACCAGATGGGCCAGGGCGATGGCCGCGATCAGGGCCGTTTTTCCGTTCTTTCGTGCAATGGACAGGATGGCCCGGCGGACGATCCGCCGGCCGCCGCGCCGCGGGCCATAGACGGCCTGGATGAACTTGACTTGGAACGGTCGTAGCTTGAACCGCTTTCCGGCGCCACGGCCCGATGGAACGGTCAGGGCCTCAATGAACCGGATCACCTGGGCCGCCGTGTCGGCCTTCGGGTTAGGTTTCCGCGCCACGCAACAGGCCGGCGAACTTGGAGTCGCCCTTCTTCTTCGCCGGCGCCGCCTTCACCCGCGATCGCGCGGAAGGCGTCATGCCGAATTCCGCTGAGAATTTCACCACGTCAGCGGCGGCCCGGGCCACCTGGGCCACCAGCGGATTAGACACCAGGGCGCCCGAGTCATTCGTGATCAGGAGGCCGTTATATTCGGCGTCGGCCTCTGCCATCGCGGCCAAGGTTTGTTCGGCCGTCACCCATCGCGCCCAGGCCATGCAATAGGCGGCCAGGGCGGCCCGGTCGATTTGCGACACAAGGCCCAAATTGAACAGCCGGCGCGTGACTCGCTTCCATTCGTCCCGGGCCTCGCCGGCCATGAAATCCGGCGCCTTCGGGATGGACAGGGCCGGCATGGCCTCATCTTTCGGGATGGCCCGCTTTCCCGGGTTTCCCTTGATCAGTTTCAAATGCGTCGGTTCGGGCCTGGGGCCTCGCATCGTCAATAACCGGCCCATGATCGGGCCGCCTCCTTTGGTTCAACAGCCATTCACACCAGGCCCACCGGGCCGGCAATACACCTTATCCGCGCGCCATCATTAGGCGACCACGGCCTGATTTCTGAAACTTGCGGAATTTCTCGCGTTTC
>ERZ650311.291-NODE-291-length-33283-cov-15.260082_pt1 | contig 33283 bp, 34 predicted proteins | sample MGYA00376247_ERZ650311 | MGnify/ENA primary metagenome ERZ650311 (study PRJEB26733, sample SAMN07839324) | wastewater metagenome | biome: small river; feature: stream; material: water | place: USA: North Carolina | collected 2016-07-28 ...
AACTCTCGACCTCAACCTTGGCAAGGTTGCGCTCTACCAACTGAGCTACTGCCGCCCTGAAAGAGCCGCCATTATAGACACTGTAACTGCGGCGTCAAGCACTTTCGGAAGATTTTGTAGAGCCCGCCTTAGCGGCTGCGCTTGGCGAGCTCCGGCCACGCACAGCGCATGTAGTAGCCCATCGACCACAGGGTGAGCACCGCCGCCACGTAGATCAGCACGGTGCCGAGCCCGATGCTGTCGAAGCCCAGCACCGGGGCTTCGTAGAGCAGCAGCGGAATCGCCGACATCTGGGCCGCCGTCTTGAGCTTGCCCACGAAGGCCACCGCCACGCTGCCGGCGGCGCCAACCTTGGCCATCCACTCGCGCAGCGCCGAGATGGTGATCTCGCGCCCGATGATGACCAGCGCGATCAGCGAATCAACCCGCCCCAGATGCACCAGCACGATGAGTGCGGCGGCGACCATCAGCTTGTCGGCCACCGGATCGAGGAAGGCGCCGAAGGCCGAGGTCTGGCCCAAGGAGCGCGCCAGGTAGCCGTCGAACCAGTCGGTCACCGCGGCCACGATGAAGGTGAGCGTCGCCGCGAAGTTCTTGTCCTCGGGGGAGATCACGTTGTCCGGGAAGTAATAAATGCCGACGAAAAACGGGATCAGCGCTATTCGCGCCCAGGTGAGGGTATTGGGAATGTTCAGAGGCATGTCGGCGTTCGCTGGCTATCGCAGCGAATTGTATATCTGTTCGGCAAGATGCCGGTTGATGCCTTCCACGCGACACAGATCTTCGACCGTGGCGTTGCGCACACCATCGATGCCGCCGAAGGCCGCCAGCAGCTTGCGGCGACGGGTGGGGCCGACGCCGGCGATGTCTTCGAGGCGGGAGGTGTTGCGGGTCTTGGCGCGGCGGGCGCGGTGGCCGGTGATGGCGAAACGGTGGGCTTCGTCGCGGATTTCCTGGATCAGGTGCAGGGCCGGCGCGTCCGGGCGCAGATGCACCGGCTCGCGGCCGTCGGGGAAGACCAGCTCTTCGAGGCCCGGCTTGCGGCTCTCGCCCTTGGCCACACCGAACATGGTGATGGATTCGAGCCCCAGCTCGGCGAGCACTTCCTTCGCCACGCCCATCTGGCCCTTGCCGCCGTCGATGAGGATCACGTCGGGCCGCACGCCCTCGCCCGCCGCCACCTTCTCGTAACGCCGGGTGAGCGCCTGACGCATCGCGGCGTAGTCGTCGCCGGCGGTGATGCCGGTGATGTTGTAGCGGCGGTATTCGGATTTCTTCATGGCCTTGCCGTCCCACACCACACAAGAGGCCACGGTGGCCTCGCCCATGGTGTGGGAGATGTCGAAGCATTCGATGCGGCTGGGCACGTCGCCAAGGCCGATGGCGTCGCGCAGGGCTTCGAGGCGCTGTTCGCCCCGGCTGGACTCCTGCTCCCGCGCCAACAGCGCGAGGCTGGCGTTGTTCTCGGCCATGCCGATCCAGGCGCGCTCGTTCTCGTAACGGGCGGCGACGACCGTCACCTTGCCTTCGATGACTTCGTCCAGCGCCTCCTTCACCACGGCCGGATCGCCATTGACGAGGATTCGCCCGGGCAGCGGATGATCGAGGTAGTGCTGCTCGACGAAGGCCACCAGCGCATCCAGTGGCGCGACGCCCTGGGCGTTGCTGGGGAACAGCGGCCGGTCGCCCAGGTGGCGGCCGCCGCGGATCATCGCCAGATTGACGCACACCATGCCGCCCCGCTCCAGCGCGGCGATCACGTCCACGTCCTCATCCTTGGCGCTCTCGACGAACTGCTTGTGGAGCACCGCCTGCAGGTTGCGGATCTGGTCGCGATAGACGACGGCCTTCTCGAAGGCGAGTTCGTCGGACGCGGCCTGCATCCGGCGCGACAGATCATCCACCACGTCGCCGTGGCGGCCGTTGAGGAACAGGCTGGCGAGTCGCACGTCGCTGGCGTAGGCCTCCTTGTCGATCAGCCCGACACACGGCCCGGTACAGCGGTTGATCTGGTGCAGCAGGCACGGCCGCGAGCGGTTGGAGAAGGTGGTGTCCTCGCAGGTGCGCAGGCGGAAGATCTTCTGCATCAGGTGCAGGGTCTCCCGCACCGCCCAGCTGTTGGGGAAAGGCCCGAAGTAGCGCTCGCCCTTCCGGAAGCCACCGCGGTGGTAGTAGATCTGCGGAAACTCGCCGGCCGACAGCGCGATGTACGGGTACGACTTGTCGTCCCGGAAGAGGATGTTGTACTTGGGCCCGAGGCTCTTGATGAGGTTGTTTTCGAGGATCAGCGCCTCGGCCTCGGAGCGGGTCGCGGTGGTATCGACGCGCACCACCTGCCCCACCATGATCGCGATGCGCGGCGACAGCTGGGTGCGCTGGAAGTAGGACGACACCCGCCGCTTGAGGTTCTTGGCCTTGCCGACGTAGAGCACCGCGTCGCCCTCGCCGATCATCCGGTACACGCCGGGCTCCTCGGTGAGGGTGCGCAGGAAGGCCTTCGCGTCGAAGCTCATGGCGCGGGCGGATCAGGCCAGGGCGAGCACGCTGTCGCGGGCAGCCACGTAGGGCGCCCAGCCAGCCAGGGTTTCCGGATCAGCCGGCATCGTGCCGGGGCGCGGGCGCAGGGCGGCGACGCGGGCGGCGCTGTCGGCGCTCACCTCCGGACGCCAGCGGTCGATGAGCTGCACCGCCAGATCGGGCCGGTTGCACACCAGCACCATGTCGCAGCCGGCGCTGTGGGCGGCGCTGGCGCGGGCCACGATGTCGCCCGCCACGCTGGCGCCTTCCATGGTCAGGTCGTCGGAGAAGATCACTCCGCCAAAACCGAGCCGGCCGCGCAGCACCTCCTGCAGCCAGAAGGGCGAGAAGCCCGCCGGGCGCGGATCGATGTTTTCGAAGATCACGTGGGCGGGCATCACGCCGCCCAGTTCCAACGCCAGGTTGCGGAAGGGCTGGATGTCGTCGGCCCACACCGCATCGAAGCTGCGGCCATCGACGGGAATCGCCACGTGGGAATCGGCCTCGACCGCGCCGTGACCAGGAAAATGCTTGCCCACCGCGCGCATGCCGGCATCCGACAGCCCGGCGATCACCGCCCGGGCGAGCTCGGTGGCGACCTGCGGATCGCGGTGGAAGGCCCGATCGCCGATCACACTGCTGACGCCATAGTCGAGATCGAGCACCGGCGCGTAGCTGAGATCGACGCCATGGGCGCGCAGTTCGGCGGCCAGCACGAAGCCGGCATGGCGAGCCGCCGCGGTGGCGGCGGTGGGATCGTCATTCCACACGGCGCCGAATCGACGCATCGCTGGCAGACGGGTGAAACCGTCGCGGAAGCGCTGGACGCGGCCGCCTTCGTGGTCGACGGAGATCACCAGCTCGGGCCGCACCGCGCGGATCGCGGCGGTGAGCGCACGCAGCTGGTCGGGCTCGGCGTAGTTGCGGGCGAACAGGATCACCCCGCCCACCAGCGGGTGCTGCAGGATCTCGCGTTCTTCGGCGGTGACTTCGTGGGCGGCCACGTCGAGCATGATCGGGCCGGGCTGGGCGTGGGAAGGCTTCATGGTTTTTCGATGACGGCAAAGGCGACGACGTATTCGGCTTCGTCGGAAAGGCTCAGGTGGGCCGTGAGGCCCCGCTCGCGCATGTGGTCTGCAAGCGCAGGGGAATACTCGAACAGGGGCTTGCCCAGAGCATCGTGCCCAACCCGCACCGCGTGGAGCGTGGCCGGCACGGCGACCCCGGTGCCGAGCGCCTTGCCGAAGGCTTCCTTGGCGGCGAAGCGCTTGGCAAGGAGGCGCTCGGGGTGAGCGGCGGCCTCGAACGCCGGCATCTCGGTGGCATCCAGCACGCGCGCCGCAAAGCGCGCGCCGTGGCGCGTCAGGGCCTCGGCGATGCGCGCGACCCGGACGATGTCGGTGCCGATGCCGTGGATCACGCTTGACGGCCGAGGGCGGCGCCTTCGCGCATCAGGCGCTTCATCTCGCGCACCGCTTCGCGCATGCCCGAGAACACCGAGCGGCTGACGATGGAGTGACCGATGTGCAGCTCGCGGATGCCCGGCAGGCGCGCGATCGGCTGGACGTTGTAGTAGTTGAGCGCGTGGCCGGCGTTGAAGCGCAGGCCAAGGCCGCGGATCGCCTCGCCGGCGCGGGCGATCTTGTCGATCTCGGCCAGCACGGCGGGGCTTTCGGCGTCGCGCCCAGCGGCGTGGAAGGCGTGCGCGTAGGGGCCGGTGTGGATCTCGCAGACCTTCGCGCCGATGCGCGCGGCGGCTTCGACCTGGGCCGGCTCGGCGTCGATGAAGACGCTGACGATGATGCCGGCGTCGGCCAGGCGCGACACCGCGCCCTTGAGCCGGGCTTCCTGGGACACGATGTCGAGGCCGCCTTCGGTGGTCACCTCGTGGCGGCCTTCGGGCACGAACATCGCCATCTCGGGCTTGATGCCGCAAGCGATGCCGACCATCTCGTCGGTGGCGGCCATCTCGAGGTTGAGCTTGATCTGGGTAAGGTCGCGCAGGCGGCGCACGTCCTCGTCCTGGATGTGGCGGCGGTCTTCACGCAGGTGCACGGTGATGCCGTCGGCACCGCCCAGGTGGGCTTCGACGGCCGCCCACACGGGGTCGGGTTCCCAGGTGCGGCGAGCCTGGCGGAGGGTGGCCACGTGGTCGATGTTGACGCCGAGTTCGATCAAGAGAGGTCTCCGGGAAAGGCAAAGAGTTCGGTGAATACGCGGCGGGACTGGAGCTGCTGCCCGCCGAGGTAATGCTGGATGAGCCGGCGCATCAGGGCCTTGCTCTGGGCCAGGGTTTCCGGATCGCGGAAATCGCCGGCGGCCATGTCGAGCAGGGTCTTGCCGGTGACGGTGGCGAGCTCGTCGCCGGCCGCATCGAAGCCCTCCAGCGAGATCGGACCGCGCTCGATTATATAGGCGTAGCGGGTATCGCCCCGGACCGGCGCGTCGTCCGCATCGGTTTCGAGGAGCAGGCCGTAGCCGAGTTCCTGCAGCAGGGCGAGCTCGAAGCGGCGCAGGACGACTTCCTGGGAATCCCCCGCCGCCAGCGCCCGCAGGGCTTCGCCGTAGGCGGCGTACAGCCGGGGATGGGCGTCTTCGCGGGGCATGAGGCGCATCAGGAGTTCGTTGGCGTAATACGCGCAGAGCAGCGCCTGACCACCAAGCAGCGGCTGGCCGCCCTGCCATTCGGCGCGTATCAGGGTCTTCATCTCGCCGCCGCCGCTCCAGTCGATGAACAGCGGCTGGAAGGCCATCAGCACACCACGCAGCTGCGAGGCCGGGCGCCGCGCGCCCTTGGCCACCAGGCCGACGCGGCCGTAATCGCGGCTGAACACCTCGACGATGAGGCTGGTCTCGCGATACGGGTAGCTGTGCAGCACGAAGCCCGGCTGCTGGTCGACGCGCTGCTTGGCGCTCACGGCAGGCTGCCCCGGGCCGGCTTATTCGTAGCCGAGGCTCTTGAGCGCGCGCTCGTCGTCGGCCCAGCCGCTCTTGACCTTCACCCACACCTCCAGGAAGACCTTGGATTCGAAGAGCTTCTCGAGCTCGACGCGGGCTTCGGACGCAATGCGCTTGAGGCGTTCGCCGCCCTTGCCGATCACCATCGCCTTGTGGGCGTCGCGGTCGACGATGATGGCGGCGTTGATGCGGCGCATGCCGGCTTCGGCCTCGAATTTTTCGATCTCGACGGTCATGCCGTAGGGGAGCTCCTCGCCGAGTTGGCGGAACAGCTTCTCGCGGAGGAACTCGGCCGCCAGGAAGCGCTCGCTGCGGTCGGTGATGTCATCCTCGCCGAAGATCCACTCGCCTTCGGGCAGATAGGGTTCGGCAGCCTTCAGGAGCTGGGCGGTGTTGTGGCCCTTCTCGGCAGACACCGGCACGATCTCGGCGAAGGGATAGACCGCGCTCATCTTCTGGAGGAAGGGCAGCACCCTGGACTTGTCCTCGAGCATGTCCATCTTGTTGACCACCAGGATCACCTTGGCGCCCTCGGGCAGCAGCTTGACCACCTGCTCGTCGGCGGGGCCGAAACGGCCGCTCTCGATCACGAAGAGCACCAGATCCACATCCGCCAGCACCTGGGTGACGGTGCGGTTCATCGCCCGGTTGAGGGCATTCTTGTGGCGGGTCTGGAAGCCCGGGGTATCAACAAAGATGTACTGGGCCTGGCCTTCGGTCAGCACGCCGGTGACCCGGTGACGGGTGGTCTGGGCCTTGCGGGAGACGATGCTGATCTTCTGGCCGATGAGCCGGTTGAGCAGCGTCGACTTGCCCACGTTGGGGCGGCCGACGATGGCGACGAAGCCGGTACGCATCGGCTGCCCGCCCGCGGCGGTGGTGTTGGATTCGGTCATTTCTGGGGTAGGAGTTCCAGCGCCCGCTGGGCGGACTGCTGTTCGGCAGCGCGGCGACTCACGCCGATGCCGCGGGTCTTGAGGCCAAGGCCGGCGATCTCGCACTCGACCTCGAATTCCTGCTGGTGGGCTTCGCCGCGGGTATCGGCGAGCGAGTATTTGGGCAGCGGCATCCGCCGGCCCTGCAGCCATTCCTGCAGCGCCGTCTTGGGATCTTTCAGGGCGCGGGCCGGGTCGAGCGCAGCCAGGGATTTTTCGTAGAGGCGATCGACCACCCCTTTGGCTGCCTCGAAGCCGGCATCCAGAAACACCGCCGCGATGATGGCTTCGAGGGCGTCGGCGAGGATCGACGGGCGGCGATGACCGCCGCTCTTCAGTTCGCCCTCGCCCAGGCGCAGGTATTCGCCGAGCCTGAGCCCGTCGGCCAGCTTGTGCAGGGCTTCCTGGCGCACCAGGTTGGCCCGCAGGCGCGACATGTCGCCTTCGCGCAGGTTGTCGAAGCGCCCGAAAAGGGCGACGGCGGTCACGCAGTTGAGCACGCTGTCGCCGAGAAACTCGAGCCGCTCGTTGTTGGGCGATCCGAAGCTGCGATGGGTGACCGCCTGCTCCAGGAGCGCCGGCCGGGAAAAACGATGGCCGATGGCCTGCTGCAGGGCGTCCAACTTCATGGGGTGAGGCTCAGTTTGCGTCGGACGACGCGGAGAATTCGATCAGCAGGCTCACCTTGCCATAGAGCGGCACCTTGCGGGCGTAGTCGACCGACATGACGATGCGGCCGTTTTCCTTGGTGATGTCGATATCGGCCGGGGTGACGCTGGTGATGTCATCCACGGTGACGCGCTTCGAGAAGGCGTTGCGCAGCTCGGAAACTGTCGCGCTCTGGGGGTTGGAGGCGCTTACCACCGCGGCCAGCGCACGCTTGATCCCGAAGTACTCATTGACCACCGGGATGAGCTTGAGGCCCAACACCACGAGTGCAGCCATCGTGCCGCCGACCAGCAGCACGCTGACAAGACTCAGGCCCGATTGACTTTTTCGCGTCATGATCACTGGAAGCTGCCTATCCGTTTCAGGTCGCTGGAATTGAACCAGATGTAGAAAGCCTTGCCAACAATGTTCTTTTCCGGGACGAAACCCCAACCGCGGCTGTCGAAACTGCCGTCGCGGTTATCACCCATCATGAAGTAGTGGCCCGCGGGAACGGTGCAGGAAAGGCCGCGGTTAGTATAGGTGCAGTTTTCCTGGAACGGATACTTGGTGACCTGGGAAACGTATGCCGGCGCGGCATTTTCCACGATGATCCGGTGCTCGACGTTGCCCAGCTTCTCGACGAAGCTCGGCGAATAGTAGAGCCTATCGGTGTGCAGGTAGTCGCCGGCGGCGTTTTGCGGCACCGGCTGGCCGTTGATCGTGAGCTTCTTGTCTAGATACTCGACCTTGTCGCCGGGCAGGCCGACCACGCGCTTGATGTAGTCGAGGGACGGATCGCCCGGGAAGCGGAACACCATCACATCGCCCCGCTGCGGCTCGTTCACATCGATGATCTTCTTGTTGATCACCGGCAGGCGGATGCCGTAGGTCCATTTGTTCACGAGGATGAAATCGCCCACCAGCAAGGTCGGGATCATCGAGCCGGACGGGATCCGGAAAGGTTCGACGACGAACGACCGCAGGCAGAATACCACCAGGATCACCGGGAAGAAGCTCGCGCCGTACTCGACCCACCACGGCGTCTTGGCGCCCACGCTGCGCCGCTTGCTGGCGACGAAACGGTCCAGCGCCCACAGCACGCCGCTCACCAGCAACAGCAGGAAAAGAATCAGGGCGAAATTCACGTATCAGCTCCAGTCAGCAGGCTCATTTACCTTCATCCACCCGCAGCACGGCCAGGAAGGCTTCCTGCGGAATCTCCACATTGCCCACCTGCTTCATGCGCTTCTTGCCCTCTTTCTGCTTCTCGAGGAGCTTCTTCTTACGGGTGATGTCACCGCCGTAGCACTTGGCCAGCACGTTCTTGCGCAGGGCCTTGATGGTCTCACGGGCGACGATGTTGGAGCCGATCGCGGCCTGGATGGCCACGTCGAACATCTGGCGCGGGATCAGCTCACGCAGCTTGGCCACCAGCTCGCGGCCACGGTACTGGGAGTTGGCGCGGTGCACGATGATCGACAGGGCATCCACCTTCTCGGAGGACACCAGCACGTCGAGCTTGACCAGATCGGCGGCGCGGTATTCCTTGAACTCGTAGTCGAGGGAGGCGTAGCCACGGGACACCGACTTCAGCTTGTCGAAGAAGTCCATGACCACTTCGTTCATCGGCATGTCGTAGATCAGCTGCACCTGACGGCCGTGGTAAAGCATGTCCACCTGGGCGCCGCGCTTCTGGTTGCACAGGGTGATGACCGGGCCGACGTATTCCTGGGGCAGGAAGATCACCGCCTTGATGATCGGCTCGCGCACCTCTTCGACCTTGGACAGATCCGGCAGCTTGGACGGGTTGGACACCTGTTCGACGGTGCCGTCCTTCATCAGCACTTCATACACCACGGTCGGCGCCGTGGTGATGAGGTTCATGTCGAACTCGCGCTCCAGGCGCTCCTGCACGATCTCCATGTGCAGCAGGCCGAGGAAGCCGCAGCGGAAGCCGAAGCCCAGCGCCTGGGAGACTTCCGGCTCGAACTGCAGCGAGGCGTCGTTGAGGCGCAGCTTTTCGAGGGACTCGCGCAGCTGGTCATATTCGTTGGATTCGACCGGATACAGACCGGCGAACACCTGCGGCTTGATCTCCTTGAAACCGGCCAGCGGCTCGGCCGCCGGCTTGCCGACGAGGGTGATGGTGTCACCCACCTTGGCGGATTTCAGTTCCTTGATGCCGGCGATGATGAAACCCACCTGGCCGGCCGAAAGGGTTTCCCGCGGCTGGGACTTGGGGGTGAACACGCCGACCTGTTCGCACAGGTGCTGGTTACCGTTGGACATGAACAGGATCTTGTCCTTGGGCTTGAGGCTGCCATCGACCACGCGCACCAGCATCACCACGCCCACGTAGTTGTCGAACCAAGAGTCGATGATCAGCGCCTTCAGCGGAGCATCCGGATCGCCCTTGGGCGGCGGGATGCGGGCAATGACGGCCTCAAGGATGTCCTGGACGCCCATGCCGGTCTTGGCCGAACAGGGGATCGCGTCGCTGGCATCGATGCCGATCACGTCTTCGATTTCCTGCTTGGCGCCATCCGGGTTGGCCTGGGGCAGATCCATCTTGTTGAGCACCGGCACCACCTCGACGCCCTGCTCCAGCGCGGTGTAGCAGTTGGCCACGGTCTGGGCCTCGACGCCCTGGGAGGCATCCACCACCAGCAGGCCGCCTTCGCAGGCCGCCAGCGAGCGGGAGACTTCGTAGGAGAAGTCCACGTGCCCCGGGGTGTCGATGAGGTTGAGGTTGTAAATCTGGCCGTCGCGGGCGCGGTAGCTCAGCGCCGCGGTCTGGGCCTTGATCGTGATGCCCCGCTCACGTTCGATATCCATCGAGTCCAGCACCTGGGCTTCCATCTCCCGGTCGGACAGGCCGCCGCAAAGATGGATGATCCGGTCGGCCAGGGTGGACTTGCCGTGGTCGATATGGGCGATGATCGAAAAGTTTCTGATGTGTTGCATGGGCCACGAAAAAGGGTGCCGTTGGGCACCCTTGAAAAAATTGTTTGCCTGACAAAGGGTTGGATTTTAACCGATACGCCGGAAATGAGCACGGACTGCGGTTTCGTCAAGAAAGTAGTGACATAGTTCCACATCCCCGTCGAGCAGCACCGGCACTTTCTCACCCCAGACTTCCTCAAGCTCGGGGGCGTCCGTGTCGAGGTCCACGACCCGGACCGAAAACCCCAGCTCATCCTGGAGCGGGGCGAGCGCGGCGAGCAGATCATGGCACAGATGGCACCACATCCGGCTCAGCACGATGAGTTGGCGATCAGCGCTCAAGGGTTCGCAGCGGAACAAAGGTCTGGGTTTCGCCACGCAGCACCAGCAGCGTCACGGTTTGGCCGAGGTCGAGGGCACCCACCACCCGGTTGAACTGCTCAACCGAGCGGATGTCGGTGCGAACGCCCTTGCTCACCAGCGCCAGGATGCCGTCGCCGGCCTGGATCTCGGAAGCCCGTGCCGACGCACTGCGCAGCGCATCCACCACCACGCCGCCAGCGGGGAAACGCCCGTCGCGACGCTGTTCGGCGGTGGGCTCGACGACAACGATGCCGAGCCGGTTCGGCGCCACGTCCTGCCGCGGCGCCTTGAGCGCAACCTTGCGGGCTTTGTCCTCCGGCAGCTCCGCCACCATCACCACCAGATCCCGCACCGTGCCCTTGCGCCACACCTGCACCGGCGCCTTGCTGCCCGGCCGCGTGCTGCCCACGAGGCGCGGCAGATCACCCGACACGCCCACCGTCCGGTTGTCAAAGCGCAGGACGATGTCGCCCTGCTCGATGCCGGCTTTATCGGCCGGACTGCCCTTCTCCACCGAACTCACCAGCGCGCCCACCGGCTTGCCGAGATTGAAGCTGTCGGCGAGTTCGCGAGAGACCTCCTGGATCACCACGCCGATGCGCCCACGCTGCACCCGGCCACTGGCGCGCAGCTGGGACTGAACATCCATTGCCACATCGATCGGGATCGCGAACGACAGGCCCATGAACCCACCTGTGCGGCTATAAATCTGCGAGTTGATGCCGACCACCTCGCCCTTCATGTTGAACAGCGGCCCACCGGAGTTGCCCGGATTGATGGCCACATCGGTCTGGATGAAAGGCACGAAATTCTCTTGCGGCAGCGAGCGGCCCTTGGCGCTGACGATCCCTGCCGTCACCGAATTCTCGAAGCCGAACGGCGCGCCGATCGCCACCACCCAGTCGCCCACCCGCAGCTTGCCCGGATCGCCGAAGCTGACCTTGGGCAGGCCCGTGGCGTCAATCTTGAGCAGCGCCACATCGGTGCGCGGGTCGGTGCCGATCAGGCGGGCGCGGAACTCACGCTTGTCGGTGAGCTTGACGACGATCTCGTCGGCGCCATCGACCACATGGGCGTTGGTGAGCACGTAACCATCGGGCGAGACGATGAAGCCGGACCCGAGGGATCGATTGTCCGGGTCCATCCGCGGCGCCGACGGCCCGCGCGGAATGAAACGCCGGAAGAGATCGAACATCGGATCGTCCTCGTCCAGGCTAGGCACACCCGGGCGCGCCTGGCGCAGCGCCTGGGTGGTGCTGATGTTCACCACCGCCGCCCCCTGGCGCTCGGCCAGATCGGCAAAATCGGGCAGCTCCTTGGCCAGCGCAATACGGCCGGAGAGCAGCATGGCAGCCACCACCAGCCAGACAAACACCCGATGGAAAGACAGACTGACGCTCATCGTCCGCACACCTCCGACGACGAGCCGCCACGCTCAAGCCGCAGCGGGGCCGCTCCCCGTGTCCAGGCAGACCGGCCTCGGGCCAGCAGAAACGCCATCACGCCCCCCGCCACCGCACCGATGCCGGCCGACAGATCCACACTGCCGCCGACCGGCGCCACCGCAGTGCCGGCAGCTGCACCGATCAGCACGCCAACCACCGGCAAGGCATAGGCCAGCAGGGCCGCACGCAGGGGAACCCCTTCCTCGACAACCACGCCAACCTCGTCACCCGGGCGCGCGTCGATGCCGTTGGGCACCCGCACAGCCTGACTGGTCGACGCCAGCGGCCTGGCGATATTGACGCCACCGCAGCCGCCGGGCTCATTGCAACGACCGCAGCCTTGGGCCACGCTCACATCCACCCACGCGTAACCGGATTCGACCCGCGACACCACCCCCTTGACCCGCATTACCGCTTACGAACCTCCACGCCATCTGCGATTCGCACCAGCGCAGCCTGGGGCACCTCGCCCAGTGCGGTGATCTGGTGATCGGCTACCGTGCGCCGGAATATATTGACCGCGCCGTTGGCGCTCATGCCACTCTGGTGCCCAGGTTTGGAGGGCAGCGGCTCGATGAACACCGAGATCGCCGCCAGCCCGTCGGAAAACACCACGTGATAAGCCTCGGCCCGATCCTTGCGCGCCGGCCGCGTGACCGACACGACCTGCCTGAAACCCGGAATCGAGTTGCGGAAGATCCAGCCGGTATCCTCGACCTTCACGTCGTTGCCGCGGGCCTGCGCCACCTTCCAGTCCGGCCCCCGCACGAAACGAGGCTTGACCTTCTCTTTGTCGAAGGGCACACCGATCTGAACCTCGTTGAAGGCGAACTGTTCGATGCTCTCGCCCTTCTCGCCGATCAGGCGGGCGCGGAGCAGCAGGCCGGAGTTCACATCAGCCCAGAACTGGTGCCCGAAGCGCATGTCGTCCTTGGGTTCGAGGATGATCTGCTGGCTTTCGAGCCCGGCAATCCGCACGACCTCGCCCTTCCGGATCCGGTAGTTCTCGGCCAGGGCGCTCGGCGACGACGGCAGCCGCGCCGGAAACCCGCGCCGGGCCGCCGACTGATCGACGATCACCAGCTTCTGGTCGGGCAGAAAGCACTGCACCTCTTCGTTGTTGCGCACAACCTCCCGCGGGCTGCCGTCCAGCGCCTCGAGCTTTTCAAACTCGGCGCCGCCATCCACCAGATGGGCGATCCGCGAGGTCTCGACGTTCTTGCCGCTCTGATAGCTGAAGGTGCCCGTGTAATTGAGCTTGTGCGCAGCGCTGGAAATCCGGCCAAGCCAACTGAGGGGATCGGTCGACGCATCCGCGCCGGCTGCCACACCCGCCGTCAGACACGCTGCCAGAAGTACGACGAATCGCTTCATCGCTGCCCTGCCGCGCGGCTGTCGGAAACGGTCCGCACGTAAAGCGCCACGCCCGGCATGGCCGCCGAGGGCGCCATCGCCTGATGGGCGAACAGGTATTCGCGCTCGGACGACTCGGCCGTCGCGCCCGTGGCGCGGGCTGCGGTGTCGGCCGGTGCGCTCACCAGCGCCACCGGCTGCTGCACCTTGGCAGCAGCGATACGCTCCGCCGCCGGGCCGTCGCTGTTGAGGGTGATTGCCACCCAGCCAACGGCCGCCACGCCCATGACCGACGCAGCGATGGGCATCAGATGCCTGACCAGCCCACTGCCGACCTCGCGTCGATGAGGCGCAACGATGGCCGGCTCATCCTCGATGCAGCGCATCACGTTTCGCGCGAAATCCGGCGAGAGTCCACGCTCATCCCGCAGCACGTCCCCGATCAGGCAGAAGTTTTCCCATTCCCGTCGAAGCGCCCCATCCCGCTTGAGCGATTCGAACATTCGGGATGAAGCCTCATCGTCGAGGGCGCCATCCAGCAGGGCAGAAACCTTTTCTTTCATCGTCTTACCACCTCTTGTTCGGAGCCGTGTCGAGCAACGGCCTGAGCTTTTCTGAAATTGCTTCCCGGGCGCGGAAGATCCGCGACCGGACGGTGCCGATTGGGCATTCCATGATCGAGGCGATCTCTTCGTAACTCAAACCTTCGATCTCCCGTAAAACGATCGCCGTTCTCAATTCCTCAGGCAAGGCCTCCATCGCCACATTGACGGTATCCCCGATCTGCTTGGTCATCAGCAGCCGCTCCGGCGTGTTGATATCGCGCAACTGATCCCCATCCTCGAAGGTTTCAGCTTCGTCGGAATCGAAATCGGTTGAGGTTGGAGCGCGGCGGCCTTGCGAAACGAGGAAGTTCTTGGCGGTGTTGATCCCGATACGATACAGCCAGGTATAAAAAGCGCTGTCTCCCCGGAAGGACGGCAAGGCGCGATACGCCTTGATGAACGTTTCCTGGGCGACATCCTCCACTTCGGCGGGATCTCGGATCAATCTCGACAACAGCCGGGCGAGCTTGCGCTGATACTTGGTGACCAGCAGGCCGAAAGCCTGTTTGTCACCGCGTTGGACGCGCTCGACCAGCAGTTGGTCAACTTCGCGATCACTCATGGTCGGGAAAGGGCTACCTCGTAAGGCGTGACCCGGTCGGTCACAGCCCCGCAGTATACCTTGTGCGTCCTGCTTCCCCGCCAAAGTACTGAGGTTGACCGCATCGTCTGGCGCATAGTTCAGTCGCCCAAAGGGTTTTGTTGGCGTCTGCAGGGCAGATTGCACGTGCTATAGTCGGCCATCCGAACTATCGCCCCCCGCGGAATTCCGAAGTGACCGCTTTTGACGTGCTCATTCTGGGCAGCGGCCTCGCCGGCCAATCACTCGCCCTTCGTCTCGCAGACACCCTGAAGGTCGCCCTCGTCACCAAACGCACGCTCGAAGACAGCGCCAGCGCCTGGGCGCAAGGCGGCATCGCCGCGGTGCTCGACCCCACCGACAGCACGGAAGCCCACATCGCCGACACCCACACGGCCGGGGCGGGGCTGTGTTCCAAGAAGGCCACCCGCTTCGTCGTCGAGAACGGCCCCCGCGCCATTCAATGGCTGATCGACCACGGCGTACCCTTCACTTCCGATTCCAGCTCGCCGATCGGCTATCACCTCACCCGCGAAGGCGGACACGGCCACCGCCGCGTCATCCACGTGGCCGACGCCACCGGCGCCGCAGTGCAGGCCACGCTGACCGAACAGGTCCGCGCCCATCCGAACATCCAGATCTTCGAGCAGCACATCGCCGTCGACCTCATCATCGGCCACAAGATCGGCCGTCCCGAGGCCGGCTGCCTTGGCGCCTACGTCCTTGACATCGCCAACGACGAAGTGCGCACATTTGCGGCACGTCACACGGTGCTCGCCACCGGCGGCGCGGGCAAGGTCTACCTCTACACCACCAACCCCGACACCGCCACCGGCGACGGGGTTGCCATGGCCTGGCGGGCCGGCTGCCGGGTGTCGAACATGGAGTTCATCCAGTTCCACCCCACCTGCCTGTACCACCCGCAAGCCAAGTCCTTCCTGATCTCCGAAGCCGTCCGCGGCGAAGGCGGCCTGCTGCGCCGCCCCGACGGCAGCCGCTTCATGCCCGAGCACGACAGCCGGGAAGAACTGGCCCCCCGCGACATCGTGGCCCGCGCCATCGATTTCGAGATGAAGAAGCACGGCCTCGACTGCGTCTTCCTGGACATCAGCCACAAGCCGGCCGACTTCCTGCGGGAACACTTCCCCAACATCCTGGCCCGCTGCGCCGAACTTGGCATCGACATCACCCAGCAGCCGATCCCGGTCGTGCCGGCCGCGCACTACTCATGTGGCGGCATCGTCACCGACCTGCGCGCCCGCACCGACGTGCCCGGCCTCTACGCGGTCGGCGAAACGGCCTGCACCGGCCTGCACGGCGCCAACCGGCTGGCCAGCAACTCGCTGCTCGAATGCCTCGTGTACGGCGAGGCCGCCGCCAGCGACATCCTCGCCAACCCGCGCCCGCACGCTGCCGAACTGCCCCAGTGGGACGAAAGCCGCGTGACCGACGCCGACGAATCCATCGTGATCTCCCACAACTGGGAGGAGCTGCGGCGTTTCATGTGGGACTACGTGGGCATCGTCCGCACCAACAAGCGGCTCCAGCGGGCCCAGCACCGCATTCGCTTGCTCGCACGGGAGATCGACGAGTTCTACAGCAACTTCCGGGTCAGCAACGATCTCATCGAGTTGCGCAACCTGGTGGTCACGGCCGATCTCATCGTCCGCAGCGCCCTCAAGCGCAAGGAAAGCCGTGGCCTGCACTGCAGCCGCGACTACCCCACCACCCTGCCCGCGGCCCGCGACACCATCATCCGCCCCAGCCGCAGCAAGACCAGCTAGGCGTTCTCCACGCCACGCCCTGCAACTGGCCCGGCTCTCAGCCGGGCCCATATCTGCAGCCGTCGCCACGCCTCGGGCGTGGCCTGGTCGCGCATCACGAGCAGCATACCGCCACGGCCAACACCCTGCCTTGGCCAGACCAGCCAGACCGCGAAAGGCGTCACCGTTGTTTCAGACCCCAGCCTCAGACGGCGCTCGGCAGCACCATCAGGGTCGATCAGCAGATCACCTTCCGATGCCAGCCCCAGGCGCGTCCCCGCCTTCCGCCACTGCGTCCAGAACCGGACACACGAGCCGGCAACGAGGGCCAGCCCGCCCAACCACACAATCGGCTCGACGCTGAACCCCAATGAAAAAGCCGCCACGACATGCATCCCCGTCACAAGAACGAGGAGCAGCCGGGACGGCTTGATTTCAATGACTGTCACGATGCACGGGAATCCGTGCCGCCAACTCAGACCTTGCGGAACACCAGCGTGCCGTTGGTGCCGCCAAAGCCGAAGTTGTTCTTCACGGCAATGTCGATCTTCATGTCGCGCGCCACGTTGGCACAGTAGTCGAGATCACACTCCGGATCCTGCTCGAAGATGTTGATCGTCGGCGGCGAGACTTGGTTGTAGACCGCCAGCGTGGTGATCACCGATTCGAGACCACCAGCGCCACCCAGGAGGTGACCAGTCATCGACTTGGTGGAATTAACCACCAGCTTCTTGGCAACATCCGCACCGAAGGCGAGCTTGATCGCCTCCGTTTCGTTCTTGTCGCCGAGGGGCGTCGAGGTGCCGTGGGCGTTGAGATACTGCACTTCGTCGACGTTGATGCCGGCGTTTTGCAGCGCATTCACCATGCTGCGGCGCGGACCATCAGTATCCGGTGCGGTCATGTGATAGGCATCGCCGCTCATGCCGAAACCGGCAATCTCGGCGTAGATGCGGGCGCCGCGCTTGACGGCATGCTCGTATTCCTCAAGCACCAGCACGCCTGCGCCTTCACCGAGGACGAAGCCATCCCGATCCTTGTCCCACGGACGGCTTGCCGTCGCGGGATCGTCATTGCGGGTGGACAGCGCCTTCGCCGACGCAAAGCCACCGACGGCCAGCGGGGTCACCGTCGATTCGGCGCCACCGCAGACCATCACGTCCGCATCACCGTACTCGATCATGCGCGCGCTCATGCCGATCGCGTGCAGACCGGTGGTACAGGCCGTGACGACAGCAAGATTGGGGCCCTTCATCCCGAACATGATCGACAGGTTGCCGGAGATCATGTTGATGATGGTGCCGGGAATGAAGAACGGAGAAATTTTGCGAGGACCACCGCCGAGGAAATCGTCGTGGGTGTCCTCGATCATCGGCAAGCCGCCGATGCCGGAACCGATATTGACACCAATGCGGTGAGCATTGGCGTCGGTTACCTCGATGCCCGAATCGCGGATGGCCTGAATGCCCGCCGCAAGACCGTAATGGATGAAAATATCCATACGGCGCGCTTCCTTCGGAGAAAGATAGGCGCTGACATCGAATCCCTTGACCTCGCCGGCAATCTTCGCCGAAAAGGCAGAGGTGTCGAAACGGGTAATCTGAGCGATGCCGGAACGGCCATTGACAATGGCGTCCCAGGTTTCAGGTACGGTATTACCGACCGGCGTGATGGCGCCAAGGCCGGTGACGACAACTCTGCGTCGGGTCAAGGCAGGCTCCTGCGAATCTTACTTCTTCAGGTGGGCGGAAACGTAGTCGATCGCCTGCTGAACGCTGGTGATCTTCTCGGCTTCTTCGTCGGGAATTTCACACTCGAATTCTTCTTCGAGGGCCATCACCAGCTCGACGGTGTCGAGGGAGTCGGCGCCCAGATCGTCAACGAAGGACGATTCGTTCTTGATTTCGGCTTCGTTGACACCGAGTTGTTCGGCGACGATCTTCTTGACACGAGCTTCGATATTTTCCATGTAGCAACTCCTTCGCTGATTGAGCGGGGTGAATTCAAAACCCCCGCATTCTACCAAAAACGCGCACCCTCGCCAGTCCGGCGAGGATTACGCCATGTACATGCCACCATTCACGTGCAGGGTGGCTCCCGTCACGTACGATGCGGCGGGCGACGCCAGGAAGCCGACAACCGAAGCGATCTCTTCCGGCTTGCCGAGACGACCGAGGGCAATCTTGCCCTGCAGGGCCTCGCGCTGGGCGTCTGGCAATTCCTTGGTCATGTCGGTGTCGATGAACCCCGGCGCGACGCAATTGACGGTGATGTTGCGACTGCCGAGCTCCTGGGCCAGCGCACGGCTCATGCCGGCCACACCGGCCTTGGCGGCGGCATAGTTGGCCTGACCGGGGTTGCCGGAGCTGCCCACCACCGAGGTGATGTTGATGATGCGGCCGTTACGGGCCTTCATCATGCCGCGCATCACAAGCCGCGACATGCGGAAGACCGACTTGAGATTGGTGTCGAGCACCGCATCCCATTCGGCGTCCTTCATGCGCATCGCCAGGTTGTCACGGGTGATTCCGGCGTTGTTGACCAGCACCAGCACCGGGCCGAGGCTCTTCTCGATCTCGGAGATGGCCGCCTCGCAGGCTGCGGCGTCAGTCACGTCGAGCGCCATGCCACGACCCGCGACGCCAGCAGCTTCGAGCCCGGCCTGGATGTCGGCAGCGCCGGCCTCGGACGTGGCCGTACCGACCACCGTCGCGCCAAGGCGGCCCAGTTCGAGGGCGATGGCCCGGCCAATACCGCGGGAAGCGCCGGTGACCAGCGCTACCTGCCCTTGCAGAACCTGACTCATGCTGCCTCCGTCGTCTGGAGAATGTCTGCGAGGCTGGCCGCATCGGCAATCGCGCCGCCCTGCAGGCCGCCTTCGATACGCTTGGTCATGCCGGCCAGGACCTTGCCCGGGCCACACTCGAAAACGTGGGTCGCGCCACGGCGGGCGATGTCCTGCACAGTCTCGATCCAGCGCACCGGCGAATAGGCCTGACGCACCAGCGCATCCTTGATGCGGGCCGGGTCGGTCTCGACGGCCACATCCACGTTGTTGAGCACGGCAATGGCCGGCACCTTGATCTCGATCTCGGCCAGGCGCTGCGCCAGACGCTCGGCAGCCGGCTTCATCAGCGCACAGTGGAAAGGCGCACTCACCGGCAGCAGCACGGCACGCTTGGCACCCTTGGTCTTGGCGACAGCCATGGCGCGCTCGACGGCAGCGCGGGCGCCAGCGATGACGATCTGACCGGGGGAGTTGAGGTTGGCGGCGGAGACAACCTCGCCCTGGGCAGCTTCGGCACAGGCCTCGGCGGCGGCGGGTTCGTCGAGGCCGAGCAGCGCAGCCATCGCGCCCTCACCGGCCGGGACGGCTTCCTGCATGGCCTGGGCGCGCAGGCGCACAAGCTTGACGGCTTCCTGGAAATCCAGCGCACCGGCGGCAACCAGCGCAGAGTATTCACCCAAGCTGTGACCGGCGACAAGGCTCGGCGCGGCGCCGCCACGGGCGATCCACTCGCGATACACGGCGACGCCGGCGGTGAGCATCAGCGGCTGGGTGTTGACGGTCTGCGCCAGCAACTCGGCGGGACCATCGGCAACCATCTGCCACAGATCTTCGCCTAGGGCGGCGGAGGCTTCGGCGAAGGTGTCGCGGATCACCGCAGAATCACCGTAAGCCGCCATCATGCCGACCGACTGGGAGCCCTGCCCCGGAAAAACGAAAGCGAAATTCATCATCCCATCCTTGAATGACTATGCTGCTTAGAACTCGAGGAGCGCGGCGCCCCAGGTAAAGCCACCGCCCACGCCTTCGAGGAGAATCTTCTGGCCGCGCTGGATACGGCCGTCGCGCACGGCGAGGTCGAGCGCCAGCGGAATCGACGCCGCCGAGGTGTTGCCATGCTCGCTGACCGTGGCGATGACCTTCTCGGTCGGCACACCCAGTCGCTTGGCCGTGGCCTGCATGATGCGGATGTTGGCCTGGTGGGGGATCAGCCAGTCCACGTCGTCGATGGTGAGACCGGCTTGATCGACCACCTCTCGGGCCACGTCGCTCAGCACCTTGACGGCAAACTTGAACACCGCCTGACCATCCATGCGCAGGAAAGGATCGCCAGTGATGCCGCCGCGATTGACCTGCCCCGGCACGCACAGGATGCCGTTGTGGCTGCCATCGGCATGCAGCGCGGTAGCGAGGATGCCGGGCTTGTCGGAAGCCTCCAGCACCACGGCGCCGGCACCGTCACCGAACAGCACGCAGGTGCCACGGTCGTTCCAGTCGAGGATGCGCGAGAAGACTTCGGCTCCCACGACCAGCGCACGCTTGTGGCTGCCCGAGCGGATGAACTTCTCGGCGGTCGAGAGGGCGTAGGCGAAACCGGTGCACACCGCCTGCAGGTCGAAAGCGGCGCCGCCATTGACGATGCCGAGCCTTGACTGCAGCAGCGCGGCGGTGCTCGGGAAGATGTAATCCGGCGTGGAGGTGGCGACGATGATCAGGTCGATGTCGGCCGGCTGACAGCCCGCGGCGGCAATCGCCCGGGTGCTCGCCTCATAGGCCAGCTGGCTCGCCGTGACATCGGGCTCGGCCAGGTGACGCCGGCAGATGCCGGTGCGTTCGACAATCCATTCGTCCGAAGTATCGATACCCCGGGCCACCAGATCGTTATTGCTGACGGGCGCACCAGGCAGAAAGCTGCCGGTTCCGATCACTCGCGCATGAATCATGCCGCAGGCCTTTCACGTTCCATTCGTTCGCTGATCCGCTCGATGAGCCTGTTGCGCGCCGCTTCCGCCGCCCGCCAGAGCGCCTGTTCAAAGGCGAAGGCATCGGCCGAGCCGTGACTCTTCACCACCACACCGCGCAGCCCCAGCAGGGCCGCGCCGTTGTAGCGGCGGGAATCCACCTTGTGCTTGAACCCCTTGAGGGCCGACATCGCAAAGAATGCCGCCAGCTTGGTAATCCAGTTGCGGGAGAACTGTTCGCGCAGGAAGGTCGCCATCATGTGGGCGAGGCCTTCGGAGGTCTTGAGCGCCACGTTGCCGACAAAGCCGTCGCAGACGACCACATCGACCGTACCCTTGTAGATGTCGTTGCCTTCGACGTTGCCGTAGAAGTTGAGCCCGCTGTTGCGCAGGAGCTCACCGGCCTGTTTGACGATCTCGTTGCCCTTGATGTCCTCTTCGCCGATGTTGAGCAGGCCGACGCTGGGCCGCTCGTTGTGCTCGACCGCCGCCACCAGCATCGCGCCCATGATGCCGAACTGGAGCAGGTGCTCGGCCGAGCAATCGACGTTGGCGCCCAGGTCGAGCATGTGAGTGAGGCCGCGCATGCTCGGCAGCGTGCTGCAGATCGCCGGGCGATCGATGCCGGGAAGGGTCTTGAGGACGAACCGGGAGATCGCCATCAGCGCACCGGTATTGCCGGCGGACACGGCCGCCTGGGCATCGCCCGACTTGACCAGATCCACCGACACGCGCATCGATGAATCCTTCTTGTTGCGCATGGCGAGCGCCGGCGGCTCGTCCATGCCGACGACTTCCGATGCCGGATGCACGCGCAGGCGCTCACCGAATTCCTGCAGCGCGCCGCCCAGATGAGGCTCAATGGCCTCCGGGCGACCGACCAGGAGAATTCGGGCATCGCGATCAGCGCGCAAAAAATGCAGCGCGGCCGGAACCGTTACCGAAGGGCCGTGATCGCCCCCCATGCAGTCAATGGCCAGGGTGACAGTCATTCGGCGCTAAACGGAGAGAAATGGGTGGACAAGTTGTGAAAACGGCGCGACCGCCCGAAGGCGTCGCGCCGTCTGGCAACCAGGAGAATTACTCGCCCTTGGCCTTGGCAACCTTCTTGCCACGATAGACGCCGGACGGCGAAACGTGGTGGCGCAGGTGGACTTCGCCGGTGGTCGGCTCGACGGCCAGCGGGGGCGCAACCAGGAAATCGTGGGAACGATGCATACCGCGCTTGGACGGGGACTTCTTGTTCTGTTGAACGGCCATGAAAAACTCCTTGAGGAATACTTAAACCTTGCCGCGCAACTGACGCAGAACGGCGAAGGGCGAAATCTCTTCATCAACACCGGCCTTGACCGGCGGATCGCAATCATCGTGACGCGGCACCAGGGGCAAGGCCAGCAACACCTCGTCCTCAACCAGCGCCAGGAGGTCCGTGAGCGGTTCAACCTCGAGGGCGTCTTCCGCATCGTTTTCGAGCTCATCTTCCGGCGGCGCTTCGCCGGGGCGGAGGAGCAGAAGACGATTTTCCACTTCACAGGGCCACTGCAGGGCCTCAAGACAGCGCTGACACTGAAGAACCAGACTTCCCCGGATCCACAGATCGACGTGGAGCTTGCCCTCGTCGTCACGCTCACCCTGAAACCCGAAAGCCACCGTTCCGGCGGGTTCCAGCACAGACTCGGCAACACGGCCGAGCCGGGATACCGGCACCTCGCCCTCAAGGCGGCGCCCATCTCTGGCCAACGCCCGAAGGTCGATCACGAAGCTTTCTTGCGACATAAGAGCGGCATGATATTATTTTCGGCTCCCTGTGTCAAAACTCTGCAAAGCGGCCGACGGCACTTTTCACGCCGCAGCACCCCGATCGATGAAACTCGTCCTTGCTTCCACGTCGGCGTATCGCCGCGAACTCCTCCAGCGCTTCAACCTGCCCTTCGAAGTCGCCCGCCCCGACATCGACGAGAGCCCACTGCCCGGCGAACACCCCCGCAGCACCGCCGAGCGCCTCGCCATCGAGAAAGCCCGCGCCGTGGCCGGCAACTTTGCCGACGCGCTGATCATCGGCAGCGACCAGGTGGCCGCGATGGGCGACATCCGCTTCGGCAAGCCCGGCACCGTCGAGCGCGCCGTGGCGCAGCTCAAGCAGATGAGCGGCCAGACCGTGATCTTCCACACCGCGCTGGCGCTCCTCAACACGACAACGGGCGAAGCGCAGATCGACGTCGTGCCGACCGAGGTGCGCTTTCGCACCCTCAGCGACGACGAGATCGTGCGCTATGTAGAAAAGGAGCGCCCCCTCGACTGCGCCGGCAGCGCCAAGTCGGAAGGCCTGGGCATCACCCTTCTCGACGCCCTCTCCGGCGACGACCCCAACGCCCTCGTCGGCCTGCCGCTGATCGCTCTGGCCCGGATGCTGCGCCACGAAGGCGTCGCCCTGCCGTGACGACCGCCGCCGGCAAGCTCTACCTGATTCCGGTCAGCCTGGGCGAGGCGCCCCTCGCCCTCACCACGCCGGCCGAAGTCGGCGTGCGGGCCCGCAGCCTCGATTACTTCGTCGTCGAGAACGCCAAGACCGCCCGCGCCGACCTCAAACGCTTCGAGCACCCCAGGCCGCTACGCGACCTCGACATCCGCGAACTGCCCGAAAACCCGGGCCCAGCCGATCTTGACGGCCTGCTGGCGCCGATCACGAACGGGCTCGACTGCGGGCTGATGTCCGAAGCAGGCTGCCCCGCAGTGGCTGATCCCGGCGCACTACTGGTCCGCCGCGCCCACGAGGCCGGCATCCAGGTGGTGCCGATGGTCGGCCCGTCATCCTTGCTGCTGAGCCTGATGGCCTCCGGCCTCAACGGCCAGAGCTTCGCCTTCCACGGCTACCTGCCCATCGACGAGGAAGCCCGCAAGCGCCGCCTGCGCGAGCTCGAAGCCGAATCTGCCCGCTTCTCGCGCACCCAGTTGTTCATCGAGACGCCCTACCGCAACGACCGGATGTTCGAGGCGCTCAAGCAGGCCTGCGGCCCCGAGACCCGCCTGTGCATCGCACGGGATCTCACCACCGCAGACGAATGGATCGTCACCCGACGGATCGCCGACTGGAAGAAAGCCCCCGCGCCGGATCTGGCCAAGCGCCCCACAGTGTTCCTGCTACTGGCCGGCTAGCCGCAGCGCTCAGTCGGACTCGTCGAGAAAAACCCCGCCATCCCGCTCCACCACCGGCAGCATCTCCAGCCGGCCACCCCGGCACGGGCCTTCGACGCACGCGCCGCTCTCGGGCCGGTACAGGGCGCCGTGGGTGGCGCAGATCAGATACAGCCCATCGCTGTCGAAAAATCTCCCGGGCTGCCAGTCCAACTCCACCGCCACGTGGGCGCAGCGGTTGATGTAAGCGTAGACCTTGCCGCGATAGCGCACCGCGAAGGCCGCCACATCCTGGCCGCCCCGCTGCACCACGAAGCGCACGCCGTCGCCGCCATCGACGAGATCGGCCGACGCGCAGATCACCCGTTGGCCTCCAGCCACGCCCGCAGCCCGGCCGGCGTGTCGATGCACGCCACCGGCGACTCGGCCACCAGCTGATCGACCGGATGGGCGCCGAAGCTCACCGCCAGCCCATCCACACCGGCGTTCTTCGCCATCAGGAGGTCGTGGGTCGTGTCGCCGATCATCAGGCAGCTTTCGGCCATCACGCCCAGCTCGTCCATCAGCTCGAACAGCATCGCCGGATGGGGCTTCGAGAAGCACTCGTCGGCGCAGCGCGTGGCGTGGAAATACTTGCCCAGACCCGTAAAACCCAACGCCCGGTCGAGCCCCTTGCGGCTCTTGCCGGTCGCCACCGCCAGCAGATGACCGCGGGCGTGGAGATCGGCGATCAGCGCCTGGGTGCCATCAAACAGCGTCAGCTCGTGATCGCTGGACAGATAGTGATGGCGGTAGCGCTCCACCATCTTCGGGTAGTCGGATTCGGGCAGCTCCGGCACCGCGTGGTGCAGCGCGTCCTGCAGGCCAAGGCCGATCACGTGACGCGCTCGGGCATCGGAAGGCGGCGGCAGGCCCAGATCGGCGCTGGCAGCCTGGATCGCCTGGACGATGGCAGCGGCCGAATCCATCAGCGTGCCGTCCCAGTCGAAGACGATCAGTTCGTAGCGTTGCGGTCTAGCCATATTCTCGCTCCCGGGTTTGTTCGACAACGGCGAGAAAGCCCTCCAGTTCGGCAGGCAAGGGCGCCGCAAGTTCGATCAACTGATCGGTGAGCGGATGATGAAAAGCCAGCTTCGCCGCGTGCAGGAACATCCGCCCCAGCCCTTCCTTCTCGAGCTGTTTGTTGAGGGCGAAATCGCCGTACTTGTCGTCGCCGCACAAGGGAAAGCCGGCGTGGGTGAGATGGACCCGGATCTGGTGGGTGCGCCCGGTCTTCAGCTCGACTTCCAGCAAACTGTAGCCCACCCAGCGCCGCACCAGCCGCACGATGCTGTGGGCCGGCTTGCCTTCGCGATTCACGCTCACCCGCCGCTCGCCGTTCTCCAGTAGATACTTGAGGAGCGGCTGCTTGATGTGCTGCTGGGCGTTCAGCCAGCGCCCCGACACCAGCGTCAGATAACGCTTCTGCACCTTGCCGTCGCGCATCATGTCGTGGAGCACCGTGAGGGCACTGCGCTTCTTGGCGACGATCAGCAGGCCCGACGTCTCCCGGTCGAGGCGATGCACCAGTTCAAGGAACTTCGCCTCCGGGCGCTGGCGCCGCAGCTGCTCGATCAGGCCAAAGCTCACCCCGCTGCCGCCATGCACCGCCAGCCCGGCCGGCTTGTCGAGCACCAGCAGCGCATCGTCCTCGTAGGCGATGTCGAAGGGTTTGCCCATGGGCACCGGCGCGGCATTCTCCTTCTCGGCAATGCGGATCGGCGGGATGCGCACTTCGTCCCCGATCTGCACGCGGTAGGTCTGATCCACCCGACGGCTATTGACCCGCACCTCGCCGCTTCTCAGGATGCGGTAGATATGACTCTTCGGCACGCCCTTGCAGACGCGCACCAGAAAATTGTCGATGCGCTGACCGGCGCTCGCGTCGTCGACGCGCTCGTGGCGCACTGCGGGAGCTTTACTCAAGGCCATCGTTTTGAAATATACTGTTGAGCGGTTTTTTCGGTCCTGATGCGTCGCGCCCGCCAGAAGCGTGTTGTGATGTGAATCAACACCGGCCCGCGCCGCCCCAGAGCGACTCTGTGCAGAGGACTCCAAGCCGAGTTATCCGGCACCCTCACCGCTCCCGAAAAACCAAAGGAAGGTCCGTCGCCGGACAAAAAGAGGGCGATGGTACTTTATTCGACAATAAACTTGTACCAATTGCGCGCAGGCGCACACGCAGATTGACGGCCCTGAACCGGGGCCGCGAAGCATTCCCTGCAAGCCGGCCCGAGGTCGCAACGCCATACGCCGTCGTACCCGATCGTACGCGCGCCGTTCCAGCCTTGCGAGACCAGGCGAAGCTGCAGGCACTTCGCAGCCCCCGGGGCGCATGAACGAATCGTGCCGGACAGACCGGCGCCCGTGCTGAGGATCGGCAGCGCACTGAGAGTGCGTTGCGCTCCGGAAGCCCGGGCCCGACGAATCCCGCTAAAACGTTCCGGCGCCCTCAGCACGAGATGCGGTTCAGGGTGCGATAGACGAATCCCGCCACCCACTTTAGTTTGATTTCCCCTTGATGAAGGATCGGCTCGATCACGCCAAACTAAGTCACCGCAACTGAGCGGTGGTGCGGCTCGTCCTGCCCGTGTGCCACGCGGGAGAAGAAGACGAATGAAGCGAATGCTCTTCAATGCAACGCAGGCCGAGGAACTCCGCGTTGCCATTGTCGATGGTCAGAAACTCATTGACCTCGACATTGAATCGGCCGCCAAGGAACAACGCAAAAGCAACATCTACAAAGCCGTCATCACGCGCATCGAGCCCAGCCTCGAAGCCGCGTTTGTCGACTATGGTGCCGAGCGCCACGGCTTTCTGCCGTTCAAGGAAATCTCCCGCGCCTACTTCCAGCCTGGTGTCGAAGCCAGCCGTGCGTCCATCAAGGAAGCCCTGAAGGAAGGCCAGGAGCTGATCGTCCAGGTCGAGAAAGACGAGCGCGGCAACAAGGGCGCCGCTCTCACCACCTTCGTCTCGCTGGCCGGCCGCTACCTCGTGCTGATGCCCAACAACCCCCGCGGCGGTGGCGTTTCGCGCCGCGTCGAGGGTGACGAGCGCGCCGAGCTGCGCGACGTGATGGACCAGCTCGAAGTGCCTGGCGGCATGAGCCTGATCGCCCGCACCGCCGCCATCGGCCGCACCGCCGAAGAGCTGCAGTGGGACTTGAACTACCTCCTGCAACTGTGGCGCGCCATCGACGGCGCCGCCCAGGCCCAGGAAGGCGCCTTCCTGATCTACCAGGAAGGCAGCCTCGTGATCCGCGCGATCCGTGACTACTTCCAGCCCGACATCGGCGAGATCCTGATCGACACCGACGACGTCTATGAGCAGGCGCGCCAGTTCATGGCCCACGTCATGCCTCAGAACGTCGGCCGCGTGAAGCGCTACCACGACGACGTGCCGCTGTTCTCGCGCTTCCAGATCGAACACCAGATCGAATCGGCGTACTCGCGTCAGGTGAGCCTGCCTTCCGGCGGCGCCATCGTGATCGACCACACCGAAGCCCTGGTGTCCGTGGACGTGAACTCCGGCCGCGCCACCCGCGGTGCCGACATCGAGGAAACCGCGTTCAAGACCAACTGCGAAGCCGCCGACGAAGTGGCCCGCCAGTTGCGCCTGCGCGACCTTGGCGGCCTGATCGTCATCGACTTCATCGACATGGAGTCGCAGAAGAACCAGCGCGAAGTCGAGAATCGCCTGCGCGACGCCCTGCGCTACGACCGCGCCCGCGTCCAGACCGGCAAGATCAGCCGCTTCGGCCTGCTCGAGCTGTCCCGCCAGCGTCTGCGCCCGGCCCTTGCCGAGACCAGCTACATCCCCTGCCCGCGCTGTAACGGCACCGGCCACATCCGCAGCACCGAGTCGTCCGCGCTGCACATCCTGCGCATCCTCGAAGAAGAGGCCATGAAGGACAACACCGGCGCCCTGCACTGCCAGGTTCCGGTGGATGTCGCCACCTTCCTCCTCAACGAGAAGCGCGACGACATCGCAAAGATCGAGATCCGTCACAAGGTCAGCTTGGTGCTGATCCCCAACCGCCATCTCGAAACCCCGCAGCACGAGATCGTCCGCCTGCGCCACGACCAGCTCAACCTGGAAGAGAGCGCCGTCCCGAGCTATCGCATGGCCACCAAGCCGGCCGACGAGACCTACACCCCGCCGTCGGCCAACACCGACCGCCCGGCCCGCCAGGAAGCCGCCGTCAAGGGCATCACCCCTGACCAGCCGGCCCCGGTGGTTGAAGCCAAGGTCGCCGCGCCGGCCCCGGCGCCCGTGCCGGAAAGCCAGCCGGGCCTGCTCGCCCGCATCTTCGCCTTCTTCCGTGGCGAGAAGCCCGCCGCTGCGCCGGCCCCGGTGGTTGCCCAGCCGGAACCCCAGCGTCGCGAATCCCGCGGCCGCAACGAACGCAATGGTCGCCGTGACGGTGGCCGTGGCCGCCGTGACGGTCAGCGCGAAGAGCGTGGCGAACGGGGTGAGCGCGCGGAACGTGGCGAACGCGAAGGTCGCGACACCAACCGCAATGCCGCAGCCCCCGAAGCCCAGGCCGAGGTCCGCGAAAAGCCCCAGCGCCAACGTGGCGAACGCCAGGAACGCGGTGAGCGTCAGGAGCGTGGCGAGCGCCCCGAGCGCGAAGGCCGTAGCGGCGAGCGTGCAGAACGTGGCGAGCGCGGCGAACGCGGCCGCAACCGTAACGGCCAGGCCGCAAAGCCTGCCGCCGACGCCGAAGGCATCGTCGCCAGCGCCGAGCAGCTGACCGCCGTCGCCGCTGTGGCTGCCGTCACCGCCCCCGAAGCGGGCGCCCCGGCCGCCGTCGATGGCGAAGCCAGCGCCGAACGCAGCCGCCGCGGTCGTCGTGGCCGTCGCGGTGGTCGTCGCAACGAGGAAGGCACCGGCACCGAAGCCGCCGCCCAGGGCGAACTGGAAATCGGCGATCAGGCCCAGCCCACCGCCGAAGCCGTGCAGGCCGAAGCCGCGCCTGCCGTGACCGAAGCCGCTCCGGCCGAAGCCACCGAGGCGCCGGTCGTCGCCGAAGCCCCCGCCGTGGTCGAGGCCGCTCCGGCCGCCGAAGCCGCGCCGGTTGCCGAAGTGACCGAAGCCGCCGTCGAGACTGCGCCTGCCGAAGTGGCCGTGGCCGAAACCCCGGTGGTCGAGACCGTCGTCGAAGCCGCCCAGCCGGTAGTCGCCGAAGTGCAGGCCGAAGTCGCGCCGGCGCCGGTGGCTGAAGCTGCCAGCCTGATCGAACAGGTTGCCGCCGCCGCCCGTGAAGCCGAAACCACCCCGGTGGTTGAAGCGCCGGTCGAAGTGGTCGCCGAACCGGTGGCTGTCGAGGCCGCGCCGGTGGTTGTCGAAACCGTCGCCGCGCCGGTCGAGGCCGTGGTCGAACCCGTCGCTGCAGCCGAGCCCGTCGCCGCCCCGGCGCCGAGCGCTCCGGCCGATCTGTCCGTCGCCCTTGAAGAGAGCGGCCTGGTGCTGATCGAAACCCGTTCGGATGCGACGAAGTCCTTCCAGCCGGAACAGGCCCCTGCGCAGCCCCTCGGCCGCCGCCGCCGCGCCCCGGCCGTCGTGGCTGAAGAGCCGCTGGTCCAGGTGGAAACCGGGCCGAAGTAATCCCGGCACCACCCAGCAAAAAGGCCAACCCCTCGGGGTTGGCCTTTTCGTTTGTAGCTGCCGCACTGGACAGCTCGGCGCTGCGAGTGGTCAGACAGCCGACTGGCGGCGGCGCTCCACTTCCGGACGGATCTCCTCGATCAGCCCCTGCACGGCGTCCTCGCACATGTCGAGCACCGCGTCGAAGCCGGTGAGGCCGCCATAGTACGGGTCCGGCACATCATCGCGGCGATGACGCTGGGCAAAACTCATGAACATCCGCACCTTGTGCTTGCAGCCTTCAGGGGCGCGGTCGCGCAGATAGTGGAAATGATCCCGGTCCATCGCCAGCAGCAGATCGAACTCGGCGTAGTCCTTGGGCTGGACCTTGCGGGCGCGCAGCCGGGAAAGATCGTAGCCTCGCCTCAGGGCCGCCGTCTGAGTGCGGGGATCGGGCGCCTCGCCCGCGTGATAGCCCTGGATGCCCGCCGAATCGACGCCGACCGCGCTATCCATCCCGGCCATCGCCAACCAGCGACGTGCAACGCCCTCTGCAGTCGGCGACCGGCAGATATTGCCGGTGCAGACGAATAGTATTTTCACTATGGGTGTCCCTCCTGCCGGCAATTTAAACAGCCGGCGGGCGGAACGTACAAGAGCAAGCACCAATTTTCGAATCTCTCAGCCTGTGGCGTTCGGTCGGGACCCGCCTGGCAGATCGTGGGCGTCGGCCCCGAATGCCTGCTGGCGCAACCGGAAGAGCTTGTCGCGGGCGGCCGCGGCTTTCTCGAACTCCAGGTTGCGGGCGTGTTCCTGCATTTCCTTCTCGAGCTGGCGGATGGTCTTCGCCAGTGCTTTCTCGTCAAGGGCCGCGTAGTCGCTCCGGGCCTCCCCGGCGGACGTCGCATCGGCCTCCGATCCTGCATCATAGACACCGTCGATGATGTCTTTGATGCGTTTTGTCACGGACTTGGGCGTAATTCCGTTCGCCTCGTTGAAGGCGATCTGCCGTGCACGGCGGCGCTCGGTTTCGCCGATGGCAGCCTTCATCGAGTCGGTGATCCGGTCGGCGTAGAGGATGGCGGTGCCATGCAGGTGGCGGGCGGCGCGGCCGATGGTCTGGATCAGCGAGCGCTCGGACCGCAGGAAGCCCTCCTTGTCCGCGTCGAGGATCGCCACCAGCGACACCTCGGGGATGTCCAGGCCTTCCCGCAGCAGGTTGATGCCCACCAGCACGTCGAACTCGCCCAGGCGCAGGTCGCGGATGATCTCGACCCGCTCGACGGTGTCGATGTCCGAGTGCAGGTAGCGCACGCGGATGCCGTTCTCGGCCAGGTATTCGGTTAGATCCTCGGCCATGCGCTTGGTCAGCACGGTGACGAGGATGCGCTCCTTCACGTCGAGGCGCTTCTTGATCTCGCCCAGCAGATCATCCACCTGGGTGGACGCGGGCCGCACGATGATGATCGGGTCGACAAGGCCGGTCGGGCGCACCACCTGCTCCACCACCTGGCCCTGATGTTCCTTCTCGTAGGCCGCCGGTGTGGCCGAGACGAACACCGTCTGGGGCAGCAGGCGCTCGAACTCCTCGAACTTGAGCGGCCGGTTGTCCAGCGCCGAAGGCAGCCGGAAACCGTATTCGACGAGGTTCTCCTTGCGCGAGCGGTCGCCCTTGTACATCGCGCCCACCTGGCCGATGGACACGTGGGATTCGTCAATGAACATCAGGCCATCGGCCGGCAGGTAGTCGATCAGGGTCGGCGGCGCCGCGCCGGGCTCGCGGCCCGACAGATGGCGCGAGTAGTTCTCGATGCCCTTGCAGAAGCCCAGCTCGTTGAGCATCTCCAGATCGAAGCGGGTGCGCTGCTCGATGCGCTGGGCCTCGACCAGCTTGCCGGCCTTCTGGAACTGGGCGATGCGCTCGCGCAGCTCGTCCTTGATCGCCTCGATGGCGCGCAGCACCGTGGCCCGCGGCGTCACGTAGTGGCTGGACGGATACACCGTGAAGCGCACGATCTTCTGCTTGAGGTGGCCGGTGAGCGGATCGAACAGCGTGAGATGCTCGATCTCGTCGTCGAACATCTCGACGCGCAGCGCGTACTCGGCGTTTTCCGCCGGGAAGATGTCGATCACGTCGCCCCGCACCCGGAAGGTGCCGCGCCGGAAATCCACGTCGGCCCGGTCGTACTGCATCGCCACCAGGCGCTGCACCAGATCCCGGTGGGCCATCTGCTCGCCTTCGCGCAGGTGCAGCACCATCGCGTGGTAATCGCCCGGATCGCCGATACCGTAGATGCACGACACCGACGCCACGATCACCACGTCGCGCCGTTCCATCAGGCTCTTGGTTGCTGACAGGCGCATCTGCTCGATGTGCTCGTTGATCGACGAGTCCTTCTCGATGAACAGATCGCGGGACGGCACGTAGGCTTCCGGCTGGTAGTAATCGTAGTAGCTGACGAAGTACTCCACCGCGTTCTCGGGAAAGAACTCGCGGAACTCCGAATACAGCTGCGCCGCCAGCGTCTTGTTGTGGGCCAGCACCAGCGCGGGCCGCCCACAGCGGGCGATGACATTGGCCATCGTGTAGGTCTTGCCGGAGCCCGTCACGCCCAGCAGCGTCTGGAACATCAGGCCATCGCCGATGCCCTCGACGAGCTTCCGGATTGCCTCCGGCTGGTCGCCACCGGGCGCAAAGGGCTGGTGAAGCCGGAACGGGCTCCCCTCGAAAACCACCACGCTCCCGCTACCTGATTGATCGGCCATGATAAAATTTCTGTCTTGAGTCAAACGGTGGCGCCCGCAAACCCCGCGGGCAACTCCGCATTATCACCCAGCGAGCGCCACAAAGTGCCCGCACCCTTCGCCCCTTCTGGAGAACCCATGAGCTCTTCGATCTTTGCTGCAGTCGAACTGGCCCCCCGCGATCCGATCCTCGGCCTCAACGAAGCCTTCAACGCGGACACCCGCAGCACCAAGGTCAACCTCGGCGTTGGCGTCTACTTTGACGACAACGGCAAGATCCCCCTCCTCGGCGCCGTCAAGACTGCCGAGAAGGCCCGCCTCGAAGCCGCCCCGCCCCGTGGCTACCAGCCCATCGAAGGCCCGGCTGCCTACAACAACGCCGTGCAGACCCTGCTGTTCGGTGCCGACAGCGCCATCATCCGTGACGGCCGCGTCGTCACCGCCCAGGCCCTCGGCGGCACCGGCGCCCTGCGCATCGGTGCGGATCTCATCAAGCGCGTCGTGCCCGACGCCACCGTCTACATCTCCGATCCGTCCTGGGAAAACCACCGCGCGCTGTTCGAAGCCGCCGGCTTCCCGGTCGACACCTACCCCTACTACAACCCGGAAACCCGCGGCGCCAACGCCGAGGCCATGATCGCCAAGCTGAACAGCCTGCCGGCCGGTTCCGTGATCGTGCTGCACGCCTGCTGCCACAACCCCACCGGCGCCGACCTCACCGAGGCCCAATGGGCCGAAGTGGTCAAGGCCTGTGCGGCCCGCGGCCTGATCCCCTTCCTCGACATGGCCTACCAGGGCTTCGCCGACGGCATCGAGCCGGACGCCGTCGCGGTCAACCTGTTCTCGGCCTCCGGCCTGTCGTTCTTCGTGTCCAGCTCCTTCTCCAAGAGCTTCTCGCTCTATGGCGAACGCGTCG
>ERZ650311.292-NODE-292-length-33111-cov-31.850254_pt1 | contig 33111 bp, 55 predicted proteins | sample MGYA00376247_ERZ650311 | MGnify/ENA primary metagenome ERZ650311 (study PRJEB26733, sample SAMN07839324) | wastewater metagenome | biome: small river; feature: stream; material: water | place: USA: North Carolina | collected 2016-07-28 ...
TGGGGTGGACGGTTGGGGGTGCCTCCGACTCCGAGCGATGAAACCAAGCTACTCCTGGCGCCCCGGCTCCGGCTGGCAGGCCGATGGTCCAGCCTGGCGCGGCGGCCCTGCGCTGGCGCTGTCGGTTACACGCGCAGTGTAATCGAATCTCAGAGATATCAATATGTTACCACCAAATGACCCGGGACCCACCCCGAAACAAGCCTGCGCCGGTCGGGTTGGCCCTGGCGTCATGGCCGGTGCGACCTGGGGCCTGGACGCCTCGGCGGCTCGTTGTTTTTGAATGTGAAGGAAATGTGAAGACGCTGGCACTCCCTGTCACCAATTAACCCCCACCAACCCATTCACCGCACGAATACCTCGCCTCTCCACCATTCACTCCGCGAATACATCGCAAGAGTCATGCCAAACCGCGCGCGAATATCAAGGTGTGCACGTTGTCACCAAAAGAACATCGAATGTCACCAAAGTAACAGGATTTGTGTGACGCAGTTCCTACTATAACGGCTTACCTGTGCCATTATATGTACAGCCTACGGGCTACCGGCACGCGTTCGCGGTGCTGGAATTCTGAGTCGATAGCGCGCATGCGTCCGCCTTGGGCGCATGCCGCTGGCGATTCTGCCGGCCTCCCCCGCTGCAACGGGGCAACCTTTGGAGATCGAACATGATGACCACCGAAACGACCACCACACCCGCGCCCACTAACTATCCCGGAGAGCGCGACGCCATCTTGCATGCCTTGCGCCGTTGGATTGCGCAGCGCCCCGGCCTGGAATTCGGCAACTACGGCGAAGTGGCCGCCTACCGTTCCGAACAGCGCTCCATCGCGCGCGACAAGCGCGAGGCGGAAACCCTGTTGGCCTATGTGGAGCGGCACCCCAGCATCGACGCAGCGCGCTTGCGTGAGGCATTCCGCAGCGCCTACAGCGGCCGCCTGTCGTGGGATGGCACGCGCCTCGACTACACCACCGGGCAATACTGGCCGACCGAATACCGCCGCGCCGCGTGTGCCGTGCTCGCGTCTGCTATCTGGGATTGGCTGCGCGATGAGTGCATGCCCGCGCCTGACTCGTGGGGCGTGAATTGGCTGGACGACGACGGCAGCGCGCGCGTCACCGCCAAGCGCCTCGGCAAGCCCTTTGCATCGCATGCGGAGGCGGCCCACTACGCGGCTAGCGTGTCCAAAGCGCGCAGCCCTTACGTGATCGAATACTACCGGGGCAAGCGCGCCGGCGACTTCCTGCGAGATGCTGCCCGCCGCGAGTTTGGTCAATCCATCGCGCGCCGCTGGTTCAACTGAGGGCCGCGCCATGATCGAAGCTATCGAACTATTCGAGCGCGACGGCGGGCTTTATGTCGCCGCTCGCGACGACGACGGGAACCGGCTGGATCTCATAGTGCCGCCGGATGATTGCGACACTGACGACGATGAAATGGCGCTTATTAGCGCCGAGGAGGAGCAAGCATGATCCACGAAACACTAGAGCGCTTGAGCGCCATCATTGACAACGACGCCAACTTCGCAGAAGCGCGGATCGCGTTGCGCGGGCTAGAGGCAGATTTGCGCGCCTTTTGCACCGCCAACGATGAAGAAAAGGCCTACGCCGAGATCGCAAATCGGCGCGGCTTTCAAGCGGAATATCCTCCCATCGTCAGCATTGGCGAGGACGGCGCGAGCGTGCTCGGCTGGTTCCAGATTGACGGCGAGGAATGCCCGCACTGCGACGCCTGCAACGTGCCAGATTTTGACGAGTGCGCATTGTGCGGCAAGTCGCCGAACGATGAGCCCACCGAAGATGACAACGATGACGCGCTCGCGGGCGCGGGGGAGGAATGATGGCCAGCACACGCATAGACCAATTGAGCACCGAGCAGCGCGCCCGATATGAATTGCTCAAAAAGCAATTGGACGCCCTTGGCGATGCGCTAGACATCGCCGACCGCGACTGGCAGGCAGCGCCAGCCGGGCGCGACTATGACGAAGCGCAAGCGTTAGGGAAAGCACGCAACGCCATGCACGACTGGATCGAGGAATTTGACGACGAATTCCAGACGCTGTCCGAACTGGCAGGCGTCGCATAGCCACCAGGGTATAGGGCGCGCTCGCGTGTCCTATGCCGTGCTGACTGACAAAACCGGAGGCTCTGACGATGGCGATCTCGACACAATGGCGCGGCATCGGGGCCGCGCTGCTCGTTCACGAAATGGCGAAGGGCTCGCGACACTTTGACCCGCTGCGCCATACCGCGCTGATTCCTGAAGCGTGGCAAGAGCCGGGCGGCGGCCCATGGGTGCGCTGTAGGGCCGCTTTCGCGCTGGGGCGTGGGCAATGGTCAATGGTGGTGGAGGACTGGCTTACGCTGCGGCCTGACGCGGAAAACGCTGTTGTATGCGCGGCGCTGGATCACATCGCGTGGCTGACGGATAGTGACCGCGCCAACGCGTACGATTCCGCTCAATTCATTGGGCTGGTGCGGCCATGATCGGCTATCCATTGGACATGCCAACCCCATCAGGCTTCCACACGTGGAACAGGGCGCTACGTGGCGCGTATGCCAAGGGGTGGCGCGCAGCGCAGGCTGGCGAGCTCGCGACAGCATGCCCATATCAGGATCGCCGAAAGCAAAGCGGCGGGCTGACGTGGTCTCGCGCGTTCGAGCGGGCATGGCTGGACGGGTGGTGCGCTTTGAATCGCCCCGGCGACGGCATGACCGCCACCGGGGGATGAGGGAAGCACCGGCCGGGCTGCAACCCGTTGGGGATGCCGGGGCCGTGTGGAGACGCACGGCCGAACCAGTGTAGCGGGCTCGCGCCGGAATTCAACGTAGGAGGATGAAGCGATGGCCACGCATAGGTTTTGGCTGAACTGTTACGAGGGCGGCATATTCCGCGCTCATGCCACCCCCGAGGCGGCATTGTTGGCGCGTCATTTTCGGATTCGGTATCGAGGTCGTTACCTCGAACCGATCGCGTCATGCGTGCCGCTAGAGTTTGAGGCGGGCGTCTATCCGGACGAGGCGCAAGCCGGACAACGGTCCGGCAATCGATTCACTGACTGAGGTGGCGGGGCCGCGCCGAACAGGGGGAAACCTTGGCGCGGCCCGCGCCGGGGCTCGGGAGAGCCGGAGGAGAGTATGGACGTATTGCATTTCAACTACCAAGCCAATAAGGCCCGGCTGACCGAACGGGCTCGCGCGATGGCGCGCATGGTGCTCGTGGATGGGGTCAGTCAGGTGGAAGTAGCGAGGCGTTTCGGCGTCAAGCAGCCTCGGGTGGCCTATCTGGTCGCGTGCGTGAGGAATCCGCCAATTCGGGGCAAATCTGACGGTCTCGTGCGGATTGGCGGGCTGGTCTCGCCCGAGACGGCGGCCAAAGTGCGGGAGGTCATCGCCCATGCCAAGGCGGCAAAGGCCGCTCGGGCTGCACAGGAGGCCGCAGGACGCGAGCAGGCGGTCGAGGAAGGGGAGACGTACAGTGGCGGGGAGATCGTGAGCCCCGACGATTGGTAGGGGCTCACGGGATAGCGGGCTCGCGGTCAGGCGGTGGGATCGGCCACCGGTTCGGGGTCAACGGGATCGGGCGTGGGCTCGGGCTCCAGGGTCGGCGCCGGCGCAGCACCGCCAGCCAAGGCCGCCGTCAGGGCGTCGTGCTCAGCCTTCAGATGCGTGATCACGCCCCGCACGGTGTCGGGGTCGATCTCCGCGGCGGCGGTCAAGTCGTCAATCTTCTGCACCAGGGTCGCGACCGTACCGGCGAATTCGGTCAGCTTCGCGATCACCAGATCGGCGTCGGCCTTGTCCTGGGCGATGGCGGTATTCAGGTCATCTTTCAATCTCATGAGTAGATCTCCAATGGTATCGAGGGCGGCTTCAATGCCGGGGGCGGAAACAATGTGTCTAAACGTCAACATGCGTCAAGAGTCCTTCAACGGCAGATGCTTGAGAACATCGTCAGCACTGCGCGCCACGAACGCAAGGCCGCCGAATTGATTCACGAGGGAGAGGAACGCCGCTTGCTCGTCGGTGAGGCGCCCGGTGCTGGACTTGCACTCGATCACCACCAGCCGGCCGCTACCCTTGAGCATGGCCCACACATCGGGGCAGCCCTTGAAGGTCATGAACATCGGGCGCATGCCGGTTTTGGATTTCTTGTCCACGACGTCCACGACGCGGCTATTCATGCGCTGCACCCACGCAATGGCGGGGTGGCGCTTGAGCAATTGCACCACGGCGCGCTGCACGTCCGCCTCCAGCACTTTACGGTCGCCAGTCGTCCAGCCCTTGTCACCGCCGGGCACCTTGGACTGCTGGAGCGCCAGCACGTCCTGGGCGGTCATGCGGGTCATCGCCAGCTTCCCGTCGCCGTGGTGCCGCCGAACATGGTCACCCACCCAACGGCCTTACCGCTTTTCACGTGCGAGGCATCGACGCGCAGCACCCGCCAGCCCATGGCGACGGCAGTCGATAGCTTCTCGCAGTCCGCGCGCATGCCGGCGCCTTGGTTGTGGCGGCCCTGGACGAAGCCGCCGCCATCCATTTCCAGGGCGACCATCTTGTCCGGCCAGGCGAAATCAAAGCGCCAATCCTTGAGCCCGGCCAGCAGGAGCCGCGTCCGCACGCCTTCGCCGATGCCGCCGCAGGCCATGGCCGCAAAGCGGTATTCCCGCGCCGGCTCAGCCACGCGGCAGGACTTGAGATAGAAAGCGAGCGTATCAACCGCCCGCGTGTCTATCTTCTTCGGTTTGTCCGAGGGTAGGCGTAACGGTTTCATGCGGCGGCCTCCGCTCGAGGTTTCCAGTAGGCGGCAATGTGGCGGCTGAGAGGCAGCGGGATCTTGGCGATCATGGCGCTGGCTTGTTTGCGAGCTTTCGATTTACTGCCATGCCGTCGGCATGTGGAGTTCGGGTCGCTGAACCAATCGCCACCGATTTTCAGGCCGTCTTCGCGCGCCTCTTTCGCAATGGCATGCGCCGGATTCTGGCCCGTCACCTTCTGACCAGGCGAACCGATGCTGAACCATGACCCGCCGCTATTCTTGATGGCCTTGTCCATCGGCATCAGTGCCGGCACATCGCCCCACAAATGGAAGCTCCCGTAGTTCCACCGAGACCGACCAACCCACGGTTGAGCTCCGCGCACGTTCTCAACCACCAGCGGAATAAACCGCCCGGCGGCTTCAATCGCCTCGCGCTGAATGCGGAAGCAATGATCGAAAAGCTCGTTGCTCGGCGGCGGCAGTGCCTTGGCTTTCTTCCACGGCATCGCGCGGTAGCTGTACGCCTGGCAGGGAGGCGATGCCACGATCAAGGCGGCGTCCTTGAACTGGCGGCCGACGATGGTCGCGACATCCTGCAACACCAGTTGCGCCGGGTAGCGGTGTTCGCCGTAAACGTGGTGCTCGATGTCAAAGCCCACCACGTCATACCCTTCGAGCAGCAAGCCCTCCGTCCAGCCGCCCAAGCCGCAAAACAAATCGATGGCTAATGGCGCAGCCACATCGCCACCACTTCAAAGCCGCCGAACATGGTCACCCACCCAGCCGGCTGCGGCGCCGTCAATTGCGCCAGCCGGGCCTTGAACGCGTCGCGCTGCTGGGCGAAGGCGCGGCGGTATTCGGCGTCAACCTGCTCGCGGCCAACCTCCTCCAGCCGGCGGCCACAGGCCAGCCAGTCCGCATAGGCTTGGCTCCGCTGTAAGGCCTCCAACTCACCCTGCAATTCGGCGGCGCGCGCGGCCAGCGCCTTCCTGCGCGCTCTAACGCGGGCTCGCCGGGCATCGTAGGCGCTCCCGCCGTGTCGGGCGCCCTCCTTGGCCGTGGCTAGCAGTTGCTCCAGCGCCACCACGTCATCGGCCGCCAGCGCGCCCTGGGCCGCGAGGTAGATGGCGTGCAGGTCGGGATCTTCGGTCTTGTCCGGGTGGCAGCGCAGCGCGATGGCGAGGTAGAGCTTCTTGGCCTTGCGCCGAGCGTTACGGTTCGGCTTGACCGGCTCATGCTGAAACTGCGGGCCGGCGCCGGGATCGGCACCCGCCCACCGCTTGAACGCCTCCTGCGCTACTCGCTCGCGCTCTTGCCGTTTGGCCATGAACGCCACCAGCGCGTCGTTGGCCGCCTGCACCTCGGCAATCTCGGCGGCAAAGCGCTCGCGAATGTCGGCGAGGTGGCGTGCCACGGCGGCCTTGGACGCGGTCAGCATCTCCTCCGTGTCGGCCGCCTCAACTTCGAGCCGGGCGATCTCACCGGCAAGCTGCCAGTCGGTATCGGTCAGTGTCAGTGCGTTCATCGGAACATAACCAAGTACAAATTAAGCACCACGGCAGCGCTTATTAATCCCACGATCACGCCATCCAAAATGGCGTCGAGTGCTTCGAGAAATTTCATCGCATTCCCCCTTGCGAGCGCGCTGCCCGCTCTTGTAGTCGTTTCAAAACCGCGCGGCCAAGGTCCGAGCGCTCGAGATCGCGAATGGCCCAATCGCGCCAGCTTTCACCCGGTTGCCGCGGATTCGATTGCAGGCACCGGCGGAACGGTTCTCGGTTGGCGTCGTTCCATTCCATGACGTGGTGAGTCTTGCACACGCTCTTGCCCTCGTAGGTCAGTCCGATCACCCGCTCGCCGCACGCGTTGACGTGGCAATGGTGCTGCGTCGCCATGCGCTTGGCTTCGCTGGTGGGAATGTCGAGCTCCTGATCGTACCGCTCCTGATTCAGCCATGTGGTCACCATGGTGAGATGCGGCACGAATTGGTTCGCCGACTTTAGCGCTCTACGGTTCTGGCGCTGGGCCTCATAGCCACGCCAGACATGCTGCGCGAATGCCTGCTCGTCGGCGCCCTCGTTGGATTTCATGAACGCCTTGACGCGCTTCTCCCACGACTGCCACGCCTTGGTCTTGCTGCCCTTCTGCGCGTTACTCATGCCTTCCTCGGCGCCGTACTTCACCCAAAGATTCTCGAACCACTCGCTGTAAGTGGCCATCATTCCTTCTCCCTGGCGGCGTCGATGGCTGCGTCTACTTTCTCGTCAACGACTTCGGGCATCTCTTCTAGCACCCGCAATCGCTCGCTGCACTGAATAAATTCAGGAAGCAGATGCCGTCGCGCGGCTTTCCATCGCTCCGCATCCCTCAACTCCCCCGACAGTTCGGCGTCGCATAGGGCGATAATGCGGTTAATCGAATAGGCGTCAGTGAAGCGCTCGTCGCCTGCCTGTTCGCGGATTTTCCGCACAAACGCCTCATGCCGTTCGCGCAGCTCGGCGATGGTGGCTTCGTATTCCTGTTTTGTCATGATCTGATCTCCAATGCTTTCCCAATCCAGTCGACAGCCTGCCCGCTTTTAACGTGATCCGAAGTCACGCGCAGCACCGACCAGCCCATAGCCGCCGCGTTGCTGTACTTCTCGCAATCCTTCTCGATGCCGGGGCCGGTGCTGTGACGGCCTCCGCCCAATCCGCCACCTCCTGCGCGGTCTGCCAAACTAAGTGCAACACCTCTATCGCGCAAAGAGGGAGAGCCGGTGATACTGCCGGCATCCTCTTCCGCCAAGATCGGGGTGACAACATGAAATACCACCAGCTCTCCGAATATGAACGATACGCCATCGCCCGTCTGCTTCGCCAGGGGCATTCAAAGCGCTCTGTCGCTCGCATCCTCGACCGACATCCCACCACCATCATTCGCGAACTCAAGCGTAACGCAACCACCCACGACAGCGCCTATCGACCTGCGAAGGCCCAGCAATACGCCGTCGCCAGGCGACACCGCTCGCGTCGTAATCTTCAATACACACATCAAGACTGGGCGCCCATCGCCAGACACATTCAAGCCAAGTGGAGCCCCGCTCAAATTGTCGGCCGCGCGCGCGTATTCCGCCAACATACCATGAGCGCCGAGACCATCTATCGCTATATCCGCCTCGACCGAAAGCGTGGCGGCCAGCTCTGGCGACACCTTCGCATCGTCTCCAAGTTCGGACGAAAACGGCGTGGAAGCCCAAAATCCCGCGGAAGAATCATCGGGAAACGTCATATCAGTGAACGACCCGCTGTCGTCGAGCGACGACGCCAACTCGGCCATTGGGAAGGCGATACCGTCATCGGCGCCGACCAACGCCACTGCATTCTCACTCTCGTCGAGCGCGTCTCAGGCTTCACTATTATCAAGAAGCTCTTCGCCAGGAATGTAGAGCAGGCCAATCAGGCAATGAGACGCGCCATCCAGCACCTCAACGCCCACTTCCGCACCATCACCCTCGACAACGGCACCGAGTTCCATGGCTATGCGGACATTGAGCGCGACACCGGTGTGACCATTTACTTCGCCACGCCTTATCGCTCATGGGAGCGCGGGACAAACGAGAACACCAACGGACTCATCCGTCAGTATCTGCCCAAGGGCTCTTGTTTCAAGTCGCTCACCCAGACTGAATGCAACAACATTGCTAAACAACTCAACGACCGACCGAGAGACCGCCTCGGTTTCAAAACGCCTGCCGAAGTCTTCTTCGCGGCGTCCTAACGGTGTTGCACTTCAAAGTTGAATTCAAGCTGCACCCGCGCCAGCTTCGCATCCCTCTCTGCCAATTGCTCACTCAGCGCATCATGCTCCCGCTCCAATCGCTCAACATGCGTATTTCGGAAAGCAATCGTGTCATGAGCGGTGGCCAGTTGTTCGCGCAGGGCGGCGAGTTCGGTTTCGAGTCGCTCGTTTTCGCATTGGTGGCAGATGTAGCGCGTGGTTAGCGTTCCATGCGCGCAATAGTTTGTTCCTGTGCGCGGGTCTATCATTTCAACAACACCTCATTCAATTCAGCAATGGCGCGGCCACGGTTGCAGGTGCATTCGCCCTCATAGACATTAACCGCGCACCATTTCTGGTGCGGCATCCCCTGCCAGTATTCCAAGTGGCGGCGGGCGAGGGGATGAAGTACAGCGGCGGCGATATGCTCAGCCTGCTTGTCTCCAGAATACGGGCCATGCTTATTCATCGCGTCACGCATTGCGCAGCGAACCAGTTCGATTATTTCAGGCGTCATCAATCAAACTCCCATAAAATCACAGCCACCAGGGCGACTAATCCCGCGCTTTAAGCCACTCGCTCACGTCCTCATCGAAGTGATCAGCGCTGGTCCTGAACCGCACGCGGTGTCCGTTCATGAGGTCGCGCAAGTTCACTCGGCCGTACACCTCGCGCCCGCCCTGTACCCGAACGCACAAGTCCAGCGTCAGCGTGTCGATGTAGGCTTGGGGCAGGTAGATGTTGATTGCCTCGATCTCGAAGCACTCCGCGGCCGGCGGGTCAATACGGGAGCCAGGGTCTGCCGGGCAATGCTCAGCCGACACGCGCACGTCAGTCGGATACTCCGTGCAATCCGCGTCCTCGCCGATCACCACGCAGGGGATGCTGCGGATCTGAGCGCTCATGGGTAGAGGGCCTTGAGGAGTTCGTCGGCAATCTGCACCGCCATCCTTGAGATAACGACGTCCGTCTTTAGCTCCGCATTCCCAAGCATTCCCTGCATCGCCATGGCTGCGAACAGCTCGCGCTTGGTGAGGCCGAGCGCTACGTGTCCGGTTTGCTGCTTTGTGTGGTCAGGGTACGCAGGGCGCAGACCTTGGTACTGGGCCGCAGTCTGTTGAAAATTCGATCCTTCAGCGATCATCCGCCAGTCCTCTTTTTTTCGATCAGGCATAGGTAAGCCATATAGGGAGGATGCACGCCGATCGGCTAATTCCTTTCCCCTATATTCCGGTCGGATCACCATGAGGCGCCTCCCACCACGTTGCAGGCCGGCAGAGCGTGGATTTGGTGCAAACGCTGAATTTCTCCCACGCAGGTCCAGCAGACCCCTTGATGCGCTTGGGGTGCGTCGGAATGGTGGTCTTGACGGAGCGTGTGGAAGTGGACGATATTGCAGGTCCACTTCGGAGACGTGCCGAGAACACAAATCCGAAAGCCCCGGCGGAATTCGACCTCCGCCGGGGCAATCCATTCTTAGCCTTCGCCCGCATCGCAGTCAAGTTTCCCGCCTCAGCCGGTCGGCCCAGCGATACCGCTCGAGCTTGTTGAACACCGTCCTGCGCGACACCCCGAGTTTTCGGGCCGCCATGGCCTTGTCGGGGTACTGCGCCAGGGTCGCCTCGATCAGCGCCCGCTCCACGTCAGCGAGTTTCTTGCCTACGAGGTGGGAGACGTCGATCATGCGAACAGCTTCCGGTAGGCGCGGCGGAACCATGCGATTGAGCCCTTGCTGCGCAGAACGAGCCCGTTTGGCGCCGTATGCGAATAACCGCAGATGAACCGCGGCATCCCGCAGACGCACACGCCGCACAACAGGTGTCCAGCTTCGCCCTGCCTGACGCAATTGGTGCGCTCCAGTTCATCGTCCTCGGGCGGTCTACCGACGCGCCTTGCGAATGTCTTTTCGTCCATTGCCCTTCCCTTTGTTGGTTTCGCCTCGCCACGCCGGTGGTGCCAGCGTGCCGGGCGGTGATGCGCGCCACGCCTGGAATTCAGGGTTGTGGCGCGCGTCGAATAAGTCGAATTGCTCGGTCATCCGAAGTTCAACCGCCGATGCTTGGGGCGCTTCCGGCCCCACTTCCTGACGTAGTAGCCACGGTGAAGCGCCTGGAAGTAGAAGTTAAAACATTCCGCGTTGACCAAGCGCATGGCCCTGGCCTGATACTCATTCCATTCGTCCATGCGCGCCGCAATCAAATCGATGATGGCGTCCGCTGGCGGCTCCTGCCCGATTGTCCCAATAGCGACCCCATGGATGATGGCGCGCCTAAACCACTCACTGCGGCCACTCGGCGTGTCGATGTGAAAGATCTTGTCCATCACTCCTCCCCCCGCAGCCCCAGCTCCTGCACCCAATCTGGCGGCACGGCCGGCTTCGGGCGCCGCGGATGATTCAACAACGCCGCGCTTATCACTGGCGAGAACGGCGCAAATCTGAAATCGACGCCGTCAAAAGACGTGTCTCTGAAGTAGTCGCCGACGTCAATCTCCATCTCCGTTACGCCTTGCTTCAGCAGCATGGCGCCGATGAACGCCACCATCGCGTCGCGCTCCATCTTGAGGCGCGCTATTCCTTCCCATTCAGCTTCTCCGAACATCACCATTTCTCCGGGTTGTTGATTTTTGAATACTTCACTGTCTTGACGCCTTGGCCCAGCCAGCGCTTCAGGTCTTGCTGAAACTCGTCATCGGCGGGTTGCTCTGGCGGGCGCTTCTTGCGGAGCTCTGATTCCAAAAGCGCGCCCAGTACGTCGTCGGCCCACCTAACGACGTACTGGCACTTCTCATGGACTCTCCAGAGATTCCCATCTATTCGCACCACGTCGCCAATTTCCCAAGACCCGACTTGAAGAACTTCAACCTCCATGCCGTTGACGTGCTCCCACTCCGGCTCCAAGTTGCACGCAATCGCAATCTCCCCCACCTCAAACTTCGCCATTGCTTTCTTCCTCCACGGCGTCACGCCACTGGTTGTCTCTCCACTCGTCATACACTTCGCAAATCTTGATGATCATGTCCTCGTCGGGCATCGGGCCTTGGTTGCGCATGATCTCCACGACGCGCTGGGGCGTGATACTGAGGTCGATGGCTATCTCGGTCATTGACCTCTCCGCCGCCATGTCGCGCAGCTTGCGCACCCACTTTGATGGGGCTTGGGCACTCACAGTTTCTTTCTCCCCACCTTTTCCTTGTAGTTGAGCAAAATCACGATTCGATTTGCTCCAGGCGCTTTAATCTTTCCTTGGGCGAACTTCGCTATCCAATGCGGATTAAGGCCGGTATCCATGCAGACCTTAGTCCATCTGCCCTTTACTCCAGCGGAGTTTAACCACCGCCTCGCTGCTTCTGTTCTGTCTTTCATAGCTTGATGATAGCTCCGATTGAAATAATTTCAAGTATCATCATGCGCGCACTTGCATACCGGCATGATTGGACTACAATAGCACTCGAAAACCAAAACAGGAAGGAACCGGGATGACACAGGACTTTGCTGAGAAGGACTATGCAGACCGCGCACCGTGGTGGATTTCTCTCTTTTGGGGATTTGCCATGGCGGTGTGCCTTTACATTTGGGTATGGGTGCTCACCGGCACGTACAAGCACATCGAATGCTGGAATGCGAATGACAGCATGGGATGCGCGGTGCTTTGGAGCGCCAACACTGACGACCACAACACTGGAGAATGAAATGGCTAAGCGTATTTACAAGGTTCTGCAACATGCGACTCAGATCGAATATCTGGTGAACGCCAACACCCCCGCGCAGGCGCTGCGTGCGGTGGCCAAGACGCAATATGCGGTCGAGGTGGCAAACCAAACTGATCTGGTGCGTCTCGTGTCGCGTGACGTGCCGGTCATCGAGGCTGGTGACGAGCCGGAGGCTGTTGAGGAGACTGCCAATGGCTAACGAGCCCCGCCCTTACCTCGGCGGCTCCGACATCGCTGCGGTGGTCGGCCTGTCGCCCTGGAAAACGCCGCTGGCTCTGTGGCAAGAGAAAGTCGACGCGCTCCAGGGCAAGGCGCCCGAGGACACTGACAGCCCTGTGAAGGCTCGTGGACGGCGCTGGGAGACGCCGGCCCGCGAGATGCTGTTGGACGAGCTGGCCGAGCGGGAGATGCCGTGTGCGCTTGGCTTGGTCAATCAGCGTCACGCTCATACCCCTGCGCCGTGGATGCGAGCCGAGATCGACGCCGAGCTGATTCCAAGCGGCCTACCGGAAATCTGGAACGCCGAGATCAAGACCGTCTCCCCCTTCGCCTCCCGCAAGGAATGGGGCGAGGAGGAATCTGACGAGATCCCGGTTTGGTACACCACGCAGGCGCAGTGGGGCCTCATGGTGACCGGCCGCTCGATCTGCGTGGTGGGCGCCCTGTTCGGGGCTGATCGCCTGCGGCCCTATGTGGTCGAGCGTGACAACGAGGTCATCGCATGGCTCACCGACCGCGCCACGACGTTCTGGCACAACCACGTGCTGGCCGATGTGCCGCCGCCTGCGACCAATCTCGCCGACCTCGCTCTGCTGTATCCCAAGCACATGGACTTTTCCATGCAGGCCGACGTGTATCTCACGCAGAAGCTGGTGCGGATGCGCGCCCTGGCTGCGGAGATGAAGGCGCGTGAAGCCGAATGGGATGAGCTGGAGTTCGAGTTGAAATGTGCGATGGGTGCGAACAGCGCCCTCGTGCTACCCGACTCCGACACGCCGGTACTGACGTGGAAAACCGAGTCGCGCAAGGTGCTCGATCAGGAGTCGCTGAAGTCCGAACACCCCGACATCGTCAAGGCGTTCACGCGCACCAGTGAGTCGCGCGTGTTCCGTTTCAAACCGTTCGCAATGGAGAGGGTAATGCCATGATCAAATTAAGCCCGACGGATATTCACTTTGTTCTAACTAGGACACCGAAGTACGTGAGAACCATGCTCACAGATAACGTAGGGGAATTGTTCATGGCGGGGGGATTTATACGCGCCACTATTGCCGGAGAAAAGCCCTCAGACATAGATATATTCGGCCCAAGTCGAGAGAAACTTGAGGCTGTCGCAAAAGACGTTGTGGTGAACAGCAATGGTGGAGCGCGCCTTCATGAAACAGAAAATGCTTACACAATTCTGTGGAAGAACGGCCGTGTTCCACTTCAATTTATTCATCGGTGGGTTTATTCGGATGCGATGAAGCTGGTTCAGGAGTTCGACTTCTCTATTGCCCAAGCCGCGGTGTGGGCCGTTCGAGGAGACGATTTGCATCCGTTCAAGTGGGAGTCCTTATGTGGTGACCATTTTTATTCTGACTTGGCCGCTAAGAGACTTCGCTATTTATATCCGTCCCGAGCAGAGGATGCCGGAGGTTCACTGATGCGCGCGCGCAAGTTTCTCAAGCGAGGGTATTCCATTCAGGCGCCGTCACTGGCCGGGATCATATCCAGACTCATGTCCGGTTTAAATTGGGACGACGGTCGAATTGCTGAGGAGCGGTGGCGCGCGCAAGTATTGACGGGGCTTTTGAGAGAGGTTGATCCGATGCTGGTGGTGGATGGCTTGGAGCTAGCCGACGAGCACGAGTTTCTTTCGGAGGATGACGCATGAGCACCAGCCAACTACGCCAAGCCGCCGGCCTGCAGACGAGCGACGGCAAAGCGCTGAGCCCGCTGCAGACGGTCCAGCACTATTTCACGCAGCACAAGGACCAGATCGCCGCGGCGCTGCCCAAGCACCTCACCGCCGACCGTATGTGTCGGCTGGCCATGACCGCGATGTCGCAGAACAAGGCGCTGATGGAGTGCGATCCGAAATCGTTGTTCGGCGCGGTCGTCACAGCCAGCCAGCTCGGGCTCGAGATCGGGGTGCTGGGCCAGTGCTATCTCGTGCCTTACAAGAAAACCGCCACGCTGGTGCCGGGCTGGCAAGGCATCTGTGATCTGATCAACCGCGCCGGCCGCGCGTCGGTGTGGACCGGCGCCGTGTTCGAGGGCGACCAGTTCGACTATCAGATGGGCGACTCGCCTTTCATCCGGCACAAGCCCTGCGGCGAGGATGAGGCGAGCAAGATCACGCACGTCTATGCCGTGGGGCGCGTCAACAATTCGCAATGGCCGGTGATAGACGTGTGGCCCATCGCCAAGGTCTGGAAGCACCGCGACCGCTACAACAAGGTGGGCGGTCGTCACTACAGCTACGAGTACCCCGAAATGTACGCGCGCAAGGTGGTGCTGCTGCAGGTCATGAAGCACATGCCTAAATCTATCGAGATCACGGCGGCGATAGATTTGAGCAATCGCGTCGATGAGGGCCGCGGCGCCACGCTCGACAGCGATTTCATGGTTATCGACCAGGGCGACCTTGACGCCATCCAGGGCGAGGTGAAGGAGGTGATGGAGCCGCCCAAGGTCGATCCGCCCTCTCCTCCCCCGCCGGACGCCGTACAGGCGGCCATGGCCGAGCAGGTGAGCGATGAGCCGACGGTTGAGCGGTTCCTTGATAGTGCCGCCAAGGCCGACAGCCTGGACGCGCTGGTGACGATTCGGAAGGACTTCAAGGCCATATTCCCCGACGCCACGAAGGACGACCTTAAGGCGTTCGACAAGGCGGCGGCCGGGCGCATGGCGGTGCTCAATGAGCAGATGAAGGGTGATGCGTGATGGTCCGGTGGCGTATGCAGTTGCAGGATTGGAGCAATTCCATCGGCGTGCTGGGCGTTATCGGAGAGCAGGATTATTTGCTGCCCGTAGAGTTCAAAGTCACGGCGATGGCGCCGGATGGCATGGTCATCGAGCCCACCATGCGGTTCTCACACAGCGAGGCCCAGGACTGGATGAATGAGCTTTGGCGCCTCGGCTTCCGGCCCAATGACGGGGAGGCGTCCACCTCGCATGTCGAGGCCATGAAAGACCACATCGCGACGCTCAAGCTGTCGCACGACGCACTGATTCAGATAGCAACCAGAAGGGGGAAATGATGGAAAACCGTGTATGCAAGACCTGCCACCACTTTCGCGACCAGCCGCAGCAATCGGAGGCTGAGCCGCCATCGGGGCTGTGCAAGGCTGGGCCGCCCACGGCGATGCTTATGATCAAGCAAGAGCAGAACCTGCTGGCCCAGCGCATCGACATGATCCCGCACATCGTGTCGGGCTGGCCGCCGGTCGCCGCGCACGAGGAATGCGGGGGCTGGACGGAGCGGCGGCAGTGATGGACGGCACCCCACGGCTGGCGCTGGAGGATTGGCTGGATGCCAAGATTCAGGAAGGCTTCCCGATCATCACCCTTGGCAAAGGGCGCAATCGCGAGGGCTGCGCTGACCTGCGCCGGCTGTGGGACCGGCTGGTCGACGAATCTACGCTGCAACGTATCGAGAAAGGAGATGACGATGAATCTGGCCGAAGTGCTGAATCTGTACCAATCCCAGGGGTGCGCCGACAAAAGCCCCCGCACGCTGCGCACGGACGCCGCAGGGCTGCGAGCGGTGGCCGAGGCGCTAGGTAGCTACCGGATAGACACCAGGGCCGCGTCAGGCGCGCTCAGGGGCGCTGACGTGACCCGATACCGCGAGCAGCGGAAGGCCGCCGGGGTGTCGCCCACCACCATCCACCGGGAGCTTGCCGTGGCATCCGCGGCCTGCCGCTGGGCGATGTACGAGCAAAACCTAGATGTTTTAAATCCGTTTGCCGGGCGCCTTATTTCTAAGGCCGACAGGAAATCTATAAAACCAATCATGAGGGTGGTTACGGATCATGAGTACCGCCTGCTCGTGATCGCCGCTGCCGCCCCCATGAACGACATCATAACTTTTGCATGGGAGACAGGGTTTCGCCGTGATGAGATCAGATTGTTAACGCGAGACCGGATAGATGGGGCATTGGTTCAATTTGCGCCAGAAAATCAAAAATCGCGACGGCACGGCGTTCGCGCAATGAACGATGCCGCCATTGAAATTGTGGCGCGACAAGAGCGCGGCAACTTTGTGTTTGGGGTCATGAATGAGGCTAGATTCAATTATCTATTTTCCTGTGCGAAGAAGCGTGCTGGCGTGGAATGCAAATTCCATGACATTAGAAAAACATGGGCCGTTAGAGCGCGAGACGCGGGAGTGTCTTTGTCGGATATACAAAGCCAATTAGGGCATGAGTCGATACAGATAACCGAGTCCGTGTACGCGCGGCCCGGACCGGCTTCTGCCATGCGCGCGGTTTCCATGGGGAGGACAAAATGAGAAATTCAACAAGAATCCTGCCGACTCAGGATGCGCTTAAATCCGTCCTTTTTTACGATCCATCATCAGGCGTTTTTAAATGGAAGGAAACAAGGCCGGCATCACGAATTGGATCGGAGGCCGGATACATTGGTTGTCAGGGTTACTTGCTGATAAAGCTGGACCAGACGACGTACAAGGCGCACAGACTGGCTTTTGTTTACATGACTGGATCATGCCCAGCTCAGATAGATCATATTGATGGGCTCAGATCAAACAACGCGTGGGACAACTTGCGCGCCTGCGATTATGTTGAGAACGCAAGAAACGCATCCATCAGGAAAGACAACATATTCGGCGTTGCGGGAGTTGGGTGGCATAGAAGAACTGGAAAATGGGCAGCAAGAATCCGAACAGGCGGACGAGTCCTCCATCTTGGGTTGTTCTCAACAATAGATGAGGCGTCAGAAGCCTATCAAAACGCAAAATTAAAATTTGGCTATCATCCAAACCACGGACGGCCAAGGAGCGTGGCGCGATGAAAGTCGTGATCTTGATCCTGTGGACTACCCTTGGCGGGATGACCACCACCGTGTTTCAGGACCGGAAAGCGTGCGAGGTGGCGCGGGACGTTGCGCACGCTGCGGACAAGTCAGTGCGCGGCGTGTGCGTGGCGCAGGGGAGCCAGCAGTAGCCTTCAGCGCGGGGTGACGAGTGTTGCCCCCACCGCCATCTTGCCGCAGATGGTGTCATAGGCCTCGGCCTTCTTCTGGTCGCTCGCCAGCCAGCGCCTGAGCGAGCCGACCGAGGTCGCATCACACATCCAGTAGGTCGCGTTGGCCATGCCGTCGTCGTAGGCCTGAGAGCCTTTTTCCTTCGCCGTGGCGTTGAAAGCATCGACCTTGGGGCCGAGCCCCGAACAGCCGGCCAGCGCCAGCACAGCGAACAGCATCCAATTCTTCATGACACAGGCCTCAAATGGTTGCGCCGGCGGTCGCCAGGGCAAGTGTCGTCAGGGTGCACGCGTCGCTCGGGCAGGCTGGGCGGCAGGGTAGGGGCCTCTGACTGAGACTGTGACAGCTCAGCGACCAGCGCCTCTCGAGACTTGCCGCTTTGCTTGAGTAGGCGGCGCCCCTCACTTTCCCACGGAATGCCGATCAGCTGCAGGATAGCCCCGATTGAAGTCATAGCTTCGTCTCCAGTCGCTCGGCCACCGCCGTCATGCGCGCGACGTTGGCCTGTATCAGTGTGTCGGTCTGGACTCGGGCAGGAATGGAGCGCATGAGATCCCGAACCATGAGCCGGTTGTCTACCCAAAGAATGATCGTGAACACACAGAATATGGCCCCCACCGGCCCAATCTGCGTCTCCAAATGCTCAACCAAACTGTGCAGTAGTTCATTCCACATCGTGTAGCCTCGTTATTGATTATTGTGAGGCGATAGCTTGGTGGTTTGTTTTACACGTAACCCATCGACAGCCACATGCTCCCCCACCAGGAGATGTTTGTGCCAGCAAGGCCAGTAACACGTGCGCGCAACACGCCCGTGCTGCCGGCCAGAAGCGGCACCGTCACGATGCCCGCATTGTTGTTGATCTGAACTAAGTTGAGTGTCACGGCGGCTCCTGAGACAGTGCCTACACTGTTCGACAGAACAAGGTTGGAGCCGTCCCAAGTTCCCACAAAATCCGTCTGATAACCGGAACTCAACATCGTGCCGGGGATTAGGCATCCCACATAGATGGAGCCAATCACAAGTGATTTCTTCGTGTTGTCAAAGGTGATGTTGTCGCCACCGGACGTGATGGTCATCGTTTGAATGGTGGCGTCCGTCGTATTGATGGCGAACTGCACGGCGATCAGCTGGTTGTCGCCGACAGCCACCAAATTCTTGCCGCCTACGGTGATTGCACCGCTCGAAATAGGTTTGCAACCAGTGCCCACCGTCAAACCAAAGCTCTTGGTTTGAGTATGCGAAGATCCGACCGTGAGATTCATCTGAGCGGTGCCGGACAACGTATTACTTTGGCCGCTCGTTACGTTGTAAGAGCCCGATGAGGAATCGGTGTTCCCGTTACCTCCAAGGATGACGCTTCCGTTGCCCGAGCCAGACATCGTGTTGCTAAGGCCGCCAATGCCGACGCGATTGTTACCGGCGCCGCTGATAACGTTTCCTTGCGTCAGGCCGCCCCCGCCCAGCCATGAATTGTAGGAACCATTTTTCACTTCGTTGGCAGATCCGCCCAAAACGCTGGCGTGATTTGCGGATGAATGAATTCTATGATGATCGCCGATCAGCACAGACCCAATGGCGTTGTTGATGTTGTCGTAGCCGCCGAGGATGCTGGAATAGCTGGCGGTGCCAGACACATACGTACCAGTCTCACCAGCGAACGGAATGCCGATCTGGTTCGGCCCGATGTTCGCGGACACCGGCAATTCACCGCCACCAGCAATGGTTGAGGAATGCGTCGCCGGGTCAATCGAGTTGACCGAGGAATTTGAAATCACATTGACGCCGCCATTGGTGCCAGAACCCGGCGCGTAATACATCGAAACGTAGTTGGTGAGTTGCGAGTTAGGGTTGTTGTACGACCCGAAAGCAAAAGACGCAGTGCCGGCCACCGTGGGCAGTGTGGAAATCTTCACACTCGCATTGGTTGTCACCAACAACACCGTAGTGCCCGGCACTATACCGATCCCAAACACCAACATTCCGGCCGTGATGCCCGTTGTGTTGGTCATGGTGATAAGGTTGCTCGTTACGGACGTGGTGCCCGTCAAGAACACTTCCGAGTCAGCCATCAAGATCTGGTTTGGGGCGGTGGCTTGAGTCATGCGAAATCCTCAGACGCTATCTGTTTAAGTTCCCTCAGCAAAGTTTCCGAGGCGACTCATTCGGCATCGTGAATCCGCCCGTCATGGTGCCGACGTGCTTGCTCTTGATGTTGATGCAATTCAGCTGCGGCTCGAAACCGGGCTGCTTTTTCAAAGTCGACTTGGACGGATCGCACGTGTCGATGCTGACTACCTTGTAATCTTCGTTGATCTTCATTCCTCGGTCTCCTTAATCGGCGCCTGCGGGCGCACGGGTTTCACGAGCGGGATATAGACGAGCAGCGTGAACGTGGTTGCCGCTGCGTAACGCGTCCAATCCGGCGCATAGAGGCACCATCCAAACCCTGCGGCGGAAAGTGCCAGTGACAGTAACAAGGCGATGCGGTTTTCAAACATAGCCTTGAGTAAAATGATAATTGCCTTTTCCATATACCCCCCTTGTTAATCATCGTCATCGTCAGCGAACCCGCTGCCCAGGCCCGCATCCTGCCGCTTCGCCTGCAGAGTTTCAAACTTTATCGCGCGGTCGATGATCGAGAGCTTGTCGGTCAGAGGCGTGTTCGCGTCGATGTTTTTCAGCTCTTTCTCTAGCGTGGCGCGCACGGTTTTGAGCAGGCTGTCGTCTTTGGATTTACTCACGGCTCTGTCCTTGCGCATAGGCGTTGGCGGCCGCCGGCAGCTTCCCGCGGGACGGCATGGGAATGCGCGTGGCGCGCGGCCCGGTATTGAAAAGACCCTCGACGGCGCGCAGCACCTTGTCCCGCTCACCGCCCTCGGCCATGGTCAGAATGCGGCCAATCTCGTTGCGGCGAAGCTCGCTCTTTTCGGAGTCGAGCATGTTGGACAGGCCTTCTACCACACGCTCCCAGCGGCCAGTTACCATGCCGGTCTTGACCTGATTGGCCCCGCGCTCGAGGTCTTTCTGGCCGGCGAGGATGCTGCCGGTCGCGGACGGATTGAGCGCCGTGTTGCCGGTGTGCTGCTGCTCAGCCTTCACGCGCAGGGCATCGACGAACTTATCCATCTCGGCCTGACCCTGCTGCCCCGGCTCATAGACGGAGCGCACCTTGTCGTAATAGGCCTGATTGAACGTGCCGCCCTTTCTGTTGAGGTTGCGATAGGCCTGCAACGGGTTTTCTTCCATGAGGTCGCGGGTGACGCCGACCCGGTAGTAGCGCTTTTCGGCTGGCGTCAAGTTGGCCATCTCCGACGCGATTTCCTCGGCATCGCGACGCATGAAGGTGCGGCCCGCTTTCAACAAGTCCTGCCCGCGCTTCGGGTCGGCATATTCCGCCAGCAGCGAGGCGTAGTCCTTGTTTTTATTCAGCTCGCCCATGAGCTCGCTCAGCGCCTCTTGAGCGTACTTGCCGCTGGTACTGAGCTTGCCGAAGTCGCCGCGCTGATCTTCGATGTAGGCCTGCAAGCCACGCTTCACATAGTCCCAGGCGCGCAGCGTGGGGCGATTGGCCACGTCGCCGCTGATCTCGCCCTGGTAGCCGGGCAGATCTGGCGCAGGCTTAAGATCGGCAGATTTCCACGCATTGATGTCGAACGTGTGCTTGCCCACGCGCGGCCGCGAGCCCTGAATGATCAGGTTTTCTTTCTCATTGGTCGGGATGAACTCGACGCCGCCGTGCGGATCTTCCTTGAAGAACTGCTCCATCGACGAATCGACGCCGGGGCGCCCGATGGAAATGTCGTGCTCCATCATCCGCTTCGAGAACTTCAGCGCGTCCTTCATGAACGGGTTGCGCTTCATCAGCGTCTCGAGCTTGGGCGTGAACTCGACATGGCCGGCGTTGAGAATGTCGTCATAGCCACGCGTCTTGGCGATGTTGCGCATCTGCTCATTGAGCGCCTGATGCTCGCCATAGACGTTGGCGGTGTCGACGCCCAGCGAGTCCATGGTGGCGCCCTGGACATGAGCGCGTGTCGCCGGCATGCGGTCAGCAATGGCGTTCTCGGCCAGGGTGCGCGACTTGCCCGGCTTGCTCACGACGTCGCGCAGCTCCTGCGGAAAAATGTCGCCCAACATGTGTCCCGGAGACGCGCGCAGCTTTTCAACGAGCTGGGGAATGGTCAGGTTGTGGCGCTCGGCGTATTGCGTGATCTTGCCGAGGGCGTAGTCAGCCGGCTGTTTGAGCCGGGTCGAGACCTCCTGCGCCAAGGCCTCGATGGGTCGGCTGCTGGTGATGGCTCGCATCATCTCCGGCGCGAAGGCTGCTGAGCCGCCCGCCAAGCCCGCTGCGGCCTGCATACCTTGACCACCCCCCGCTTCCCGCGCGCCGCCGCTGCCAGCGCCCGCCAGCACCGCGGAGGCCGCTTGCTTGGCTGGGTCCGCCGCCAGGGCAGAGCCCACAGCCTTGGCCCAGGCAGGCGCATTGGCGGCCGTTTCCAGCGCCTTGCCACCGGCGGTGAACATGGGCACGCCCGCCAGGGACTGGATGACGTCGCCCTTGATGCGCCCCGCCGGCGTGGTCGGCGCGCCGAGGGTCTGATCCAGCATCGCCGATTCCTCGGCCGCCGTGTTGGGCGTGTGGCGGCTCTCGACGCCCAAGGTGCGCGCGAGATTGGTGAAGGGGTCCACCAGCATGTGCGGGAGGGCGGTGGCGCCCTTGACCGCCGCGCCGACGTCCGCACCGCTCGGTAACAGCTCGCCGACCTGCCGCTTGAGAGATTGACCGAAGGACTCATTGGCGTATTCGGCAGCGCGCGCCGGGTTGAGGCCACCGGGCATCCGCTTGGCCGCCTGCGCCGCGGGCGCAGCACTCTTAGCCGCCTCCTGCTCACGCTCCAGGCGCAGGCGAAACTCGAATTCCTCCTGTTCGGTCTGCGCGGTCATGGCTGACCCTGCTTGGCCTTCCATTCCTGATAGCGGCGTTCCTTGTCCGCGTCATAGGCCGGCGGCGCTTCGGGGGGCGCTACGCCAGAATGGTCTGCAGGCCCGGCGCCAAGGTTAGCCGCCTCAGCCGCGTCCTCAGCCTGGATGCGCGCGAGCTCCTGAGCATAGGTCTGCTCGTTGGTCGCGTAGAGCGTATCCATGACCTTCTCGGGCGTTGGGTACTTCGAAAGGCTTTTCAGGATACGTTCCTTGGTGGCCTGCTGCGTGGGCGTGTAGACGTCGACCGACTCTAGGCCCGCATGCAGTTTCGATACCGAATTGGCAATGCGAAACACCGCCTGCCCCACCGACATGCCGGGCATGATCTTCAAGCCCTGCTCGATATTCTTTATTTCGGTCTCGTTCATCTGCATGCCGTTGCGCATGAGCGTGGTCAGCTCGAGCGCCATGCCGGACAGGGCCGCCTGCATGTTGACGGCTTGGTCTTGCGACACCTCGCGAGCAAAGTTGGCTTTCAGAGCGCCGCTGATGTCGCCGTCCTCGGTGACGTTCTGCAGGAGCGGCGTGGTGGTGCCGAGCGGGAACCGGCCCAGCACTTCGAGACCGCGAGCGGTTTCATTGGCGGCGAGGATGGTGCGACCGGCAAAGCGCGTGTTGAGCGAGTTACCTTTCATCGGGTCGTAGCCCGGCGGGCGCGCATCCTTCGGCACCTCGCCGAACTTGATCGGCTTCCACTCGCCGTTTTCCTCTTTCAGCGCGAGACCCTTGTTGTCGTTTAGGCGGTACGTGCCGCCCTTGGGGTCGGTCAGCACTTTCCACCCGGTCTCTGCGGCCGGCGGCTTGTTCTTCAATTGCTCAGCGCGCAGCTCGGCCATGGTCTTGTGGTAGGCCATCATCTCCGACATGCGCGCGTGCGAGTCGGCCAAGCGCTGCGCCTGCTCCTCGTGATGGTCGAGCGTTTTCAGCATGCTCTCGAGGTTCTTGCCCTGCGAGCTGAGCCCCTTGTCCTCCAGGCCGTGCGCCTTCATCAGCATTTCGATCTGGTCCAGCTTCTCCTGAATGGAGGTCGAGCGATCTTCCATGATTGCTTTGCGCTGGGCCATCAGCTGCTGGTTCTTCTGGATGGCAAACTTCGAATCAGCGTCCCACGACTTCAGGTGCTGCTCGAAGCCCTGCATGTCGCCCTCGTGGTAGCCCTTGATGGCGGCGCCCATGGCCTTGGTAGCGTTGAGGAGCGGCTGGCGCGTGGCCATGCCGCCCAGCACCGCCATGAGGGTGTAGAACGGCATCTCGTTGGCCAGATCGTTGGCCGGCAGCGGGCGGGGCGGAGCAGGGATGTCCATGAGGTTGGGCACCGGCGGACGCGGCAGACCGCGCAAAGCGTCGACCTCGGTCATGCCGGCCTTCATCGAGGCGCTGGTGCGGTTGGCAAGCTGGGTCTGCTGGTCATACACCCCGGTCAGGCGCTCCGCGAGCTGAGCGCGCAGCGGCGAAGGCATGACCACGCCCGCCGCGTTTGGGGCGATGGCTTGGACCGCTGCCTGCGGGTTAGGGCTTGGGGGCTGCGGGGCTGTAGCGTCCATAAGCGTTCGACTGCGCAATGCTCTGAAGGAAGGAATCGAGAGCTGAGCTGGCTTCACGATCACCTAACGCCTGGATCTGAGCCAGGGTCTGTGTCAGTTGGGTGCTGGCTTGCACGCCGAACTGGCCGGACTGGATGGCGCTGATGAGGTAACCCTGCCGCACCTTGTCGCGCAGGGCCGATGCCTTTTGGTCGACCTCGTGCAGCATCTGGATGCGGCCGGTCGAGTCCGAGGCGCCCGAGCGGGACCAGAAATCGTTGATGCGCGCCTGCTCCTGCCGGACCTGATCGGCAATGGCCTGCTCGTCGGAGGGGTGCAGCTTGCCGCTGTTGTAGAAGTCCAGCAGCTGCTTAGATTGGTCCGAAAACGGCTGCGTGGTCTTGTTGGCGTCATCGAGCGCGCGCTGAATCGTTTTCTCGCCGGTGCTGGCCTGCGGGCCCCGGAACGCGGAATAGGCCTGCAGGGCGAGCGGCGCGATGTTGCTGCGATTGATGCCGAGCGCGTTCAACACACCACCTCCCAGGCTCTTGGCGCCGGCCGCGGCGCTGGGCGCGATCACCGGCACGTCCGTGGCAGAGCTTACCGCAGCGGCGGGATTGGCTGTAGGAGCAATGGCCGCACCAGCGTCAGCGCCCGCTGACGGAACGCCAGACACGCCTGACAAGTCTCCGCCACCCACGCCTACGCCCGGAGCAAGCGGCACCCCACCCTGCGTGAGAGGCATCGCGTTCGAATAGCCGGGAATGCCGGTGGCGGTCGGGGCGCCATTGCCACCGAAGCCCAGCGCCTGCGCCGTGTTGTCGATAGGGTGCTCGAGAAAGTTGCCGACGCTCGACAGGCCCTGCTCGATGCCTTGGATCGGGTGCTCAAGGAAGTTGCCCACCCCCGAGAGGGTGTTGGTCACTCCGTTCAGCGCCTCGTGGCCGAAGTTGCCGGCCCAGCCGATCGGGTCGTTCATGAAGCCCTCGACACCGCCGGCGGCACTGCCCGCGCCGAAAGCGCCTGCGCCCAGGTTGCCCGCCCCATAGCCGCTCAGGGCGCCGGTGAGGCCGCCCACGAAGCCGTCCTCGACGCCACCCTTGATGCCGCCATAGCCGACTGCCAGCGCCGGCCCAATGCCCGGGATGGCGCCCAAGCCGAACTCCACCAGCGGGTCCATGAGGTATTCGGTGAAGAAATTGGTGGGCTTGTGCTGCTGCGCGCGGTCGGCCTCACGCACACCGACGTCCAAGGACTCGTTGGTGAAACGGTCGAAATTGTTGGGCAGGACTTCAGGCAGCTTGCCGGTCTTGATGAATTCCTGCATCGCCAGCGCTTGCGGACTGCGAGAGCGCGCGAGGCTGGCGTCGGTATTCTTGATGAGTTTGTTCCACACGTCCTCATTGCCGCCGTCCTTGATGCCTTTCACCAAGTAATCGTTGCGCAGCTTCTGAAGGTAGTGCACCGCGTTCTGATCGGTGATGCCCGCCTGCTGGCTACCGGCGCCCGGCTGGTCGAACGGCGTGTTCTTCGCGTTGAGCTTTTCCATCACAGCAGTCCCAATGTCTGATTGAGGGCCTGATGCACCAGCGCATGCAGGAGGTGCCAGTCCTTGAATTCGTCATCATTGTCGAACGACACGTCGCTCATGTCGAACGGCACGCTACCGAGGCCCAGTCCCGTCGAGAGGGATTGGTGCATCTGGTAGTGGTTCTGCAGCCATGCTTGGTCAGGCCGCACGTTCTCGATGGCGATGGGATAGTTCACCACGTTGACGCCCGTTTGCAGCGTCGCGGCATAGAGGCGGTTGTGCGTCACAAGGTGCGCCACGTCCCACTGCTGCCATTCCAGATCGTCGTCCTTGTTAAAGGTGGCGAGGATGAGCAGATCCATGTCAGGCGACCCGCCGAATGGATATCTTGGTGGTGTCCTCGAAGCCGCCTTCGAGCGTGCGAGCGCTTCCGGAAGGGCCGCGATGCCACACGTACAGGGAGCGCACCGCGCCAGACGTCAGACTCACAAGGCCGCCGCCGACCGTCACGATTGTCGAATTGCTTGTGTCCGAGGCGTTGTTGGTGCTTGAACCGCTGAAGCAAATGGTGCCCGCAGTGAACGCCGTATCTGCAATGAATGACGTGAAATAGAGCGTCTTGGAGGCCGTCAAGGCATCCAAACTCGCCTGGAAATCGAACTGATAAATGCCAGTCGCCGGCGCCTGAAAACGGCCGGATGAGGCGGTGAAATTGCCGCCGGTGTCGATCACCTCCGTGAAGGTGGCCGCGCCGGAGCCCACCTCGGTAATCGTGTCGTCGGCAATCGCCATGTTGGCCGTCAGGTAGGCAATGACGAGGCAATTGAAGTTAAGGTTCGGGTTCAGCAGACGAAACACCGAGCCGTCATACATGACCTCGTAGTAGTCGCCGGACAGCGTGATGCCGGCGCCAACCGCGGTTCCCTGATACTGAATGGCTACGGCGCCCTTGCCATTCACATTGAGCGTCATGGAGCTCGTGTTGGTGGTGGGCGCTATAAAGCCGAACCGCATGCCCGAAACATAGGCCGCGAAGCTGAGCGGCACGGTGATGCTGATGGCGTTGGTGCCGGACGCCGCCGACGCGTATTGCGACATGATGGCCAGCGCTTCAAAGTTCGAATCGAGCAATGCCACCGGCTGATTGCCGGACAGCGATGCTAGGGTCGTCGGTACAGTCCACAAGCCGGACATGTCAGGAGCCTCCCCACGTTGCCCCGTTGGGGCTGTATTGCAGCGCGGCCATGGTGAAAGTGGTCTTTCCGCCAGTGCCAGAAAACGTCAGTCCAAGGAAGCGGCCGAAGTTGGAAGCCGGACCCTGAAAGAAAATGTACCCAGACGACAGGAAGGTGATGGCCACCGATGCCGCGCCAATGAAAGTGATGGGTCCGACGCCGTAGAAGGCGATCTCCGACCCGCCGGTGACTGAGAAGCTGTTCTGCGCAATCTCGCTATCAATCGTCACGCCGACATCGAGCATGACTGCAGAGTTGACCACTGCGCCGAAGCCGGCACGGATTGACTGCTTGACTGCGATCGGCGCGCCAAACGGCCACAGAGCTGTCTGCCACACGAAGTCGATGCTGGCCTCCTCATCCTCAAACAGCTGATAAAGGTTGCCGTTGGTATCGAGCCCATAGAGCAAGTTGGCTCCGCGCACCAAGCCTCCCACGATCATCGTGAGCGACGCGCTGCCGCTGGTCGGGCCCTGGCTTGCGAAAAACCATTTCTTGTTGAAGTACAGGCACAGCAGTGGCCGCGTGATGAGCTGAATCGGGTCGGCATAATCGACGAGAAACGCGAGACACACGGTGTTGTTGATGGTCACGAGCCCCGCGGTGCAGGACGGAATACCGCCGGGCGCCGGTGGCGTAGCCGTCTGCAAGAGGTCAGGGAACGATGAGAACACGCCATCGAGCGCATCGCTGCCCTTGCGCGCCGTGGTGCCGTAGAGTCCGAAAAAGCCGCTCGAGTTCGCCCACCACAGGGTGCGGAAATAGTTGCAGAGCGACAGCGGGTAGCTGGTGCCGATGCCGGTGGACAGATCGGTCTTGGTGTAAACGGTCACACCGCCCACCACCTGCACGTCGGAGATCACAAACACCGAATCGGCGCCGATGATGTAAAGGAAGTTGTTCTGCGCATCGAGCTGCACGACATTCCCGTGCAAGGTCTCGTCGGTCAGGACGAACGATCCGCCCAGGCCGCCACCGGCGAGCGTCCAGTCGTTGTATGACAGGCCCGAGGAGCCCGCCACCACGCTGCCGAGGAGGTTCGAAAAGTAGATGGTGCGCCCGCTCGCGACCCACACGCGGCCAGAGAAGGTGGCGATGCACGTGCCCGTCGAGAAGGCCGGGCGAGCGCCCACCGGCGCGTAGGTCGTGCCTTTGGTCAGCGCCCCCGCCGTGTAGTCGTAATACCCATTGACGCCGTCCACGATGACGATGGTGGTGTTCTGCCACTGCGCCATCTGGCACTTGGTGAACTTGCCAGCGTTGCCGCCGGTGCTGACCTGCGTGACGGTGAAGGTCGACGTCGAGAGGTCGCCAATCTGATAAATGTTGCCGGGCGTGGTCGCCACGAACAGGTAATCAGAGCCTGAAATGTTGAAGCACTTGGCGTAATACGGGGTTTGGCCGATGGCTGCCAAGGCCGCCGAAATGCCCGGCACAATGGCCGCGTTGCCATTGCCAATCGGGATTAGATTTTCCAGCCACGACTGCTCACCTTCCTGAATTTGAAAGCGCGAGGCTTGCGTGTTGACGCCGTCGAAGTCCGAATTGGTGAAGTCGTGCCGGACGTCCTTGGCAACGAGCTGTTGCGAGGCGGGCCGCATGGTTACCGCAGCCCGTTATAGACGTTCGGAATGGTTCGAACGAGATTGCCGGCAACCGCGTGCGCAGCGTCTTGGCGGTACATTTCCTTGAACTGCGCGGCCTTGTCGGGCGCCTGCTGCTGGAGCTGCGCGAGGTAACACGCATAGAACTTGACTGGCGAGGTGTACGGGTAGGCGATTGTGTCCACATCGGTCAGGGCCGACAGCACGGGCGGCTGCACCACGCAGTCCCATTCCGTCACGTACTCCTGATCGACCACCGGGCCAATCCACACGCGATCTTGCCCCTGCAGGCTCCATACCGCCGGGCGCTGCTGAAACTGCACATAGCTTCGCATGAGCGCGTTGTATTGCGTCCAGGGGCGACGCTCGAGCGCATAGCGATTGTTGCCCCACACCGCCGTGATGTTGAGCACGCTGGTGATTGGCTCACCTGTCGAGGTCGTGATATCCGAGAACGGATAGGCCTCCTGATAGTAGGTGAAGCTCACCGCGCCGGCGGTCGCCACCCCGGAGACCGTGATGTCGCTTCCGTTGACCTGCTGCACGATGGGGCTCGTCGAGGCAATGCCGGCCAGGCCGGTCCCGATCAGCGCGCCACCAATCCAAGACTGATCAGGCGTGGGCGAGACGTTCGTGATGATGCCGGTCGAGCCGTCGCCGGTGCCGGTAGCACTGACCACGTTCAGCGTGATGGAGGCGATGCCGCGCAGGCAGGAGGTGTCAACGACGGTGCGGGCGCGCGCCTCGTTGATGTAGTCGGTCAGCTCAGTGTCAGACCAGAAGGTGCCGGAGGCGTCATACAGCAGCCGCCGGCACTCTGTGATGTAGGTTTGAAGGGTGGTTGCCACATCGACTCAGATCAGGCCGCTTTGCTGCCCTTGCCTTCAACCGGCTCACCATCCACCTCAATGCGGACAGTCGCGGTCTTGAACACGATCTGGTCGAGGCGCTTCAGTGCCTGTTCCTTGGTCTGGCCCGGGGTCACCCAGCCAAGGCGCAGCAGGGCCGCGTCCTTGTTTTCCATGCCATACCCGAACACGAACTGCGCCACTTGCTCATCACACGGCGTGTCCTTCTTGGCGGGAAAGACATAGTCCTGCCCGCAGAAGCGCGCGTTGATGGTGTCGTCACTGGTGTTGCGGACGATGATCATACCGGGCGCAGCATCGACGTATCCGTCGCGCCTCCGACAGTCAGGGCCGCCGGCGTGGTATTGCCGGAGATGGTGCCGTTGGACTGGCTGGCATACGCCACGTTGAGCGTGCCCACCGCGCCGACAATCTGGTGGAGACCGCCATCGAGCACCGACACTTCGCCGGTCGCGGTGGTGCCGAACCGGGTGAAGCCGGGGCGCGGGCGGAATAGCTGGGTCGTGCTGGCCGGGTTGGTCAGCACACTCGAGCCGGCCACGACCTGCGAGCCGATGATGCCGATGTTGCCGTTGCCGAGGTTGGTCGCCGCTTGGTTGGCGACGGTGGTCACCGTCACGCACATGATGGCGGTGGCCGCGGTGGTGGAGGCCGGCGCGAAGGTGATCGCCGGCACCGCGGTCACGGCCGCCGAAGCGAAGCCGTTGTCGACCACGACGATGCCGGTGATGGTGCCCGAGCCGGTCAGGCCGCCCAAGGTCACCGCGCCGCCAGCGGCCGTGCCGCCATAGATGGCGCTGTTCTTCGGGTCGTCGATCGGGTGCGGAACCACGGTCACGGTCGGGGTGCTGGTGTAGCCGGCGCCCTGATTGGTCACGGTGACGGTCGAAAGGCCGCCGCCGCTGACGGTGATGGTCGCGGTCGCCTGAATACCGCCGGCCGGGGGCGGGCTGATCACCAGGGTCGGCGGATGGTTGTAGCCGGTGCCGGCCGTCACGGTGGCGCCGGTGGTCAGCACCGCGCCGCCCACGATGACGTTGGCCTTGGCCGCCAGGGCGATACCGGAACCCGACGCGAAGGTCACGCTCGGTGCCGCCGCGGTGCCCGCCTGCACGGTCGCGTTCGGGTTGTTGGTGATCGGGAAACCCACCGGATAGTAGATACCGTTGGTGTAGCCCGTGCCCGCGTTGGTGATGATGGCGCCCACCACCGTGCCGGTCAGGTTGGCAAGGCGGAAGTTGGTGCCGTCGCTACCGACCAGCATCGGCTGGTTGTTGTAGCCACCACCGATCGTGCGCCACGACCAGCTTATCGGGTCGAAGGCCTGCACGAACGTCAGCGGGCCCGGGGTCACTTCCCACTGGCCGCTGGGGATGGTGTAAACCATACCCGACGTCAAGTCGATCTGGGTAAGAGGGAAGGCGGTAGTCGGCCGGCTACCAGTGCCCATTTGCATCAAGCTCATTTCAGTGACCCTCTTTTACAGCGTCAGGCTGTTCAAGCTGCCGACGCGCGACATGGTTTTCGGCTTCACGTTGACGACCTCGGCCACCAACAGCACCGCGCCGACGTAACCGACTTGGAAGTTCGGCAGGGTCGACTCGTAACCGGTGAAGGCGAAACTGGCCATCTCGTGAATGTACAGGTTGATGTAGTTCGAATTGACGAGGAACAGCGTGCCCTCGGTCGCATACGGGTCCGGGTAGATCGGAACGCCGCCGACCATCAGCGCACGGAAGGCGCTGCGGGGGCCGTCCGAGTCGTTGTCGAACGCGGAGCCAGGGCTGATGTTGTAGACCTCTTGGCCCACGAAGTCCTGCGCGAGCAGGGTCCACGTGCCGAAGCCGCAAACACCGAACGTCGGCATCTCGGCACCGTTCTTGGTGGTGCCCGCGATGTACTGCAGGATGTTCTGGCGCGTCGGATTGACGTTGCCGGCGTTATAGACGCGACTGTTCCACCATGCGTTGCCGGTGTGGGACAGGTTGCCGTAGCTTGCGGCGTTGGTGCCGTCGTCGATGGCGAACGGAAGGCCGGTGAAAGCCTGCGTGTTGACCGTGGTCGACCACATCGCGGTGGCGAAGGTATCGGCCATCGCGTTGCCGGCATCGTTCATGCGCGCAAAAGCCAAGTCGACCACTGCGTGCGCGTCCTGCACCACCGATTCCATGCCGAGCACCGGGATCGGGGTGATGAGCAGCTTCAGGTTCTGCTCGGTCAGGTAGGCGCCCTGCTGGATGGCCGGCTGGGTGAAGCCGCCCGAATAATCGCTGTACTGCGGGGTGACGAACTGCGCGCCCTGGACCGGCACGGAGACCTGCGAGGCGCCGCCTCGTGCTACCTGCGAGTTGGCGATGAAGCTCGCGGCCAGCGGCGACGAGTTGTAGATCTGCACGACCATCTTTGGCACAAATGCCCTACGTGTTATGTAGGATAATTCCTGCCCGATGGCGCCCGCCGGCATTATACCTGTGCCTAAAACTGCCATTTCTCAGTCCTCTCAGTTACTTAGGCCGCTTCAGGCCGAACGATGATTTTAGGGACAAATGCATCACACGATCTTGACTTTGCCAGACCGAATCTCGTCGATCATCGAGTGAGCTTCCCGCAGCGCGGTGCGCGCGAGGTTCTGATTGCCGCCCTTGCGCCAGCTGTCGAGGTGGTCGGTCGGCATCTCATAGACGTTGGTGACGGTGTTGGTCGGCGTGGCCAGCGACATCTCCTGCTTCCACAGGCGTGCGCCGTTCAAGATCTCCGTGAGGCCGTTTTCGGTCATGAATTTCTTGACGTTCTCAATGTCGTCGTAGGTGCAGTGACCCGCGCCGATGGCCTCGCCCCACTTGGTCATTTCGAGCTCCTTGGCCTTGGATTCAGCCTTGAATGCTTCGAATTCCTCGCGGTCCTTCTTGCGGTCCTCGTTGAGCTGACGCATGGCGACAGCGGCGTCGAGGTCCGGCGTTGCGACGTTCGGGTGCTTCTTCTTGATGAGCGCCTGAAGGCCAAGACGGGTTTCGGGATCTTCGCCGAGCTCACGCATGAGCTGAGCCAGCGCAAGCTCCTCCTGAGACATGTTTTCGAGTGACATGGATTCCCCCTGTTACGGAACGATGATCGGAAACTCAGCCCACGTCATGGACGCGAAACCGATAGCCGCAGCGTTGGCCTGGATGGCGACGTAGCCACCCGGCGGGATGACCCACACGCCCGAGGCTCGGGCCCAAGCCCGAGGTGCCCGAGGCCTGCAGCGGCCGGTAATAGACCGGCGTGGTCGGCAGCGTGGCGGCCGTGTCGCACTTGCCCACAGCCTGCGTGTTGCCCGTGCCGCCCACCGTGTTGATGTTGCAGCGCTGGATCTTGAGCGGGGGTGGTGTGGGTGACGTTGGTCGACGCGTTGAAGTTGCCCACGAGAGCGACTACGGCGGCGGCGGCGGCTACGGTTGAAAATCCCCAGGTTGCTTCGAGCAGCACCAGCGAGAACTTGCTGGTGATGTCGTTCGACAATGAGATTGTCGCGACCGTCGTCGAGAGCCCCGCACCACACGTCACGGCGGCCTGCGTGCACGCCGAATAGATATTCGTGTTGATATTGGGGTTCTTGGGGTCCCACTGGATCACGGAAACACGATGCCCATGATGTAGACGTCCATCTTCGCGGCGGCGCCCTGCGCGGTGCCGATGCGGAAAAACAGATTGGCGCCGGTGTAGACGTTGGTCTGAGCATTGGCCGCAAGCGACGGGATGACCTGCAGGCCGTTGGCCGCCGCGGTCAGGCCGGACAGTGCCGCGTTTGTCACGATGGTCACGCCACCCGCCGACACCGCCGAAAACACGCCACCGGTGGCAGTGGTCAGGCTGATCGAGGGGTTGTTGTAGATGACCCGCGTGACCATGAAGGTCGAGCCCGAGATCCAATTCTGCGGATAC
>ERZ650311.294-NODE-294-length-32879-cov-156.947081_pt1 | contig 32879 bp, 45 predicted proteins | sample MGYA00376247_ERZ650311 | MGnify/ENA primary metagenome ERZ650311 (study PRJEB26733, sample SAMN07839324) | wastewater metagenome | biome: small river; feature: stream; material: water | place: USA: North Carolina | collected 2016-07-28 ...
CGTTTTCGACGGTCAACACGACGCTGGCCACGATCGCGTCCTACATCGATACTGAAGTGACGGCGATCAAATCCAAGACCGACAACCTCCCAGCGAACCCTGCGGCGGCCGGCGACATTCCGAGCGCGTCAGTAGTGGCTGATGCGGTTTGGGACGAAGTGCTGTCGGGGCACTCTACAAGCGGAACAACAGGCGCGAAGCTGTTGTCACTCTCCGCGGGCGGAGACGCTACGCTTTCCAAGCAAACTGAGATTCTGTCCGCGATCGCGGGCCTCAGTGCAGCTAGCGGCTCGGGAGCTTACACACTGACGGTGCAGGTGACCGACGGCACAACTGCCCTGCAGGGGGCCAAGGTGCGATTGACGCAAGGAGTGACGACGCTCAGCGCTACGACCAACGCGAGCGGGATCGCGACGTTCGGAGTCGACGCACTCACGTACGCGGTTGCGATCACAAAGGACGGCTACAGCTTCGCACCGACCACAAAGGCGGTGAGCGGGACCGGCACGCAAACGTATGCGATGACGGCTGTCGTGATCACTCCCCCGAGCTCCCCTGCCCTAAGCACGGTGACTGCTCAGATCCTGACGGCAGCCGGAGCTGCCGTGCCCAAGGCTCGCGTGAGGGTCCGGATCACGGCCTCACCTGGTGGCAGTGGAAGCATCTGTCTCGGCGACTACGCGACGTACACGGCCGACGAGGATGGCGTCGTCGAAATGGAGCTGATCAAGAACGCAACCTATCAGCTTCAAGTCGTCGGCTATCGAGGCTGGAACGAGTTCACACCGGACACGGACACGTTCGAGGTGCCAGACATCATTGCGGGGACGTAATCCATGGGACGTCGCGGTCCGCCTCGCAAGCCAGACAGCAGGCACAACGCCAAAGCGGTGACGTCGCCGGCGGCGTTGCCCGTCGCCGCCGAGCATGACATCAGCTCGCTCACGCTGGCTCGCGTGCCGGATCCGCCTCTGCGCATGCTGCACGAGGATCACCTGGTGGAGGCGTGGCGCCGGTTCGCCTCACTGGCCCTGCGGCTAGGCCGGCTGACCGAGGCGGATCTGCCCGCCCTTGAGCTGCTCGTCGAAACGTGGTCCGAGTACCGAGCAGCCGCGGACATCGCCGACGATCCAGACAACGCCTACTGCATGTCCGAGAAGGGCGGCATGTATTGTCACCCGGCGGTCTTTCGCAAGCAGGCCGCCCTGAAGGCGTTGCGTGACCTGATGGCTCGCTTTGGCATGACGCCTATGGATCGCGTGACGCTGGGCGTGGTGATTTCCAGCGGGTCGCGCAAGACCGGTCTGGCTGAGTTTGCGGCCGCGCGCGACGCTCCGCGGACGCCGCAAGTTTCCCCGGAAACTAAACCCACGAAGAGCAAGCCAGGGAAGGCCACAAAGGGACGGCGAAAGTGATCACGGATGACGACCAAACGCAACCACCGGCTGATCGCGTTGCGAAGCAAGGCGAAACGCGAGGGGTGGCTCCACTGGGTTCGCTCGGAGGCGGACGAGCGAGCCATGCTCGAGCTTGGTGCGTATGTGGACCAGCGGCGGATCGACCACGTGGTCGAGTTTGGTCACCGTTACTTGCGACACACCGAGGGCTCGACGTGGGCGGGACTGCCGTTCGATCTGTTGAGTTGGCAGTACGAGCAGTTGTTCGGCCCGTTGTATGGCTGGGTCTACGACTCGGAGGAGTGGGGACGCACAATCCGCCGGTACCGGACGGCCTACGTGCAGCTGCCGAAGAAAAACGGCAAGAGTCCAACGGCCGCCTACGTCGGACTCTACGCGTTGTGCGGCGACGGCGAAGCGGGCGCCAAAGTGTTTTCCGTCGCGACTTCGCGCGACCAGGCCTCGATCGTGCATTCGCATGCGACCCGCATGGTCGACTCGTCCCCCGAGCTGAGCGACGAGCTCAAGATCAATCGCACGACCAAGGCAATTACGCACGAGGCAACCTACTCAGAGTACCGCGTATTGAGTGCGGCTCCTCGGCGAAACGAAGGCTGGAACGGTCACTGCTGCGTGGCCGACGAGTTGCACATGTGGAGCGGTCGAGCGTTGTTCGACGCGTTGCGGTGGATGTTCGCCTCGAGGCCATCGCCTCTGTTCTTCATGATCACGACCGCCGGCGACGACACGAACGGCGTGGCGTACGAACAGTACGAGTATGGGAAATCGATCCTCAACGGCCGAGTGATCGATCACACGTACCTGCCTCTAATCTACGAGGCGGATCCAGGCGACGACGTAGGAGCCGAGTCGACGTGGCAGAAAGCCAACCCCAGCTGGGGCGACACGGTGAAAGCCTCCGAGTTTCGGCAGGCCTACAACCAGGCACTGACCTCGAGGGCGGCACTCGATCGATTTCGCCAGCTGCGTCTAAACATTTGGCGGACTGGTCAGACCGGCTGGCTCGACGTCCTCGAGTGGGACGCTGGGCCCGATCGCCGGCGGAAAGCAGTAGAGCGAGCGGAACAAGCTGATGAGCAGGCCAACAATTCCCGAGGTAGTGCCGTCGGCCGTGGCCGAACTCGTCGAAAAGCTGCTCGCCAAGCTAACCCCGCCTCCGGCAAAGCGTAAACGCGATCCCAGTCGGATTGACTGTTACGAGGCCTTCGACGCCGCGGAGCTGTTTGGCCGTCGGTGCTGGTGTGCTCTCGACATGGCAATCGTGAGCGACCTTAGTGCGTTCGCGGCCGTCTTCCCCATGCACCTCGATTCAAACGAGGAACATCCGCTCGAGCTGTTTCGGCTGCTGATCAAGTACTGGCTGCCGGAGGAGACCGCCAAGAAACTCCGCGACAAGGTGCCTTACCTGCAATGGGCCGAGCGGGGATGGATCACGCTGACCGAAGGCAACGAGGTGGATTTCGGCGTGATCGAAACCGAGATCGCGGAGTTCGCAGAGCAGTATCGCCTGGAGGAGATCCGCTACGACCGCGCGTATGCGGCTCAACTCACGCAGAATCTGGAGCTCCGGCACGGCATCCAGCGAGTCGAGTTTCCACAGACGATCATGAACTACACCCTACCGAGCAAGCTGTTCGAACGGCTGATCAAGCTCAAGCAGATCCGGCACCAGGGGAATCCGATCCTCACGTGGCAGATAGGCCACGTAAGCATCAAAGAGGACAACAACAACAACATTCGTCCGGTGCGTCCCAAGAAAGGGGACCATCGGACTGTCGACGGCGTGCAGGCCACAATCATGGCATTGAGTGGCGCCCTGGGAGCCTGTGGTGTCGCCGACGATTGGGACGGCACGGTCGAATACGTGTAGGAGTGCAGCATGTCGTATTTTTCGCAAATCGCGGTGGGGCTGTTTGACGCGTCGGCGGCTCGCGAGTCGCGAGCTACGTCCCCCGAGTCGGTGTCCTTCAGTCTCAGCGACGTCAACGCCTGGCGGCAGCTGTTGGAATCTGACGGCCAGTCGTCATCCGGCGTGAGCGTCACGCCGCGGAGTGCGTTGACCGTGGGAGCGGTGTGGCAGGCCGTCGCTGCCAAGAGTCACGACGCGGCCAAGATCCCGCTAGGGATTTTTCGCAAACTCGACGGCGGCGGCTCCGAGGACGCTCAGCACCCGGCCGGAAAACTGGTCAATCTGTACGGAATGGCCAACGACGAGATCACCGGCTATCAACTGTGGCGTCGGGCGTACTGTCACCTGTCGCTGTGGCAGAACGCGTTTATCTGGATCGAGCGGCAGAACGGTGTACCGGTAGGTTTGTACAACCTGCTGCCCGATCGGACGAGCTACTCGAGAAGTGAACGCACTGGCCGGTTGTACGTCGTGACTGAATGGACACTGCCCGGTGGCGGGCAGGACCTCAAGGCGATCCCGGTCGAGGACGTGATTTGCGTCGAGGGTTTGGCGATCGATGACGCCGGCGGAATTGACCTAGTCCGCACTTTTAGGGACACGCTCGGCCAGGCTCTTGCACAACGCAACTTCACGAGCAAGTTCTTCCGGAATAACGCAAGTCTTGGCGGTGTGCTCCAGGTCCCACCTGGTACAGCACCCGAAAAAATTGCCAAGCTCGAGGAGACGTTTTCTGAAAAGTACACTGGGAGCGACAGAGCGTTCAAGGTTGCCGTGTTGCGAGATGGTGTCAAGTTTCATTCCACGATGGCCACGCTGCAACAGTCGGCGGCGCCCGAGCTGGACGAGCAGACAGCTCGCCAGGTGGCGAGATTCTTCAACATGCCGCCCAGCCGACTCGGCGTGCGCGAGTCCGTGTCGTACAACTCTCTGGAAGGCGACAGGCAAAATTACTACGACACGTCGCTCACTGAGTGCCTGATTCCCGCCGCCGCACAATGCAACGTCAAGCTGCTGACGCAGCAGGAACGGGACGCTGGTGTGTATTGCCGGCATAAGGTGGCTAGCCTGCTTTGGGCCAACGCCAGCACGGTCAACTCGATTGGCGTCGCTGGCATCGCCGTCGGTCTCTACACCCGCGACGAGGTGCGGGGGTGGTTTGAGATGAACCCCCTGCCAGATGGGCTCGGCGGTCCGCAGGCCCAACAGCCAACGAGCCCGACGAACGTGCGAGCTGCTGCGCGAGCCGTCATGGACACGACGCTGGAGCGAGCGTGGAAACGGCTCGAAGTCCACGCCGACAAGACCAAGCGGCAGGGGAAGTCGATCGACCAGGCGTGCCTCGAGCAGCGGCATGCAGTGATCGAGATCCTCACGCCGGCGGCCACGCTGCTGACGGCTCTCGGGTCGTCAGTCACCGCCGAGCAGCTCTGCGACACGCTCACTCGCTCGTTCCAAGCGGCGGCAGAAAGCGGCGGGACATCGGACCGCGAGACGTTGCTAGATAATCTGGGTCTCTGATCTCCGGCACTGCATCGGCCGGCTGCCCAGTCAGTCGTCCGCACTCATCGTGACGCCCAGCCGTCGCGCTCGCATCGAGCCGGTTTGTGTGTGTCCACGATGACTCTATGGAGAGGCGATTATGCCCAGCTTGACCGAACTCCGTGACAAGGCCCGCAAACTCGACGACGAGGTGCTGTCGATTCGCGACGAGCACAGCAAGCTCAAGGCCGAAGGCAAGACCGGCGACGACGCCTGGGGCGGAACCGCGAAACGCGACCGTTTCAAGAAGGTCATGGAGGAGCGGGAAACGCTCCGCCAGCAAATCGAGGAGGAGGAGGAGGAGCAGCGAGCCGTCGCGGCAACGGAGCAGATCCGCCGCGATCGCGAGCGAGAATCTCAACGCGGTCGGCCGGACGGCGGCCTCGGTGATCCTCCGGGTGGTGGTGGCGGTGGTGGTGGAGGCGGCGGAGACACGCGTTCGGCCGAACGTTTGGAGCGACAACGCCAGCTTGCCCTGCGATCGTGGTGCCTGCACGGCTCTCCTGGTGCGATGCAGAGCGAGGAGGAGCGAGAGGCCTGCCGCGCTCTTGGATTCAATCCGGCCTCCGGGTCGCTGGCGATGGACCTGTCTTCCACCTCGGAGCACAGCCGCCTTCAGCGAGCCGCGCGGGCGATGCACCAGAGCTTGTTCGAGGCTCGTGCCGAGGATCGTGCGCTGAGTGCGATCACCGGCTCCGCTGGCGGTCTGACCATCGGCTCCACGTTGGTCCGTGCCCTCGAGGTGAACATGCTCGCCTTCAGCGGCGTGGAGCAGGTCGCCGAGGTGATGATCACCGATACCGGCGAGGAAATGTCTTGGCCGTCGGCTGATGACACGAGCAACGAAGGTGAAATCCTGGGCGAGGGCAACACGACCGCGTCCGACGAGGAACCGACGTTTAAGCGGCAACGCTGGTCGTCGTACGAGTTCAGCTCGAAAGCGGTCAAGGTTCCGCGGCCGTTGCTCGAGGATTCGTCGTCTCCACTCGAGTCGCTGCTGCCACGCATGCTGGCGGAGCGAATCGGGCGACGTGGCAATCGCGCGTTCACGACCGGCATCGGTGGTTCGACGTGTCGCGGCGTCATTACGGCGGCCGAGCTCGGTCGGACGGCAGCGTCTGCGACCGCCATCACTGGCGACGACGTGATCCGCCTGGAGCACTCTGTTGACCCGGCCTACCGCAACGGCAATGCGGCGTTCATGCTCCACGATTCGATCGCCATGGAGGTCTCGCTGCTCAAGGACACGACGAACCAGTACATCTGGCGGCCTGGTCTTGCTGAGGGGCAACCCGATCGGTTGCGTGGTCGGCGAGTGGTTTACAACCAGCACATGGACTCGGCTCTGGCTGCGTCCAACAAGGTTATCGCGTTTGGTGATTTCTCGTACTACAAGATCCGCCGCGTGCGACGAGTGTTCATCACTCGCTTGGTCGAGAAGTACGCCGAAGACAACCAAGTCGCGTTCCTGGTCATCCTCCGACAGGACGGCAACCTGCTGAACGCGGGCACGTGCCCGATCAAGTACCTCAAGATGGCTGCGTCGTAATCGCGCAGGCCTCGCGAAGGACCGCGGATCAACCGTAAATCTTCCGGCCGCACTGGCGGCCGGCGTCTAGCTTGCGGGTTCACTAGTTTTCAGGGTGTGTCATGCCAAAGGTCAAATTTCTGACGGCTGCCGCGTGGCAGGGCCGTCACATTCGTCGCGGGGACGTGCTCGAGATGGACGCCAAAACGGCCGAGGCCTACTGCTCTAACGGGCAGGCGGAACTCGTAGCCGAGAATCGAGCGGAAAAGCCAGCGGCGGAAACCGCGGAGCGGTCCGTCAGTCCTCCCAGTCGGAACCGCCGCAAAGCAGCGGAGCCAGACGAGTCCGACGAGTAGTCACTCGTCGGCAGTGTGTCGTGTGATTCCAATCGTCTAATCGTTTCCGGGGAAACTCTGCCGTGGAAAAGTTCACTGAAGCAAACAAAATCAGCCGCCTGTCGAACGCCGTGGCGGCTGGCACTACCGACTCCAATTCCAGCTCGGTAAATATGGCTGGATTCGACGAGGCGACGTTCATCGCTCAGCTTGGCGCCATCGTTTCTGGCGCGGCGACAAGTGCCAAACTCCAAGGCTCGACCGACGATAGCACGTGGTCTGATTTGGAAGGTACGTCGATGACGATTGCCGACGACGACGACAATGAGCTCGTCGTGATTAACATCGTCCGGCCGCAACACCAGTATTTGCGGATGGTCATCGATCGCGGTACCCAAAACGCGACGATCGACTCGATCATTGCCATTCAGTCGCAGGCCCGGCAAGTCCCCGTTACACAGCCAAGCGGCGTGACCGTCGAAAGTCACATCGCCCCGGCAGCCGGTACGGCGTAATCCGCCGGCGTGAATTGATTGGTGGTTTAACGGCGCAGTCCGCGGAGTTCACTCGATGAGCCTTAGGCAGTTAATCGCCCCACGTGTCACGGCCGTGACGCTCGACGAAGTGCGAGCTCACTGCCGCGTGCACGAGCGGGACGACGACGCCGACCTCGAGCGGTATCTGCGGACTGCGATCGCGACCGTTGAGCGCGACACGGGGCGTCAGTTGGTCGACGCGAAATACCGGTACACGATGGAGAACTGGCAGACCAAACTCCGGCTGCCGCGTGCTCCGTTGGCGGCCGTCGATTCGATCAGCTATCTGAATGGATCCGGCGTCCGAACTACGTTGGCGTCGTCGGCCTACACCGTACAGACCGACAATGAGCCTGGCGTCGTTGTGCCAGCGTACAACACGAGCTGGCCGAATCTGCGGATCTACGCCGATTCCGTCCGGGTGGAGTATTGGGCTGGGTGTGCGGCGTGGGTGATGGACATCGACGCCAACGAGCTCACTGTCTACGGTCGGCCGTTCAGCGACGGCGACGAGGTGACGCTGTGGTCCCCCGGCGACTTTCCGTCCGGCATTGACGCTGGCGGCCAGTATTACGTGGTCGACGCCGATCGCACGGGTTCGCTCACCACGTTCAGTCTCGCCACGGAAGAGGGCGGAGAACCGCTCGACATCACATCGGAACTTGGCGCCACGCTGTGGATCACGCCGCACGCCGAGCTGTTTCAGATCGGCCGCCAGGCTGTGCTGCTGCTAACCGGTCACCTGTACGAGGCTCGTGAGGCCACTACGCCTGAGTCAATCCGCGAGATCCCGTTGGGTGCTGCGCGACTGATCGAGCAATTGCAGTTCGGAGCCGAACTGTACAACTGGGAGCAGTGATCATGAGCGATCAGATCACCGCCGGCCGAATGCGTCACCGAGTGACGCTGCGTCGTGCAATCCGCGAACGCGATCGCAGTGGCCAACCGGTGCCTACCGGTGAGTACACCACGCTGTCCGACCGCAGGCCCGCTGAGGTGGTCTCAATTTCAGCCACTGAGATCGTTGTTGGTGATCAGGTCCGCGGCGTGGCTACGCACCGCGTGTTTACGCGGTGGCTGCCGGGCATCACGAACGAGGACCAAGTGGTGTGGCAGGACCGGACGCTCAACGTGATCTCCGCTCGCGACCCCAGTGGTCGGCGGCGACTGTTGATCCTCGATTGCCTCGAGGAGGTCTAATGGGATCGGCAACCGTCACCGTTTCCGCCAAGCAGCTTGGCGATATGGACCACGTGCTCAAGCAACTGAGCGGCGAGTGGCTTGGCAATCGAGTCCTTCGCGGAGCCATGGGCGCCGCGGCCAGGCCGCTAGTGCAGCGAGCGAAAGAACTGTGCCCGCCACCCGGTTACAAACACGACAAACCAGGCCTGAAGCCGCTGCGAGACACGATCAGCTGGGTGTTCCGCGAGTACTCGCGAGCACGAGTGGCGATCGTCGGACCGCTAGCCCCTGCAGGCGCTCACGGGCACCTGGTGGAGTTCGGTCACCGGATGGTGGTCGGCGGTCGGGTGGCTCGGCAGTGGGAAATTCGATTGGCCAACACGCCCGAGGAAATGTGGACGGCCGCTCAGCGTGCCGGCGTGGCAAGCTGGAAATCCCGGCGACGTCGCGGCGATCGGCGAGCGAGGCCTGCGACCGGAACCGTAGTCGGCCAGGTGGCTGGTCGGCCGTTCCTGTTTTTGGCGGCGACGCAAACGCTCGATCGACAGCGTGAGGCCTTCGAGGGCTGGGTCCGGCGAGCGGTCCGGCGGCTCGCAGCGAGCACGGAGGCCAAGGAATGATCACGATCAGCCAGGCCTTAATTGCTCACCTAGGGTCCGTGTCAGCGGTCTCCACGCTGGTCGGCGATCGCATCTACCCGGACGTCGCACCACTCGGCGAGCTTGAGGCGCAGTTGATTCTGACGGTGGAATCGACCGAGGAATTTGGGGCGTTGACCGCCGGCAGTGTTGGCATCGCGCGGAGTACTGTCGAGATCTCAGCGAGATCTGGAGCTCGTGGCACGAGTGATAGCGTGGCACGTGCTGTGCGTGCTGCGTTGCTGAATATCGAGCATGAGACGATCGCTGCGTCGATCGACAGTGGGCTGTGGATTGACTCAGTCGAGTTGGGTGAAGCCGGCGTCGAGTCGCGAGTCGAGCCGCCGAAAGAAGGCAGCGATGATTGGCGTTATCACTCGCTCCAAAAGTTCAAGGTGTTTCACGCAGTTCCGTCCGTTTAACGAAAGGGCAGACAGATGGCCATGACAGGCAAGGGTGCGAGCGCGGCGTTTGGCACGACCACGTTGTCGTTGACGCTCAAGGAAATCGATTTGGGCGAGGAGGCGAGACCGGCGATCGAGGACACGGGGCTGGCGTCGACCAAGAAAACGCGGGTGCCGGGGGATTTGTCCGATCCCGGCATGATCAAGCTCAAGTACTACTTTGACCAGTCAGCCTCGAACGCCCGACCGTCGACAACGTCGACGCCGGAAACGCTGACGGTCACGTTCCCGCTGAAGTCTGGCGAGACGAACGGCGCCACGTTCGCCGGCACCGGCATGATCACACGCGTCAGCCGGCCGAAGCTAGTCGTCGGCACGCTGATGGAAGGCGAGCTGGATTTCCAGCTGGACGGCCGCACTGGTCCAACGCACACCGCCGGCTCGTAATGCGGCGAGCTCGATCGACTAACTGTTCTCACGGCCTGGCGTTTCCCAGGCATTCGCATGCAGATTAGGAGTTTGACGCCGTGAATATCACTCTCGAAAATCATCCGTCCCAGGCTCGAGATGAAGAGACGGACGAGCCTTTGTTCGACGCGGCCGGCAAACCAGTGCCACTGTTCCGCGACCAGCGTTCGATCGTTGTGGACGGCAAGATCCAGGCCTATCTAGTGCTCGCCACGGGCGACGTCCAATTCGTGCGGGCGAAAGACGAGGAGCTGGCTCAGTACATTGCCGCTGAGGGCCGCAAGCTCGCCGGACTGCCGCAGGACAAAGGGCGGATTTCAATTCCTCTGTCGCCCGGCGTGATCGACAGCATGCTGGAAGCGGCTCGCAAGGCGGACAAGGAGTAGACCTTCGCCGGCGGCCAACGTTGTCGATCGACCAAGTGACACGAGGTGAGCATGTCTGTCCGAGATCTGACCAAACAGTTTGCCACGCGACGCATCCGCAGCGTGGATTTGCCGGGTGGCCAAGTGGCTTACATCCGCTCGTTGACCGAAGGCGAGAAATCCGAGTACGAGCAGGCGCAGCTGATGGAAGGACCAGGCGGCCGTCGCATCAGCGATCCGTCCAAGCTGGTCACTGCCAGAGCTCGACTGATCGCGCAGTGTCTGTGCGAGTCCGACGGCACGCTGGTCATGGAGCCGACAGCCTGGCCGGAGATCATCGGCTGGGACGGAGCCATTTGCCAAGCGTTGTACGACGCGATCCAAGAGCACCTCGGCTATCACCTCGATCGACTGAAGCTCTTCGCAAAAAACTCGTAGCCGACCCGCGACGGCGCTTTGCCGTGCAGCTTGCCGTTCGGGTCGGTCGAGTCGACGTTGACTGTCTACTTCAGGAACTTAGCCCCGAGCAGTTCGAGGAGCACTGGGCGGCCGCTCTGCTCGACGGCTGGGGCGGCGATTCGAGCTGGCTACGAGTCGGCGCCATAGCGTCCGAGGTCCACAACCTGCGGATCGGTCGCGATCGCGATGCTGTGCCAACGGACTGGCTGCCGACGCACGATCACAATGACGTCGATTCACGGCCGCTCGAGCAGGACTGGCAGCCGGCGGAAGAAATGGAAGATCTGTTGCGCAAGCGGTGGGGATAATGGCCAACGTCGAGACGCTCGCCTGGAAACTCGTCGCCGATACCGAGGGCTTTACGCAGGGCGTCGTGGCCACGCGTGCGGAGCTCCGGGCTGCCAAGCAAATCATTGAGGGCACTCTCACGCCCCTCGAGAAGCTGTCGCGAGGCCTCGACGAGGCTCAGCACCTGTTTGAGATCGGTGCGATTGACGTCGATCAATACAACCGACGCCTAAGCCAGCTGCACAACGAGTTCGATCGAGCGACCGCGGCCGAGCAACGCATGGCCAGCGGCATGCACGACGTGCACGACGCTGGCTCGCAGTGGATCGACGGGCAACTGCAAGGCCTGCCGATCGTCCGCTCGATGAACTTGGAAATGCTGTCGCTGGGCCCGCACGTCGCGGCCGCGGCGGCGGCGTTCGCAACCATCACGCTGGCGTGGGAAGCGGCGTCGGCAGCCGGTCGATACGTCGTCAATACCATTCTCGAGCAAACCGACGCCACGCTTGATCTGACGCGGACGGCCGAGCAGCTCGGCGTGCGAGCCGGAGTGCTGGCAGGGTGGCGCGACGCAGCCGGAGATCTGAGCGGCGCCGTTGGCGGTGAGCTCGACGCGGCGCTATCGAAGATGAACCGCAACCTTGCCGAGGCCGTTGAGGGAGGCGGGCCAGCAATCGATACACTGCGAGAGCTTGGTTTGAGTGCTCGTGACCTGGTGGCGATGGGCACGGAGTCGGCGTTCTACGTGCTGGCTGACGCGATCGCCAATACCGAAGGCCAGATGCAGCGAGCACGCCTGGCGACGGATCTGTTTGGCAAAAGCGGTGCCCAGTTGCTCAACACGTTCGCGGCAGGTGCTCCAGGCTTACGGCAGTCCGTTGCTGACGCCGAGGAAATCGGACTCGCGCTGTCGGCGGTCGACACTGAAAACATCGTTCGTTTCGGCGAGTCGATGAATCAACTTGGCGATATCGCCGAGGGATTTGGCAATCAGATCACAGCGTCCGCAGCACCTGGACTTGCGGCACTGGCCACCAGCTTGATCGACGCGACCGCGAAAGGCGAGCCGCTGCGAGACCTGATGGACTCAGTGGTGGTGGGCGTGGGTAACCTGGCGAACAACATGGGCCAAGTCGCCGACATCGGTGCCATGATGTTCGGGCCAGTGATTGTCGCCGGCGGCATGGTGCTGTCTCAAATCAACGGAGTGACGCAAGCGATCGCCGCACTCGACCGCATGGCGGCCGACGTGAAAGGCGGCCAAAACGATCAGCTTCAGTCGGCCGCGGCCAACCTTCAGCGATTGACAGAACGAACGTTCGCCGCCGGCATGGAGATCACCGAGCAGGGACTGGCCGGCGAGTTTGCGGCACGCATGGCCGAGGCTCGCAAAGAATTTGAGGCGTCGACGCCGGCGGTCCGGCAGCTTGGCGGCGCCGTGAGCGAGCTCGTCGATTTGCAAACTGAAGCCAAGGAGAAAGCCGGCGAAGCGGCCAAAGCGACGACCGATTGGGAGGCAAAGGCAGCCAAGATTCACGAGCAGGTTCGCACCTCGCTGGAGAAGTACCAGGACAGGATCGAGGAGCTCAACCAGGCAGTGCAGCTCGGTGGCTTGGCGTGGGCAGATTACGAGGTTGCCGCCGCTCAGGCCGCGGCCGAGTACGAGCGAACATCCGAGGTTGAGCGGCGCGCGGACCAGCGACGTGGAGCCGCTGCTGGCGAGGCACTAGCGGCCGAGCGATCGGCAGCCGCCCAGCGGCGGCAGTTGGACTCGGATCGAATCGCGGCGGTGGTCCGTGGAACCCAGGCTGCCATAGACGCAAGCGCCAGAGCGCAAGCGGCACAACGGCAAGCTCTGTCTGTGGCGGCGCCGCCAGTCGTCGACGGGCGAGGAGACCGCGGCAGGGATCTGCTCGCACAATTGATACGCGAAATTCCTGAAGCGCTACGGCCGGGTCTGCGAGACTCGCAACAACCAACGCCGGCGACCACGCCCGCTCCACCGCCAATCTCTACCGCTCAGGTGGAGCGTCTTTTGCAAGACAATCGCGACAGAATTGCGACCAGCAATTTGCACCTGGCGGACATAGTCGACAGTCTCAGTAACGGCCTCGTCCAAGTTCGTGAGGTGACTCTGCGATGAGCGTCATTGATTGCCGGGAGCATCACAAGGGGCGGGGATGCGTTCTCAAGACGGGCAATGTCTACGTCTACACGGCTCAGTGGATAGTCACGACGAACGATAAGCTAGATGGATCTAAGACCGTCGTCGACCACGTCGAGCAGCATTACGCTTCGCTTGACTCGCACTACGCGCACGGCCACGACGTCGACAAAAAGGCAAAGTGCAAGAGCCTAAAGCCCAGCCTGCTCCAGGAGGAAGACGACCGCAAGACTTGGGTGGTGACAGCCACTTGGGAAACGGAAACCGATGCCGCAGGCAGTGGCGAGAAGGGTAAGTCCGAGGCCTTCAAGGATCGCAACGGCAACCTAACTCGCAACCCGCTGGCGCAGTTCGACAGGGTTGACGTTGGTGAGGCGACATTCCAGCGACCCTGCGAGAAAGCAGTCTACCGCAGTGGTCTTGTCGGCATGCAGGCTCAGCGACGTGCCGAGGGCACGACGTGCGCGATCACCAACTCGGCGTTCGTACAGTTTCAGCCTGTGCCGATGAAGGACGACGTCCGGGAAATCATACGGATCACAAGGTCGTTGGCTGAATGGCCAGACGAGGTGGCCGCCAAACTGCGCAAGACGGTCAACTCCAAGCTGATCCTCGTCGACAAACCGTGGGTGCTCTATCGCTCCAAGTGGCTGAAGCATACCGTTCGGTGCGAGTCGATCACGGGCAGTTTTCAGTTCGCGAACGACGTACGCTACTGGGACGTGACCGCGACGTTCAGTCGCGATCGCGACGGCTGGCGAGAGTTTTACTTGGATAAGGGCGTGCATGCGGCGTTTGGAGCAGGTCTGCCGGACGAAAACGGCGAGGTCGTGTCGATGACGGACGCTCGCCTGAAGGACGGGGCCCCGCCAGTTCGCCGGCTGCTGGACGCTAACGGCGTACCTGTGACGGAAGAGGTAAGGCTGGACGGCAATGGACAGCCGCTCGCGTTGGACAAGCCTGACGTGTTCATCGAGTACTCAAAGTACGACGAGGACGATTGGTTCAAGCTGCTGCTACTTGGCTTCTTTGTGTGAGGTAATCTGCGATGGCGTTCACGCGTGTGTGGTCCGGCAACGTCGACGGCGACATCGCCGATCCAATGAACTGGCGGCCAGTTTCGCTGCGATCTTCAAAATACAAGTGGACCGTGACGGGGACGGCGGGCGAGTACTACCTCGAGCTCGCCGGCGGCGGCGATCCGGGTATTCCGGATCCCTACACGTTGCAGCTCAACGGCACTACCGTCGTCGCTGGTGCGGCCGGCAGCCTGGCGGCCGGCGAGTGGGACTACGGCGCGAGCGGAGCGGGTTTCAACACTGTGATCTATCGCACGTCGGGAACTGCCGATCCGGACACGGTACTCGCACGCGATTCGCTTCAGGCGTACTGGCTGCCCCAAGATGGCGATTCGGTCATTGTGCCCGCAAGCGGCGGCGACATCGACGAGAACCTCGACTTCAGTGCGGTGGATCTCGTCGACTGGATCGTCGAGGAAGGCTACAGCGGCGACGTGGGCAGTGAGACCGGGTATCTGCATTTGTCGCTGAGCGGCCGACTGTCGTGGAATGCCACTGGCGGAACGGCCTACGTCAACCTTGGAGCGTCGGCAGTTTCCCCGGAAATCCTGAGCACGGGCACCGGCCAGGCGACTGGCGGTCGCGGGTTATACCTGTTAGGGACTGCGATCGCGACGCTCGACGTGCATGGCGGGTCGGTAGCGGTCGCGGCACTGCCGGGCGAAACGTCCACCGTGACGACCCTGCGAGTAACTGGGTCGCAAGCCAGTGCGTGGGCTGGACCTGGTGTCACGCTCACGACGTGGTACCAGCAAGGCGGAACGGACTGCCGCCTCCGTTGCGCTGCCACCACGGTTCGCGTGTGGGACGGTTTGCTGACGACCGACGACGTCGGCGCCTACACCACCGTGCAGATCTACGGTGGCACGTTCCGCAGCAACTCCACGGGAACGATCACGTCGCTGACGATGGACGAAGGTGTCGCCGACTTCCGCGGCTCTGGTCTGTCACGCACAGTGACCACCTTGACGCTCAACGGTGGCACGCTGTTGGTCGACCGCACGATTGTGACCATCACCACGTTGACGTTGCCGACGGGTCCTATCTCAGTAGCGGTAGAGTAAGCCATGCCCGAGCTCTATACGTTCAGCCGCGAGGGCATGGAAGCTCTCGTCGAAGATCACCGCCGCTTGCGGGCGATGGTCCGCAACCTCGAAGCCCGCCTCTCTACGGTGCGACACGAAAGCGCCGTGCCCCTGCGAGTGCTGTACGGAGTGACTGCGACCTCGCCGGACTGGCCTGACTATCCAGAGCCGGGTGATGCGGACGGAGCTCCTGACACGTTTCTGGTGAAGCTTCAGGACATCGGCATTAAGCCGGAGCCAGGCAGGCAGGAAGGCGCCACGCGCGACACGGGCAATTTCGTCGTGTGTCGCACGCATGGACGGCGGTACCTGCCTGAGGGCATGCCGGTGCTCGTGCTGGAGCTGCGGACAGCCTACGGCCTGACGCACTGGATACTCGACGGCCCCGAGCGGCAGCACGTCGTCGAGCTCGTGTCGTACGCGGGCATGCTGGCCGACGGCAGCGAGTACTCGGAGTCGAGCGGTATCGCCTTCGACGTTGGGTTCTCGCTGGACAATCCAGCGGCCCTGATCGGCTGGAACTACACAGCAGACCAGCATTCCGAATGGCTGGTGAAGCTCAACTCGTGCCTCGAGCAATGGGACGCGTCGACCATTGAAATCCAGCGAGGCGGACTGTATGAGGTGCACATCACCTGGCAGCCGCGGACGGCAGGCGACTGGGCCGCCGAGGTCGTGGATAACCCCGAGACCTATCTCACGGAGCAAGTGACGTCGAGCTCGACAAGCGGTCACACGCACACCGTTGCAAGAAGGAATATTCGCGACTTTGTTGGCTGCGTGCGGGGCGAGCTCCAGGCCAAACCGCCGACAGGAAGTTGGAACGACGCTGGCGAGTTGTCGCTGTTCGCTCGGCTGCATTACGGGTCGTACGTCGGCCTGAGCGGACTGGGGTGGGATTCAAACGACCTGTTCCGCGCAGAGACTTCATCGGCGTTCGGCCTCTTTCAATGGGAGCCAGGCACCAAGTTGCGTTGGCTGGTCTATCTCGATCATGCGCCGGACGAGGAGGCGCGAGGCTGGATCCGCTCGGCTCGCATATTGCTTCGGTATCTGGGACAGACGGCTAGTCTTCCTGAGACGTATTGCGAAGCCGGAAGCGGAACGACCAGCACGACGAGCACCAGCACGACCTCAACCACGTCCTCAAGCAGTTCGACGTCAAGCACGTCGAGCACCTCGAGCACGAGTTCCACTTCAAGTACTAGCTCGACGTCAAGTACTTCCAGCACCAGTTCGACGTCGAGCACCAGTTCAACGTCGAGCACTTCTACCACGTCGACCACGACAGCCGAGTGGGGTGCGTGCTGCTTTTATCCGCACGCGATCTGCAACAACATGCCAGACGAGGCTACGTGCGAGGCTGCTGGCGGCTATTGGATGGGCGCCGGTCCCTGCGAGTACGAGGGCGCTTTAATGTTGCCGCCTGAGGTGTACGAAAGCAATGGCTGCCCCGAGGAGCGACCATGAGCGTAGAACTCACAATTGGCATGCCGGTCTATCGAGATCTCGGCGGGCCATGGGCGACCGTCGATTCGTTAATTCACCACCACCGAGCGGTGCTAGCGGCGGGCGTCGAAGTCCTGCTGGTCGACAACGCACCGGACTCGCCGGAGGGCTGCGAGCTCGCTCGCTGGGCCAAGCTTAGCGGAATTAGGTACGAGCCCTACAGTGAGTCTGAAGGCCCTGCAGGCGCGAAGGACGCTGTGTTTGAACACGCATCCGGCCGCGTTGTCGCCTGCCTCGACTCGCACGTGCTGCTGTTGCCTGGTTCGATTCAGGCTTTGCGATCACACTTTCGCGAACGGTACGGCGACCATCAGCACGACCTGGTGAGCGGTCCGCAGATCTTCGACCACGGCCAGGTGGCCACGCATCTCGATCGACTATGGGGCGGCGGCATGCTCGGACGGTGGGCATTGGCCTGGCATGGCCCCCGAGGCTCGCTGATCTACCCGCGAGAGCTTGAAGGCAATCGGCTGGAGTGGATTGAGCTGCGATCGCAAAAGCCGGTAGACGTGTCAGAGCTAGCCGACATCACGGCCGCCGGCTGGGCCAACCACGAACGACGAATGCTCGCGGCCGGCTGGAAATACGTCGGGCACCGCAAGGCGTCCCCTGCTCCGGTGAGCGTGCCGGCGTTCGGCATGGGGGCGTTCGCGTGCCTGCGGGAGCATTGGCCGAAGTTTCGCGCAGGTGCCACGCAGTCGATCGAGGGGTTTGGAGGCGAGGAAGTAATGATTCACGACGCGCAGTGGCTCGCCGGCGGCCGCGTCGTCTGTCTCCCCCAGTTCCAATGGGTGCATCGGTATCTGCACCTTGAGCGCGAAAAGCCCTACCGCCGCGAGTGGTACGACCGCGTACGGACCTACCTGCTCTGGGGGCGGAGGAACCAATACGACCAGAAGTGGTGGCAGGCCGAGCTGCACCGTGAGTTCGTCTCGTCCGGTCTGCTGCCTGAGGCGGAGTGGCGGCGACTGATCGCGGATCCGGAGGCCAATCGATTGCACGCCGCGCGCAAGAACCTGCGAGCTCCGCGGCGAGAGGTCGAGGTGATTGCGAGAGACAACCCGATCGCCGTCATGGCGGAAGCGGACCGACGTGACCCGCAACGTAGCGAGGCAGCGAGAATCGTCGGCACCTGGGCCGGAAAGTGCAGCTCGGTGACAGACGTCAGTCCGACGCCACACAATGCGATCGCGATCGCAGCAAGCGGCGCCCGCCGACTGCACACGTGGTCGACGGGACCTGAAGCCGACTTCGCTCGCCTGCATGCGGCGGTTCCCCAACAGGACGCGCTCAAACGATTTGACCTGGACTGCGGAGACGGAGCGGCGTTCGACGCGGTAGCTCCAGATGCGGCTGATTGTCTGGTCATTGAACCTGGTGATCGGTGCCCGAAACTGCAAGCCTGGCTGGCTAGGCATGCGCCGAAGTACTCTCGCTACATCGTGGTCGTCGGGTCCGACAAGCTGGGCCGCAGGCACAGCGGACAGGCGTACCGGTTTGCAGCCGACCTTCAGCTTTGGTGGCAAACGGCGCGATCAGAATGGCATGTGATTGAGGCGACCGACGCGAATTGGGGCGTGTGCGTTTTCGGGCGCGATCGCGCCGAGGTGCCCACGTCGCACCAGTGGCCGTGGGACCCAGGCTACGGGCCCGGCACCGAACTGCACTCGCTCCTCGAGGCGATTGGCGCGAAGCCTGAACCAGGGTGCAGTTGTCACTGGAGAATGCAGATCATGAACCGCCGCGGCGTCGCCGGCTGCATCGCCACGAGGACAGAAATCATCGGCTGGATTCAGGAAGCCGCCGACAAATGGGCCTGGGTGAAAAAGGTGCCCGCCGGTCTGAAGCTGCTCAACCTCGGAGGCGTCGACGCGATCGCTGACCCAATTGCGTGGGTGGTTAGCGAGGCAATTCGCCGAGCTAGCGAGATCGACCGACGGCGTCGACAATTGTCAGCAGCGTCTTGAGCATCAGCAGGTCGACCGCGACCAGGTGCATCACAATGATCACCAGGCAAATCGAGCAAATGATCAGGCCTGTGCGAAGCTCATTCAAAAGCCGGCGGTGTTCTGCGGCCGGCAGTCCTGCGGGTGGTCTTGGTTGGGAATCCTGGCCAGGAACCTGAAACACGGTGCATCTCCTCCGGGTGGTGTGACCTACACTGTGGTCTGTCTGCCGGTTCGTCGCAATGGGTTCCCCAGGAAACTCCCTGCTCCGGCACAACCGGCATAACCGCCACGTTCGGCGCGACGCGACAGAATTCTCATCGGTCTTCGGAACCGAGGGTTACAGGTTCGAATCCTGTCGGGTGTACTTGGCGGGCCTCTTGCCCGTGGAAAATGGCCCCCCAGATTACCAAACGCCATCGGTCTCCCTGACCGATGGCGTTGTTTCTCACCATTTGGACCAGACAGGGCCGGGCAATGACGGCGCAAATTTTCCAAGCATATTTGGTGACCTTTGGCTGGGCGATCATTGGGTCCGTTGGCATGGGCCTCGGCATCGCCATCACATTGAAATTGTTCGACTGGTCGACCCCAAAGCTGGACGAATGGGGGCTGATCAAGGAGGGCAACATCGCCATGGCCATAGTTTTGGCGGCGGTCATCTTGTCGCTTGGCCTCGTGGTCTCCTCGGCGGTGCGGCCATGATTCGATATTTCTATGCGATCGTACTGTTAGCCCCAGCAGCTGCTGCATTTGCTCACCCTGGTGCCCTGGACGCCAGCGGCGGTCACAACGATCGTCGGAGCGGTGGATATCACTCACACCGTAGCGCCTCCGTCGCCCCGTCCTACACACCATCGCCGAGCGTATCGGTTGCGTCGAGGTCGACGCCATCAGTAAGAACAGCCGCGAGGACCACTGCCCGCACCTCAGCCAGAACAACCGCCGTCGTCGAGGATCGTCGTACGTTGCTCGCGCAACCAGACTTCACAACATCCCGATCTGCAAACAGCAAAGCTGAAAAGCACGCCACGATGACCGAGGAGCAGTGGCTCGAGTTGTGGGAACGAGAGTCGCGACTGTTCACGAGCATTACTGGATCGACGTTGCTTGCAAGACTTCGAAGCGTTTCGGGATCTGGAGACGATCGTGTCGCGGATCTTGAACGGCGCGATCACAGCCTGTGCAGAACTCCAGTCGTCAAGCTCGTCCATGAGGACATCGTCTACATCGATACATGGTCGTATCGCCATCGGTGAATCGCGAACCGATTTGACCGAGCTACAGGAAACTGTAAACTGAGGAAATGCAAGCAATGATCTCAGACGACCAACTTCGGCAGAACATCGCTGCAAACTTGCAACGGTTGCTCGAATCGCGTGGCCTGACGCGAAGTGCGTTGGCACGTCTCACCGGCGATTCTCTGATGACCATCAGCGTTACAGTAGCTGGAAAACACGTTCCAGGAACTGGAGTTGTTGCTCGCATTGCGGAAGCATTAGACGTCTCAGTTGACCGGCTGGTTAACGCACCGCCGGAACAACTTTCAAAGGTCTCTTGACGATCCTACAGAATTCTGTAGGTTAATAGCCAACGTCGATGACGTTGGCCTTCTCCGGTGCTCCTTCCGGTGACCGCCCAACTCTGAGGGCGTTCGGGCGCGACATGACTCCTCGCGATCGCCATGGACGGAACCGGGCCTCGCGCGTACTCCCTCGCGCGAGGTTCCGCCCCGTCCCTTCTGCACCAGTACAGAGCGAGGCCTGCGGGCGGCGTAGCTCGTGCGGCCGGTGCGAAGGGCCGGGGCGGGACCTTCTTGGCCCATTCACCCACTGACTGGATCAGGAGGCCTCTATGTCGGATGACACGCTCCAGGATCTGCCGACGAAGTACCGATCGCGCGAGGAGTGGCGAGCAAAGGCCGTCAGCTTGTTCGGCCAGAATCAGTTGTGCTGGAGGTTTATTTGCCCAGCCTGCAAGCACATCGCGACGGTGGCTGACTGGTTCGAGCACGACGCACCGCAAGGGGCCGTGGCATTCTCGTGCGTCGGCCGCTGGAGCGGTCCCAAGCGAGAGGCGTTTGGGAAAGGTGAAGGACCTTGCGATTACGCCGGCGGCGGCCTGATCGGTCTCAATCCAGTACACGTGATTGATGCGGCCGGCGGTAAGGATCTTGACGTGTTCCAGTTTGCTCCCCTGCCCGCACCGAAGGATGGGCCGTTCTATATCGTAGACCTGCGTCCCGATTGTTCACAGAAATACATCTGCTTTTGGCGGCCGAAAAACGCTGGATACGCGTTTCCCTTGAGTTGGGCCGGTCGGTACGACAAAGCGACTGTGGACGCGAACGGCAGTTACTACTGCAACACGAACGGCTCGAAGCGGCTCGTCCGGTTTCCAGTGAGTTGTGTTTTAGTCGATTCGCTAGCCATCAAAAAACCTGACGCTGGCGACATTGATGGGGATGCGGGGCCGGTCCTGAAGAACTCGGAGAAAGTGCGTCGAAAGCTGCGAGCTGCGGCCTACATTCCTCCCAATGCTGTCACTCGTGAAGCGGGGGCCGAGGCATGAGCGACTCAACAGAACTTCCGCAGACCGACTGGGACAGAGTTGCGGCGGCCGCCTACGTCGGATTTTGGGAAGCCCGTGAGCCTCATCCTGAGGCACCGATACGTCTGACTGGATGGCACCAGTTGGCTGAGATCCAACGAGATCCGTGGCGAGTTGCGGTAAGGCACGCTCTTCAGACGTGGCTGCATTGTGATTTTCGCGCGGCACTACAGGACGCCGAAGTCGTTCGTAGCGTCGCGGCAATGCTCGCAGCTTCCAATGGAGAACCGGCAGTCCAGCGATTGATGAATTGCATGGCGCTGGTGCCTCTTATGTTGATCGACTCCAAGGTACTCGACGGCACGAGCGCGGAGATCTTTCCGCCAACGGGGGACGAGCGATGAGCGAGAAGGGACCGATCTACGACGTCGCACTGCTCGAGGAGCTGCCGCTCGGCAAGTCTGGGATGTTCCAGGCCATGCCAGGCAGGGCGGAGTTGAAGCGGGTGATGCGTCTCAGTCAGCGGACCGTGGCGGCCTACGAGGTCTTGACAAGCCACTACCTTCGCGAGCGAGAAGAGGTCGAGCGACTGACGGCGATTATTCGGCGGGTGATCGAAGGCAAGTGGTCCCTGACGGATCTCCAGGAGGCGATTGGCGACATATGAGCAACGTCGTGAAGCCTCGCAAACGCAAGCCTCCGGTACTCAGGTCCTACGAGGTATGGATCGAAGGGCATGATGACTTCCGGGCGACCATCAACGCCTTTAGCGGTGCCAAAGCTCGGTGGAAATACGCGGCGAGGCTGAAGGACGCGGGATGGCCAGTGATCTGGAAGCTGCTGCGTTGTAGGTCGCTTGGCGGTCCGCAGTCATCGAAAGAGTTTGTGCGAGTGGCCAGCATGCGTGGCCTGCCAAATGTGCGATGTGGCGACCGCATCACATTGATCAATGGTGCCAGGGGCGTGATTACTGGCCACCACGATGCGTATTTCGAAGTGGAGTTTGATCGCGACTCGCCGGGTTACGCAGGGACTCGCGGCAATGTGCATCCAGGCGAGTGTGTTATTGAAACTCAGAGTGTAGGAGCTGCGAGCCGATGACCCGCGAGCAGTTCACCCGCCTGACGCCTGGCTCCACGTGCTACACGCACGTGGGCACCTCGTACCGCCGAGTCACGGTGGTGTCGATCGACTTGGCGGCCGGCGTGGTCGAGTGCTGCCGGTAGTGTCCTGAGTCGCAGTTTAGTTTCCGGGGAAACTTTATGCCGCACGATGAACAGCCACCGGGTGTTGGGCCGGATCACTGGGTGGACGGCGATTCCTGGGCACAAACGGCGTGGATCACACTTTGCTCAATCGCGGGAATCTGCCTGCTGCACTCGGAAGTGCAGTTGTGCATCAACTTGCTGGTGCTGGCCAATCTCGCGCATCACTTTCACCTGTGGCACCTGCGGTTGCGGTGCCGCAATCGGAGGGTCTGAGGATGGCGACGCACAAGGAACTGACTGATGCGTTGGAAGTGTTGTGTGCCGAGGCGGATCGCCGACTGCCTCCCGGCTACGAATTGACGCTGACGGTCAGTCCTGGAGAGATGTCGCTGAGTGTGGTCGACCCTGAAGGCGAGGACGTCGATTGGCTTGGAGGTTATGTCGGCGGTGGAAGCTCGTGGGAAAATGCGATCGAGGCGTGCATCGATCACGCTCGCGATCAGTCCGACGAGATGTTGCCTTAGCGAACTGAATGCCCCGCGGAGTGGAGAAGTGGGATCTCGCCGGCTCATTAACCCGGAGACCGCCGGTTCGAATCCGGCCTCCGCAACTACTTAGAGGAGCAATGACGATGTCGAGCGCGTATGTGATCTATGACGGCAGAGATCGGCTGTATCTCGCGTTGTCGAAGTTGCGAGGGACGGACCCTGAATTCTGCTGGGTCAAGAATCCCAGCGATGCGTGGAAGTTCCCGCAGTCGTGGCAGGCCGAGGAGTCGCGAGATCAGTACGGATTCTTCGGCTGCGAGGTCAAGATGATCGACACGGGGCCCGTGGAGATGACGGAGGCTGAACGCTGGCCGCGGCGGCTTGACTGGCCGTTGGTTCGTGTTCTTAGGGATTTTCGATCTGCGGTGCTACGGGCGACAAGCCGTGTGATGGGAGTCCGAATGCCTGTAGTACGGCCTCCCGCTGGACTGGCGTTTGAGCCTGCGAGAACGGTCATTTTCACTGGGACGGCGTACGACCTCGCTCATGAGTTAGTTGATCCGCCGGATGCGATTCGCGTGCGGGCAACGATGGTTCGAGCGTATTTTCCATTCAAGCAACTCGCCACTGAGTGGCACGTCGAGTACCAGCTTGAGTTTGCCGGCGTGCCAGCTCATCTGATTCCCGAGTCGTTCGAACGACGGGAAACACAAGCACAGCCAGTCGGACGCACCGACGACTCGTCGCCAGAGCACTGGCCAACGATACGGCCGGATGAGTTTCAAGAGTTTGAGGACGTTGAGCACCTTGAGTACGACGGGTGAAACATGACGCGAAACAAGAAATTCAAACCATATGTGCGACGGGCGAACGGTCGCGAGCGTGCATATACCCTGAGAATGGCGATTCGCCTCGCCTATTACGTGATGAGCGGAAAGCCCTATTACGTGATGGTTCAGCGAGGGTTCCCAAACCGTGCCATAGCCGTGGGTCGATCAAAGCGAGAGGTGCAACGCGGTCCTTTACTGGTCGCAATCGGGAAGCTGTCGTTTTGCGACTGGGCCAGTTCGATCCAACGCAGCGCAATTTATCCCGCGCATTCGGGCCAGTGAATCGCTGGATACCAGGAGTCGATTGCATGCCACGGCCACCATTGTCACCGCTCGCCAGCGTGCTGCGAGAGACCTTCCAGCAGATCGGTCCGTGCACGGGGCTGGATGCGTGGGAAGACATCGCACGGCGAATCGAGATTGGCATGCGGTATCGCAAGGACCATCCGGAACGGGCAAAGGAAATGGAGATCGACCTGGGCAACACGCCGACGCATGTCGATCGACACGGCCGAATCCGCGTGACGCGTGCGTGCCTCGAGGCGGCGTTGGTCGAGCTCGAGCAGGCCGGCGGCATCGGGTGCCGCAACGTTCACTCAAGCGACGCGGAGCAGATCTTTAGCTGGCGGCCTCTTCCCCCGGAGCCGCCGGCAGAACGACAGGGGATGTTGTTCGGGTAGGTCACGTTATCGCGGTGGATCCGCTGGAGGGACAGATGGGACGGCTAATGCTGTCGGTGAAGGAACGCGGTGAGTCAGTAGTGATCGACCTCGGCAGCGGCGAGGAGATCGAAGTACAGGTCAGCAAACTCAAGGGAAAGCGAGTTGAGCTGGCGGTCAATGCACCTCGTCGGTGCAAGATCAGCCGGCAGGATCGCAGCTCGGCAAGCAGAACAGAGGGAGATAGCGCGACATGATGCTCCTGCCACCAGCACCAGGCACCTGCCCGATTTGTGCCACCGAGCACAAACCCGAGTACCCGCACAACGCGACCTCGTTGTACTACCAGTATCGCTTCTACGGCGTTCGCGGCCGTTGGCCAACGTGGGCTGACGCCGCGGCTCACTGCACTGACGAGATGCGTGAGTACTGGAAGAGTGCTCTCAACAAGCGTGGGCTCGAATGGACCTCACCGCCGGACGGTAGTGAGCCGATTGCGGACCCGCCTGGCGAGTCCGTCAATCAGCCCATCGGCGACATCGCTCAGCCTGGATTTGGACCGGAGGTTGACCCCAGCTTGCGGGCGGGGTGACTAAATTTTTTTTGACTGTTGTGACTGTTAAGAAACTGTGAGCTAGAAGCAATGGTGAGCGTGTGGCAAATCGCTGCTGAAATCCCGCGAGACGCGTGTCTCGCTGGGCTCGGCGACTGCCGCGCGATCAAGGCGGGTCGGCGGCTGCCGACGCGCATGGATGGCAGTGGACGCAGCTCTGAGGATAAGACGGAGACGGTAGCGCTGCGTGTGGTAGGTGCGGACATGATTCGGCCGGCAGATCCCGGACGGCTGCGCGTGTGGACGCCGGCTGACGATGGCAGCGACCAGGACACGACCGAGGACCTCGGTCCTCACAGCACACTGACGGAGGTTTACGAGAAGGCCTACAAACCGATTCTGATCGACGGCCAGGGTTTGCACGTGCGGACGGCACGCGTTTATGAGGACGCGTTGACCTGGTGGCGAGTGCTGACACACGACCCGCCGCTGACGCAGCTCGACGCACGCGTGACGGCGGGGTTTGTGGCCGAGCTGCTCCGGCAGCCAGGTCGGAAGTCGACGACGCTCTCCGTCGGCACGGTGCGCAAGCACGTCGCCCAGATCGATAGCCTGTTGCGGTTTGCTGGTCCACCTGATCGCAGTCGCCGCGGCAGGTACAACCTCGGCATCGTCGCGCTGCCGCCTCCGATCGACCGGCCTCGAGCGGATCTTGCTCCCCCGTCTTCCGACTTTACTTGGGCGGAGATTCAAGCCCTGTGCGATGCCGCTAGCAAGATGAAGGCGCCGAGGCAGCTGCCCTGCCCAGCTCCGGACTGGTGGCGATCATTGGTGATTGTCGCGGTTTATACCGGGCTGAGGATGGGACAGCTATTCAGTCTGCGTTACGCGGACTTCGAACCGCCCTATATCACCGTGCACGCGAAAGCTAGCAAAGGCCGGCGGGGCAAACGGCAGTACCTTCGCCCTGAGGCGGTTGACGCGATCGAGCGAATCCGCACTCGTCGCGTGCTCGTGTTCGAGAATCACTCGTGGGCCTGCGGTAATCCTCGCAATTTGCAGAGCCTGCTCAAGAGGCTGGAGACGCTCGCTGGAATACCGCCTGCTCGCCAGTTTGGCTTCCACGGTTTTAGGAGAAGCCACGCCACGCTGTTGGCAGAGTCCGCGGACGACGGCCGAGCAGGTTTGTTAGCCGCTCAGATGTCGCTTGGTCATTCGACTGGAGCGACGACGCTAGATCATTACGTGGCCGGTCGAGCGCAGGAGCGTATCGCGGCCTCAGCGATAGATCGACTGCCGGCATTGGAGCCGGCGTCAAAGGATCGGCACGGGAAGGCTGCCGAAACTTAGAGCCGTGGATCGGCTCGAGGATGATGGGAAGGATGTCATGGTCCGGAGCACAGTAGCAGCAGTCATCGCGGTGGCGATGTGGGCAGCCGGCGTAGGCGCCCAGGAAACCCAAGAAGCGGCCGATCAGTTTGACGGCCAGTGGCACGTCTACGACCTGCCTCGCGTCACGCAGATAGGCGACGGCCAGATCGCCGACGGGTTTTACAACCCGAGCGTCGTTGAAGGTGGCCGCAAGCGGCACCCATTCGGTCAGCCGAACTCTCACGAGCCGTGGCTGCACCCGGGGGGCGTAATCGGCGATCGCCGATCGGAGCTCGTCGTGGTCCGTTCTGTTCGGTGGCCGGCTGGCCGCGGCCCCGAGATTTACCAGGTAGACGGCCAGTTGCCAGAGAACTACCTGGCGCCGCGGAAGCTTTGGACGTGGCATTACCCTCGAGGCACGGCGTTCCGCGTGGAGCTGTTTGGCGGCCGCGGCCGGTTCGCATTGCACGAGGTGGTGAAGACGACTGACGAGCCGAACGTGAGCGACTGGGAAGAGAATCACGCCGCAGTGGGTGAGTTCCCAAGCTGGTACTCACCACCAGGCGACTGCCGCAAGTGTCACGAGTCGGCCGGCCGCCACGCCCGAGTGCTCGAGCCGAAGACGGCGGACTACTACCACTGGCTGCGCGGCTCAGCCGACGGCCGATTCTCCTGGCACCCGTTCGCGGTCGACCGCGGCGGTCATGTGCAACAGGAGGTGGTGATCCGGCCAGGCCTGCGGCGGTTCATCCGCTCGCGGTAGCTGCTGCGACGTTCGTTGCTCGCGGGTTGCTGCCCGCGAGCATCTCAAGTGTTTCCGGGGAAACTGCGTCCATAAGGGAGGGATTGGAGATGAGTGTTGTTGCGGAACCAAAGGCAAAGAAGGGCAAGAAACGGAAAGGCGACGAGCTCCCATCGATGAGGGTCTCGGTCGCGGACAAGCTTCCGTTCACGCCGATCGAACTGGTGCGGGTCGATCAGTTTGAGCGGCACCCGCAGAATCGAATACCCAGGCCGGAAGACATCGACGCCAGGGCGAAGTCGATCAGGGACAAAGGCCAGATCTCACCGATCACGGCTCGACGGCGAGAGGGGCACGAACGCTATCAGATTCTCTGCGGCGAAACGCGTTGGCGGGCCCATCAGCAGCTCGGCCTGGTGTTGATTCAAGCTCGCATTATCGAGTGCTCGGACGCTGAGGCGATCGTCTACATGGGCACCGACAACACTGAGCGGAAGGATTTGACCGCCAGCGAGCGAGCCAGGCATGCCCGCAACCTGCTGGATGTCGGTTACTCACGAGAGCAGGTCGCGGCGGAGCTGAAACTCTCCTCGCCCAGCAGCGTGAGCAACCTGGTGAAGCTGCTCGAGGCGCCGGAGTGCTGGCTCCGAGCACTCGATGAGGGGGTCGTGTTTGCACGCGATAGCGAACGCAAGACGATATATGAGGGAACTGTCCGCGAGATTGCTAAGTTTAGCGAGGCACCGGAGCTCGCGGCGAAGATCCTTGATTCCTTTGGAAATGCCCATTGGTTTCCAGAATCTCGACACCAACAAATCAACCAGATTTACAATTCCGTCAAAACCGTCACGCGAAGCATGTCTGACCGCGTGTGGTACGGCGAGCGTGACGGTGTGATAGTCGAGGACCTGCACAAGCCCAGGTTCAAGATCGACGCTGACGTCCGCTCGCGGCTGCGATGTGTCACCGTACCAAACTGCGACGGCAAGCTTGAAGAGCGAGCGTTAAACGTCGAGGAGTTTGATCGGCTCCAATGGGAAGCCTTGGCGAAACTGGTGGCCCGTAAATCGAAGGCCGATGGGAAGACTGGAAAGGCGACCGCCGCGTCCAAGAAAAAGCAGCAGGACGAGCAGCTCGCCAAGTGGTGTCTCGAGTGGAAGTACTGGCTGCTCCGTTGCGAGCTGGCCTCGCGGATTGATTTCCCGACGGCCGGCTGGGTGTTTCCTTGGTTGCTGATCAACGCCGTCAGAGATCATCGGTGTAATGGCGAAGATCTGGTCATTTACGCGGTCGACAACTACTGGACGGAGCCGAAGGATCGCAAGCTCGAGCCGTTGCTGAGCACCTTACTTCGCGTTGAAAAGGACGCACAAGCCAGTGGGCCAACGTTGGCGAACGGTCATCGCCGCGACATGTTTCTGAGGATAGGCCGACTCGTACTGTGGCCAACGGATCACCTGACACGCGACCCGTCACTCGTCGCGGAGTTGGTCCCGGAGCGACTGCCATTCCTTCCGACAAAGGAACTGGACGCGTTGGCGAAGTCGATGGAGGTCACGCTAGAGGAGGCGTGGCAATCCGGAACGCTCGACGGCTCGTCTGCACGTGCCCTTGTCGCCCAGTTTCTCCGACGTCACACGTGCCAGCAACTTGAAGAGCTCGCCGACGAGCTCGGCGTGAGGCTGCACGCTTCCGGCAAGGCGGCGATGGTGTCCGAGCTTCTTGGCCTGCACAAGGCCGGCAGTCCGCTCCCTGTCCCTGCGGTGTTGACTGACAAGAAGTCACGGACGAAAGGCGGTGCCTAGTGAGCGCGTTTGGGTGCATCAATAATACGATCCTTTTGCGCAGTGGCATTTACTTTGACCTTGCGTTGCCTCGTGCAGAGCACGTGCGGATCGACGACATCGCTGGAGCGCTGTCAAAAATCTGTCGTTATGGTGGCCAGTGTCCACGGTTCCTGTCTGTAGCTGAGCATTGCTGTAATTGCTACGACGCTGCTTTGGCTGATGGCCTTGGTGAGAGAATCGCCAAGCTGTGCCTACTCCATGACGCGGCCGAGGCGTTCGTAGGCGACATGGTCAAGCCATTGAAGGTGATGTTGCCAGATTTTGCTCGGATAGAGCTGGCTGTGGAACTGGCCATTCAGCAGGCGTTTCAACTGCGATTGAATGACGGTGACTTGCGAGCCGTGAAGAGAATTGACATGGAAATGTTGATCGCAGAGCGATTGGCATTGTGGGGTGACGATGGCGTCGTCTGGACAGGCCAAAGCGAGGTGAAGGTTCGCGATCTGTGGATTGAGGGTTGGGAAGCGTCTCAGGCGGAAGCTCAGTTTTTAGACCGCGCAGGCAAATGTGGCATCACGATTCCGAAAGGCGGTGCGTGATGAGTAACGTTGACGCATTGAACTGCTGGTCTCAGTTTCCGGTGGGAGCCGTCGTCAAGATCAAAAGCATGGCCGGCGGGAGCGCAGCAGGACGACATGGCGTTGTGGTTGAGCGACTTGACGACAACGTCGATGGGTATGCGAGGTACTGTGTCGCGGTTGACGCCGTTGAGGCGAGTGCCGCGCTACGAATGGAAGAGTTTCGGCGGAAAGGCGGTGCGTCGTGAGCACTCAGTTCAAGGACTACGGTGATCAAGCCCGCCATCTGTGGAAAGTCGGCTATCAAATGCTGGACGAGTTCAACGGCGTGGCGGGACTCACTGAAGAGGTCACGTTTCTGCGATACGAAACCAAAGAAGGCATACATCAGGCAGTCTTTGGTTCTGCTGGCCTCACAATCGGCTGCGCGTTGCGTTCGCTCGGACTGCCCCACAAGCAATGGATTCGCGTTGGCAGCCTGGTCGTGCTGTTTCGGGAGTGCGACACGAAGGCCGTGCGAGATTTCCTGATCGATCAGTTTGGCGAGCGTGGCCAGTGGTGGGCATTGCAGGTCACGAGGTCGAGTGCCGCGGCTGCGATCCGTGGGTATCGCCGGCGACGAGATGCCTTGCTGCGAACGGAGCCGGCGTTGGCGTGCGAAACGAAAGGCGGTGCGTGATGATGACTCGTCGAACAGCGATTGGAACCATGATGGCTGGCATGCTTGCCCCGCTAGTCAAGCTTCGTCCTGAGATCGATCGAGAACGCATTCTGCGATCGTTCTGCCTAGACTTTGAAACATACCGGTACAGCATCAAAGACCCTTTTGGCTTCGGGTCTGCGACGTACGCAACTGACGGCCGCCATGTTGTTCGTACGGAGCTTGTAAGTCGAGTGGAAGATGGGTCGCGCCGCGTGCCGAACATGGACGAGCTTTGGCGAGTTTACTGGAGCGAAAACGGATCATGGCGACCGTTCGAGTTACCGGCGATTGATGCGCTGACGGACTATTCAGAGTATCTGCCGTGCCCACTGTGCGACGACCGTAGGGTTTCGCTTGGCGACGAGTATCCCGAGTTTGGTCCGACCGGCGAGCCAGTGGATCATTCTCTCAGCGTTTATGGATACGACGTCGACGACAATTCCATTCGCGACAAGTCGTGTCCCCTATGTCGAGGGTTGATCTACCACGGACCAAATGCGGTTCGCTTCCAGGGCGTGTTAATGAGCTACACGCGTTTAAAGCCAATAGCTGCAATCAAAAACGTGGAGTTGGTTGCAGGAAATCCAACGCATCGCTCGCTGTTGTTTCGTGGGGACGGATTTGAGGGGATCGCCCTAGGAATAAACGAAGATCGTTTGGGGAAGGCCGGTGCTGCACAGTGACAGTCGACGAATTGCGCGAGGCAGCTCAGGGAGACGGCCAGCTGATGCTGACCGTGCCTGCACCGAGGCAGCGGCCGCCATCGCGACTGTTTGGCCGTCGTGGCCCTCGTGTTGATGTCATTTGCGTGAACGCTAGGGACGAGGCGGTAGTACGAGTTGACAAGGAGGCGGTGAGGAAGTGGCTGAAAAACTACATGCAGAAAGGCGGTGGCTAATGGCTGCGAGCGGCATAGAGGAACTGGTCTGCCGAGACATTGAGGAACGGCAGCGACGGGGCATCGCGAAGTACGGGAAGACTGTGGCGGCTAATCCGCTGGTACTGCGTGAGTGGCTGACGCACGCATATGAGGAAGCACTAGACTTCGCGATTTATTTGCGTCGCGCGATGGAGGAATGTCGCGTTCCTGAAGCGGCTGGAAACCTAAGTCCAGTGATCGCAGCCGGGCTTCCTGAAATGGCGAAACGCTACGGATTCGCGTTGGCGATGCACTGTGGCGTTTTAAGGTGGTCATTCATTTGTCTGTCAACAGTCACGACGGAGAAGGCGACGGACGACGATCGTTTCACGAGCTTTGTTGACGAAGCTTGCCTGCGATGGAACTTGCAGGCTCGTCCTGAAGTGCGAACGGACTGCCTCCACAAAATCGTGTGGTTGCATTCCGGCGACATGTACCTCATCGAACTCTCATTGGTGAGGTAGCCGTGGAACAGCGAGTCATTGATTGGACGCGTGCTCGCCAGCTGATGGTCCTAGCCTCGGCCGAAGTGACGGATGTTGAGATCGTCGAAGGCAAGACGCCACGGAAGGTGCGAGGCATTGTGCTGAAGGCTGTGCTGCAAGCCATTGATCACCATGGGCGCGGCCGGGCTGCCTGGGTGTCCTATGAGACCATCGCCAGGGAGGCACGTGTATCACTTCGGCAAGCAAAGCGGGCCATAGTTGCTCTTGAGCAGACGTCTTTGCTTGTCGTTGATACCCGCAAATGCAATCACTATTCAATCGTTTGGAACGAATTGAACCTTCGATGCCCCTTGCATCGGCAATTCGATGCTTACGAATCAGCGGCACCAGATCCGCATCCGGTACCAGACCGGGATGATTCGTCCAACGAACGAAGTGCCCTGCGGCCACAACGAAGTGCCCTGGAGACACGACGAAGTGCCCTGCGGCCACAACGAAGTGCCCTGGAGGGCACTCAAACCGATCCGGAACCGATACAGAACCGTAATGAACCGCCTCCCCCTACCCCCTCGCAGCCAGACGGCGGCGGCTGGCGGGAGATTTGTGAAGAGTGGAAGTACCGGATTGGCCAGGTGACGACGTTGGCCGCTGAAGCAAAGGCATCTGGAGAGTCACCGGACGCATTCCTCGCACGGCTGCGATCGGCGTGGGAGATCGCGTGTCATCCGCTCAATCGCCCCTCGCTGAAGAAACCTGCGGGAGCCGTGGTGCACTGGATGCGGCTGGGTACATGGCCGGTCGATGGCCTCGTCGACCCGCAGGACAAAGTAGCAGTGCAGGAGCGTTCAGTGGCGGCGTCACGACGAGATCAGGAGGTGGAGCGGTCTTGGCAGCAGAGCCAGATGACCAAGCTGGTTCAACAGGGAAGAAAGGCCAAGGCGTCAGACGAGGAAATCAAGGCTGCACTGCTCAAGCGATGGCCTTCGGCCGAAGTGGCGGCATTCGGGTGGTGAAAATGCGAGGAGGACTGAGGCATGGCTGAGGGTGACGCGGGGCGGCCGGGCAGGCCGCGAATGGGGGGGGTGGGCACCGGCGTGGGTGCCGCGGCGGGCCAGGCTGATGGCGCCGCCGATTTTCTAGAGTTTTTCGGGTTCTGTAGACAGATCGGAAGAGCACACGTCTGAACTCCA